>OIXG01001736.1_pt1 | contig 19407 bp, 18 predicted proteins | sample 1587731 | NCBI WGS metagenome assembly OIXG01 (sample SAMEA3888908, study PRJEB22519) | human gut metagenome | biome: human gut; feature: human-associated habitat; material: faeces | place: Denmark | collected 2010
AAAGGAGGTATTTCCTCTCTTGATCTGGTAGATTTAAAATGTCAGGTAGAGCTTTGCAATACATATCATCTGCATTTGCGTCCTACGGACAAGGTAATAAAAGAAATGGGCGGACTGCATAAATTTATGAACTGGAATCGTCCGATTCTTACCGACAGCGGAGGATTTCAGGTATTTTCTTTAGCCAAGCTGCGTAAGATTAAAGAGGAAGGCGTTTACTTTTCTTCTCATATTGACGGAAGAAAGATTTTTATGGGTCCGGAAGAAAGTATGCAGATACAGTCTAATCTTGCTTCTACTATAGCTATGGCGTTTGATGAGTGCATTGAAAATCCGTCGGAGCATGAATATGCGGCAAATTCAATTGAGCGTACTACACGCTGGCTTTATCGCTGTAAAGAAGAAATGGGAAGACTGAATTCTCTGAGTGATACTATAAATAAGAATCAAATGCTTTTCGGGATCAATCAGGGCAGTACTTATGATGATTTGAGAATTAAACATATGGAGGATATAGCTGAACTTGATCTGGACGGTTATGCCATCGGCGGCCTGGCCGTGGGTGAGCCCACCGAGGTCATGTACGAGATGATCAGCGAAGTAGAGCCCTATATGCCCAAGGATAAGATCCGTTACCTGATGGGCGTTGGCACCCCAGGCAACATCATTGAGGCGGTTGCCCGTGGTGTCGATCTGTTTGACTGCGTGATGCCCAGCCGGAATGCCCGCCACGGCCACCTGAACACCTGGGGCGGCATCATCAACATCAAAAATGCCAAGTACGAGCGGGATGAGCGCCCCATTGACCCCACCTGCGGCTGTCCGGCCTGCCGCAACTATTCCCGCGCCTATATTCGCCACCTGTTCAAGGCGGAGGAGCTGCTGGGAATGCGTCTGGCAGTCATGCATAACCTGTGGTTCTACAACCATCTGATGGAGCGGATCCGCGATGAACTGGACGCTGGCACGTTTACGGCTTTCCATGACCGCTATGTCAAGCTGCTTGATACAAGAATTTGAGCAATTCCCCTTGCAACGGGGCGAATAAACGTATATAATATTCTTATATGAATTTGAGAGGAGATTTTTCCCGATGAATTTTCTGACCACTACTACCGAAAGCTATATCAGCCTCTTCTTCACGCTGGCGCTGATGCTCGTCCTGCTGTATTTCATGATCTATCGTCCCCAGAAGAAGCAGGAGAAGAAAGACGCCGCCATGCGTGCTGCTCTGGAAATTGGCGATCAGGTCACTACCATTGTCGGCCGCGTGGTTGCCATCAAGGACGACACGTTCGTTCTGGAGACTGGCGCTGACCGTGTGAAGATCCGCTTCATCAAGAATGCCATCAGCTCTGTCGAGAAGCTGAACATGGACAACGCTGCTTCCTCCAAGAAGTAATTTTTCAGCCTGCAAGAATTTTTTACGCGCCTTTCTGCATACAGTAAGTGCAGGGAGGCGCGTTTTTATGTCTGGCAATGGTAATTCTCCGGCAAAATTCCCGGCGGGCCGGGCGCTGGTCTCATTTGGCGCAGGCTGCTGTGTCACCGGGGCCTGTATGGCGGGCCTCGCCGCATTGATGGCACAGCAGGGCCTTTCGCAGGATGCGGCCTGGCCCATGGCGACCTGTGCGGTCAGTGCGGGCAGCCTGTTCAGCGGCTGGCTGATGGCTTTCTGGCAGAAAAGCCGCGGGCTGCTCTGTGGGGTAGTACAGGGGGCTCTATTCGTTTTTCTGCTGCTTTGCTTCGGTCTGCTTTCCGGCAGTCCTTTGCAGGAAATGCAGCTGGTCCGGTTCGGGGTCACGCTGCTGTTCGGCTGCATCGGCGGCGTCCTCGGGATGCTGCGCTCGGAGCGGAAACGCAGAGTCTGAGCTTTTCCTGAAAATCGGGTGCATCGCTTCGGTGCACCTGCTTTTATCTTTCAAAGGAGGGACAGCCCTTATGTGGGTTTATCAGGAACCTGAAATACAACCAATCGAACAAGGCCCCATAACACCACCTCCATCACTGCCACCCGTTCCGGAACAAGAACCGCTGCCCGCTATCGTCCAAAGCACACCGGAAACAACGGTTCCACACATTCCAGAAACAGAAGTGCTTTCCAGAACGGCTCCCGCGTCCCACAGAGAGCGTTCTGCACCTCATCAGGGATGCGTGCTTCTTGCGGGTTCTTATCTCTCAGGAGCCTTTACAGCGGGAATTCTGCAGGCGCTTCTGGATACAGCAGAGATGGACATGCTTTCCTATTACCTGCGCTGTTGGCGCGGCCTGTTTGCTGTCCAGAGCGCTTCACAGATTGCACAGCTGTTCGGCACCGAACTGCTTACGATTTTGGGAGTCCTCTGCGTTCTGTTGCTGTTGGGGTTATCCGCCATCGGGCCTGTGCCCATCTATCTTTTTACCATGCTATATGGCGCTGGAACAGGGTTATTGACATTCCAGCTGTTTTCCGGCATACCACTTCCGCAGGCGTTGTTCTTTCTTTTTATTTCCGGCATCCCGGCGGCACTGGCTGCAGGTGCACTTTGCTGGTTTGGCTCCTGCGCGCTGGAAGTCAGCGGAAGACTCCATGCTTTTTCTCTTGGGCGGGGGAGGAGCCCCTCTGCCCATGCCCAGCTGCTATTGGGACAATTTGCACTGACCGCCGCAGCGATGCTTCCGCTCTGCGGAGCCGCTACCTGTCTTGCTTATTTGGGCAGTCAGCTGGCCGCATTTCCGTAACGGTTCCTTGCGGGCACCGGCGCAATGTGGTATGATAAATGCAAAGGATCTCGAATGAAATCACAGGAGTCTTCTTATGAAAGAACCAAAGTTGAAAACGGTATATGTCTGTTCCAACTGCGGGGAGACAAGCCCCCGCTGGATGGGGCGCTGCCCCAGCTGCGGCAGCTGGAATACCATGAACGAAGATGTGGTTGCCGAAACACCCAAAGCCGGGCTTTCCGGCGGAAAAAGCGCCGCACCTGTCCGGCAGGAGGGTGTCACCTCGCTGACGGCAAAGCGGCTGGCGGATATCAGCACAACGGAAGAGAAAAGCCGTATCTTGACCGGCATTTCAGAGCTTGATCGGGTGCTGGGCGGCGGTATCGTACTGGGCGGCGTGGTTCTGCTGAGTGGTGAGCCGGGTGTCGGCAAGTCCACCATGCTGCTGCAGCTCTGCGGTGCCATCTCCAACCAGCACACCGTGCTGTATATTACCGGCGAGGAGTCCGTGCGCCAAGTCAAACTGCGGGCAGCTCGCCTGAAAGTACCCCAGGAAAATATTTATCTCGCCGCAGAAAACGACGTGGATGAAATCTGCGGCCTGATCGAGAAAGAAAAGCCGGAATTGGTCGTCATCGACTCCATTCAAACCATGCGTTGCATGGATATCTCTTCTTCTTCCGGCACGGTCAGCCAGGTAAAAGAGAGTGCCGCCCGGCTGCTGGCGGTAGCCAAAAAGCAGGAGATTCCCATGTTCATCGTTGGCCACGTCAACAAGGACGGCGCCATTGCAGGCCCTAAAGTCATGGAGCACATTGTGGATACCGTGCTCTACTTTGAGGGGGACAAGATGCTCCCGTACCGTATCCTGCGGGCAGCCAAAAACCGTTATGGCTCTACCAATGAGCTCGGCATGTTTGATATGACCGGGCAGGGGCTGGAAGAGATCGAAAACCCCTCGCAGATGCTGCTGGAGGGCCGTCCACTGGGCGTTTCCGGCAACTGTGTAGCATGTACCATGGAGGGCAGCCGCCCCATTCTGAGCGAGATTCAAGCCCTTGCCACCAAAACAAATTTTCCGGCTCCGCGCCGTGCCTGCAGCGGCTACGACTATAACCGCATGAATCTGCTGATCGCCGTGCTGGAAAAACGTGCCGGGTATTTCTTCGGCAACCTGGACGTTTATATCAACATCGTAGGCGGCATTGCCCTGCGGGACACTGCCTGCGACCTGGCTGTCTGTCTAAGCATGGTATCGTCTCTGCTGGACTGCCCGGTCAGCGATAAGCTGATTGCCATTGGGGAAGTCGGACTCGGCGGTGAGGTTCGCAGTGTTCCCAATCTCGAACAGCGTCTGCGGGAAGCGGAGCGCATCGGTTTTGAGCGGGCTGTCATCCCAAAGCACAGTCTGCCTCACCTGAACGCCGCTGATTATCCCGGCATGAAACTGGTTGGTGCCGCTTATATCTCGGATGCCATCCATGCACTGAAATCTGACCGCTTATAAAAGAGGAAGCCAATGTCCATTTATCTGAACGAAAAGAACCCCGAAAAGCACAAACCTTTCGATGATGCCTCGCAGGATATCGTGGAGTATGTGCGGTATCTGGAAGTTATTGCAGGCAAAAGCCCCCATACGGCATTCAATTATTATTGTGATCTGCGCAATTTCAGCCGCTTTATGAAGCGCCGCCGCGCACTTGTCCCGGAAGACGCTGAGATCAAAGAAATTGACCCAAAGGGGTTGGATACAACTTTCTGGGCCAGCGTGACCAAAGAAGATATTTACGAATATCTGTATTTTTTAAACCGGGAATGCGGAAACAAAAAGTCTTCTACCGCCCGGCGGCTGGCCAGTCTGCACGGCTTCTATGATTACCTTGTCAATCAGGTCAACAAGATCACACAGGACCCCACAGCAGCCATCCGCCCCCCAAAACAGGATAAAGTTTTGCCCAAATATCTGACAGCAGAACAGTCCATGGACCTGTTGGAAAGCACCCAGACCCAGAGCGATTTCCCGGAGCGGGATTACTGCATGACTGTTCTATTTTTGAACTGCGGAATGCGTCTGGCTGAGCTTGTCGGGATGGATCTGGATGACATTGATCTGGAACAGCGTCAGATCCGGCTTTTCGGCAAGGGCCATAAAGAGCGGATGGTCTACTTGAATGATGCCTGCATTGAGGCCTTGCAGCTCTATTTAAACAAGCGCAATACAATGGAGGGCCTGAGCCCCAAAGAACGTGCCGTGTTCATCACCCGGCGGCGCAAAGAACGCATCTCCAACCGCAGGGTAGAGCAGCTCATCACCGGAGCCATGAAAGCGGCCGGGCTCAAGGGCTTTTCCACCCATAAATTGCGCCATACTGCTGCCACGCTGATGTATCAGACCGGGAATGTGGATATTCTGACCCTCAAGCAGCTTTTGGGCCATAGCAGTGTTGGCACTACTCAAATTTACACGCATCTACAAGAATTTCAGGTGCGTGCCGCCATTGAGCAGAATCCGCTCGGCAATGTGGAGCCGAAAAAGAAAACGTTGGATACAACAGAAGCAAAAACAGGGGAGAACAGGGAAACTTTGCCTCCAGAAGAAGACTCTGCAGAGATGCCATCCGGCCCAATGGAAGCCTTTGACGGAGCCGCGCAGGACGGTTTCCGGGTGGATGTTTCCGGGATGCTGGATAAACCGGAGAATGACTGAACCCATAGTCCAACACCAACAAAGACCATGTTAGCGGGTTTACCAGGACGGCTTGAAAAATAAGCGGTTTCCAAAGCAGCAAACTCAAATCCGGCAATCATGTGTCCGTAATAAGTTGTAAATGATTGCAGCATTAAAGTTAAGATACAAGTATTTAATACTTAAATAGACGAAAAGCGTTCCAACGGAAAGCCACTGCAAGCCGATGGAACGCTTTTTTGATTTAGCTGCAATATAAGAATAAAAAGCAAACACGAACAGCAGCCAGAGAAAATAAAACCAGATAAAAATAAACGCATGAAACAGGTGTAAAACACAACAACACGCAAATGCACACCAAGCAGACTGAACTAGCGAAAACTGGACGCTGGAGCCTGAAAGGCCCAAAACCCGGAAAAGAGGCATTTTTCACTTCCCTGATTTTCATATAACGTGCATTATACGAAACTTTATCAAACAAAAATAGGGCACTCCTCTCTCTTCTTCTGTATCTCAGCTTCAAAAGTCTGGCTGTGTTTCTAAAATAAATTCAATACAGCATCTTCCGTTTTGTAATAATAAAAAATCCCACGACAGTTTTGCAGTACAGCAATTTGTCCTGGGACTCATGTTTGGTTTTATTTATCCGTTGTGCCGGGTTTCAAATGCTTCCGGTAAAGGCTCTGTATCAAAATAGGCACAGATGGCTTCATAGTAGGCCCGTGCAGTTTTCTTGCAGCCTGTTTCACTGCCAAACTGCGCCACGTCTTCCTCGCTGGTCACAAAGCACTGTTCTGCCAAGACGGCCGGACAATCAACCTCTTCCAGCAATGTAAAGCTCCGTTCTTCCCGTACCTCGGTGTGGTTCGATTCCACCAGCTGTTTCGTCTCGCCCTGATAATAAATGTACCGGATGCCGCCATGGCCGCGCAGCTTTGCTCCCGCCTGCTGCATTTTTTCTGCCAGCTGTCTGGCAAAGTAATAGCTTTCTTTGTGCCAGGTTCTTCCAGGAACAGACGGATAGCACTCAAATCCGGAAGCAGTCGAACCCTCCGGCGCAGAGTTTCCATGAATGGATAACATCAGGTCTGGATTTTGCGCATGGATGGCCGCAGCCCGTTCGCTGGGCTTGGCTGTTATATCGTAGCTTTCACGGGATATCAGCGGAATATAGTTTGAGTCCGCTTCCAGCCATGCCAGCAGATCCTGCGCTGTTTGAGCTGTCATTTCGCTTTCGGTCACAATGCCCTGTGCGCCCGGGTCTGATCCTCCATGGCCCGCATCTACAGCGATCCGGTACGGCGGGTCACCAACCACTGGGCGGAAGTCTTCTTCCTCCCCTGCCTCACGGTTCAGTTTTGGTGCTGCTTTCCAGAGGAAAAACGCTGCGCTGAAACAGAGCAGACAAACCAGAAGCGAAACGATCGTCCCAATAGAAAGGCCCTTGCGGTTCTTCTTCCGCCTGCGCGGAGCGGCATGTTTTGAACGTCCTGCCATCGCCGGTCACTTGAGCTCTACTACAGTCACACCGCTTTCACCCTCGCCATAGCGGCCCAGGCGGAAGCTCTTGACCATCCGGTTGCCGCGCAGGTGCTTGTGGATGGCTGTGCGCAGCGCGCCGGTACCGTTGCCATGGATCAGATAAACAACGGTCTGGCCGTTCAAAATCGCGCGGTCGATGAACGAATCCACTTCCGGCAGCGCTTCGTCCACGGTCAGGCCCAGCAGATTGCATTCCATTTTTGCGGTACGCTGTACCCGCTCGACCCGGCCATTGGGGCGGTTGGCATCGCCCGTCAGGCGAGAGTAACGCTGCTGAGCTTTGGTCATGGGCTTTGCCTCCTTGACCAATTTTTCCGGCTGCTTCAGACCCTTGAGCGGCACTTTCGTTTTAATGATACCGGCACGGACCAGCACATCGCTGTTCTTGTCCGGCAGCGCCAGCACAGTTGCCAGCTGATTCAGCTCTGCAATGCAGACCTCCTGCCCTACCTTGACCTCTTTCAGCGGCACAAACTCCTTGACAGGATTGTGCACCACCTCAGAGCCGACCAGCAGCTTTTCCGATTCTTTTTTAGCGATTTCCCGGGCACGCTGGGCTTTCTGCTGGGTGCTCATCCGCTCATCTTTCTGAATCTGGCGCAGCTCGTCGGTCAGGGCGTAGGCTTTGCTTTCCACGTCCTGTGCCAGTCTGCGGGCTTTGGCACGGGCTGCTTCCAGCTCGTTTTCGCCCTGCTGGATCAGCTCATCGCGTTTTTTGCGGGCGGCGTCCAGCTGGTGGGCAGCCTCATTTTTCAGCTCCTCCACCTCATTCTGGCTTTCTTTGAGCTGGAGCTTCAAATCGTCCAGCTGGCCCAGAACGGCATCCAGACGCTTATCCTCCGCCGAAAGATGCTGCTGTGCAGCTTCAATGACCCGCTCCGGGATGCCCAGCTTTTCACTGATGAGGAACGCGTTGGATTTGCCCGGCACGCCAACGCTCAGTTTATAGGTGGGGCGCAGCGTTTCCAGATCAAACTCGCAGCTTGCATTGACAACGCCTTTCGTTTCCAGCGCAAAGACCTTGAGCTCTGCATAGTGGGTGGTAGCCATCAGGAGCACACCACGGCGGCGCAGCTCTTCAATGATGGCCACTGCCAACGCGGCTCCCTCGGCCGGGTCCGTACCGGCACCCAGCTCATCCAGCAGGACCAGCGTGTGAGGCATAGCCAGCTCCAGAATGCCGGTGATTTTTTTCATGTGGCCAGAGAATGTGGAAAGGCTCTGCTCAATGCTCTGCTCATCGCCAATGTCCACAAGGAACTCATCAAAAACACAGACCTCGCTCCGCTCATCAGCCGGGATAAGGAAGCCGCACTGCGCCATGGCACACAAAAGGCCTGCTGTTTTCAGCGTGACCGTCTTACCGCCCGTATTGGGGCCGGTAATGATGAGCGAATCATACTCCTTACCCAGCGCAATGTCCACCGGGACACATTTTTTCGGGTCAATAAGCGGGTGCCGCGCCCGGACAAGGGAGAATGACGTATCCGTACGGACAGCTGGTTTAAAGGCTTTCATATCCAGCGCCAGGCGGGCCTTTGCCAGCAGAACGTCAATGTCTAACATTGCCTGATAGCTGTACTGGAACTGCGGCTCAATGGCCGCCACCTGGGCCGTAAAGGCCACCAGAATGCGCTCGATTTCCTGTGCTTCCTGGGCACGGTACTGCAAAATGCGGGCGTTGGCTTCCACGACTGCCTGCGGCTCCACAAAGACAGTTGCACCCGTGGACGAAACATCGTGGATAACGCCGCTGACCTCGCCGCGGTACTCGCTCTTGACCGGGACAACGTAGCGGCCATTGCGCATGGAAACCACGCTCTCCTGCAGGTATTTAGAAGTATCCATGTTGCGGACCATGCTTTCCAGCCGGTCACGGATGCTGTTTTCGGTTGCACGGATCTTCTTGCGCAGCTCGTTCAAGGTACGGGAAGCCGTATCCGCCATCGCATCCGGAGACAGAATGGCACTGGAGATCTGCTGTTCCAGGCCTGGTTCCGGGGCCAGCGCATAGAACAGGTCATCGGTCGGCAGTGCGTCATGGTCCGAGGAGCCGTACCAGCTGCTCAGATTCTGGAAATTACGCAGTGCACCTGCCACCATCAGCAGTTCGCCCATGGAGAGCACGCCGCCCTTGACCGCACGCGTGGTCAGCTGGCTGACACCCTCTACCCCACCAAACCGGGGCGAACCGTTTTTGATGAGCAGGGTGTTGATCGCATCCGTCTGCTCCAATGCATAGCGAACCTCATCCGGGTCACACTGGGGCTCCAGTTCCAGCATTTTTTCCCGGGCTTCCTTGCACACACAGCCCTCCGCCGCCCGTGCAATGATCTTGTCAAGCTCCAGTGTTTTTAAATAGCTTGTTTCCATAGTAGATTCCTTTGTTTATGGTAATACCGATTTTAAAAAGTCGTAACTCTTCAACGGTTTGTCCAGATGGGTCAGGGCATACTGCTCCGCTGCAATGGCAAGCTTTGCAAGGCTCCCGACCGAAATTTTAAATGCAAAAATTTTCTTGTCTTCCACAAGGCAGATATGCCGCAGAGCAAACAATGCCCCGGCATCCAGATTGCAGGTCTTCCCTGCTTTCTGTGCACAGGCGGCACAAAGCAGACAGCCCTCCTGCGGGTCCAGATAAAAGGCCGGGCCGTCGTAAGTGCCGCAGCCCCTGCAATATACCAGCTGCGGCAAAAAGCCGCACTCGCTCATGGTACGCAGCTCAAACACGGCCTTGATGACCCGGAGGTCTGCTTTTTTCTCGCTGAGCATATAAAGGCAGTTGAGCAGCAGCCGCAGCTCTTTTTCCGCTTCTTCTCCCGTTGGGGAAAGGGCTGCGGCCATCTCAGCCATATACATGGCAAGGCTCATTCCCTCAATGCTGGAAGCGATGCCGTGGAAAACGTTTTTACTTTCCGCTTCCCGGACAGTGTACATATTCCGGCCCGGCAGCAGCACAAATTCTGAGTAGCAAAAAAGCCCGCAGGCGCTGAACAATTTGTTTTTCAGCCGCAGGCTGCTCTGTGCCGAGGCGGAGATGACCCCCAGCCCCGGCGTTAAAATTGTGATGATCCGGTCCGATTCTTTGTATCGGGTCTCTTTGAGGACAAGTCCCGGCGTTACAATGGGTTCCATTGGCAGGTCCTCCTCCCAAAGCAAAACTTTCTCAGCGGTTGTTCGGGTTCTGCTTGAAGCCGAAGTTGTTCAGCAGAAATTCATTGTCCCGCCAATCGGCCTTGACCTTGACCCAGCACTGCAGGTTGACCCGGCAGCCAAGAAATTCCTCGCAGTCGGTACGGGCCGCACTGGCGATTTTTTTCAGCATGGCACCGCCCTTGCCAATGACCATGCCCTTGTGGCTCTCCCGCTCGCAGTAAATATTGACGTCAATGTCCACAAGGTCGGTACCCGGGCGTTCTTTGAACCGCTCGACCACCACGGCAATGCCATGCGGGATCTCGTCCCGCATAAACAGCAGCGCTTTCTCGCGGATGACCTCTGCCACCAGCTCTTTTTCCGGCATGTCCGTATAAGCATCGTCATCAAAGTAGTGAGGACCCTCCACCGCGTAACGGCTCAGGGCATCAAACAGCTCCTCACAGTGGTCATTCTGCCGGACGCTGACCGTATAAATATCGTCAAACACCCCCAGGGCTTTCAACTCGGCCTTGCGGGCCTCCAGATCTTCCGGTGCCTTGACGAGATCGGTCTTATTGATCACGGCAATGGCAGGGCCGCCGCTCTTTTTCAGTGCCTCCACCAGCACCATTTCCGGCTCATTGAGGGCACCGTAGGGCTCAAACAGCATCATGGACACATCCACATCCGCGATGGAATCGCTGGCAGTCTTGTCCATCCGCTTGCCCAGCTTATTGTGTGCCTTGTGCACGCCAGGGGTATCCAGCAGGACATACTGCAGCGGGCCGCGGGTGATAACACCCGTAATGCGGGTGCGGGTGGTCTGGGGTTTAGAGGTCACAATGGCCACTTTCTCCCCTACCAGCAGGTTGGTCAGGCTGGATTTGCCCACATTGGGGCGGCCAATGACCGCCACAAAGACGGACGAAGTATCATAATGTCCCTGGATGGGTGTTTCCTTTTTCAAAATAGCACTCCTGTCTTATTTTGCATTATTCCGTATAGCTGACGGTGCGGGGCAGGCCCAGCTGGGTCAGGACAGCTTCCTCTTTTTCCCGCATCCGCATCGCTTCCAAGCCGCCGTTCTCATGGTCATAGCCCAGCAGATGCAGCATGGAATGTACCGTCAGGAATGCCACTTCGCGCTGCAGCGGGTGGCCGTACAGCGTTGCCTGCTCCTGTGCACGCTCCATGCTGATGACGATATCGCCCAGCATCTTGCAGCCGTTGTTCTCATCCACATCGTAGACGCCGTTCTCGCCCAGAGGGAAGCTGAGAACATCCGTAGGCATGGGCTTGTTGCGATACTGGTTGTTCAGCTCTGCAATGGCAGCGTTGTCCACAAACGTGACGCTGATCTCTGCCGGGGCATCAAAGTGCTCGTACTCCAGCACGGCGTTGCAGGCACGGCGGATCAAAATTCGGAGGCCAGAGGGCACCTTGACTGCTTTTTGAGAATTTGTGATTAAAACTTTATTGGACATAACTCGTCCTCTCCTTTCTTTTTATGCTGCCTTTTTTGAGAGGCAAACGCTCAGCGCTTTGCTGGATGTGCTGCCGCCTCATAGGCTTTGATGATCTCCTGTACCAGACGATGGCGCACGACATCTTTTTCTGTAAAATAACATTGCGCAATGCCGCCCACGCCTTTCAGCACCTGCAGCGCGTCCACAAGGCCGCTGCGGGTCCGGTCCGGCAGGTCGATCTGAGTTACATCGCCGGTAACCACCACCTTGGAACCCACACCCATACGGGTCAGAAACATCTTCATCTGCTCCGGGGTGGTGTTCTGTGCCTCATCCAGAATGATGAACGAATCATCCAGCGTCCGGCCGCGCATATAGGCCAGCGGGGCTACTTCAATGATCTGTTTTTCTACCAGACGTTCATAAGTCTCTGCGCCCAGCATATCAAACAGGCCATCATACAGCGGGCGGAGGTATGGGTCTACCTTTTGCTGCAGATCGCCGGGCAGGAACCCCAGTTTCTCACCGGCTTCCACGGCAGGGCGGGTCAGCACGATGCGGGAGACGTCCTTTGCTTTGAACGCCTTGACGGCCATGGCAACAGCCAGATAAGTTTTGCCGGTACCCGCCGGGCCAACGCCGAATGTAATGGCATTCTTCCGGATGGCATTCAGGTATTCTTTCTGTCCAAGCGTCTTGGGGCGGATAGGGCGGCCCTTAACGGTAACGGTGACAAAATCTTCCGTCAGCTCCTTGACCCGCTTCTCCTCCCCATCGTGGGCGAGGCTCAGGCAGTAGCGAACGGTTTGATCTTCCAGCGGCGTATGGTTTTCAATCAGGAGCAGCATCCCCTCCACCGCCCGGGTCGCTGCCGCAACATTGGCTGCCTCGCCCGAAAGGCGAAGCATCGTACCGCGGCAGACTGCCGTAACGGAGAATTCCTTTTCCAAAAGACGAATGTTTCGGTCGCAGTTTCCAAAGACAGCGGCTGCAATCTCCACGCTATCCAGTTCAATGCTTTTTTCTGCCATGTGGCTCCTCCTGAAGAATCTTCTCGTACTCCATCCTTATTGTACCACCAAAACTTCATTTAGAAAACTATGAAAATTGCACAAAATATTCAGACCCATTCCATCGGTTTTTCCATATAGCTATTTGCGGGGGACACTCTGCATGAGACAGCGTAAAATTTGTGCGCCATCCAACGGTGGAATGGGCAGTAAGTTAAAAGCCCCTGTCAACAAATTTGCCGCAAAAAAGGCACTCCACCAGATGGTAGCCCGCCGGGAAAGGCAGAAAACAGCCCAAACCGCCAGCAAAATGTTCACCCCGGGCCCGGCAGCGGCCAGTAAAAGCTGCTCGTTTGCCGAAAAGTGCTCTTTCCTTGTCTTCATACAAAATCCCGTCATGGTCACTTCAATGTGTGGAAACCGGTGGCGCAGAAAAAGATAAGCCATAATGTGCCCCATCTCGTGGAGAACTGCTGCCAACAACCCAACGCGCAGAAATCCGCTTGCGTCAAAATAAAGCAAAATTGCGAAGGCTCCGCACAGAATAAGCGGGTCCTGAAAAGAAATCTTCCCGATACGGAAACGTTGTTTCATAAGAAATCCAATATCCCGGCTGGGTCATAGCGGATGCCGTTGCAAAGCCATTCCAGGTGGAGATGTGCCCCGGTAGCCCGTCCGGTCTGCCCAACTGTCCCAATCGGCTCGCCTGCTTTGACGACTTCCCCCGTCCGGACATAAAGATACTGCATGTGAGCATAAAGCGTTTCTTCTCCTTTCGCATGAGAAAGGCACAGGTAATTGCCATAACTCTGGCTGTGGCGTGCCGCTGTAACAATGCCGTCCGCCCCCGCCAGAACGATGGTTCCGGAGGCACAGGCAAGGTCTACCCCTTTATGAAATGCTTCTTTTCCGGTAAGCGGGTCTTTCCGCCACCCGTATTCCTCTGAGATACGCCAGGTCGTCGTTTCCAGAGGAAACTGATATTGCTCCTTTGTGACTTTTGTACGGAGGGAGCACCCCGCCGGGGGCGTGTTCAATGCCCGGGCGGAAACACAGCATGCCATCATCAGACAGGCCACCAACATCCACAAACAAACAGCCACCTGACAACCGGAATGGCGATTCCGAATCCATTTTCTCCGCATCTTTTCCCTCCATCGTTGCTTTCCGCTATCAGAAAAAGATATGCACACCCTCCTGCCGAAAGAACAAAAATACCGCCAGCCCTTTCGGCCAGCGGCATTCAGCAAAAGTTTATCCTCTCTTATTTTCCAAAGATACTGAAGATACGAGAAAGCAGCCCCTGCTTCTTCGGTTTGGATTCTGTGATCACAATGGGCATTTCTTCTATTGGCTTTGTGGTCGCAGGTGCAGTTTTTTTCTGCGGTGGTTCAATCGGTGTAAACACAGCTTTCGGTGCCTCGCGCACAGGCTCCTGGTGTGTTTTGATATTCGATGTTTCCGCAGAGGCGGGCGTCTTCTTCGGGGCTGGTGCAGCTTTCCCCCAATCGTCTTTCAGAAGCTCATACATTCCCATCTGACCGTTGACGATTGGCTCACCCGGAGCGGGTTTCACTTTCTGGTAACTGCCATCGGCCCGCATCTCCCGGGCATTGACGTTATCATTAAGCTGCAGCTGTAAGATCCTGCTGAGTTTTTCCACCAGAACAGGGTCTTCGATCCGCACACCGACTTCCACACGGCACTCCGTGTTGCGTGTGAGAAAATCACCAGACGCAATATAAATGCGAGTCTTCTGTCCATCATAGAAGCTGTAAATGCGGCCATGCTCCAGATATCGGCCCACCAGACTGCGGATGTGCAGGTTTTCGGTCTTGCCAGGCACCTCTGCGCGGACACAGCAGATCCCACGGACGATCATATCAATGCGGACACCGGCGCAGCTTGCTTCCTGCAACTTGAGAATGATATCGCGGTCCGAGATGGAGTTGTTTTTCAGGATCATCGACGCCGGACGGCCCAGCCGTGCTGCGGTGATGACATGATCCATCTCGTCCAGCAACACGCTCTTGAACCGCAGCGGGGCCACCAGCATCTTTTCGCTGGTTTCGGTCAGCTTCTGAACGGCAAGATTCTGGAAGACATTGGAGGCTTCTTCACCGATCTCCGGGTCTGCCGTAATGAACGAGTAATCCGTATAGAGTTCACTGGTTTTTTCGTTGTAGTTCCCAGTGCCGATCTGGGTGATGTAGGCATAGCCATCCTGATTCTTTTTGGTAATGAGGGTCAGCTTGGAGTGGACCTTGTAATCATCAAAGCCATAAATGACGGTACAGCCTGCCTCTTCCAGCTGCTTGGACCAGTCGATATTGTTCTGCTCGTCAAAGCGGGCACGCAGCTCCACAAGAGCAACCACTTCCTTGCCGCTTTCGGCGGCTTCCATCAGCGCCTGCACGATCTGCGATTCCCGCGCCATCCGGTAGAGCGTCATCTTGATGGAAATGACCTCCGGGTCCTGTGCTGCCTTTTTCAGCATGGTAATAAAAGGCCGGATGGACTGATACGGATAGCTGAGGAGCACATCGTGCTTTTCCACTTCTGCAGCCAGGTCATACTCCGGCGGCGGAAGCATGGGACGGGCCGCCGGGTAGAACAGCTCCGGGTGGCCATCGGCTTCCATGCGGGAAGTCAGCTTATAAAAGAAACTCAGATCCAGAGGGCTGTTCTGCGCAAACACCCGCTTGTGGCTCAGTTCCAGACGGCTGCAGAGAATGCGTACCACTTCCTGCGGGGCCGTCGGCGTGACCTGCAGGCGGACAGCGGCCAGTTTGCGGCGGCGCTTGAGCAGGTCGGCCATGATCTCGCGGTAATCAATGTCATGGTCCATCATGCCCTCTTTGACGTCGATATCCGCATTGCGAGTCACACGGAAAAGGCATTTTTCCTGAATGGTTTCCTTGCCGAAGATCATGGAGGCGTAATGCAGCACCAGCTCTTCCACCAGAGCAAACAGAGTCCGGCCATCTTTCTTGACAATGTGCATCCGCTCCATCTGGCTGGAAATGGGCACGATGCCAAGGCTCTGCTCATTGGAGTGCTTCTCCTTGAGCAGAACGCCCAGATAGATCTCTTTATTGCGCAGGAACGGGAACGGGTGGCGGTTATCGACCACCTGCGGGCTCAGAATCGGAAACAGCTCGCTCTGGAAATACTTTTTCCAGAAATGCTCTTCTTCCTTGCTCAGGTTGTCAAAATCCACTTTCTGGTAGCCGCAGGCCGCCAGATTTTCCAGTGCACGGGCATAGTATTTATCGCAGTCTTCCTGCAGCTGGGCCGTTTTGGGCATAATGGCCGTCAGTTGCTCCTCGGAGGTCATATTCGTCTTGTTTTCCCGCTTTTCCTTTTTGCCTCGCATCAGGTTGGCCCGCTCCTGCAGAGAGCCGACGCGCACCATGAAAAACTCATCCAGGTTGGAGCCGTAAATGGCCAAAAACTTTACCTGCTCGGCCAGCGGGACATTTTTGTCCTTGCCAAGGACCAGGACCCGGCGGTTAAAATCCAACCAGCTCAGTTCCCGGTTGATAAAGATGTTCTCCTCATTCATGTTGTTTCCCCTTTTCTCCAGCAGCGGCGGCTGCCGTTATCAACTAACATATGCAAGGTTTTGCCAGGACTCCACGATCCGGGAGGTAATCCCCGGAACATAGACCGCATCTTCCACATGCCGGAATGCACCGTTCTGCTGCCGGTAGTCCAGGATCGCCCGCGCCTTTTTCTCCCCGATGCCGGGCAGAGTGCAGAGCGCGTCCAGCCCGGCTGTATTCAAATCGACCCGGGCGGCCTGGATCATCGGTTCAGGCTTGGCTGTTTGCCCTGTGTGCCCCTTGAGCGGGACTGCAAACCAGAACACCAGTGCGGCACAGGCCGCCGCGGTAAGAAGCGTGAGCAAAACAAAGCGCTTTTCTTTCTGTGTGGAAGTGTGTTCTTTCATTGTAGTATAAACCTCCCAAAAAAGAAAGTCCCCTGCGGAAAATTTGCAGGAGACTTTACTTGAATTTTACGCCGTTGCCTCTGCGCCGCGCACAAGATTGTAGAGATATTCTGCTGCCGCACCCGTATCATGGTCTGTCAGCGTCGTCTGCGCTGCCGCAAGGCGCAGTTCTGCCGCAGCGTCAGCCGGGACCACACTGTGGCCCGCCAGACGCATCAGCTCCAGCATCTGGGTGCAGTTGGCTACGACGGTCAATTCCTCAGCTGCACAGCCAACAGGCGGGCAGACCGCATTGAACATTGCCGTCCCCGAAACAGCACCCGGAGTCAACACCAGCAGATCCGGCGCGACACGCTCCGCCAGCAGAGAATCGGCTGCCTCCCCCAGTGCCTTATCCAGCAAAGGAACCAGCGGCATCTGCTTTTTGTCCTGATAGAGCAGGATGCGCAGCACATCCTCGCCCCGCACATCGGCAGCACTGCTGAGGACATAGGGCGTCCACTCCTGCCGCAGGTGAGCTTCCAGCGCCTCGCTCATCCGCAGCACACAGGTAGAACCGTCTGTCATCTGCAGTGCGATGCCAAGGCCCACGGCTGAGGGCAGCTTCTGCAACACGGCTTCTTCCCGTCCGGCAAAGCTGCACAGTGGCTGCCCGGTGCCCGTGGCAAACTGGTAGGCCAGTGTACCACCGCAGACCAGTGCCGGTGCAGCCAGGCGCACACTGCCCAGAATGGTGCGTACCGCCCTGGGCGAGCGCTGCGAAAAGACCGTCAGCCGACCGCCGCGGCTGCTGAACAGCTGCATTACATCCCGGAGCACCTGGGGCAGGTTGCCGTCTGTTCCCAACAGAAGATGGTCGAGGTCACAGAGCACGAGGGATGTCTTTAACGTGTTATTCATGCTTTCCCCTCCTGAGCGTTGCAATAAAATGGGTAAAATATTCCGGCAGCTCAGAGTCAAACCGCAGCTGCTCCCCGGTAATGGGGTGAATAAAGCCCAGCGTTTTGGCATGCAGGCACTGGCCATGGAGGCTGGTGATGCAGTTGTGCGGCCCATAGACCGGGTCGCCTGCCACCGGATGATGGATGGAGGCCATGTGCACACGAATCTGATGGGTTCGGCCGGTTTTCAGGCGGCACTCCAGCATGGTAAACTCACCAAAGCGCTCCAATACCCGATAGCCCGTGTAGGCATACTTGGTGTGAGGCTCACTGGCCGGGTAAACCGCCATTTTTTTTCGATCCGTCTTGCTGCGGCCAAGGTTCGTTTCCACAAAGCCTTCGTCCTGTGCAAAGCCGCCGTAAACAATGGTATTGTAGGCTCGTTCCACACTGTGGACCGCCATCTGCTGCGAGAGGCCGATGTGCGTGGCATCGTCTTTGGCCACCACCAGCAGGCCGCTGGTGTCCTTATCGATGCGGTGGACGATGCCGGGCCGAATCTCACCGCCAATGCCGGAAAGACTGCCCTTGCAGTGCCACAGCAGGGCGTTGACCAGTGTCCCGTCCGGGTTGCCGGGGGCTGGGTGAACGACCATTCCTTTGGGCTTATTGACCACTAACAAGTGCTCGTCTTCATAGACGATATCCAGCGGGATATCCTGCGGCACTGCCTCAATGGGCTTTGCATCCGGGATCTCCAGCAAAATGGTATCGCCTGCTTTCAGCTTGAGGCTTTTGGCGATCTGTTTTCCGTTGCAGAGCACATGGCCCTCTGCTACAAGAGCCTGCAAAGCACTGCGGGAAAGGCCGGTATCCTCGCCGCTCAGAAAGCGGTCAATGCGCTGCCCGGCGGCTTCCGCCTCTACCATAAACTCACGCTGTTCCATCGGTCAGGACTCCTTTTGCTCCTGGACTTCTTCCAGGAAGATGACCAGCACCCACAGGGCCACACCCACACAGACACAGATGTCCGCAAAATTGAAGACGGCAAACCGCATGAACAGCACGTTGATATAGTCCACTACCTCACCGTTGAGCACACGGTCAATCAAGTTTCCGATCCCGCCGCCCAGCACGAGGATGAGGGCCGCCTGCTGCAGGTACTTGCCACGGCTGCGGAAAAACAGCCAGTAAGCCACCAAAAGCAGTGCTGCACTGGTGGCAAGAATGAGAAACAGCTGCTTGCCGCTGAGCAGGCTGAACGCCATGCCCTGGTTGAGCACAAAGCGCAGCTCCACCACATGCGGAATGAGCGGCATGGAGCCTACCGGTTCCAAAGCCTGTACCGCCCAGAACTTGATGGCCTGGTCGGCCCCGACCAGTGCGGCCACGCAGAGCAGATTAAAAATGACAAACGCCATAGTTTTCTCCCATGGGCAGCCCTTTGTAAAAGCCGCCCGCGATTTTTACTAAAAAACGGCGCTCCCTTTCGAGCCGGGAGCGCCGCCCTCAAAAACAAGTTTGTTTCTGGTTTGGAAAATTATGCTTCCACAACGCTGGCGCAGCGTGCGCACAGGGTGGGATGAGCAGAGTGGCTGCCGATGGTATCAGAGTACTTCCAGCAGCGCTCGCACTTCTCGCCAACAGCGTGAGCGGCAGCAACGCCAAGACCCTCAACGGCAGAGGCAGAACCGCCCTCACCCTTGACCAGCTCCACATGGGAAACGATCATCAGGTCAGCCAGCTCGTCCATGGGGATGCTGTTCAGCAGGTCGTAGACGGCATCGTTGCAGTACAGGGTGACAGCAGCCTCCAGAGAAGCACCAATGGTCTTCTCTGCACGGGCCTGCTCCAGCACTTTCTTGACCTCATCACGCACGGCGATGAGCTGTGCCCACTTGGCCTTGAATGCCTCATCGGCCGCATACTGACCAGCCTTGGGCATATCCTCAAAGACAACGTACTTGTTCATGCCCTCGGTCTTGGGCAGGAAGTCCCAGATCTCCTGGCTGGTGAAGCAGAGGATGGG
>OIXG01001738.1_pt1 | contig 19391 bp, 17 predicted proteins | sample 1587731 | NCBI WGS metagenome assembly OIXG01 (sample SAMEA3888908, study PRJEB22519) | human gut metagenome | biome: human gut; feature: human-associated habitat; material: faeces | place: Denmark | collected 2010
GGGATGCGGACATGACCCGCGGAGTGCTCCAAACTTGGAAAGACACGGATCATCGCAGATGCAAACATCCGGCTGGTTAGAAATGCCACATTTTTTGAACCGAATTTCCACCTGCATTTCCATCTGAAATCCCACGGTGTGGTCTTCTGATAATATTACTTATCACCCAAAGCGGTCTATGCTTGTTGCGGCAATTCCTTATTATCCGTCTCTCACAGATTTGCACCAGGATTTCTTTTATGTTCTATATATCAAGCTTCATATGCATCTCGGCTTCCGCCTCCTGCTTAAATTCCTCCACCTGCACCGGATTTAATACCGGGAGTTCGTCGATTGACTGTACCCCAAAGCTTCGTAGGAACTCTTCCGTCGTTCCGAAGAGCAGCGGGCGCCCCGGTGCATCCAGTCTGCCAAGCTCGCATACCAGATTGTATTCCACCAGCTTGTTCACCGCGTGATCGCAGGAAACACCGCGGATCTTCTCGATCTCCACCTTGGTGATCGGCTGCTTATAGGCGATGATGGACAGCGTCTCCATGATGACGTCTGTCAGCACATGCTTTTTCGGGGCCGCCGCCACCCGGATCAGGTTCTCATAATAATCTGCGCAGGTGCACATCTGGTAGGCGTTTTCCAGCTCCAGGATACGCATGCCGCGCTTTTCTTCCTCGTAGCGCTTCTGCAGATGTAAAACCACGCGCTTCGCGATCTCTTCGCTCTGGCCGATAGCCACAGCCAGCTGCTTTAGCTCCACAGATTTGCCCATGGTAAACAGAACCGCTTCGATGATTGCTTCCCATTCCTCTTCATCATATAAATTGCCCATATCTTCTATCCTTCCAGGCCGCTTAAGTCTTCCAGCTCCAGCTCGCCTTCTTCGCCCTCCTGCTCCAGTGTCTCAATCCACATATCATCAAAGGTGTGTTCCTGTGATATAAATATCTTGCCTGTCTTCATCAGTTCCAGAATGGCGAGAAACGTGACAATGATCTCCATCTTGCCCGCCTGTGCCTCAAGGAGACTGCGGAAACTGAACCGGCTGTGCGTCAGGCAGTAATTCTCCAGATATGCCATCTTGTCCGAAAGCGATACCTCTTCCTTCTCAATCTTGCCGAACTTGGAACGGATCGGATCAATCTTGTCCACCTGCTTTTTCATGATGGACTTAAAAATCTCATTCAATCTGGCAAGCGTTACATCCGAGACGAGCTCCTCCATGTTGACCGGCTCCTCATACTCTGCCACCTCCGGCGGAATGGTCGGCTCCTTAAAAAGGACACGCTCCGCATCCATCTGGCGGTCACGCAGCTCGTATGCCATACATTTGTACATCTTGTACTCCAAAAGCTGCTGTACCAGTTCCGCACGCGGATCCTCTTCTTCCTCGTCCTCCGTCTCCGGAGCCGGAAGAAGCATGCGGGATTTGATGTCAATGAGTGTCGCCGCCATGACAAGAAATTCGCTTACCACATTCAGATCCTGACGCTTCATCTCTGCGATGTATTCCATATACTGATTCGTGATCTCCACAATCGGAATATCATAGATATTTACTTTATTTTTCTCGAGCAAGTGCAAAAGCAGATCTAAAGGTCCCTCAAATACCTGCAGTTTTACGGTCATTTCCATCTGATTCTCTTATCCTCTCCGGCGGCAGAACCTCTCTGCCACATCTTCAACGTATCAATTTTACATTGTTTCCCCGAAAAATTCAAGGTTTTTTCCTATATTTAGTATTTTCGCACAATCTTTTCTACTATAATTAGTGTTTCAAATGAGAGTTTCCCGCGGGATGCCAATTTCTTTTTGTGCACGCTGCATAATGTACAGGTTCTTCCTCTACAATAGTAACAAAAAGAATCCTGGAGAATACCTTGAAGCAGTTTCTTTCTTTTCTGTTATGCTGCACCCTCACTCTCTCTTCTCCCGTTCTTGCGGCGGAAAACAGCGAAGCCGACCTTTCCGTCTCGGCGCCGAGCGTTCTTCTGATGGAGGCGTCCACCGGAACTGTGGTCTACGAAAAAAACGCACATGAAATCCGGCATCCCGCAAGTATCACAAAAATCATGACCCTGATTCTCATTTTCGATGCCATAGAGCGCGGACAGATCTCCCTGACCGACACGGTGACCGTGTCGGAATACGCTGCAAGCATGGGCGGCTCACAGGTGTTCTTAGAGCCTGGGGAGCCCCAGACCGTAGAGACCATGATCAAATGTATCAGCGTTGCGAGCGCCAACGATGCCTGCGTCGCCATGGCGGAATATCTCTGCGGTTCCGAATCCGAATTCGTCCGTCAGATGAACGAGCGTGCCAGAGGGCTCGGCATGAAAGACACCACCTTTGTCAACTGCTGTGGTCTTGATACGGAAGGGCACATGACAAGCGCCTACGACGTCGCCCTTATGTCCCGCGAACTCACCGTAAACCATCCCGAAATCCACAACTACTGCACCATCTGGATGGAAAACATCACCCATGTCACGGCAAAGGGAAGTTCGGAATTCGGTCTGACCAACACCAACAAACTCATCCGGCAGTATGAGTATGCCACCGGATTAAAGACCGGTTCCACCAGTCTCGCCAAATACTGCGTGTCTGCCACCGCAGAAAAAGACGGTCTGGAACTGATCGCCGTCGTCATGGCAGCGCCCGATTACAAAGTGCGCTTTGCAGATGCCACCACGCTTTTAAATTACGGATTCGGAAAATGCCGCCTGTACACGGATGAAAACACGGACGCTCTGCCCGATCTTCCTGTGACAAAGGGCACCGAAACCGCCGTCGGTCTCGCCTACGACTCTCCCTTCTCCTACCTGTCTGTAAAAGGCGAGGACCTCTCTGATGTAAAAAAAGAGCAGATTCTCCCCGAGACGGTCACAGCACCTGTCAGAAAGGGTGACGTGGCCGGCAGGGTTGTCTACTCCGCAGGCGGCAGGGAACTCGGCTCCGTGAATATCCGTTACACTGCGGATGTTCACGCCGCCTCATACCGCGATTATTTCGAGATGGCGCTTTTCTATCTTCTGACCTGACTTTTTTCTATTATAATAGCGGTGCCAGCAGGCGCAGCACACTCTGCAGAAGCCGTACCGGTACCGGCCGGTTTCTGCAGAACTCTGCCGTCATCTGCTCTGAGCACGCAAACGTATTCAGGCAGTCTTCCTTTACCTGTGCCACAACCGCGGAGCGGTAGAAGAAAACGCCGCACTCGAAATGCAGATACAAGCTGCGGAAGTCAAGATTCACGCTGCCCACCGTTGCGATCTCATCGTCACAGACAAAACATTTTGCGTGAATAAATCCCGGCGTGTACTGATAAATTTTTACCCCGCTTTGTATGAGCGGTGCATAGTAGGACTGCGTGAGCAGGAAAATCATCTTCTTGTCCGGAATCCCCGGCGTCACAATCCGCACGTCCACACCGTCCTTCGCCGCGTTGCAGAGCGCCGTCAGCATCTCATGGTCAATGATCAGATACGGTGTGAAGATATAGACGTAATTCTTTGCCCTGTTTATGATATTCAGGTAAATATTTTCGCCCACATTCTCATGATCCAGAGGGCTGTCACCGTACGGCTGCACGAACCCGTCATTCTCAAAGGGTGCTTTCTGATGCTGTGCCGGCATAAACCGGCTGTAATCTTCCGTGGAATGGACGATGTAATTCCACATGGACAAAAACATGCTGGTCAGACTCCAGACCGCCTCGCCCTCGATGCGCACGCCGGTGTCCTTCCAGTAGCCGAACCGTTTTACCTCATTGATATATTCATCTGCCAGATTGATCCCGCCCGTAAAACCGACCGCGCCGTCCACCACAAAAATCTTCCGGTGATCCCGGTTGTTCATGATTACCGAGAGCAACGGCCGGAACGGATTAAAGGCAGCGCACTTGATGCCCTTTTTCTGAAGCTGCTTATAATACCGCGGCGGCAGTGTGCCGATGCAGCCGACATCATCGTAGATCAGGCGTACCTCCACGCCCTCTTTGACCTTTTTCTCCAGGATATCCTCGATCTGGTGGAACATATGTCCCTCCTCGATGATGAAATACTCCAGAAAAATAAAGTGTTCCGCGCTCTCCAACGCTGCAAGCATATCCGGGAACATCGCCTCCCCGCTCTCATAATACTTTGTGGCGGTATTCCGGTAGACCGGAAAATGTCCCCAGTCCGCAATATATTTTGACTGTCGTAAGACCGATGGATCCGCCTCCTGCAGCAGCCTGACCGCCTCCTCGTCTACCGGCATGCAGGCATCCACTTCCCGGTTCACGGCATCCATCTGTTCTCTGGTGTGCTTCGTCAGACCGGAGCGTCCAAACAGGAAATACAGCATGATTCCAAGGATCGGCGACAACAGAATCAGAAACGTCCAGGAAAGTTTATTCGCCGGATTCTCCCACTTGTTCGCAATCACAAGCACCAGAACAATCGCCGCAGCGCGGATTATCAGGTTCGCATAGGTGAACTGATAGCTGAATTTCCACAGCACCAGAAACAGCCAGCAGATCTGCAGCAATATCGAAACCCCGACAATGGTCAGTCTTCCCATCAGAAGGTGTGCAATCTTCTTCATAAGTCTCCTCCCTTTCAAAACCGTATCCTTTATCTTACGTTTTTTCATATAAAATGTCAACCGCCGGTCACGTCACCTCCCCTTCCCTTCCTTTCCGTCTTGCAGCATTCTATTTTCTTCAGCCTCCCGCTCCTCTTCAGCCTCTCACCAGATGGTCGACATGAATCATTCCCCAGCATTTTCTGCCAAGCTGCTCTCCCCGCGGATACGCTCTCTCGTACAGGCGCAGCTTCATCTCCGCCGGCGACAGATACGGATACTTCTGAAATGCAAGCGCCAGTGCACCCGTGACAACCGGCGCCGCCATGGAAGTCCCGCTCTTTACCTGGTATCCGTTTTTTTCCCTGCCGCAGCTTTTAATCGCCGTGCCCGGAGCCAGGATTTCCGGCTTTACAATACAGCATGCCGTCGGACCGTTGCTGCTGTACCCCGTCTTAAGCCCCCGCTTCCCCGGCTCGCTCTTTCCGTCGTCACTGCTTCCGATCGTTACAATCTTTCTTGAGATTCCGGGAATGGTCACCGAATTATCCTTAGGGCCGTTATTTCCGGCTGCCGCGACAACCATGATACCCCTGTCCCAGAGATCGTCCACCGCGCTAAGAAGTTCCTGCTGTTCCCGCTCTCCCGCGCTTGGAAGCATTCCAACGGAAATATTCAACAGGCGGATCTGATATTCCTGCTGGTTCTTTGCAATCCACTCCATTCCCGCCAGCACATCCCTGGTGTTTCCGTTCCCCTTGGCGTCTAACACCTTTAACATCACGATATCCGCCTGCGGTGCAATGCCGTGGCAAACCGGCATCCCGTATTCTTTTCTCGATGCCTCGCCACTGCCCGCCACGATTCCGGACACATGTGTGCCGTGGCCGTTGTCGTCGTACAGTCCCGTCTTTCCTTCACAGAAATCTCCAAAATAGCGGATCCTGTTCCCGAAATCCACATGCGGAACAATTCCGGTATCCATAATCGCCACGGTTACATTTTTCCCGCTCAAACCTGTTTTATATGCATAATCCGTATGGATGATTTTTCTGACCCGATTCATAAAAAATGCCTTTTCTTATAGCTTATGCAAAGCCATAGAAAAGGCACTTCATTTCTGTTATGCAATTACCGGTGCATGACTGCTTTATGCTTCCGCCGGAACATCTTTGATGGAGAAACTGATTCTTCCCATCTTATCCTTGCCAAGGCATACCACCTTCACCTTATCGCCAAGGGTCAGTACATCCTCCACATGGTTGATGCGCTCTTTTGCGATCTTGCTGATGTGAACCATGCCTTCTTTGCCCGGTGCAAACTCTAAGAATGCGCCGAACTCCTTGATGCTCACTACCGTTCCGGTAAGGATCTGTCCCTCCTTGAAATCGGTCGTGATAATCCGGATCATCTCGATGGCCTTATCCATCATCTCCGCTTCCGTACCGCATACGGATACGGAACCGTCATCTGTGATGTCGATCTTCACGCCGGTGCGGGCAATGATCTCATTGATCGTCTTGCCTCTCTGTCCAACCACGTCACCGATCTTCTCCGGATCAATCTGGATCTGGACGATCTTCGGTGCATACTCACTCACCTGCTTGCGCGGCTCTGCAATTGCCTTGGACATTACCTCATCCATAATGTAGATTCTCGCCTCTCTCGTTCTTGCGATGGCTTCCTCTACGATCGGTCTGGTCAGACCATGAATCTTGATATCCATCTGGATAGCGGTAATACCCTTGTGTGTACCGGTTACCTTAAAGTCCATATCTCCGAAGAAGTCCTCGAGACCCTGGATATCTGTCAGGACAATGTAATCGTCATCGGTATCCCCGGTCACAAGACCGCAGGAAATACCTGCCACCATAGCCTTGAGCGGTACTCCGGCAGCCATTAAGGACATGCAGGACGCACAGGTCGATGCCATGGAAGTAGATCCGTTTGACTCGAATGTCTCAGACACTGCACGGATGGCATACGGGAACTCCTCCTCAGAAGGAAGCACTGCCATAAGTGCCTTCTCAGCGAGCGCACCGTGACCGATCTCACGTCGTCCCGGTCCGCGGGATACCTTGGTCTCACCTACCGAATATGCCGGGAAATTGTACTGATGAATGTATCTCTTCGTCGTAATATTCTCATCCAGTCCATCGATCTTCTGAACCTCGGAGAGCGGTGCAAGTGTCACTACGTCGCAGATCTGTGTCTGTCCACGTGTAAACATCGCAGAGCCGTGTACTCTCGGGATCAGATCAACTTCTGCTGCCAGCGGACGGATCTGGTTGATGGCACGTCCATCCGGACGCTTATGATCCTTTAAGATCATCTTGCGGACCGTCTTCTTCTGATACTGATAAACTGCCTCGCCCAGAACGGCAAGCCACTCCTCATTGTCTGCGAAAGCCTCTGCCAGCTTGTCCGTAATCTCGCGGATATTCTCCTCACGCTGCTGCTTCTCGTCTGTGAATACAGCCTCCTCCATCTGTGCCGGAGGAACCAGTTCCTTGATTGCCGCAAACATCTCATCCGGGATTGCGCAGCTTGTATACTCATGCTTCGGCTTGCCGACCTCTTCCACGATCTTGTTGACAAACGCAATGATCGTCTGGTTTACATCATGGCACTTATAGATCGCCTCGATCATCTTGTCCTCCGGGATCTCGTTGGCGCCTGCCTCGATCATGATTACCTTCTCTGCTGTGGAAGCCACGGTCAGCTGCAGATCACCCTTGTCCCACTCCTTCTGGGAAGGATTCACGATGAACTCTCCGTCCACCATACCCATCTGTGTCGTTGCACACGGACCTGCAAACGGGATGTCGGAAATTGTGGTAACCAGTGCGGAGCCGATCATGGCAACAATCTCCGGACGGCATGCCGGATCTACGGACATTACCATGTTGTTGATCGTCACATCGTTGCGGTAATCCTTCGGGAATAACGGACGCATCGGGCGGTCAATCACGCGGGAGGTTAAGATTGCATTCTCGGATGCCTTGCCCTCTCTCTTGTTGAATCCTCCCGGGATCTTGCCAACCGAATACATCTTCTCCTCGTATTCTACGGAAAGTGGGAAGAAGTCAATGCCGTCACGCGGCTTGTCCGATGCCGTCACGGTAGAAAGCACGGTCGTCTCTCCATATTTTAATAAAGCTGCTCCATTTGCCTGTGCGCAGACTCTTCCGATATCAACGGTAAGTGTTCTGCCTGCAAGTTCCATCGAAAAACTTTTGTACATGCGAATTCTCCTTTTCTGATTCTCTTTCATTCTCTTCTCCGATTCTGCGGGAATACTCCCGGAAAACCACTCTGCAGAAGCACCGAAACTACTGAAATACATATACTGCCCGTATCTGTATTTCAGTGGTCTCGGGGATACGCTTCTGTCAGATTATCATACTGTACGAAAGACGCCTCCATACAGTAAAAATAGAGCGGGGAAGCTCTCCGCTCTATTGATAAGCGGGCATGTCTGCCCGCTTTGGACATCTTATTTTCTGAGACCTAAACGCTCGATTAAAGCACGATATCTCTCGATATCTACTTTCTTTAAGTAAGCAAGCAAACCACGTCTCTGACCAACCATCTTTAAAAGACCTCTTCTGGAGTGATGATCATTCGGGTTCTCCTTTAAGTGAGCGGTAAGCTCCTCAATACGTGCTGTCAAAAGAGCAACCTGTACCTCCGGTGAACCTGTGTCATTCGGTGTTCTTCCATACTCTGCGATAATGTTCTGCTTCTTGTCCTTTGCGATCATGTTCTGATCCTCCTTAATAATATTCTGTTTGGATGGCTTCTGCCATACCGGGCCCTTTTGGCCCATCGCCCGACTGTGTATGATACTCAGTAAAAGGTTGGAGTGTCCATCTACCGAATATGGGCTGAACTCATACTCTCGCATTATAGCATAGCTGCATACGCTTGTAAATAACTTTTTAATTATTGATCACACGCACAACTTTGACCGGCGTACGGTAATAGGCACCGGAAATCTTGATGCCAGACTTCGGCGAACTTGCATGTACCACCTGTCCGTTGCCGATGTAGATTGCCACGTGGTTGATGCGGCTTCCGTTTCCGTAGAAGAACAGATCTCCCGGCTGTGCCTCTGAAGCAGAGATCTTCGTTCCACAGTTTGACTGCGCACCGGAAGAATGCGGAAGGGAAATGCCGTAGTTGGCAAATACGCTCATGACAAAGCCGGAACAGTCCGCACCTCTGGTTAAGCTTGTACCGCCCCATACATACGGATTGCCGACAAACTGTGTCGCATACTGTACCAACGATACGCGCACATCCGAAACGCCCTGTCCGTACCGGATCTCGGTCATGGTCATCGCCTTTAAGAGTTCTGTCGAAATCTCTACATAATCGGATGAGACGTATCCCTCATCACTGTCGACATTGATCTTCACCCATCCGTCGAGCACCTCGAGCACCTCGAGTTCCTCGCCCTGCGGCATCATTGTGACAACCGCGCAGTCGGTGTTCGGCTGCTCTCTGACGTAAAGAGTGGTCGTTGTCACGGTAGCAAGCGTCTGCTTTACCTCCTCCGCTCTGGCAAGCGCCGCATCTCCGGTCAGAAGATACTCCGACTTTACATAGCCCTCCACGGAACCGGACTTGATCTGTGTCCATTCGCCTTCCACACCGAGGATTTCACATCCTGCGTTGTTCGGCATCTTGCCCACAACGTCCGCATCGGTGCCTGCCGCTGCGCGGACATTGAGATTGCCCTCGACATTCGCCACACCGAGGTTCGTGTATCCGTAAGCGCTCGCCGCCTGCTGTGCAGCATCCTGCTCTGTACTCTCCGTCTGCTCCTCTGTGCTCTCTGTCTCTGTAAGTTCGTCCTGCGCCTGTGAAACCGCAGCTGCTGCGTCCGCAAACTCTGCGGATACTCCGGCAGAGGTGGAAGCCGTCGATACATCCGCCCCCGCCTCTGCTGATTCGGTGCCCTCTTCGACCGCTTCCTGTCCCTGTGCCGTTCTTGCAACGTCCATTCCGGAAACACCTGCCACGCCCATCGTTGCATCACTGAGGCTTCCGGACAGTGCGCTTGTAACACCGGACGCCACGGTTGCACCGGTATCCACATCTGCATTCTTTGACTTCTGATCTATTGCCGCTGTGGAAACCACTAAGGTCCCCGCCAGGACTAAACCTGCGATTCTCGCTAATCGTGCTTTCATATGGTTCTCCATTCTTGCGCTGTCTCCTGCGCAATTCAAGTTTATGCTAGTTTTTAAATCTAACGTCCAGTATAGCAACCATTTTTTACGATGTCAACATATTTTTGTAACATTTATGTAACAATTATTACGAGGTGTGTTTTTCAAAATAGGCACGGCCATAGGCAACATCGTTCTGCATCTGCTCTTTGAGCGCCTCAATCGATGCAAATTTCCGCTCGCTGCGGACTCTGCTTAAGAACTCCACCGTCACCATCTTATCGTAGACATCTTCCGCGAAATCCAGCAGATGTGTCTCCACCCCGACAGGATACTCTCCCTCAATCGTAGGCTTGCACCCCACGTTGCTGATGCCGCGGTACCACCGGTCTCCGATGTATGCCTCCGTCACGTAGACACCGTTCGGCGGCAGCAGCTTCTCCTTCGGCGGCAGCTGGTTGATGGTCGGAATCCCGATCGTTCTTCCGATCTGGTTGCCGTGCAGGACTCTGCTGGTCACAAAGTAACGGTATCCCAGAAGATGATTTGCCTTCTCGATATTCCCGGCTGCGATCTCTTCCCTCACGAACGTGCTGCTGATGTCCCGGCTGTCTTCTTTTATTTTCTCCACAACGATCACTTCGTATCCGTATTTTCCGGCATACTGCCGCAGCATATGGTAATCGCCCCTGCGATTATGTCCGAAATGAAAGTCTTCCCCCACAACCATGCACTTTACATGAAGCTGCCGCACAATCTTTGCGATGAAATCCTCCGGCTCCATGCACATGATCTCCTGCGTAAACGGGCACTCCACCACATAATCAATCCCCAGGTGCTCAAACATGTGCCTTTTTTCCTCGTTCGTGGTCAGCACCTTCGCCTCCACATTCTGCACATTTCTGCGAGGTGGAATATCGAAGGTAAAAATCGCTCCCGCGAGACCTTCGTCCTTTTTCTTTGCAAAATACTGCAGCAGCTGCTCATGTCCCCTGTGAATCCCGTCAAACTTGCCGAGAGAAAGCACCGTATTCTCTTCTATATAAAAATCCGTTGTGTTCCTGATATATTTCATGATCTACTTAAACACCTTTAATGGTTTATAGTCTTCCTTTTCCGCCTGATATTCATAAATGCCGAAAAATGCGCCTTCATCGTCGTAGACGCGGACCGGCGCCATTCTCATGCTCTCATGTTCCTCCAAAAACATCTCCGGGCGCAGCCGGTTTCCGTTATATAAATATTTGCGGAACTGTCCGTCCACCGTCGCGCTCTCATATTTTAGAAAGACGGTATCCACCGCCTGAAGGAACGGAAGCTGCATCTCTTCTGTCTCCGCCGCATCCGACCTATGTGCAATCACGTACGCCTCCACCTCGGACAGCTTTATGGCGTCCGCAAGCGCGAACTCTCCGACTCTCGTGCGGAGCAGCGATTCCATGCACGCACCGCAGCCGAGCACCTCCCCCACATCCTGGCAGAGCGTGCGAATATACGTTCCCTTGGAACAGCAGACACGCATCCTGACACGCGGCAGTTCGATCGAAAGGATCTCGATGGAAAAAATATGAACCGGACGCGCCGCACGTTCCACGGTCACGCCGGCCCGTGCCAGATCACACAGCTTCCTGCCGTCAACCTTTAAGGCAGAATACATCGGCGGCACCTGCATATAATCACCTACAAACGAGAGAACCGCTTTTTCCACTTCCTTTGCACTGCAGCGCACCTCCTGCTGCGTCTGGGTCTCGCCCGTCACATCCTGCGTGTCCGTCGTTCTTCCAAGCAGCATGACAGCCTCGTATTCCTTCGTCTTGTCCGTCAGCAGTTCGCAGATCTTCGTCGCCTTGCCGATACACACCGGGAGCACCCCTTCCGCATCCGGGTCGAGTGTCCCCGTGTGTCCGATCCTTCTGGTCTTTAAGATCCCCCGAAGCTTAGCCACGACGTCAAACGAGGTAAATCCTTTTTCCTTATAGATATTGATAATTCCATTCATCATACTGCTTTTTTCTCACTTTATCTGTTCTGCCAGATCCGAAACAATCTGTTCGATGATGGCATCCGCATCGCCGGTCATGGAAAATCCGGCCGCCCGGACGTGTCCGCCGCCGCCGTATTTCACAGCCACCTTTGAGACATCCGCCACTTCCCTGGATCTGGTGCTCACCTTAAACGTGCCGTCTCCCGTCTCGTATAAAAAGACTGCCACTTCCACATCCTTGGTCACGCGAAGCTGATTCACAATGCCGTCCAGATGTTTTGGCAGCACGTCATACTGCGTCATCTCCTCCTCCGTGATCACGCTGGAAATACATTTTCCGTCCAGGTGCAGCCTGCTCTTTAACAGTGCAAGCCCCATAATGCGGTTCTGGTTGTATGTCTTTGTGTAGAAGGTATCATCCACAATCTTCGGATAATTGATCCCGCACTCCATCAGCGCTCCGGCGATCTCCATCGTCTTTCTCGACGTACACGAATACTGGAAGACGCCGGTATCATGCACCATTCCGGTATAAATGCACTCGGCAATCTCCTTTGTGATGCGCTCCTTTGGAAGCAGTTCATAGACAAGCTCCGACGCGGAACTTGCCTGCGGGAAAATGTAGTTGTCCTGTGCAAAGCTCTGGTTGCTGATGTGGTGATCCACACAGACGGTATGCTTCGCCTGCTCAAAGAAATGCGCCGCACCGCCCAGACGTCCCGTATCCCCGCAGTCCTGCGCGATAAACAGATCGTATACCGTATCCCCGGAAAAATCGGAGACGATCTCATTGGAGCGCGCCATAAATTTGAAAATATTGGGAATCGGCTCCAGATAAACCGTCACATCAATGTCGGGATACCATGTTTTAATGTAATTATAAGTAGCAAGGCAGGAGCCCACACAGTCACCATCGGGACGGATGTGTCCGCCGATGGCAACCGTATGAACCTCTGCCAGAAAATCATCAAAATTCGTCATTCTTCTGTTTCCTCTTCCGCCTCATCCGCCCGATCAGGAATATCCTTTGTCACATCGTCAATCATCTTGGACATGCGCACACCGTACTCGATGGACTGATCCAGCACAAATGTGATCTCCGGCGTATTCCTAAGGTTGATGCTGTGGGCAAGCTGCCTGCGAATGTACCCCTCCGCACTTCTAAGACCTGCGAGCGTTGCCTTCTGGGATTCCTCATCCCCGAGCACGCTGATATAAGCCTTGCACGTTTTCAGATCCGGTGCAACCTCCACGGTGACCACGCTGGTCATCGGGTTGATCCGCGGGTCCTTGATCTCCCCGCGGATGATATTCGACAACTCGCGCAGCACTTCCCCGTTGATCCGGGTATTTTTAATACTGTTTTTTCTCAATTTCTAGCTCCTTCCATACACGCAAAACGTCTGTTAACGCGGTACCTCCACCATCGTGTATGCCTCAACGATATCAAGCTCTGCAATGTCATTAAAGCCTTCAAAGACAAGACCGCACTCGTATCCGGCTTTTACTTCCTTCACATCGTCCTTGAAACGCTTTAAGGATGCCAGATTGCCCTCGAAGATCTGCTCTCCGGCGCGGGAAATACGAACCTTGCAGCCTCTCTGGAACACACCGTCAAGCACATAGGAACCTGCGATATTTCCGATTCCGGATGCCTTGAAGATCTGACGCACCTCCGCATGACCGAGCACCTTCTCCTCGAAGATCGGGTCGAGCATTCCCTTCATTGCCGCCTCTACATCCTCGATGGCATTGTAGATGACCTTATAGAGCCGCATATCGACGTTCTCCTTGTCCGCTGTTGTCTTCGCCATCGGGTCCGGACGAACGTTGAATCCGATGATGATCGCATTGGATGCGGATGCAAGGCTGACATCGGACTCGTTGATGGCACCGACACCGCCGTGAATTACTTTTACTACTACCTCTTCGTTGGACAGTTTCTCCAGACTCTGCTTTACAGCCTCCACAGAACCCTGTACATCTGCCTTAACAATAATATCCAGTTCCTTGACGTTACCGGACTGAATCTGCGAGAACAGATCATCCAGCGACATCTTCGCCTTGGTATCTTCGATCAGACGGTTCTTGCCTTCGGAAATATAGGTCTCGGCAAATGCTCTTGCCTCCTTCTCCGTATCCATGGCAACGAATGTCTCGCCTGCCTCCGGTACCGATGAAAGTCCGAGAATCTCCACCGGTGTTGACGGTCCCGCTTCCTTGACTCTTCTTCCCTGGTCGTCAATCATTGCACGCACTTTGCCGTAGCAGCTTCCGCATGCAATCGGCTGACCAACCTTTAAGGTACCCTTCTGTACCAGAACGGTGGCAACTGCACCGCGTCCCTTATCCAGACGAGCCTCAATGACAAGGCCTCTCGCATTACGCTTCGGATTTGCCTTTAACTCAAGTACCTCTGCGGTCAGAAGGATCATCTCCAAAAGGTTCTCGATACCTTCCTTAGTATGTGCAGATACCGGACAAAATACCGTGCTTCCGCCCCAATCTTCCGGAATCAGTTCGTACTCGGACAGCTCCTGCTTCACGCGCTCGATATTGGCACTCGGCTTATCAATCTTGTTGATGGCAACGATAATCTCAACTCCCGCCGCCTTCGCATGGTTGATTGCCTCGATCGTCTGCGGCATGACACCGTCATCTGCAGCGACTACCAGGATCGCAATATCTGTGGAATTTGCTCCACGCATACGCATTGCCGTGAATGCCTCATGTCCCGGTGTATCCAGGAATGTGATGTTCTGACCGTTGATCGAAACAACAGATGCACCGATATGCTGTGTGATACCGCCTGCCTCTTTGTCTGTCACACGGGTGGAGCGGATCGCATCCAGCAGGGATGTCTTACCATGATCGACATGACCCATGACGCAGACAACCGGCGGACGTGCCACAAGTGTCTCTTCCGGATCGTCTTCTTCTTTTAAGAGTTCTGCGATCACATCGATCTTCTCTTCCGGCTCACAGATGCAGTTGAACTCAAGCGCGATCTCCTCCGCCGTCTCATAGTCCACTTCCTGGTTCACCGTTACCATCGTGCCTTTCATGAAAAGCTTCTTCACGATCACGGACGGCTGCACTTTCATCTTATCGGCAAGCTCTTTGATCGTCAGCTTCTCCGGCAGAACGAGTGTCTTAATCACATCCTCTTCCTGCTTCGGCTGCGGCTGCTGGTTCGGCTTCTTTTTGCCGCCGTTCTTCTCCAGATTTACGAAGCGCTCCTGCTTCTTGCCGCCAAGTGCATCGTAATCGTTTCTCTGTCTGTCGTTCTTGTTGCGGTCTTTCTCGCGCTCTCTGGACTCCTTGCCGCGCAGTTCCTCTGTGGATGCTGCGGTCTCCTTGTTCATACGGTCGATCTCACGATCCAGTCTGCCGGACGGGTTGCCACCGCGGTAACCATTGCCGCCACGGCCTCCGTTTCTGTCTCCCTGACCACCGTTTGCGCCAGGTCTTCCTCCGCCGTACGGTCTTCCTCCGCCATTATTGCCGCCGCGGTTGCCGTATCCATTCTGTCCCGGTCTTCTGTCGCGGTCTCCCTGCGGGCGACGATCCCCGTTCATCGGACGGCGGTCTCCGTTTGCTCCCGGTCTTCTGTCGCGGTCTCCCTGCGGACGACGGTCCCCGTTCATCGGACGGCGGTCACGGTCTCCCTGCGGGCGTGCCTGCGGATTCTGTGCATATACGTTCTCATACACATTCTCGTATACATTTTCACGGCGTTCCGGCTGCTTTGCTGCTGTCTCCTGCGGCTTTTTCTCCGGCGCTGCCGTTCTGGCCGCCTTTGCGCGCTCCGCTGCCTGACGCTCTGCCTCCTCGGCTGCCTTTGCAGCCTCCGGGTTGATTGCGCGCTCAAATGCTCTCTTGACATCAAAGCTGTTTGCCGGTCTTGCCTGACGCTGCTCCGGTCTGCCTCCCTGTGGACGGCGGTCTCCATTCATCGGACGACGGTCTCCGTTCATCGGACGGCGGTCACGGTCTCCCTGCGGGCGGCGTCCGCCTCCCTGCTTGCTGTACTGCGGATTGAATACTGCGGTAATGCTGGACTTTTTCTTCGGGCGCTCCGGTCTGCCATCTGTGCCCTCAGCAGCCTTCGACGCCGCTTCTGTCTTCGGCGCAGTCTCTGCCTTCGGTGCTGCCTTCTTCTTCGGCGCATTCTCTGCCTTCGGCGCAGTCTCTGCCTTCGGTGCTGCCTTTTTCTGGAACTTGTCGCGCACCATTTTCTGCACATCATCCTCAATGCTGCTGCTGTGCGACTTTACCGCATGCTCCGTTGTACTTAAAAATTCAATAATCTGTTTGTTTTCTATTCCTAACTCTTTTGCAAGTTCATGAACTCTCATTTTTGCCATATATCCTGTTTCCTCCATTATTCAGTTGTTAACGTCAGTTTCAATTTATCTTCGATCGAATGGGCCAGCCCTTCGTTTGTCACTGCAAGCGATGCACGGAATTCCTTTCCAATGAAATGTCCCAATGTCTCTTTTTCTCCGTACACATACATCGGAACTTCATAAAAAGTCGTCATATCCCGGAAATGCTTCTGTGTATTTTCAGACGCATCCGACGCGACAATGACAAGCCATGCCCTGCCATCCTTCACTGCTTTTTCTGTGGAAAACTCTCCGCTTGCCACACCGCCCGCCTTGGCTGCAATGCCAAGCATCGACAACACCTTATCTGGTTTCAAACTCCTCCATCTCCTTTGTCAGTGTATCATAGACTTCCTTTGGAATTGGCATTTTTAATGATCGTTCCAGACCCTTGTTTTTTATTGCCGCGCGCAGGCACTCACTGTTCGGACACACATAAGCGCCCCTGCCGTTCTTTCTTCCTGTGGCATCAAGTACAATCTGTGAGGAGGCCTCATCCTCCGCCGCCGTCTTGATTACCCGGATCATATCTTTTTTCGACTTAAGCTCTCTGCACCCCACGCACTGACGCATTGGAATCTTTTTGTTTGCCATTCTCTGATCAACCCCTGCCTACTCTTCTTCATTCTCTGTGTCTGTCTCATCCTCAAGTCCGGATTCCTCAGCGTATTCTCCCTCGGCATCCGCATCATCGGCATATCCGTCCTCTGCATACTCGCCGTCCTCGGTATATTCGCCGTCCTCTGCGTACTCGTCATCCTCGTAATACTCGTCGTCCTCGTACTCGCTCTCATAATCCATGAAGTCGCCGGACTCTCTGGCCTGTGTCTCACTCTTGATGTCGATCTTAAAGCCGGTAAGTCTTGCCGCCAGTCTCGCGTTCTGTCCTTCCTTGCCGATTGCCAGCGAAAGCTGATAATCCGGTACGATGACCTTCGCCGACTTCTCCTCCGCATCCGCGATAACGGAAATAACCTTTGCCGGGCTTAATGCATTCTCGATCATCATTGCCGGATTCTCATTCCAGGTAATGATATCAATCTTCTCGCCGCGCAGTTCGTTGACGATCGCATTGACTCTCGCACCGTTCATACCGACACATGCGCCTACCGGATCCACATCCGGATCATTGGACCAGACGGCAATCTTGGTTCTGCTTCCTGCCTCCCGCGCGATCGCTTTAATCTCAACGATTCCCTCTCTCACCTCGGTCACTTCAGACTCGAACAGGCGCTTTACCAGCTCCGGATGGGTTCTTGACACGAGAATCTTCGGTCCCTTGGACGTATCCTTCACCTCCAGAATATAGACCTTGATACGCTCGGTCGGCTGGAATACCTCGCCTCTCACCTGCTCGTTCTCGGCCAGGATCGCATCTACCTTGCCCAGGTTGACGCTCACGTTTCTTCCGATGTAACGCTGTACCACACCGGTCACAACATCCTTCTCCATGCTGTAATACTGGTTGTATAAAACCTTGCGCTCCTCTTCACGGATCTTCTGTAAGATGACATTCTTGGCATTCTGTGTTGCGATGCGTCCGAACTCCTTGGACTGGATCTCGACATTCACGATATCTCCGATCTCATACTTGGAATCCACCATCTTGGCATTGACAAGGCTGATCTGCTCTACCGGATCCTCCACCTGCTCTACCACGGTCTTCTCCTGGAATACATGATACTCACAGGTCTGCGGATCCATCGTCACCTTTACATTCTCGGATGTGCCGAAATGATTCTTGCAGGCGGTCACCAGTGAATTCTCGATCGCCTCAAGCAGTGTCTCCTTGCTGATATTTTTCTCACGTTCCAGTATATTCAATGCTTCTAATAACTCATTATTACTACTCATTTTATTATCCTCCTGTTTCCTTAGTGGTTATTAGCATATATTTTATCAAAAATCGAATGCCAGACGGATCAGCGCGATATCCGGCTTCTCAAACGTCATTTTCTCTCCGTTTTCTGTCTCTATTGTCACAGTACTTTCATCATATGCAGATAAAATACCATAAAATTCCTTTTCCCGGTTGATTGCACGGTAAGTGCGGATCTCAATCTCCTTTCCCATGCTCCGGACATAATCTTTTTCTTTCTTGAGCGGTCTGCCAAGTCCCGGGGAACTTACCTCGAACACGTAGGAATCTTCCACGAAGTCCTCGCGGTCAAGAATCTCATTCATCTCTCTCGCCACTGCCTCGCAGTCGTTGACGGTGATCCCGCCCTCCTTGTCGATGTAGGCTCTCAGATACCAGGTTCCGCCTTCTTTTACATACTCCACATCCACGAGTTCAAAATGCATGCGCTCTAAGATCGGAGTAATCAGTTCTTCGGTGCGCGCTTCGTATGTTTCACGCTTTGACATGTGTACACCTTCTTTCTCCATATTCAATTTTAATTGTAACAAACTGCCCCCCGGCCTTTACACAGACTTTACAGGGCATAAACGTGAATTGAGAGAGGGCTTTCGTCCTCTCTCAATCAAGTCATCGTGTTATCATATATTAAAGTAGCACTTTTTTATGGGAAATGCAAGCTTTTTCTCGAAAATACAGGCTTTTATGCCGGCAGTTTGCAGACATCTACCCAGCACACCGGTTTTGCAAGCTGCTCCAACTGCGGTATCGTCAGTTCAATCGCGCTGTTGCTGCTCCCGCACGCCGGAAAAACCGTCTCATATTTTTTCAAAGTCTCGTCCAGATACACCCGCACGCCTTCCTTGATTCCAAACGGGCAGACGCCTCCGATCGCATGTCCGATCCGTTCCTCCACCTCATCCGGCGCAAGCATCTTCGCCTTCGCATGGAAAAATGCCTTGTATTTTGCATTGTCAATCCGGGCATCTCCCGCACACACGATCAGCACCGCCTCTCCGTCCACCAGAAAAGACAGGGTCTTTGCAATCCGCCCTGCTTCCGTGTGCAGCGCTTCCGCCGCCAGTTCCACCGTTGCCGAGGAGACGGGGAACTCCCGGATCTGATCTTCCATCTTATATTCTTTTAAATATGCCTTTGCTCTCTCCAGCGACATCACACAAACCTCTCTTTCTGCGTCAGGAAGTATCGTTTCTGCTTTTACTTTCCTGCACTTTACCACGTTACTCTATCGCAATCCATCATACTCCTTTTTCCACGAATTGTACAGAATTTTCAGCTTTTTAAAAAAATTTCAAAAAAGGGGTTGCTTTTTTTTGAAAGCCTGTTATAATAGCATTTGTTCGGTTCCTTGGTCAAGCGGTTAAGACGTCGCCCTCTCACGGCGAAAACAGGGGTTCGATTCC
>OIXG01001741.1_pt1 | contig 19357 bp, 14 predicted proteins | sample 1587731 | NCBI WGS metagenome assembly OIXG01 (sample SAMEA3888908, study PRJEB22519) | human gut metagenome | biome: human gut; feature: human-associated habitat; material: faeces | place: Denmark | collected 2010
CGGATCATCGCAGATGCAGCCACCGGCTGGTTAGAAATGCCACATTTTTTGAACAAAATATTTCCTGTGCATTCTACCTGAAATCGAAAAGTGTGATTTTCTCATAATATGACTTAGCCTTCAAAGGACACCGCCTGCTTCATGGGGCAGTGTCCCTCGCCGTTTTGTTACACTGACACATCCACAGATACGCCGGCAGTGGCTGGCGTTGCGTCAGGTGCAGTTCCCGCTCCGCTGCCCGCCGTCACGGCTCCCGCTGTCGTAACTGCAAGAGTTCCTCCGTCGGTAAGCGACATCTCCGCTTCCACTTCCGCCTCTGCCTCCGCTTCGGTCTGATTCTGCGCCATCATCTCGAGCTCCGCCATCGACATTGCGGCATCACTGATATCCAGTGTAAATCCACTGTCCTCACAATAAGAACTGCCGCCGCCAAAGCCTTTGCCAGCCTCGAGCTGTGACTTGATATATTTGAAATCCGCCTCCGCAATCTTACCCCGCTCCTGCGAGCGGTGTCTCTGCTGCTTCTGCGCCATCTCGTTCTTCTTTTTCTTCTGCCGAAGCACTTCCTGTGTATTCTCAATCGCTACCTTCTGCTTGAGTTGACGCTCTTTCTGTGCCACACGGCGCTTCACTTCATGTTCCTTCTGCTGGCTCTTACCGCTGTTTTCCTTCTGCGCAGACTGCTGCTCGCGCTCTTCCTCTCGCAGATTGCGCACTTTCAGCTGCGCACAGCGCACCATCCGTCTCGCATGCGCAAGCGCATCCGCCACTTCCCTGGAATCATACTGTCCGGATGCCGCCGCACGCTGAAGCATAGACACCTTGCTCTTTGCACGGGTCAGCGCCGCGGATGCACTCTGCGGCTTCTTCGCCCGGAGCAGCTGTCCGGAAATATCTCTGTGATTATAATTGAGCTGTTTTTTCGAGGTTCCCCCTGAACTACTGACCCCCGCCATCTGCTCAAATGTATTTGTGCTTTTTCGGATGGAAAGTGTGCCTGTCATCGATGCCTGACTGTTCACACTTCCCGGTGCATTGATACTGATTCCCATATCCACATTCCTCCCTGAATGTATCCCTGACTGAATCCGTTCATATGGTATACATCGGCTGAAATTGGATTTTTCGTTAGGTTTCCTGCATGAAACAGCGGATTTCTGTTATAAACGGTCACAGAAGCCTTCCAAGCAGCCAGCACATCCGGGTCACATCCAGAATGTTTGCCAGCACCAGAAGCCCGAGTACAGTAAACATCAGTTTTTCCGGCACAGGCATTTTCCCCTTACTGTGTGCACCGCTTCCGCTCTGCGCAGCATCTGCACTGCCTGTCTTCCAGACAGCCTTCATGCCGCCCATGTTCCACACGGCATCCGCGCACACATAGATCAGCACAAAATACAGATAGAGGTACGGCCGGTTTGCCGATGCGTAAATTGTCGGTGAAAATCCCATAACCACCCCCATGGCAAAACCGCCTGCCAGTAAAAACGCCGTCCACAGGTAATGCTTCCACGCGCCGTCCGCCAGCTGCCACAGGGCGTATAGAATCCCCCAAACAGACAGTACCAGAAATACCAGCGGCATATAGGTTACCAGAGCATGCCAGTCCCAGTGTGTCGTCTGTTCCGGTCGCACGAACACCTTTTTCAAGGATGGGTGGCTGACGCGCACCACCGCCTGTCCAAACAGCAGCAGCGCCGGAATCCCCGCCAAAAGCGTCTTACGGTAATCGTCTGTCTTACGATACACAAGCAGCACAAGCACTGCTGCCACAACGCAATAGACCGGATCAAGCTCCGCGATAAAGATCCGTTCCACATTGGCAAGTCCCATGTAGAGCTTCTCTGCGAATGTAAAATCAGCGAACTCCGGCATTCTCCCCGCCATCTCCTGCGCGCTCCGGATTGCATTTCCCGGACAGCTGAGAATATATACGAGAGAGATAATATCTATGCCGCATAATGCATAGAGAAGCGGCTGTTTCATACACTTTTCCGAGATATAATGCAGCACTTCCATGCCAAACAGCAGAAGCAGCAGCACCGCAGCCTGTTCCTGGCTGCCCGCATAAGCACACGCCAGAAGCGCTGCTGCCACCTCCCACACCGGCACTTTTCTGCCGCAGCGAAACTGCTTTAACACCATGCCGATCACCAGAACGCCCCAGAGCGGCCAGAGATAATTGGTCGTCGTCGCAATCCATCCGGCGGATGCCATATCCGCAAACGGATAGAGCAGCACCAGTCCGGTTACAAACCAGCGTCCACGCCCGGTCACACCCAGCAGTCCGCAGAGCAGCACCGGGAGGGACGTAAAGATGACAATATCAAGGATTTTCCAGAGCAGCGGACAGTGCACCAGTGGAATTAACACCGCCTCGATCACCATGCGCGATGACCATGTCTCATAGCGGTGTGCCAGGATCTCGCCGAGTGAACTGTTACCGTCCAGAAGGGTTTTAAAATAGACCATATCATCGCCGACATTCGTGGACAATACCACATGCCAAAGGACGGCGGCAAGCGCCGCCGCCACAAATGCACCGTTTTCATAAAACCATGTCCGTTTTGCTCCGGTGTCTCCTTTTAACATATTTCAGCACCTGCCGGCATCGGTTTCTCCGGCGTCATCAGCGCCAGATTGCCTTCCGCATCCTCAGCGCATAAAAGCATGCCCTCTGAGAGAACTCCCGCAAGCTTCGCAGGCTTTAAGTTTACCAGTACCATCACTTTTTTACCGACCATCTCTTCCGGCGTGTAATATTTACGGATACCGGAAACGATCTGCTTCACCTCGCTGCCGACTCTTACCTGGGAGCACAGAAGCTTCTTCGACTTCTCCACAGCCTCACAGGAAATGATCTCTCCCACCTGGAACTGAAGCTTCGTAAAATCATCATAGGTGATTTCTTCCTTCGCCTCGATGTCGATGACGTCTTCTGCTTTTTCTTCTGCAGGAGCCTCCTCGCCAAGCGCCTTCTGCTCCGCCTCAAACTCCTTCTTCTGTGCCTCGCGGATCGCCTCCACCTTCGGCATCACATCCTTTGCATCCAGACGTGCGAATAAGATCTCCGGCGTCTCTGTCACTTTCGTGCCGTTCTCATACAGACCAAACTGATTCAGTTCCTCAAAACCGCGGAGCTGTGTATGAAGCTGTGCCACAATCTTCTCTGCGGTCTCCGGCAGGAAGCTGTACAGCAGGGATGCCCCCACCGTAATCGACTCTGCCAGATTATAAAGTACCTCTGCCAGACGGTCGGATTTCGCCTCGTCCTTCGCAAGTACCCACGGTGCCGTCTCATCGATATATTTGTTGCAGCGGCGGAACACGCCGAATACCTCAGAAATGGCATCTGCCACACGCAGATCTTTCATCTTCTGTGCCACTCTGTCTCTGGCTCCGGTCACAACTGTCTTTAAGTCTTCGTCCACGTCCTCTGTCACGCCCGTGCTTCTTACCACGCCGCCAAAATACTTGTTGCTCATGGAAACCGTGCGGTTGACGAGATTTCCGAGGATGTTGGCAAGATCGGAATTAAAGCGCTCCACCACCAGTTCCCAGGTAATCACACCGTCGTTCTCAAATGGCATCTCATGCAGTACAAAGTAACGGGTTGCATCCACGCCGAACAGATCCACCATATCGTCCGCATAGATCACATTTCCCTTGGATTTGCTCATCTTGTCTCCGCCCTGTAAGAGCCACGGATGTCCGAATACCTGCTTCGGCAGCGGGAGATCCAGCGCCATCAGGAAAATCGGCCAGTAGATCGTATGGAAACGGATGATGTCCTTGCCGATCAGATGCAGATCTGCCGGCCAGTTCTTTTTAAATAAATCGGAAGAATTGCCGTCCACATCATAACCGATCTTCGTGATATAGTTGGTCAGTGCATCCAGCCATACATAAACCACATGCTTCGGGTCAAAGTCTACCGGAATTCCCCAGGAAAATGATGTTCTGGAAACACACAGATCCTGTAATCCCGGAAGCAGGAAATTGTTCATCATCTCGTTTTTTCTTGATACCGGCTGAATGAACTCCGGATGGGTGTTGATATGCTCGATCAGGCGGTCCGCATATTTGCTCATCTTGAAGAAATATGCCTCCTCCTTCGCCGGCTTTACCTCTCTCCCGCAGTCCGGGCACTTGCCGTCCACCAGCTGGGACTCTGTCCAGAAGGACTCACACGGCGTACAGTAAAGTCCCTCGTAAGATCCCTTGTAGATGTCTCCCTGATCGTACAGCTTTTTAAAAATCTTCTGCACCTGTTTCTCATGGTCTGCATCGGTCGTGCGGACAAAGTTATCGTAGGACGTGTTCATCAGATCCCAGATGCGCTTTACCTCGCCTGCCACATTGTCTACATATTCTTTTGGCGTAATGCCTGCTTTTTCTGCCTTCTCCTGGATCTTCTGACCATGCTCATCTGTTCCGGTCTGGAAATAAACATCGTAGCCCTCCAGTCTCTTATAACGCGCGATCGCATCTGCGAGCACGATCTCATACGTATTTCCGATATGCGGCTTGCCGGATGTGTAGGCAATCGCGGTCGTCATATAAAATTTTCCCTTGTCACTCATTTTGTCTGCTCCTTCCTAATAAAACAAAAAAATCCCGTCTTCGGGGCTGTATCAGCCACCAGAAGACGGGATAACTCCCGTGGTACCACTTCTATTCACACAGAATCTGCACTCTGTGCCTCTGCGGATATCGCAACGAATATCCCCCGCTGTAACAGGCGGTCCCGTCAGAACTTATCGCTGTCCTTAGTAACGTCCAGTGTTCAGTCCTGCCACTCCAAAGCCATCTTCCATCCGCCCTTCCTCATTTCCTCGCAGCAAGCTGCGACCGCGCAGCTGGAAATCTCTCTGTAAAGTATCTGCAGATGTACTCTCTTCTTCCTCGTGTTTGTGTGTATCGACTTTTCTAAGATTAGCACCAAACCTGCGGAAAGTCAAGCGTTCGTAAGCACAGGAGCCCCGAGAAAAAGTATTTTACTTTTCCACATACTCTTCCCGCAGCGGGTCTTCTGCATCGATCACCACGTCTTCCAGGGTAAGTTTTCGCAGCGGACTTTCCGGCAGTCCGCAGAGCGAGACACCGACGGCTGCATGGTTTCCCCTTATATGGGCAAAACGGATCTCCGAAAATTCCGGCGCCTTCTGCGACACCGGCACCGCCGTGCTGGAACCATAATTCATGCTCACTTCGATCGCTTCCTTTTCTATCTCATCCATCTGCATCCGTTCCACATTGATCCGCTTTACATAGCCACCGCGCCCGCGCATGGATTTGATGCGGATGCCGCGCTCGGTCCCTCTGACCACGCAGTCATGGATCCGGATGTCACAAATGCCGCCGGACATTCCGCTTCCGATTGCCACTGCCGCGTGTCCGCCTATAAAGCGGCAATTTTTTACCTCTATCTGTTCGCAGGGGCGCCCTACACGCCATCCGTCCTCGTTCATGCCGGAATTGATAGCAATGCAGTCATCGCCGGTATCAAAGGTGCAGTCCTCTATCAGCACTTTTCTACATGAATCCGGATTGCAGCCATCGGTGTTCGGTCCCTTGGTGTTCACCGTCACCCCGCGCACCACAACATCCTCACAATACACCGGGTGGATCGTCCACTGCGGTCCGTCCTCGATCGTAAAATCTTCCAACGTTACGTGCTTACAATTTATGAACTGGATGAACGAGGGACGGAGCGCATCCTCCCTGGTCGCAAATACGCGCTCTTCTACCACAATCCCCTGACTTTCCGCCCGGATCAGGCGATCCGCCGCATTCTGCTGGAGCTTTTTCCAGTGCCACCACGCGCTTCCCGCACCGTCTAACACACCGGTGCCGCAGATTGTAACATTCTCACAGTCTGCCGCGTAGATAAGCGACGAATAATTGTAACATTCCACGCCTTCCCAGCGTGTAAATACCGGCGAAGGTAATCCTCCATGCAGGAACTGAAATGAATCACGCATCCCTCTTCCAGATACAGTTTCACATTGCTTTTCAGATGAATTGCACCGCTTTTCCACTCGCCGCGCGGCACGATTACTGTACCTCCCGACGCAGGAAGGCGATCCACCGCCTCCTGAATGACATTCTGATTTCCTTCTGTATACACACATCTGATTTCCATGTGACTCTCTCCTTTTTCTTATCCTGCCTGCTTCCCATGCCATCTCCGGGTTCTTCCGCCATATGGCTTCTTCCCGCTATATGGCTTCCACATGACTTCTTCCCGCGGTTTTCTACATTCCCGGCAGAAGCATGGCGCATACCGGCAGGATCACAATGCTGAGCAGGGTCGTAATGACCACGCTGCCCGCCGCAAATTCTTCATCATACGAATACTGCACCGCAAAGACGGAGGTGATCGCCGCGCTCGGGCATGCTTCCAGCAGCAGCACCACGCCTGCAGCCATCCCGGAAAAGCCGCATGCAAAAAACAGCGCGAAGCACACGGCAGGGATCAGCAGCATGCGGATTCCCACCACAGATAAAATGCGCCGGTCGCAAAGCATCTGCGCCAGATTGCTTCCGGCGATCATCATTCCGGTGATAATCATGGAGAGCGGCGTATTCATATTTCCGATCAACGCGAGCGGCTGTTCAATCACCTCCGGCACCGGAATCTGGCACAGGTAGATCACCAGTCCGATCACCACGGCAATCAGCACCGGATTTGTGCAGACTGTGCGGACGACCTCTTTCGGTTTCACCGTTCCTGTAATCATGCCAAATCCCACCGTCCATAGCAGAATGTTGAACACCGTCACGTACACGCTCGCATAGATCAATCCTTCCGCGCCGAACAGCGCCTCAATCAACGGGAACCCCATATATGCCGCATTGGAAAATATGCAGGCAAACCGCAGGATCGGACGCTCCTTCCCTTTCATCCGGCAGGTACATAACATCGTAATCGCAAGTCCGGCCAGAATCGCCAGCACACTGAGCGCAAACGTCTGCGGCAGTCTGGCAAGCACGGAGCGGTCCGCCTTTGAGATATAGGAATGAATGACCATCGCCGGCACCGCCAGGTAGAGCAGCAGATTGGAAAACGCCTTTTTTGCCTCCTGCTTTATCACACCGCTCTTTACCCCCGCAAACCCGGCCAGGATCAGACAGTACAGTATCACGACCTGTTTTGCCGTAATGATTGCCAGTTCCATAACCCTCTGTCTCCTTTCCTATGCAAAATATTCCGGAAATGCCTGCCGGATCGTATCAATATTCTCGGTGTAGCGGAGCATATGCCGTCTGGCGGTCTCCGCCGCCCGCCCCCGGTCCCTCGCCGCAATCGCATCCACCAGCTCCTCGTGGTCAGATACAATGCCGTTGACCGGGCGGCAGCGGAAGCTTAGCACCGTCGTGCGGTCAAAATGCGGCGAAAGGCTCTCCAGCAGCGTATACCAGTAGTTCCGGTCGCACATTTCATAAAAGTGCCGGTGAAATTCCTTGTCAAACTGCAGAATCTTATCCGTCTGCTTCCGCTCCATGTACATTTTCCATATGGCAATATTCTCGCGCAGCACATCCAGATCCTCCTCCGTCAGAAGGTCACATGCCATGACTGCCAGCTCGGTCTCCACAATGCTGCGCAGATGCCGCACCTCCTCGACCAGTTTCAAATCAATGTGCGACACATAGGTGCCTTTCTTCGGTCTTATATGCACGAGCTGCCGCTCCGCAAGCGCAAGTACCGCCTCCCGGTACGGCGTGCGGCTCACCCCGAGCTGCCCGCTCAGATCATTTTCCAGCAGCTTTTCCCCCGGTTCCAAATGCACATTTACGATATTGTCTATGAGCACCCGCGTCACGTAATCCCGCGCGGACTCGCCCTTCTTCCGCTCCATGATGGTAAGCATCGGTCTCCTCCTGTACTTTCTGCCTGTATTTCTGCGCTTCTTTGGCATGATGAGCAATATTTTTCCGGCACAACAAAAGCGCGGCGGTGATATATATAACAGTATGTGTTATATATATCACCGCCGCATTCTTTTGTCAAATAAAACATGGAAAACATTTCACTTTTCAAGCTGCTCCAACGCAATTCCGATCAGCCTGCCGACGCTCCATAAAATACCTAAAGGGTATGCTGCTTGCATAATTGTTTATTATCATACATATAAGAATCGGCCTTATCCAATAATATCTGCATTGTACATTCCTTATAGTCTTCGGATAACGCCCATCCGCATGCATAATCGATTGACATAGGATTTTCATTGCCATTTAATCTATCTTTTTCCCTGCGTAAGTATTTTAAAATATCCTCAACCTCCGCTTTACTGGTATGATATATAACTGCCATGAATTCATCCCCGCCATACCTTCCAACAAAATCTTCTTCCGGAATCACACTGCGTAAAAGCCGGGCAAAATTCATTATTAGCTGGTCTCCTGCCGAATGTCCCATTGTGTCATTCACCGTTTTCAAATTATTCAGATCAAACATTATGCATGCTGTCGGTTCATCAATGATCTCTTTATTATTAAGTATTTTCTCACATGCACTTTTATTGGGTAATCCTGTATGGCTGTCTGTATATGCCCTCTGTTCTAACAGCTTGTTTTGCACTGCCATCTTCATTGCCATCAGCGTCTGCATAATAACCAATATTACCAGGCACAACATATCAAGTGCTGACAAAATCTCTATGGTACGAATCTTTCTCGCGATCTTTTCTGAATAATTTTCCGCTGCAGATACCGTTTCATCTGCCATCTTAAAATAAGTTTCACTCATATTTACAATATCTGTATTTTCATATCCTCTGCTTCTCACCGCTTCAATTTCTATTCTTAATTTTTCCCAGTAGTCACTCTGAACCTGTAATTTATCCTGATATTCTTTATCATGAAGCTTTATCAGATCATAATGTCCATCCTGATATCTTAATCCGCTCAGAATATCATCCAGATATTGAACTAATTCTTCATTCTGGTTTCCTGTAATTTCTAACTTCACTTCACGCTGTGTGGCTCCACGTACCAGACCTGCATAATTTATTACCCGTGCAGTCCCCTGTAACCTGTTGATCTGTACCATCATAAAGACAATAAGAACTACCAATACCAATATAAGACCGCTTTGTGTAATGCCAATTATATTTTTCTTTTCCTTATTCAACTCCATCTCTCCGTTTACCCCTATACCTTCAATAACCTTCATTTCACCTTTAACTGGATTTATTTTTAATAATGATTATATCCTCTCTCTGACTGTGTGTCAAAAAACAGGGAGCAGATTCTGCCCTGCAGAATCTGCTCCCTGTATGGAACTCATATTCTATCTTTTATACTTCCGGTCTTACAATGACAAAACGATAAACAATACGTTCACCGCACAACAGACAACTGTCAGCGCCGTCAGGAACACTGCGGAAGACACAGCCGCCGGCTCCTTCCACACGCTGCGCTGCCGGCAGATGCCAAACAGTGTGACCGCCAGAAGAATCCCGTACAGCGGCGCATACACGCGCTCTCCCGAGACGTAGATCGTCGCCATAAAGCCCAGCACCATCCCGGCACCAAAGCCGCACCCCACCAGAAGCAGCACGCTGATGAAGGTAAACAGATCGTCGCCGAACAGCTGGTACAGCGCATAAATCATCGCTGCCACCGTCACTGCCAGATACACCATAGGAATCCACGTCGACAGATCGCTCCAGCTCCACTCCAGAATCTCCCCCGGCATCACGAACAGCCCCGAGAGCCCCGGATATGCAGTTCTTAACACTGTCTGCCCGAACAGAATGAGCAGCGGAAGCGCCGAGAGAAACGTCCTGCGGTAATCTTTTGTCTTCTCCCAGACAAGCCATGTCCAGATCAGCACCACCAGAAAAAATACAATGTCCGCATTGGCAATAAACACGCGCTCAATACTCAAAAGTCCCAGATACAGCTTCTGTCCGAATCCAAACGTCGCATAAACCGGAAGATCCGCAATACTGACCGCATTGCGTCCGGCATTGCCCGGACAGAGTGCAATTACGAGCAGTGAAACCACATCGATCACCGCAAGAGTCCAAAAAAGCACTGCATTTCCCGGCCTTCTGTGCGCTTTCCACAGATACACGCCGCTAAGCACGAGCAGCAGCGTCATAATCACGGCATACTGTTCATGACTTCCTGTCACAACCGCGACAGGAACCGCGGACACTGCCGCTGCCGGGTGAATTTTCTCCGCAAGCGCAAGCTTCCTTATCACCCACGCCACATAAAAAAATCCCCAGAACGGCCAGAAATGTGTAACTGTTGTCGTAATCCATCCCGCCGTACCCATATCATGAAACGGAAAAATCAGAACCGCCGCTGCCGCGCACCAGTTCATCATCTTCCCGCCGCCGAAAAGACCGGACAGCAGAAGAGGCAGCGTCGCAAACAGCAGAAAATCAATGATTCTCCACAAAACCGGGCACTGTATGACATTGACCAGTACACACTCCGACACCACGCGCGACGTCCAGGTCAGATAGCGCTGCGTCAGATACGCCCACAGCGTCGTGTCTTTTGTGGCATCCCGGAAAAAAATGTCGTCCCCCGCCATCGGCTTCATCCCGACGTGGTAGACCAGTCCGATCACCGCCACCAGCACAAACGGAAGGTATGCCGCGTATCTGCTACTCTTCCTCATACATATCATCCATCTTCGTACCACAGTTGCTGCAATATACAGCACCTTCCGGCATCTTCGCACCGCACTTCGGACATTCTGCAGAACCCTGGATCCGCAGAACCTCGGCTTTCATGCGCTCGATCTCCTCCACAGCTTCCCTGATCAGGAAAAACTGCTCTGCTTCTTCACATTCTTCCTCATCCTTGTGCTTCTCATAATAAGAGCGTCCCAGCTCCTCATACTGCTTCTGCACATAGTCCTCCTTGGACTTGATATCCAGCTTTAACTTTGCAATCTCGGATACATCCTTCGCCTTCTGGCTGACATCCTTCCCCGCACTTACCAGTGACTCGCTTAACTTATCAAAAAATTCCATGAAGTTTTCCTCCCTGTCGTTTTCTTTTCCCCAGTATAACGCCAATTTTCCTTTACAGCAATCGAAAAAACAGGAAAAATCTTTTTCTTCAAAATCTTTTCATGCTACCGCATGCAGATATACACAAGATAGACCGCATAGAGCGCCAGCATCACAATGCCCTCGAAGCGGTCCAGCTTCTTCTTCGTCCAGGCGAACGCCCACACCAGTACGCTCATCACAACCAGAATCACAATATCGATCACATTTTCCATGATAAATGTGATCGGACTGATCGTTGCTGCGATACCGAGCACAAACAGAATATTGAAAATATTGGAGCCGATCACATTACCGAGCGCCATATCCAGTTCATTTTTGCGCGCTGCAACCACCGAGGTCACAAGTTCTGGCAGGCTGGTTCCACAGGCAACAATCGTAAGTCCGATCAGATTCTGGCTGAGTCCCAGCTTCGCTGCAACCGTGGATGCACCGTTTACAACAAAATCCCCACCGAACTTGATCGCCACAATACCGCCGACGATAAACACGATGCATTTCCACACCGGCAATACCTCATACTCATCATCTCCGGCAGCAGCACGCGCTTTCAGTGCCGAGCGCACCATCCAGACCAGAAAAGCGACAAATACAATAAAAAGGATGATTCCGTCTGCCCTGCCAAGCTGCATTCCCAGATATCCGCAGCCTAAAAGCAGGACTGCACAGACCACAGAAAACGGAAACTCTTTTTTCAGCGTACTCTTTTCCACATAGAGCGGATTAAAAAGGGCACAGAATCCACAGACCACCATCAGATTAAAAATATTAGAGCCAATAGCATTGCTGACTGCAAGTGCATTATTGTTCGTTACCGATGCCGTAATACTGACCGCACATTCCGGAAGGCTTGTTCCCATCGCCACGATCGTAAGTCCTATAATGATTGAGGGCACTTTCAGCATCTTTGCCACGGAAGAGCTTCCCTCCACAAAAAAATCTGCTCCCTTAATCAGAAGCACAAATCCAACAACAAGCAGCACAGCTGCCCAAAGCATTTCTGTCATAATAATCTCCATTCCTCTCTGTTTTCTCTACTGTAATTATTTTCTCAAAGTTATCTCGACTTCCGGTAATCCGGCACCTATCCCACAAATCCGAGATGCTCCAGCAGAATCTTCACGCCGATCAGCACCAGGATAATACCTCCAGCAAGTTCTGCCTTTTTCTTATAGCGGTTTCCAAAAAAATTGCCAACATAGACGCCGCCGATGGAGATACAAAACGTGGTAAGACCGATGATCGTGACTGCCTCCCCGATCGGGTAATTCAAAAATGCGAATGTAATTCCGACCGCAAGTGCATCGATGCTGGTCGCCACCGCCAGCACAAACATCTCTTTTACGTCGAGCGGCGGATCCATCTTGTCGATCTCCACATTCTCATCCTCCGGCCGCACCGCCTCGGCGATCATCTTGCCGCCGATGAATACCAGCAGCACAAAGGCAATCCAGTGATCAATACTGGTAATGTAGCTCTCAAACTGTGTGCCGAGCGCCCAGCCGATAAACGGCATCAGCGCCTGAAATCCTCCAAAAAACAGACCGATCACAAACGCCTGCTTCTTATTTACCCTGCGCATCGCAAGACCTTTGCAGATCGACACTGCAAACGCATCCATCGAAAGACCCACTCCAATGAGCAGCAATTCAATAAAAACAGCCATACCAACCTCCACATTTTATTCTGCCCCTGCCACAGGGCGCACATACACATTCAGCCCGGATGATGCATTTCCCGCCGGCGCACACATAAAAAAGAGACTGATGTATATCCTCTGCGCACCGCTCCCGTCTCCGTCTGCGATATAACACCAAAGATATACATGAGTCTCATTCTTTAAGATTTGCCAGGTCAGGCTGTCCGACCGGTCTGTTGACAAATCACGCTCTGCGCGAACTACTCCCTCACGGAATCTGCATTCATCAATAACGCTGTTTCCTTACTATATAGCAGCCCGCATTTTTTGTCAACCAATTTGTCAAAAAAACAACCTTTTTATCCCAGAAGTTCGAGAATTTCCTCCTTGGTAAAGGAAACGGAATCCATTCCCTCCCCCTCGAGCACCTGTTTTGCCAGTTCTTTTTTGCGCTCCTGGATCGCAATGATCTTCTCCTCGATCGTTCCCTCGGATACCAGCTTGTAGACCGTCACGACATGCTTCTGCCCGATGCGGTGGGCGCGGTCCGTTGCCTGGTTCTGCACCGCCACGTTCCACCACGGATCATAGTGGATCACAATATCCGCGGCCGTCAGGTTCAGCCCGGTTCCTCCTGCCTTTAAGGAAATACAGAATACCGGCACGTCGTCCTCGTTAAAGCTCTCCACCATCTGCATGCGCTTTTCCTTGCCGACAGAACCGGTCAGCATATAGTAGTCAATCCCGGCCTTCTTAAGCCCTGCCGCCAGACGATCCAGCATGGACGTAAACTGCGAGAACAATAACACCTTGTGCCCGGCACCAACCGCGTTCTCGATCAGTTCCATGCACATCTGCGCCTTTGCGGACTCCCCCTTATAGCCCTCAAACAGAAGCCCCGGGTCACAGCAGATCTGGCGCAGTCTCGTCAGCTCCGCAAGAATCTGGATCTTCTCGGAGCGGAATTCCTTCTCGGATTTGCCCTCCAGGCTCTCCTTCATGCGCTGCACATGGGCGTCATAGAGCGCAAGCTGCTCTCCTTCGAGCTTCGCGAAGACATTCTCCTCCAGCTTCGCCGGAAGATCCCGCAGCACTTCCCCCTTCAGACGGCGCAGAATAAACGGCCGGATCATGCGCTGCAGGCGCTGCATACGGTTTTCATCCCCGTTTACCACGATCGGGATCTCGATCTCCTCCCGGAACCGCTGATAAGTATATAAAAATCCCGGCATCAGATAATCAAAAATGCTCCACAGTTCGCTCAGCCGGTTCTCGATCGGCGTTCCGGTCAGCGCCAGCTTGAAACCCGCAGTAATCTGCTTGACGCCTTTTGCCGCCTGGGTTCCAGGGTTCTTGATATACTGCGCCTCGTCGATCACCTGAATCGCAAACACCATATCGCGGTACAGCTCCACGTCGCGTTTTAACAGGTCGTAGGACGTAATCAGCACTTCCCCTTCCTTCGTGTGTCTGACAATCCTCTGGCGCTCTGTGGCGAGTCCGGTCACGAGCGTCGTCTTGATCTGCGGTGCAAAACGGCTGATCTCTTTCTGCCAGTTGTAGACGAGCGACGCCGGACATACGATAAGGGAACGGTGCCACTCCCGCTCTCCTGCCTTGGCACTCTCCTGTTCCGACAAGAGCAGGCTGATGACCTGCAGGGTCTTGCCCAGTCCCATATCGTCCGCAAGGATTCCGCCGAATCCGTTCTCGCGCAGTGTCTTTAACCACAGAAAACCGCTCTTCTGGTAGCCGCGCATGATACTGCGGAGCGAATCCGGCACCTCATAATCGCTGTCCTCAATCGTCTTCATATTGCGGACCATGCCCTTGAACTCGCGGTTTTTCTCCACGGAAAGCTCCTGATTGCTCTTTAACGCCGCGTCCAGATACATCGCGCGGTATTTTGGTACGTTCACATGACCTTTTTTCAGTCCGGATTCTGTCAGGCGGAGATCCTCGCTGATCTCCGCGAGCAGTCCCAGACCATCCTCGCGCACATCAAGAAAATCTCCGTTTTTCAGACGGACGTATTTCTTTTTCCGATCGTACCGGGTCAGAAGATATGCCAGCTCCTCGCGCGACATCTCATCCGAGTGGATCTGCAATTCCAGAAGATCGCTCTTTAGCGCAACGCCCACCGAAACCGACGGCGAAGAAACGACTTTCATTCCCCGGAAATCCTCCGTCGTGTAGATCGACATATACTCGCTGAGGCGCTGCAGACCACTGCTGATAAGCTGATAAAGCATGTCCTCATTGTGCGAGAGAATGAATATCGTCTGCCCGAGCCCGTATTCGTTGAAGTACGGCTCGACCAGCGTGCGCACGCGCATCTCCTCCCCGAGATCCCGCACCTCGCCCGGCTCAATCTTCTGCAATACGTTATATTTGTCGTCCCCGTAGGCAGCGACCAGCTTCGCACCGACCGTCTGGTTGTCCTGCTTATCCAGATACAGCTCAAACTCCGGCTTTTTCGGGACGTAGAGCGTCTCATCGAAGCCCTCCGCCGTCACCCGGAACGTCTCCCTTAAAAGCGGCAGCAGATCTCTGCAGAACGATGGCAGTTCCTCCGCGGCAATATAACATTCCCCGCCGGTCTGGCGCTCCATATAGTCAAAAAAATCTCCCGCCTTCGCCTTTAAAGCCTCACTGCTACGATAGATCATGCCATCTTCATAAAAATAGTAAAATCTGCTTCCCCTTATGACGTGCAGATCCTCCAGCACAAGGAACACACCAGACGCCCCTGCGCGTATCTCAAGCTTCGGCTTGCGCTCTTCCTCCTGCACATGATACTCCTCCTCCGGCAGATACCCGATTTCGGCAGATAATGGCATTTCCCCGATGGCGTCAAAAAAACGGTCGATGCCGACCTCATCGAGCTCCATCGTGCGCTCATATCCCCCTGTGTAAGCATAATAGGCATGAAATCTGCTCTGGCGCTTCTTGTCGTCATCCTGCATCCGCATAAACTCTACCATCCGCCATGCATCTTCTGTAAATGCCTGTCTGTTGTGATAAAAGTCCAGCTTTTTGCCGTAATGCACCTTTTCATTCCGCTCAATGGAATGTAAAAAGGCAGAAATATTCTTTAATACATACTTCTGCTCCATTCCGATCTTAAACTCCACCGTCGCATAACTGTAATCCATCTTAAAATAAGGCTCCAGTTCCACCTTTCCATAGACACTCTCCGGAATCAGATAGCTCACACCGGCGCGCAGTGAATACTGGTTCAAAAGCGTCTTAAACGCTCCCGCCGTCTGCATCGGGGCGGCAGGCTTCTCCTCCGCGGCGCTTCCCTGCTCTCCCACCTCATGTCCGGTGCGCTTCGCAGCCAGAATGTCCTTCGCCTGTCTGCGGTTGACGTAGGCAAGAAGCGCTGCGACACAGTGTTTGCACATCCCCTCATAATTATAAAATGCCTCGCAGGTACAGTTGCTGCTCGACACCGAGCCGTATTCCTCATCGACAACTACCGTCACCCGGTAGCTGCCCTGTTCTCTTCCACGGACTTCCGCCCGCACTTCGGCGACGGGCAGATCATGCTCCAGGTAAATATCATACGCAAAATCCAGCACGCCCCCTGTCTCATATAATTCCTTTCCTCTCCGGTAGACTGCCGGATACACATCCTCCTTGATATCCGATACGGAAAACATAACCTCTCCTCCTGCTTTTGCCCTCTGTTCTCTGACGTATTATTGTACCATAAAATCCTTTTTTCTTCATTCTTTTCTTTTAATTTTTTTGTCAGAATATGGTACAATGAGACATATCTTGTGATTGAAATACTTCTTATTTTCTATGGAGGTCTGTCATGATACAATATACGATCCATGAAGTTGCCGCTTTACTTAATATCTCCACGGATGCCATCCGGCTCTACGAGAAGGAGGGACTTGTCACGCCCACGCGCAATCCGGAAAACGGCTACCGCTACTATAACACCGAGCAGATTCACCGCATCATGGGAATCTGTCTCTACCGCAGGCTACATGTGAGCATTGCCGAGATCAAGCGCCTTGTCGAAGTGTCTACACTGGAAGATATCTCCGATGGTTTTTCCGGTTTCATTGATTCCCGCAAAAAAGAGATTGCACGTCTCACACTTGAAGTGGAGCAGATGTCCTATATGAAACAGCATCTGGATACCCTGGATGAAGGCAGCCGCACTATAAGCATCCAGACGCTTCCCGCTGTCTATCCGCTCTACCATCAGGATTCCGCTTTTTTAGGTTACCGCACGCTAAAGGATGTCTTTCATTCTCCGCTGTTTTCGATGGGGAATTTCAGCTACATCCTCTCCGTGGAACCGTCCGGTTCCTGCCAGGTCAGCGCCTTCCAGTTTGCCATCCGCGAGCCGATGCTTGCACTCACCCAGCTCAATTCCACCAATCTGCCCAGCCGGGACAGCTGCCGCTGTCTCTACACCGTAGTCGCATTCCCGACCGAGCATGAGATGTGCTGGGATCTCTCCGCCGTCCTGAAATACGCCGGGGAGCATCAGCTTTCCTGCAAACCGGAAGCTTACGCTTTCTACGTCTTCAGCATAGCACAGCCAGATGTCATCCTGGATTATTACGAAGTATATCTTCCGCTGGAAGACTCCTGATTTTTTCAACCTCCTATTGACCTTAGACCTGCACCAAGGTCTATGTTAGTATCACAAACATCTGGTACTTTCGTACAGGAAAAGGAGGTCTATCATGAACGATTCAAGAGAGTTAACGTTACAGGAACGCTCCACAAAGCGTGCCAACTATTGTCTGATGCTTACAGTTCTCATCATTTCCATCTATATGATGTTTCTGTTTATCGGAACCATTCTGCAGGGAAATCATGCTCTTTTCCGTCTTTTTGTCATTGCTGGCATGATTGCCCTCCCTGCAGCTGTTAGTACATTGTTCTATTTTTTTAATCCAGTTTCCATACGCTACCGCAATGTCGCGCTTACATGCTTTCTGATCATTTATGAAGTCAGCTGTCTATCCTCAAAACTTTTTGTCTATAATCTCTTTATGATTCCCATACTTGTCGCACTATTAATGTACTTTGACCTGAAGCTGGAAATCTGCGCCGGTGTATTAAATATGGTCTGCTGTATTTTAAACGGTGTTTACTCTGTCCATGTGCTTGGAACCAACTCTCTTTCCGAAACCAATATGATCTTTGTCATCTGCTCCATTATTATTGTCATCAACACAATCACCTGCCTGGCGTCCCGCGTGGCCGTCCTGCACAACACAGAGGAGCTCGCCGAACTGGAAGCCCACAAGAAAAAGCAGGAGGATATGATGAATTCCATCGTGACCGTCGGCACATCCGTCAATGAATCCACCCAGTCCATTCATGCGCTGATCGAGGAGATGACAGAGGCAACCGGCTGCGTCAGCCAGGCAATGGGCGACATTACCGTAAGCATGGAGAGCACAGTCGCAAGCATTCAGGAACAGGCTTCCATGACCGGACGGATTCAGGACATCATTGCCGATACCGTGTCGATCGCAGACGCACTTACCAACATCTCCCAGTCTTCTGGTAAAAATGTAGAGACCGGTCAGGCGCTTGTGAGCAATATTGTCTCCCAGACGGAGGAAGTAGAATCCGAGAATAAGCTCGTCAAGAAAAATATGACTGCACTGCAGGCACATACGCAGGACATGTTAAAAATTATCAGCATTATCCAGCAGATCTCCGCACAGACCAATCTTCTCGCCTTGAACGCCACGATAGAAGCAGCGCGCGCAGGGGAAGCAGGCAGGGGGTTCGCTGTTGTCGCGGAGGAGATCCGCATGCTCTCCGAGCAGACCAAGCAATCCACTGAAAATATTGAGGAAATCATCACAAAGCTGAATCAAAATGCCGGTGACACAATCGCCTCGATGGATCATGTCATGGACAAGATCGGCAATCAGGTCAGCATGATTCATGATATTGAAGAAAATTTCAGCGGCATCCGCTCCGGTCTGACCGGCCTTGAACAGAATGCCGCCGCCATCTCAGAGAAGACACGCATTTTAAGAGAAACCAACACCATGCTGGTCGATGAGACCAACACGCTCTCTTCGACCAGCGAGGAGATCAGTGCCTCTGCGGAGGAGACCAACGCGATGTGCACCGACAATGCCGAGCGCTTCAAGAGCGTCAACAATGTCATCGCGGAGCTTGCCGCCGAAGCCGGCAAAATGAACGGTTTTATCGAAGAGTACCACCGCCTGCACGACGCGGACACCGACGCCGAGACGGCAATCTCCCGGCAGGCGCTCCACACGGCATAGAACGGGGCGATTCAGCAATTCATGCTGACGTCCGGAAGAAATCCGCAAGCTTCTGCCGGCTGCCGGGAGTCACGATTCGTTTGAGCAAAATAGCGCGATTTCTTCCATGCCGACTGGAACATCCGGGTTCGTGTCTCTTACCACGCTTTGACACTCTATGCGGGTGTGTCCGCACAGCAAAGACAATGAGTGGACTTTTGGGCAGCGCTTGGCACACCTCTTTACAGATTTAATAAAAGGAACTGTCACAATAAGCATATCGCACTTTGCTTTGATAAGTAATATTACGAGAAATAGATACTTAAAAGTTCCAGATAAACATGCGGCGGCAAAGTCTGACCGCAAAATCCGGTATTTCTAACCATGCCGCAGCTGGCATCCGTGATGAT
>OIXG01001746.1_pt1 | contig 19309 bp, 21 predicted proteins | sample 1587731 | NCBI WGS metagenome assembly OIXG01 (sample SAMEA3888908, study PRJEB22519) | human gut metagenome | biome: human gut; feature: human-associated habitat; material: faeces | place: Denmark | collected 2010
GGGGCTTCGCCCGGTGCCAGGATTTTTGATTTTGAAATATATCCAATTTATTTTGTCTCGAGAAGCTTTTCTACGCTTACCAGCTTTACACAGAGGACGAACAGATCTGCGGCTGCGGCCAGGTCTTCCGTGGTGGGGAAGGACGGGGCAATACGGATGTTGCTGTCCTTCGGGTCGTTGTGGTACGGGTAGGTGGCGCCTGCACCGGTCATGACAACGCCTGCTTCCTTACACTTGGCCACGATAGCTTTTGCACAGCCTTCCATGGCCTCAAAGGAGATGAAGTAACCGCCGTTGGGGCGTACCCAGGTTCCGATCTCAAGGCCGCCAAGCTCTCTGTCCAGGGTATCCAGTACTGCTTCGAATTTCGGACGGAGAATGACTGCATGCTTACGCATGTGGGCTTTGATTCCGTCGATGTCCTTGAAGAAGCGTACGTGACGCAGCTGATTGAGTTTGTCATGACCGATGGTCTGGATGGTCATCTGCTTCTTGATATCTTTGATATTGTTCTCGGATGTGGCAATGCAGGAGATACCAGAGCCCGGAAAGCTGATCTTGGATGTGGAGCAGAATTCAAATACCATATCCGGGTTGCCTGCCTTGGCGCACTCGCTTAAGATCTCGGGGATCTCATCCTGCCTGTCATCATACAGGTGATGTACGCAGTACGCGTTATCCCAGAAGATACGAAAATCCTCTGCTGCAGGCTTCAGGTTTGCGAAGCGGCGTACGGTTTCATCCGAGTAGGTGATGCCCTGAGGATTGGAGTACTTCGGCACACACCAGATGCCTTTGACTGCCGGGTCGTTGTTGACCAGTTCTTCTACCATATCCATATCCGGTCCGGTTACGGTCATCGGGATGTTGATCATCTCAATTCCGAAGGATTCGGTGATGGCGAAGTGACGATCATAACCCGGTACCGGACACAGAAATTTTACTTTGTCCAGCTTGCACCAGGGAGTATGTCCCAGGATACCATGCATCATGGCTCTCGCTACCGTGTCATACATGATGTTCAGGCTGGCATTGCCATAGACGATGACGTTGTCGGCGGATACGCCTGTCATGCCCGCCAGCAGTTCTTTTGCTTCTTTCAGTCCGTCCAGCACACCGTAGTTGCGGCAATCCAGTCCGGTAGCGTCTTTCAGGTCGCTCTGGCTATTCAGCACGTCCAGCATGGGCATGGACAGGTCGAGCTGATCTGCGCCTGGCTTTCCTCTGGACATATCCAGATGTAAACCTTTTGCCTGGGCTTCTTTATACTTTGTCTCCAGCTCTGTTTTCAGCTGCACAAGTTCCTCTTTGGTTAATTCGCGATACGGTTTCATCTTGATCCTCCTCGTTCACTTATTGCTGCCTGTAGATACTTTTCGCAGTATTCATCATACTACAGATATCTCTGTAGCAGATTATCCTTTTTCGTCTGTTTTGTCAATACTCTTTTTTTCGCCAAATACTTCTGTCACCAGGCGATTGTATTCCTGCCAGGTAGGATGATCCTTCAATTCTTCCAAAGCTTTCGCAATGGAACGGTACATCCAGGCATGCATTTCTTTATTCTTCTCGTTGAAACGCTCCCAGATTTTATCGCCGATGATGCACTGATCCCGATGTATCGCCCGCAGGTTCGAAAGCTTGTCCGCCAGGGCCAGCATCTTGGCGTCCCGGTCGGCTTCAGTCTCCAGGAAGGTGATGGTCTCCTGTTTTCTGGTCTTCCAGGTCAGTGCCGCCGGAAGGGTTCTCCGCTTGTCCTCGCTCTCATTCAGCACCAGCTCGGTAATGCGTCTGCCGAACCGGGCATACAGGTCGTCCTCCGTAGCATCCGTGTCTTCGATGACGTCGTGGAGCACGGCAGCCGCGATAACTTCCTCGTCGTCTGTCATGGCTGATACGATGGCCGCTGCCTCGATGGGATGTACGATATACGGCACGTTAGTGCCCTTTCGCTTGGCTCCTGAATGAGCCTTCGTGGCAAATATAATCGCTTTGTCCAGTAAAGTCAGTGTCTTTTTCATTCCCCGCCTCTGTTCCCTCTCCGCTTTTTCTTATTCGCTCTGCGCATATACGCGAAGAACGGAAGGAATCTCTTTTACAATAGACATCTCGTTCATCACCAGAAGGGCATCCCTGAAATGACGTTCTTCCACCTGATCGGTAATGATAACCAATTCTGCGGTACCCTCGCCGACACTCTTCTGAATTACCTGGGCGATGCTCACATGATTGTTGCCGAACACCGATGCGATAGCGGCCAGTACACCCGGTCTGTCCTCCACTTCCATACGCATGAAGTAGCGGTTTTGCACTTCGTCAACCGGCTTAATCCGCAGATTTTTATAGCAGGTACAGTTAATTCTTCCGGTGCTTCCTGCCACGATATCCCGGGCTACCTCGAAGATATCCCCGGCTACCGCGCTGCCGGTAGGAAGCTTTCCTGCTCCGCGTCCCTGGAACATGGCGTCGTCTACGGCATCGCCGTGTACAAAGACCGCGTTAAAGGAATCATTGACGCCGGCCAGCGGATGATCTGCCGGAATCAGCATCGGGTATACCCCCGCCTCAATGCCGGTATCCGTATTACGCGCCACGCCCAGAAGCTTAATAACCATGCCCATCTCCGTGGCATAGGCAATATCTGCCGCCGTAATCTTCGTGATACCCTGTGTATACACATCCGAGAAGGTCACACGGGAATTAAACGCGATAGACGCCATAATCGCCACCTTACGGGCTGCGTCATAGCCTTCAACATCCGCTGTGGGATCCGCCTCCGCGTAACCCAACTCTGTCGCCAGCGCCAGTGCGTCCGCAAATTCCATATGATCCTTCGTCATCTTCGTCAGAATATAATTCGTAGTTCCGTTGACGATACCCATGACCTCAGTCAGGTGATTGGCCGCCAGACACTGCTTCAGCGGACGGATAATCGGAATGCCGCCTGCCACAGCCGCCTCAAACATCAGATCGCAGCCATGCTCTTCCGCCGCGTCCAACACTTCTTTTCCATGCTCCGCCAGCAGATCCTTATTGGCCGTCACCACATGCTTTCCAGCATGAAGTGCCTCCGTAATATAAGTCTTCGCCGGTTCGATACCGCCCATAACCTCGATGACAATCTCTATCTCCGGATCGTCCAGAATCTCCTTCCAGTTGTCGGTAAAAAGACTGCTGTCCATGCCCTCTCTTGGCTTCTTTGTATTGCGGACCAAAATCTTCTTCAGCTCCACCACTGCGCCAAGCTTCTTCGGCATCTCATCCTTCTGCCACTGCAAAATATCATACACGCCGCTTCCGACAGTTCCCGCGCCCAGAAGCGCGGCTTTAATTACCCGTACGTCACTCATTTTCTTTTCTCCTGCCTGTGAAAGTCCTGCTGCCCGCGTTTCTTTTATAATTTAATCTTGATTTTGACCCGGATGCAGGATTTTTATTACTGATTTCTGTATACAGTGTACTATGATTTTTTTACAGTGTCAATTCAGCAGGCGACGCACCGGGCTTATTTTAGGGCCGTATTTTTGTACTTTTTTTCATACTTTTTATCTGTTATTTTCTCCGGCTGTCTGAAATTCATTCATATGTGGCCGGAACCGACAGGGCAGCAGCGTCTGCTGACAGCGGGGATTTCTTCTCTCCTCAATGGCAATGGTCCGGCAAAAAGTCTTCCAAAGCATCTGAAATTCCTCCTCACGCTCTGAACGCCCCGCCAGGAATCCCCGATTCAGTTCCTGATCGTCCGTCAGCACCCACCAGCCTCCGGCCCGGTGAAGCGCCAGAAGCCCCCGCTTCAAATCATGGATAATCCAGTTTTCCTGCCGGAGCCGATCCGCAAAATGGGGCGCAATCAACGGCAGCACCGCACAGGGCGGCTCCATCTGCGCATACAGTACGCCTCCCGATAATTCTTCAAAGCGCAGGAAACCCAACATCCGGTGCGCCTCATGCCAGGCCTTCTGACGAAGCTTCATAACCAGGGATACAGAGCTGTCCTGCAAATAATGCACCGCCTTCGTGCCGTCCGTCATGGAAAGTCCCCGCGCAATCAGCCGGTAGATGGCGTCCGCCTTGTCCGGATGGGGGCAGGCGCAGGCATAACAGATGGCCTCCCCGGCCTCCCCGCCCATCCGATGAAACACTGTCCGCAATACCTTCTCCGCTTTTTCCATATCCGTCTTTACATTCCGGTACTCGCAGAACAGCTCGTAGGTATCCACATCCGCTGTCTTAAGCTTCACCCGGCTGTGCCCCAGACGACTGTCCCAGGCGTCATATACCCCGGTCAGAATCCCGTCCAGACTGTCCTCACATACAAAAATTGTCATACTGATCCTTCTCACCTCAAATCCTGCTGCATCCCATAAGCTTTGCACCTTACGCCTGCAATCGGAATGCATCCGGCTGCGGCACCTGAAAATCATCGAACAACGACAATTGCCGATATGTCACGTCTCCGCTGATACCATAGGGCAGCCGCTCCTTCACATCCAGAATATTACGGGTAATAAAATCCTCCTCAATCCGAATGGGATACATGGTCTTACCACGACAGGTAATAAAATAAAGCGCCCGCTTCAGCACCACACCCATCCGCTTCAGATCCGGGAAATCCACCGTTCCAAGCCTCCTGGCCTTCACAATCCGCTGAGCCGACTTCACGCCGATGCCCGGCACGCGGAGCAACATCTCATAATCCACCTTGTTCACATCGACCGGAAACTGCTCGGGATGGCGCAAAGCCCAGGACAGCTTGGGGTCAATCTCCAAATCAAGGTCCGGGTAGGCATCATCCACTATTTCCTCCACCTTGAACTGATAGAAGCGCATCAGCCAGTCAGCTTGGTAAAGGCGGTTTTCGCGCACCAAAGGGGGCTGTTTCAATGCCGGCAGGCGCTTATCGTAGGTATTGACGGAAATATAGCCCGAATAGTAGACACGCCGCATCGTAGGTCCCTTATAGAGGGCCGACGAAAGATACAGAATATCCTTGTCCGTCTCGGCGGTAGCGCCTACTATCATCTGTGTGCTTTGTCCGGCAGGAGCGAAACGGGGAGCGTAGCGGTGTTTCTTGCGTTCTTCCGAACTTTCAAGGACTCCCTGCTGGATGTAGCGCATAGGCGCATATACACTCTTATGGTCTTTCTCCGGGGCAAGCAGTTTCAGGTTCTCCTCCTTCGGTATCTCGACATTGACGCTGAGACGGTCGGCATAAAGCCCTGCCTCATTCACCAGTTCGCGGCTGGCACCGGGAATGCTTTTCAGATGGATATATCCGTTGAAACGATGGATAGTGCGGAGGTCCTTGGCAACGCGCACCAGGCGTTCCATCGTGTAATCGGGATTACGCACCACCCCACTGCTCAGGAAAAGCCCTTCGATATAGTTGCGGCGATAGAACTCCATGGTGAGGTCTACAAGCTCGGTCACCGACAGCGTGGCACGCGGCAGGTCGTTGCTGCGGCGGTTGATGCAGTAGGCGCAGTCGTAGATGCAATAATTGGTAAGCATCACTTTGAGCAGGGAGATACAACGGCCGTCCTCGGCAAAACTATGGCAGATGCCCCAGCCACCCACAGTGTTCCCCAGCATGCCTGCCTTGCCGGAGCGCACCGTACCACTGGAGGAGCAAGAGACGTCATACTTTGCCGACTCTGCCAGTATCTTCAGTTTATTGAGAACGTTTTCATCCATAATACCTGCGTCAAAAGTAGCAATAATACTTTTCAAAAACAAAAAAGACCGCCAGTAGTGGCAGTCTTTCGCAGCATCAAATATGCTTTTTTTCTTACTTCTTAGAAGCTTCCAAAGATGCTTTGCGGAATTCCTTCATAGCTTTTTCGATTTCCAAAGAAGCCTTACGAGCGCGAGTTCCTGCTGCCTTGTTACCGTTTTCCAACTGAGCGTTTGCATCTTTTGAGAAGTCTGCATACAATGCAGCTACTTTTTCAACTAATTCTTTCATAATCCTTTTTAAATTACTTCGTTAATAATGTCTGGCAAAAATACATTCTTTCTTGAAATAAATGCAGAAAAACGATATTTTTTTTGAAATATTCGGTAAAATCGCCGCAAAAAGGGGCTCTTACGCGTTTTTTATCTACTTTTGCAAGCATGAAAACGCTTACTGACACCGAATATATACACGCTCTCATAGCCGAAGGAGAGCACCAACAGCAGGATTTCAAGTTCGAAATATCCGACGCCCGCAAGATAGCCAAAACCCTTTCAGCCTTTGCCAATACAGACGGTGGAAAACTGCTCATCGGAGTGAAAGATAACGGGAAAATTGCCGGTGTCCGTTCGGACGAAGAACAATATATGATAGAAGCGGCTGCCGGACTTTATTGCAGCCCCGAAGTGAACTACATCATGCAGACCTATCTGGTGGAAGGCCGCAGTGTGCTGGTGGTACAAATCGAGGAAAGTGACCGGAAGCCGGTATATGCCAAGGACGAAACAGGAAAATACTTGGCCTATCTCCGCATCAAGGATGAAAACATCCTGGCTACTCCCGTCCATCTGCGCGTCTGGCAGCAAAGCGGAAGTCCGAAAGGAGAACTGATAGAATATACCGAACGGGAACAACTGTTGCTCAATCTGCTGGAAGAAAACGACCGCCTTTCACTGAACCGTTACTGCCGCCTGGCGCATCTTTCCCGACGCGCCGCCGAACATCTGCTGGCAAAGTTTGTTCGTTATGACATAGTGGAACCGGTGTTTGAAGGACACAAATTTCACTTCAAGCTGAAATAGGCAAGGAGATTCCGTCAGGTTTGTCCAGATTTGTCCATAGTACAAATCGCAGCACACGAGTTCATACCACGTTGATTATCATCAACTTGCAAAGAGTCTATCTCAGTTAACGACAGAGGCAGCCTTGAATAACGACAGAGATAGCCTAAAGTAACGACAGAGACCACCTTAGATAACGACAGAGGGTAGCGCTTTTTTGTGTGAGTTTTTTACTACAAATAGATAACTGTACATATACATTATGGGAATAATAAATCTGATAAACGACCTGCTCTGGACCTACATCCTCGTTGCCCTGCTGTTGGGATGCGCCGTATGGTTTACGCTGAGAACCCGCTTTGTACAGTTCCGGATGATAAAGGAAATGGTACGTCTGCTGGGCGACTCGGGCGGGAAAGGCGATGCCAAGGAAAAGCATATCTCATCGTTCCAGGCATTTGCCATCTCCATTGCCAGCCGTGTAGGTACGGGCAATCTTGCAGGGGTTGCCACCGCCATTGCAGTAGGCGGTCCGGGCGCTGTATTCTGGATGTGGGTGATTGCCCTCCTGGGTGCTTCCAGCTCGTTTGTAGAATCTACACTGGCCCAATTGTATAAGATAAAGGGCAAAGACTCCTTTATCGGCGGCCCGGCCTACTATATGCGTAAGGGACTGAAACAGCCGTGGATGGGGGCACTGTTTGCCGTACTTATCACCATTACCTTCGGATTTGCATTCAACTCGGTACAGAGCAATACACTGTGTGCCGCTTTCGAAGGCGCTTTCGGGTTCGACCATGCCGTTGTGGGAGGGATCATCACCGCACTCACGCTGACAATCATCTTTGGAGGCGTACAGCGCATAGCCAAAGTCAGCAGCATCATCGTCCCCATCATGGCGTTGGGATACATTGCACTGGCACTTATCATCGTTCTGTTGAACATCAAAGAGCTGCCGGGAGTCCTGGCACTCATTGTCGGCCACGCCTTCGGATGGGAGCAGGCTTTGGGAGGGGGTGTCGGCATGGCGCTGATGCAGGGCATCAAACGCGGGCTGTTCAGCAACGAGGCCGGTATGGGGTCCGCCCCCAATGTGGCGGCAACCGCACACGTCAGCCACCCCGTGAAGCAAGGCTTGATTCAGACGCTGGGAGTATTTACCGATACGCTGATTATATGTACCTGCACCGCTTTCATCATTCTGTTCAGCGGTGCTCCACTGGATGGTTCCACAAACGGCGTACAGCTTACCCAGCATGCACTGACCAACGAGATAGGACCTTCGGGAGCCATCTTCGTTGCGGTAGCCTTGTTCTTCTTCGCATTCAGCAGCATTCTGGGAAATTATTATTACGGAGAAGCCAATGTGCGCTACCTTACCCACCGTAAATGGGTGCTCAACATCTACCGTATACTGGTGGGCGGCATGGTCATGTTCGGTGCTGTTGCCACCTTCGACCTGGCATGGAGCCTTGCCGACGTCACTATGGGACTCATGGCGCTCTGCAATCTTATCGCCATCAGCCTGCTCGGAAAATACGCTTTCAGGCTGCTTGAAGACTACCGCGCACAGAAAAGCGCCGGTATCAAAGACCCCGTTTTCACCAAGAACCGCCTGAAAGAGGTAGAAAAAGACATAGAGTGCTGGTGATAACCAACTTATTTCGTACTTTTGCAGCCGGAACCGCCGGATGACCTGCGGTCTTGTAATTTGTAATCAGTAATTCGTAATTTGATATGAGTTTATTTGCCAAACTATTCAACAAGAATACCGGAGAAGTATCTTCGAAGAATGTGGAAGACTTCGTGTCACTGACACGCGTCTACTTCCAGTCTGTAATAGCCGCCAACCTGGGCATCACCAATATCCGCTTTGTGCCGGATGTAGCCAACTTCAAGCGTCTGTTCAAAATCCCCACGCAGGGAGGCCGCCTGGGACAAGCGGAAAAGGCCGCTTCGCGCAAGATGCTGATGCAGGACTACGGCATCAGTGAAAACTTCTTCAAGGAAATTGATACTTCCGTCAAGAAGCACTGCCGTACGCAGAACGACGTACAAGGTTATCTCTTTATGTATCAAGGCTTCTCCAATGACTTGATGATGCTGATGGGAAACCTGATGCAGTGGAAATTCCGCATGCCTTCCATCTTCAAGGGAGCACTGCGCAGCATGACCGAAAAAACCGTACACGACGTCTGTACAAAAACCGTATGGAAAAAGGACGATGTACACAAGACGGCAGCGGCAGTACGCCAGTACAAAGAGCGTCTGGGATATTCGGAACAATGGATGACCGAGTACGTTTACAACGTAGTGATGCTGGCCAAAAAGGAACCGAAACAGAAAGCCAACGAAGAGAAATAAAAGAAAAAGAATTCTAAAGAACTTTAGAAACAAGAAGGCGGGAAAGAAATTTCCCGCTTTTTTTTGTTATTTTTAGCAAATGAAATCATTTTCCCCTCACGGAACACAAGGACGCACCCCGCGTCAACCATCATAAATATTAACTTCAAAAAAACAACCGCTTATGAAACAAAAGAAAATGCTTGCACTCACTCTATCACAACTGGAACAACTTTATCGGCACGAACTCCCTGAATTGGTCAGCATCGCCGTTCAAAGCGACGATGCGGAAGCCTTCAAGGCCAACCTGACGGAGTACATTGCCGGACATCCAGAAGTGGACAACGAGGCCGGTAAGCAAATTCGACTCTTGATTGAATTTGACGGGCAGGAAGTACACGAGCTCTCCATCGGAGAACAGCTGCCCATATCAACTTTATCAATGCTGCATTCCTTCCTCACGGGACAATGGGAAGAGGAAACGGAAACGGACCTGTTCATCGACTTGTTCCAGCAGTTCAAACGCCTCCACCAGCCAGCCCCCACCCTGCCCTCCGCACAGAAAATCAAAACCCTGACCGAACGCTGGCCCAGCGGACTGGATGAAGACGTGCAGCATATCCGTGCAAAGAACAAGGAACGCATCCTGCATGCACTAGTGCAGAAGATTGAGCACCGCAAGAACCCGGCTTCCCGCTTCCATTTCGAAGAGGGACTCAGCTACGAGGAGAAGTTCAACCTCGTCAGCGAATGGTGGAATGACTTCCGTTTCCATCTTGCCATGGCCGTCAAAAGCCCTACGGAGCTAAACCGTCTTCTCGGCAACTCCCTTTCTGCCGAAACCATGTACCTGCTCTCAAAAGCCCGCAAGAAGGGAATGCCTTTCTTCGCCACCCCCTATTATCTGTCACTGCTGAACTGCACCGGCAGCGGATACGACGACGAGGCCCTGCGCAGCTATATACTCTATTCACCCCAACTGGTGGAAACCTACGGACAGATACGTGCCTGGGAACGGGAGGATATCGTAGAACCAGGTAAACCCAACGCCGCCGGCTGGCTGCTGCCCGACGGGCATAACATCCACCGCCGTTATCCGGAAGTGGCCATCCTCATCCCCGACACCATGGGACGCGCCTGCGGAGGACTCTGCGCATCTTGTCAGCGTATGTACGACTTTCAAAGCAAACGGCTCAATTTTGAGTTTGACACCCTGCGTCCCAAGGAGACATGGGAAAAGAAGCTGCGCCGGCTGATGGCCTATTTTGAGGAAGACACGCAACTGCGGGACATTCTCATCACCGGCGGTGACGCACTGATGAGCCAAAACAAGACGCTGGGCAACATATTAGACGCCGTCTACCGCATGGCAGTCCGCAAGCGGAAAGCCAATCAGGAACGGCCCGAAGGAGAAAAGTATGCAGAGCTGCAACGTGTACGCCTCGGCTCACGCCTCCCCGCCTACCTGCCCATGCGCATCAATGACGGGCTGGTGGAGATTCTAAGGGAATTCAAGGAAAAGGCGTCTACCATCGGCATCCACCAGTTCATTATCCAGACACATTTCCAAACCCCGCTCGAAGTCACTCCGGAAGCTGCCGAAGGAATACGCAAACTGCTGGCGGCAGGCTGGCTCATTGACAACCAACTGGTATACAACGTAGCTGCATCCCGCCGGGGGCATACTACCCGCCTGCGGCAAGTGCTCAATCAGTTGGGAGTGGTTTGCTACTACACCTTCTCCGTGAAAGGTTTTGAAGAAAACAATGCCGTGTTTACCCCCAACAGCCGTTCCGTACAAGAGCAACGGGAAGAAAAGCGCTTCGGGAAGCTGACCAAGGAAGATGCCCATAATCTGTCCGTACTGCTTGGAACCGTCCATGACCCGGCAGCCTGCATCCGGCGTTTCCTGAAAACGCACCACCTGCCTTTCCTCGCCACCGACCGCAATGTGCTCAACCTGCCCGCCATCGGCAAGAGCATGACCTTCAACATGGTAGGCATCACTCCCGAAGGCAAGCGCATCCTGCGTTTCGACCATGACAGCACCCGGCGCCACAGCCCTATAATAGACCGGCTGGGACAAATATATATCGTAGAGAACAAGTCCATAGCCTCCTACCTCCGCCAACTGCAGGCCATGGGAGAAGACGCCGAAGAATATGCCACCATCTGGAACTATACGGAAGGCAAGACAGAATCCCGGTTCAGCCTCTACGAATATCCTGATTTCCCCTTCCAAATCACCGACAGAATGAGCAATCAGGACATTGCAGGATAGCATATCCAAGATATATTCCGTACTTTTGCAGGCAGAACAATGAAATTGGAAAGTATGGAAATAGAACAACACCCTTTAGAACCCTTCCTTCCCGGCAACGCCCGTCTGCTGATGCTGGGAAGCTTTCCTCCGCAGAAAAAGCGGTGGTCCATGGAGTTTTACTACCCCAACTGGAACAATGACATGTGGAGGATTACCGGGTTCCTTTTCTTCAATGACAAGGATTATTTTGTAGACAAGACGAAGAAGGCTTTCTGCAAAGAACGCCTCATCAGTTTCCTGCAGGAAAAGGGTATTGCCTTGTTCGACACAGCCTCTGCCATACGGCGCCTGCAGGACAACGCCTCGGATAAGTTTCTGGAAGTGGTGCAACCCACGGACGTCCCTGCCCTGCTACACCGGATACCGCAATGCAAGGCTATCGTCACCACCGGTGAGAAGGCAACGGACACGCTGTGCACGCAGTTCTCCATCGACAAGCCCAAAGTAGGTGACTTCACGGAGTTTCTTTTCGAAAACCATCCGATGCGCCTCTACCGGATGCCTTCTTCCTCAAGAGCCTACCCGCTGGCACTGGGAAAAAAAGCAGCAGCGTATCGCATTATGTATCAGGACTTACAGATGTTGTAAGCAACTTTCTTTATAAAATAAGTACGTCTGTTACTTGCATATTTGAAAGTTTGCATTACCTTTGCAGCCGCAAACACGGGAGTAGCTCAGTTGGTAGAGCACCGGTCTCCAAAACCGGGTGTCGGGAGTTCGAGCCTCTCCTCCCGTGCATGAACGAATAATGGCTGTAAGCATTGCTTACAGCCATTATTCGTTTTATAAATGCCTACCGGATATCTATCAGCTTATGTGTCTGCAAACTAAGTCTCCACTTAGGATGCTTCATCACGCAATCCACCGTTTCGGCCGTATTGCTGCAAGAGCAAGGCTGAAGAAAGAAATGCCCGGCGGGCAACTGCTCATAAACAGTAATATCCTGCCCTTCATACACCACCTTCACTTCATTCATACGCGTAATTTCCAGCTTTACCCCCTGCTTGGGAGAGCAGGTCACCCAATCTATATTATCCGGCAGCGGACGGGTACCGTTTGTTTCAATGCAGACATACTTTCCCGCCTGGTGCAGACAATCCACAAATTCACGGTCAATCCAAAGGGAGGGTTCTCCACCGGTCAGTATCACGGTAGCGGCAGGGTATCTACTAACTTCTGTTACGATATCTTCATCGGACATCAGTATGCCGTCCTCATGCTGCGTATCACAGAAGGGGCACTTCAGGTTACAACCGGAAAAACGGATAAAGACAGCCGGGGTACCCGTATGGTATCCTTCTCCCTGCAAACTGTAGAATATCTCATTAATCTTCCTCATAGACGGCAATGTTTGATTCCGACTCCTGCACCTCTACCTTGAAGCAAGTGGGTATCTGGTCGCATATCCAACGGGCTATGTTCTCGGCTGTGGGATTGAAGGACAGCACTTCATTAAGATTATGATGATCCAGCTGTTCCTTTACCACCTGCTTGATGTGACTGAAGTCTACCACCATTCCGTCCGCATTCAGCTCTTTGGAACGGCAATAGACAGTGATAATCCAGTTGTGACCGTGCAGATTCTCACACTTACTGCGATAAGAAAGTTTCAGGCTATGGGCAGCCGACACTTCCATACGTTTGATGACTGTGTACATATTGTTAATACGCTAATTAATATAATAAGTTGCCGCATCTAATGTCACCTCGATGCGACGGCAAAATTACAAAAAACTTAAGATTTATCCATTTACTTCCCTAACTTATTCGTACACACAAAGAGAATTGGCAACCTTACGCTCTGCACTGCCACTCGGGGTATTGGCTATTCCCTTATCCGGCAACGCCCCACTCCACAGCGTAGAAGAACCGCCACCGTCCAGATTCAACGCATCCTCCCCACCCAATACACGAATCATATGGGCAAGCTCGGGTATATTGATGCCTTCCGCTTTTCCCTTCCGACGTCCGTCAACGACAATAAGCAGGATTTTTCCTTCTCTTGTCAGCGCCACAGCACTGCGGGGATGCTTGGTATTTACAAAATTCCGATTAGTCCCGGACAAGTCGCACACTTGCCCGTCCTTCAGCATCAAAGGGCCGGAAGCCAGCACAGTGCCTTTTTTCAAAGTACATGCCTTTTCTTCCTGCTTGCTCCAGGGAATCAGTTCCAGCCTGCCCTTCTTTATAAGTACAGCTCCATTGGACACTGTTGCCAGAACCCCAGTAGAGGTAGTATCTATCACCACCCCGTCCTTACGCAGATAGCAGACGGAATTTCCGGCTTTCATATCAAAATAGGAGCCATTGATGGCCGCCACCGCACCTGCATGCCGGGCGGCTATACTGGTCTCCTCCTTGGGATTGTGGACGAGCACATCGAAACGGTAGCGCTTCGGGGATATTTCAAAAATAGACACTTCCTGAGGAACTCCATACAAAGAACTGAATACTGCCTTTTTATAAAGCATCCCTTTCTGCAGGGGCTCAGTCTGCCAATCGGCAGAAACGATGGCAAGAGAGTCGGCAGCAGTCTGCGCCATTGCTGCAAACATGCCGCAACAGAGAAACACTGCCAGGAATATTTTCTTTTTCATATAGATGGGATTGGTTTAAATTAATTCATAGCTGCAGATTTGAATCGGCATGTCGAGATTATGCAACACCTTTTCAAGCTGTATACCTTCACGGTTGTCGTACTCGTATCCGAAAGTAGCACGGATACCTTGCAGAATGAACTGCGTGGCACGGTCCAGGGCAATGGGCAAGCTGTCGCCTTGCAACAGTGCTCCGGTGATGACACTGGTAAACGTATCCCCCGTTCCGGGATAATGGGCCGGCAGGTAAGGACACGTAACCTTCCAGTAGCGGTTACCGTTCCGGTTATAGGCATACACGGACGTCTTATGCTTATCATCCCGTACGGGCACACTGGTAATAATCACCACTTCGGGACCACAATCGGAAAGCTGGCGAAGGTATGACTTCAATTCCTCATCCGTATTCATCTCCTTATAAGGAATACCCAGCAGATAGAACAGCTCCGTCAGATTGGGGGTAACGACATCGGCCTTGGTGATGAGATGTTTCATTTCATCAATCATGGACTCGTGGAAGTTCGCATAAAGCCGTCCGTTATCGCCCAACACCGGGTCTACCACAACCAGACCGTCCGGTCGGCGGAAGTCATCAATAAAGTCAGAAACAATATGTATCTGCCGCGGAGAACCCAGATAGCCGGTATAAAAGGCATCAAACTGTACTTCCAGCTTCTTCCACTCGGAAATAATCTTCGGCATTTCATCCGTCAGGTCCAGAAAAGAGAATTCCGGATACTGGGTATGGCTCGACAATACGGCTGTAGGCAACGGACACACCTGGAAACCCATAGACGAAAGAATGGGAATGACCACCGTCAGAGACACCCGTCCGACTCCCGACAAGTCGTGGACGGCAACAACCTTCTTTACTTTATTCGCATACATATTATCTATATTATTATTTTTCCTACATTTGCCGCATGAAAACCGTCTGCATCATTTTGGGAACAGTTTCTTTGACACTCGGCATCATCGGCATCTTCCTGCCGTTGCTGCCCACCACGCCTTTCCTGCTGCTCACGGCAGCACTCTACTTCAGAGGCTCACCCAGACTGTACCAATGGTTGCTGAACCACAAATGCCTCGGTCCCTACATCCGCAGCTTCCGCGAGAACAAAGCCATCCCACTACGTGCCAAAATCATCTCCCTACTGCTGATGTGGGGAACAATGGTTTACTGCATCTTCTTCCTGATTCCACTAACAGAAATAAAGACAGTATTGTTCCTTGTCGCTGTGGGGGTGACTTGGCATATACTGTCATTCAAGACGTTGAGATAAATGAATGTGCTAATGTGGTTAATGTGCTAATGTGCCAATGACCTGCGGTGTGAGAGTCTAATATACACATAGCGCAGCCAATTAGCACATTGGCATATTAGCACATTAATCAAACTCCTCCCAATTTTTCGAAGAATTCTCCCAACCCCTTCCGAGCATCGGCAAGCTTGTCTTCCCAATGTTTCACGGAGTTCTGCCCGATAATATCCGTCACGTACTTCACCGAAATGAAAGGAACATTCTTGGCACGGCATACCAAAGCCTGGGCATAGGCTTCCATATCCACAACATCACCGGACACATCCGAGAGTTCTGTCAAGAAAGTATCCCCCGTATTGCATACACCGCCTGCCGGCCAGTGTAAACAATATCCTTTTTGGGACAACAAATCCATTGAATCAATCTCATACTCCATACCAAGCTCCACCAGCTTCTGCATATCACGGTCTACAAAATGACGGCATACGAAAATATCTCCTACCCGATGACGGATAGTCCCTGCCGTACCTACATTGACCACCAAGTCCGGTTGCGCATGGCTTATCGCTTCAGAAAGATAAAAAGCCGATTTCACCTTTCCCACACCGGTACGGAGATAGCCAACCTGCACCTCTTCCTCCCCTATCAGTCCGGGAAATTTCAATTCAGTAAATTCGCCTTGTACGGCATAAGTAACCAAGATTCTCATATCAATTCATTGTTTGTAGTTCCTACCTATTCAAAAAATTACTCCTTGAAGAAAAGACAAAGGTAGAAACCTTTTTTTGAAGATTCCTACCTTTGAGGCAATTAAATACACAGTGGTTCCAGAAGAATGATAAATTATTCGTCCAGTTTCCTTTTATATTCGCCGATAAAATAACTGTCCGGATACTCCTTCTCTGCCATCAGCAAGCAATTTTTGGCCTCATCCGTCCTATCGTTCTGCATATAGTATTGAATCAAGAGAGCATAGGCGTATTCTCTTCCCCAGGTAGGCAGGCTGGAATCATCTGTATTCTTGCCAGGAGATGAAGTAGCTTTCTTCAAATAATATTCCACCTTCTTCCCGCCACCGAAACTAGCCGGAGTGTAATAATCGTTACTGCCCAATACATACCAACCTCTTACATTGGTAGAGTCCAGTTCCAAAGCCTTCCCAGCATTTTCCCGAATGCCAGCAGATATTCTTCCTGCCTCCATACCCGAAGCAAACTGAATGGAAAAACTCTGCACAAGCGCTAATAAGGCATAGGTTTCAGAAGTTTTGTTCCCTATATCATTCAAAATAGCGGAGGCTTCCTTTATCACTTTCCCACTATCTTCCTTCTTTCCAAGTTTCAAATAGAAAACACTTTTATAGTAGGTAATATAAGCCTTCCAATACGGAACCATACCATTCCCATCTTCAAGTTTGTTCAGCTTTGTAAACAGACTATCGAGCGGAGCTGCAGTATTTTGAACAAAGCAATTGTTCATAGCCAGTTCAATTTTTTTCTGAATGCCGTCCAGTACATCATCAGATTCAGTTCTTGACAATGAGGCTCCACAAGCCGCATTGACCACACATACGCCTACTACAAATGCAGACAAGAGGACAAATAAAACAATACTCCTTTTCATAATTTCTCATTGTTTTTAATCAGACACTGCCATTTTCCATCAATCCCATCAAATTCTCAGGAAAATCATAATTTTCCCACCAGATAAGATTTCAACGCCTCTATATATTCTTCAAAGGCATCCACTCCCTGCGGAGTAATCCTACAAAGTGTACAAGGCATTTTTCCTTTAAAAGTTTTTGTTATCTCCACATAACCCGCCTTGCTGAGCTTATCCAACTGCACACTGAGGTTTCCTGCCGTAGCTTTCGTTTGTTGGCGGATATAGACAAAATCCGCTTCCTCAACACTGATGAGCAATGACATCACCGCAAGCCGCAGTTCACTGTGGAGCAAAGGGTTCAGTTCTTTAAACATATCAAATTTTATTCTTCCATTTATTTTTCAACAATGCATAGAGAGATATTCCCAACAAAGGAAGCCCCAATAAAAGCATGTCCCAACGTATAGAATACCATATTTCCAACAGATTCCCATTGAACTTCTTTTATTGCAACCGGAAATAAAATGAATAGCAAAACAATCATCCATACCATAAATTTCCAGGAGAGCAGAAATCTGTCCAAAACATTATTTATTGTCTTCATCTTATACCTCACTTTCTGTTGTGAACTTCTTTCCGGGCTTTATAGTTCAAAATATGCCCCGGAACAATCATGGCAAAGACCACCACACCGGCAAACCAAACCAAAGACACGTATGACGTTCCGGAATTCAGTGCATCAAAGAAACTCTTCATACCCCACATAAGCCCCATAGCCGGAAAGATAAAAAATGTAGTATAACGAATGATGCAACCCGTAATGATACTTCCCATCGACATGACAATAGCCCCCATAGGAAGAATAACCTCATACCGTTCAAGATCCGTAGCCATCAATACAAATATCATACAAATCAGTCCAAACATCCTCCAAACCTGAACTAAAATCTTGTCAATGTAAGATTTTACCATCTTCTGACGCTTACGCATCAAAAGAAATGTCAGTAAATACCCGATAACGGGAATTCCCCAAAATCCCCACATCCAGAGAGGATTCTTTGTAAAGTACACACCCGCCAACACCGTCAATGTCACCAATACACTCACATATCCCCACACTAAAAACATGTTTCCGCTACCTGTGTCCAAATTCCGACGCGTATTCTGTATCATCTGAGTGATGAGTTCCAAACTCTCTTTCTCGTTCAGTTTCTTGTCTTCCATAATCAATAAATATTTATTTATCCTGCTTTGCCATTCCGTTTAAGTAATGTCCCGGTATCACCATCATAAAAACAAAAGCCGATGCAAAAACCAGTATTTGGTCGAAACCGTGTACATAGATACACCCCACAGAGGCCAAAGCTCCCACCACTCCGCACACTGTCACTACCTTCATCTTTATAATCAGTCCCGTCAGTGCCGTCCCCATTCCCATCATCAGTAATATGACAAAAAGGACAGACATATTCCAGAAGAAGATGGAAACCCAGGAAACAAAAAAGCCCCCTAATCCGAATACCGCCCATACATATCCTACAATACGGTCAATATAAGTCTTAATCATCTTCGGCTGTTTGTGCTCAATCCATAAAGTAGAAGGCAGGGAAATAGCCGGCAACAAAAACCACAGCCATTGCCAATGATAATTTCCCGTTTCCTTCAACAGAAACCAAACCAATAACGACACTATTATGGTCGTATATCCCCATATCAGAAAAGGAGCTCCGGAATTCCGAGTCATCCGGGACTTCGTATTCTGTATCATTTGAGCAATGAGTTCCAAACTCTCCTTCTCATTCAACACTCTGTCATTCATAACCAATAGATTTATTATTCAACATCAAATACATTCAATATCAAGAAAAGCATCAGTAGCCAATTGGCCGTAAGCATATACACAAACCAGGTTTCCATATTCCCTCCTTTCAGAATTAAACAAGAGTATACTGAAGAATCCATAAACACAGTAGAATGCCCACTAAAACCAGCAGTACTCTCACCGTCACCACATAACATCTGGCCAACAAGCTTTTACGCAAAAAGAAAGCCTCACCCAAAGCCAGTATCACCAACCAGGCATAACCATAAAAAGTAGTGATATGCCATACATCCTTTGACTCCATGCATACTGCAAAAAACAGAAAATCCGAAAGTAAAGATATTCCCACAGCAACCAATGATACAAACAACGCCTTCTTCATCAGATTCCCGGCATTACTCCCACAAGACAAGCAAGCATAAATGCCTATCCCCCAGAAAAGAGGGTTTACAGTAAGCATCAGCAACATACCCAACCGGGGGCTATGACTCCAGGGAACCCACAACACGATATTGGAAAGCCAATACAAACACATCACCGTTAGTACAATAAATATCCACCAAAGCTGATGCTGCCAACTATCCCGTACCACTCCGGCAACCGGCTTCTGCTTCCCCATATC
>OIXG01001752.1_pt1 | contig 19268 bp, 20 predicted proteins | sample 1587731 | NCBI WGS metagenome assembly OIXG01 (sample SAMEA3888908, study PRJEB22519) | human gut metagenome | biome: human gut; feature: human-associated habitat; material: faeces | place: Denmark | collected 2010
GGCGTCCTCATCTGCCAGCCCGCGCCGCCATAACGGCAGCAAAACCGCAGGCAAAACGCCGCAGCTGCCCGCCGTGGGGGCCGCTACGATGCGCTTCATGCAGGCGTTGCACTCGGCGGTTTTCAGCGCTTCGGACATCACATCGGCAAAAAAGCCGTCGGCATACAGCGCACCTTGGGCCGCCGCTGCGCTGACTTTGGCCGCATCGCCGCCCGCAAAGCCGCTCATCGAGCGGTCGGTCCCGCAGTAGCCATCGCTAGTGCTGCGCATGACCGCCCACAGGCGGTGCATCTCGGCCTCGCTCTCGGCGCGGGTCAGACCGCTCTCGGCCAGGTCGCTTTCCAGAATGACCTCGTACAGCGGCTTGCCGCTCTCCTTGCAGAGCTCGACCATGTCGCGAACTGAAGAAAATGCCATCTTTCCCGCCCCCTTACAGATTCAGAATCGTGACCTTGACGATGCCCGGCTGGCTGCCCAGCTGCCCGGCGATCTCGTCCGGGATAGGCTCGTCGCACTCCAGCACCATGACGGCGTAGCCGCCCGCCGTCGAGCGGTAGAGCTGCATCGTGGCGATGTTGACGCCGTGCTGGCTCAAACAGGTGGTGACGGTTGCCACATGGCCGGGCGTGTCCTGATTGTGGACGATCAGCGTGTTGTGGTCCCCGCCAAAATTCGTCGTGATGCCGTCGATCTGGCAGATGTTGATCCGCCCGCCGCCGATGGACGCGCCGACGACCTCGAGCTTACGGCCCGACGCACCGGTCAGCCGCAGCACCGCCGTGTTGGGGTGCGCGCCGCGCAGGTTTGTGGTGCCGATCTTAAAGTGCAGCCCGGCCTCCTTGGCAATAGAAAAGCTGTGCGGGATGCGGTCATCGTCCGGCTGCATGCCCAGCAGCCCGGCGACAAGCGCCCGGTCCGTGCCGTGGCCGCGCCCCGTGGCGGCAAAGCTGCCGTAAAGCAGGATCTCGGCCTCGGCAGGCTGCTCCCCCAGGAGCCGCCGCGCCGTGCTGCCGATGCGCACCGCACCCGCCGTGTGGCTGCTGGACGGCCCCGTCATGACCGGGCCGAGCACATCAAATAACCGCATAACGGACACCTCACTTATAAAATGGTATAGAATGAGTATAGCGGATTTGCCGCGGGATTGCAAGGCACGGGCAGAAAAGGGTGGAAAATATAAAAAGAATACCGCATATTCAACGCAATAGCGTTAAATATGCGGTATTTGGCGGAGTAAGAGAGATTTGAACTCTCGCGGCGGTTTCCCACCCTACGCCCTTAGCAGGGGCGCCTCTTCGACCTCTTGAGTATTACTCCACAAGTCAAAGTGATATAAAATATTCACTTGTTATTACAAAATGGCGGAGAGGATGGGATTCGAACCCATGGTCCGCTCGCGCGAATCGCTGGTTTTCAAGACCAGTTCCTTAAACCACTCGGACACCTCTCCACAGTGGCTGCCGCCAGAATGCAGGTATTATTATACAAAAATGTGGAGGGGTTGTCAACCCCTCCACGCAAACTTTTTTGAAAATTATTTCGCTGTGAATCTCACGGTGAATTTTCTCCTGTGTTTTGTTCGAGTGGTCTTTGTTTTGGGCCCTTCTGTCATAAGAAACGCAAAAACCGCCGCAGTGTTACACCGCGGCGGGAAAATTTTCGGGGATTATTTTACAGCGCACAGGGGGTAAAGCCGTCCTTGCCCAGCACCTGGACCTTCGTGTAGCCCAGCTCCTTCAGCTTGGCGGCGGCATCTTCAAAGCCGTAGGTCAGCGCCTTGGTATCGTGGGCATCGGCGGTGATGACAACATTGCCGCTGAGCACCAGCCACTCCTTCAGGATCGCATCGGACGGGAAGAAATCCTTGCGGAAGCCGCGGTACACCGCAGAGGTGTTGACCTCCAGCACGCAGCGGTTGCGGGCGGCGGTCATCAGCGCGGCGTTGGCGGCGGCAGTGTAGCGGGGGTCGTTCTCATCAAAGAACTTGCCGTCACCGTTGATCTTCTTGATCAGGTCGAAGTGACCCAAGATCGTGGGCTTTTTCTCGGCAACCTTGGCCACATTGGCAAAATAGGCCTCGACCACGGCCAGCGCATCGCCGTCAAAATCATCGTCAATGCAGGCGCGCAGATCCTCCTCGCGCCAGTCGATCTCATAATATTTGCCGGTCTTGGGGCCGCGGACATAGTGGGTGCTGCCGATCCAGTAGTCGTACTGGGTCGGGTCATCGTCGCTGTAAAGGTCCCACTCCAGACCGCACAGAATGTCCAGCTTGCCGGCGTAGCGCTCCCTCAGCTTGGCGACCTGCGCCTTGTACAGGGCGGTACGGCTCTGGGTCATGCAATATTCCAGATCACAGGGGGTGTGGCTGTGCCCGCTGAAGCCCAGCGTTTGCAGACCGTTCCGCCATGCCGTGACCGCAATCTCGTCCAGCGTGTTCTTACCGTCGCACAATTTGGAATGAACGTGTACAGAGCTTTTCAGGTATTCGCCTGCCATAGTTACTGCATCCTTTCCTGCTTGACCTTATGGTCAATTACGTGTCGTTTTTCGAGTTCCTTCGTGATGTCCTCTACGGAAATACCCAGCTCGATCATCAGCACCATGACGTGGTAAGCCAGGTCGCTGATCTCGTAGATGGTCTCCTCCCTGTCGCGCTTGGAGCCTGCAATGATGACCTCGGTGGATTCCTCACCGACCTTTTTGAGGATTTTTTCCAGGCCCTTGTCGAACAGATAGGTGGTGTAGCTGCCCTCCTTCGGGTCGGTCTTGCGGCCCTCGATGAGTGCGTACAGGCCCTGCCAGGTGAACTGCTTCAGCTCATCGGAGACATAGACCGGGTTGAAGAAGCAGCTCTCCGCGCCGGTGTGGCAGGCGGGGCCGGATTTGACGACGTCGATGACGAGCGCGTCCTTGTCGCAGTCGGCGGTGATGGAGACGACCCGCTGCACGTTGCCGGAGGTCTCGCCCTTGCGCCAGATCTCCCGGCGGCTGCGGGACCAGAATACGGTGCGGCCCTCGGCAATCGTCAGGGCCAGCGTCTCGGCATTCATGTAGGCGAGGGTCAGCACCTCTTTGGTATAATGGTCCTGTACGATGGCCGGGATCAGGCCGTTTGCGTCAAATTTGAGAGTCTTGGAATTTTCGGTGATTTCCATGGTGGACACTCCTAAAGTCATATAATTTAGTGTACCTCTTTTTATGCGGTTTGGCAAGAGGTAAAGTGTAGGTTTGTTATAGTTACGCAGTAGGGGCCGGGCATGCCCGGCCCGCGGCTTTCCCGCAAGAGGACACTTTTGGGAATGTTGCGGGCCGCACATGTGCGGCCCCTACCGGGTGGCTGCATGGCGAAGGGGCGATCACACCCGCATCTCTACCCCGTTCTCCCGCAAATACCGCTTCAAATCGTTGATTTCCACCTGCTTTGTGTGGAAGATCGACGCGGCCAGACCGGCATCTACTGCCGGGTGATTGCGGAACAGCTCAAGGAAATCCTCCTTTTTGCCTGCGCCGCCGGAGGCGATGATGGGCACGGCGCAGCGTGCGGCCACGGCGTCCAGCAGCTCCAGATCAAAGCCGTTCTTCACGCCGTCGGTGTCGATGGAGTTCACGACCAGCTCGCCCGCGCCGTTTTTGACGCCCTGCTCCAGCCAGTCCAGCGCGTCGATGCCCGTGTTCTCGCGCCCACCCTTGGCGAACAGCATGAATTTACCGTCCACACGCTTAATATCGGCGGACAGGACCACGCACTGGTTGCCGTATTTCTGCGCGGCAGCCGGGATGATGCCGGGGTTGCGGATGGCCCCCGAGTTGACGCTGACCTTGTCCGCACCGCATTTCAGCACGCGGTCAAAGTCGTCCAGCGTGTTGATGCCGCCGCCGACGGTCAGCGGGATAAAAATCTGGCTTGCGACCCGGCGCAAAATATCGGTGAACAGCCCGCGCCCCTCGACGCTGGCGGTAATATCGTAGAACACCAGCTCGTCCGCGCCGGAGGCGTTGTAGTACCGCGCCATCTCGACGGGATCGGCCATGTCCTGCAATCCTTCAAAGTTGACACCCTTGACCACGCGCCCGTTTTTGACGTCCAGACAAGGAATTATGCGTTTGGTTATCATACATTCACTCCCCCTTTTGTCAGAGAGGAGTAGGAGATGTCTCTGCTACTCCTCTCTCCTCACTTGCTTTCGTACAGCCTCACGGCCTCGGCCAGATCAATCGCTCCCGTATAAATCGACTTCCCCAAAATGGCTGCGTGGCAGTGCATGGCGGAAAGCTCGGCCAGCTCGGCCATGGCGGCAATGCCGCCGCTGGCCGTGACTTCGATGCCGGGAATCGTCAAAATCTCACGGTACAGCGCCATATTGGTGCCCTGCATCGTGCCGTCCCGGGAAATATCGGTGGCAATAATGGCCTTGACGCCCGCATTGGCGCAGCGGCGGCAGAATGCCACGCCCGGCTCGGGGGTGACCTCCTTCCAGCCGTTGACAGCGACAGCGCCGTCCTTCATGTCAACGCCGACGGCGATCTGTGCGCCGTATTTCTGTGCCATTTCTGCCGTGAAATCGAAGTTTTTTACGGCCACCGTGCCCAGAATGCAGCGGTCCGCGCCGAGGTCAAGATACCGTTGGATGCGCGCCTCGTCGCGGATGCCGCCGCCGACCTCGATTTTGAGGCCGCCCAGCTTGGCAATGGCGGCAATCGTCTGCAAATTGGCTGTGGTGTCGTCCTTGGCGCCGTCCAGATCGACGACATGCAAATACTTCGCACCTGCGTCGATAAATTGCTGCGCCTGGGCGACGGGGTCCGCGTTGTAGACGGTCATCCGGTCGTAATCGCCCTGATAAAGCCGCACGGCCTGGCCGCCGCGCAGGTCAATGGCGGGGTATAGCTTCATGGTACTTCCTCCCTCTCGCTTACAGCTCGGCAAAGGCTTTTAACAGTCGCAGGCCGGTATCACCGGATTTTTCGGGGTGGAACTGGGTGCCGTACACCAGCCCCTGCCGCACCGCGCCCGTGACGGGGATGCTGTAGTCGCTCGTCGCCAGTGTCGATGCAGCGCAGTTTTTGGCGTAATAGCTGTGTACGTAATAGACGTACTCGCCGTTTTTGACGTACTTGAACAGCGGGTCGGCCTCGCGCCCGGGCACAATGTCCATGGCATTCCAGCCGATGTGCGGCACCTTGAGCGCCGGATCGGTCAGGTCGTCCGCCAGCGGGCAGACCTCGCCGGGAATCAGGCCGAGGCCGCGGTGCTCGCCGTACTCGCAGCTTTTTTCAAACAGCAGCTGCATGCCTAAGCAGATGCCCAGCAGCGGCTTTTTCTGCGTTTCCTCGCGCAGAACGGGCACAAGGCCCGTGGCTTCGAGCTTGGCCATTGCGTCGGCGAACGCCCCGACGCCCGGCAGCAGGATATGATCCGCCGCCCGCAGGTCCGCGGCGTCGCGGGTCACCCGCACCTCTGCGCCCAGGCTTCTGACGCTGGACGACAGGCTGAACAGGTTGCCCACGCCGTAGTCAACGATTGCGATCATGTATGGTTCTCCCCCTCTGTATAAAACTTATCCATGGCCCAGCGGGCCGGGTTGGTGAGAATGGAATCATAGCCCTTCAGGCGCGGTGTCTTGCGCTGCGGGAGCGGCATTTATTCACCCAGGATCTCATCCAGCGCCGCAAAGAACCGCTGCATCTGCTCGGGTGTGCCAATCGTGATGCGCAGATAGTCCGAGATGCGCGGCGCGTTGAAGTGGCGGATTAAAATGCCGCGGGCGCGCAGCTTTTCAAAAATTTCCACACAGGGCATACGGTCTGTGGTCGCGAACAAAAAATTTGTGGCCGAGTCAAACACTGTGAACCCGCGGCGGCGCAGCTCGTCGGTGGTGTGGGTGCGCTCGGCAATGACCTTTGCCGTTACATCGGCAAAATAGGCCTCGTCGGAGATCGCCGCCGCGCCCGCGGCCTGGGTCATGGCGTTGACGTTGTAGGGGCTGTAGCTGAACTTGACGCGGTTCATGTCGGCAATCAGCGCGGGCCGCGCAATGCAGAAGCCCAGCCGTGCACCCGCCAGATTGTGCGTTTTGGAGAAGGTATGGGTGATGACGAGATTGTCATATTTTTCCAAAAGCGGCAGACAGGACGACCCGGCAGGCGCGAACTCGACGTAGGTCTCGTCCACGATCACGATGTTGTCGGGGTTCGTTTGCAACACCTCCTCGATGGCGTCCACCGGGGCCAGCAGGCTGGTGGGCGCGTTCGGGTTGGCAATGACAATCGTCTCGTGCAGGCCGCAGTATTTTTTCGGGTCGATGGTCAGGTCAGCCTCCAGCGGGATGATGTGCTGCGGGATGTGCAGTAAATCACACAGCACCGTGTAAAAGCTGTAGGTCACATCGGCGAAGGCCAGCGGCGTGCTTTCGTCGCAGAACGCGCGCAGAGCCAGCAGCAGGTTCTCGTCGCTGCCGTTGCCGCAGAGGATATTCTCCGGGCGCACGCCCCAGTGGCGCGCAATGGCGGCGTTGAGATCGCCGTTGGTCAAATCAGAGTACAGCCGCAGCCCCGGCACCGCCGCGGCCACCGCCGCTGCCACGCCGGGCGCGGGCGGGTACGGGTTTTCGTTGGCGTTGAGTTTGACAATGTCAGCAATTTTAAGCTGTTCGCCGGGGGTGTACGGCTCCAGCGAAGCGAGGGTTTTGGTAAAATAACGGCTCATGGGTGTTCCTCCCCGTCCGAAGTGTAGAATTGATCGTGGGGCCATTTGGCGGGATTTTCGACGATATATTGCCAGATGGTGTCATAGTCGAGCTGGTCGCGGATGATGTGGTCGTAGTAGCCGCGCTGCCATAATTGCACGCCTGCGGTGCGGTTTGTCATGCGCTTGAGCGTGGAAACGAATGCCGGAATGGTTTGGTTGGCACGCACCTCTACAACGCGGCCAAAAACTTTCTTCTTTTCCCGGGCACAAATCGTGATGAAATACGCACCAACCGTTCCGTAATCAAACCGCGGCAAACGATTGGGCTTCCTTTTTGGCAAGCTCATTCCTCAAACCGGATCGTCACACTTCTGGCATGGGCATGTAACCCCTCGTGCTCGGCAAAATTGGCGATGCGTCCCTGCACCTCGCCGAGGGCTTCGCGGGTGTAATAGATAAAGCTCGACTTCTTCACAAAATCATCGACGCCCAGCGGGCTCGAGAACCGCGCCGTGCCGCTGGTGGGCAGCGTGTGGTTCGGGCCGGTAAAGTAGTCGCCCAGTGCCTCGGGCACGTTTTTGCCCAGGAAGATGCTGCCCGCGTTCTGCACCGAGTTCAGCACCGCGAACGGGTCATCGACGCAGATTTCCAGGTGCTCCGGCGCAATGATGTTCACGGCCTCAATGGCCTTGTTCATGTCGTCGGTGACAATAATTTTGCCGTTCGTGTCCACGCTGGCGCGGGCGATGGCGGCGCGGGGCAGCTGCGGGATCTGCACCTCCAGCTCCGCCTGCACGGCCTTGGCTAAATCCCAGCTGTCGGTGACGAGCACCGGGCTGGCCAGCTTGTCGTGCTCGGCCTGGCTGAGCAGGTCGGCGGCGACCCACGCGGGGTTGCAGGTGCCGTCTGCCAGCACGAGAATTTCCGACGGGCCTGCGATCATATCAATGCCGACCTTGCCGAACACCTTCCGCTTTGCCGTGGCCACGTAGATATTGCCGGGGCCGACGATCTTATCCACGGCGGGGACGCTCTCGGTGCCGTAGGCAAGGGCTGCCACGGCCTGTGCGCCGCCCGTTTTAAAAATCAAATCAATGCCCGCAATGACGGCGGCGGCCAGAATCGCGGGGTTCACCTTGCCGTCCCGTCCCGCGGGGGTCGTCATGACGATCTGCCCGACGCCCGCGACCTTGGCGGGAATGACGTCCATCAGCACGGTGGACGGGTACGCCGCCGTGCCGCCCGGCACGTAGACGCCCGCGCGCTGGATGGGGGTGTACTTCTGCCCCAGCACGATGCCGGGCTTGTCGTTGACCACAAAGTTTTTGTGCAGCTGCTGCTCATGGAAGTGGCGGATGTTCTCGGCGGCCATCTTCAGCGTCGTGATGAACTCGGGATCGGTCTTTTCCAGCTCGGCAAAGGCTTCCTCAATTTCGGCCTGGCTGACCCGCACGTCGGTCAGCTCGGCGTGGTCGAATTTGGCGGCGTACTCGATCAGGGCGGCGTCGCCGCGGGCGCGGACGTCCGCAATAATCGCATCGACGGTGGCCTCCACGTCGGCCTCGGCGCGGATGTCACGGTTCAGAATTTCCTCGGGGCGTACCTCATCAAAGTCATACAGACGGATCATTTTGCAAGGGCCTCCTTCATCTTATTCAGCAGCTCGGTCAGCTGGGCGTATTTGAACTTGTAGCTTGCCTTGTTGGCAATGAACCGCGCCGAGATCGGCATAAACTCCTCGATCACGGTCAGGTCGTTTTCTTTTAAGGTCGTACCGGTCTCGACAATATCGACGATGACGTCGGACAGGCCCAAAATCGGGGCCAGCTCAATGGAGCCGTTCAGCTTGACAATGTCGATGTCGCGTCCGCGGCGCTCGTAGTGGTCGCGGGCAATGTTGACAAATTTTGTAGCTACGCGCAAGGCGCGGCTCTCGTCGTCGGTGAAGCCCGCAGGCCCGGCCACGCACATCCGGCACTTGCCCATGCCGGTATCCAGCAGCTCATACACGTCTGCGCCGGACTCGGTCAGAATGTCCTTGCCGACGATGCCGATGTCCGCCGCGCCGTGCTCGACGTAAATCGCAACATCGCTGGGCTTGACGAGGAAGTACCGCACACAGGCGTCGGGGTTCTCGACCACGAGCCTGCGGGTGTCGTTGTAGTCCTCGGTGGCGCTGTAGCCCGCGCCCGCCAGCAGCTTGTACGCCTTGTCGCCGAGGCGGCCCTTCGGCAGGGCAATGTTCAGCCAGCTTTTCTCGCGGCCCTGCTGCTGCACGGGGGGCAGCGGCGCGGCCAGGCGTTCCAGCTCGTCTAGGTAGATGGCAAAGCCGATGGCGTTGGCCCCCGGCGTGAACCGCTGCATCAGGTAGTCATACCGTCCGCCCTTGAGCACCGCGCACGGGATGCCCGCGACGTAGCCGGTGAACACAAGGCCGTTGTAATACTCCATTTCGTCGGCCATGCTCAGGTCCAGCCGGATGCCGCGGCCCGCCTCGCCCAGCGCATTCTGCAATGCCTGCAATTCCTCCAGCGCCGCGCGCTGGGTCTCGCACCGGCAGGCGGCGCGGGCGGCGGTCAGCGTTGCACCCAGCGGGCCGTGCAGGTCGAGCAGGCCGGTCAACGCGGCAGCGGCGGATTCGTCCAGCCCCGCGGCCAGCGCGGCGGTGCGCAGCTCGTGGGCGTTCTTGGCGCGCAGGAAATCAAGCAGCTTCGCGCGTGCCTCGGCGGGGACATGCAGCGCGTCCAGCAGGCCGGTCAGGTAGCCCATGTGGCTGATTTCCAGCACGGTGGGCACATCCAGCGCGGCCAGGCTTTGCAGGGCCAGCCGCACCACGGCGGCCTGCTCGTCGGCGTCCACCGCGCCCATGCTCTCCAATCCCATCTGGTGGATGGTCTGGAAGGTGTGGCTTTCGCGGCTGGGGCGGCAGACCTCCTCATTATAATAAAAGCGCTTGCACTCCCCTGCCGCGGGCTGGGCCGTCTTGGCAATGGACAGCGTTACGTCGGGCTTGATGGCCCGCAGCTTGCCGTCCAGGTCGGTGAAGGTGATGACCTGTGCGTCCGGCAGAAAGCGCTGATACTCCTGATACAGGGCGTATTCCTCAAAGCGGGACGCGCGGTATTTGCGGTAGCCGGCCTGCTCATACAGGGCACGCAGGCGGAGGGTCGCCTGTTCGGCGGGGGTAAAGCGGTTGAGTTCGATCTCCATAACATTCCTACCTCTCTGATCCGATACAAATTCTATTATACTTTAGTGCAGTAAAGTTGTAAAGTGCTTTTGTAGTAAAATCACGGACATTTGTGCGCGGAAATTGCGGCTACGGTGCGGCGGCCAGAGGACTGGCCGCCCTACGGCCGTGGCACTTGTGTAGGGCGGGCAGTCCCCTGCCCGCCGCGGCGCGATCCCGCAGCAACAAATACAAAAAGGCGCACCTTTGCCATAAAACAAAGATGCGCCTTGCGCGTTTGGTGTATCAGCCCTTGCAGCCCTGCTCCTCCCAATCGCCGGCCACAGCGGGGTCAACGATCTGGGTGGGGTCGATCTTGCCGTCCGGCGTGCGGGATACCTCAACATGACCCAGCTCCACGGGGTTCACGTTGGGGGCGTCAAAGTCGGGAGTCTTAGCGGCGGGCGTTTCAGCAGCGTCCGCGGGTTCTTCGGGCTTCGGCTCCTCGGCAGGGGCGGCAGGTTCCTCAGGTGCGGCAGCGGGGGCGGGTTCAGCCTCGGCGGACGCATCGTCAGCGGCGGGCTCGGCGGAATCGGTCTCAGGTTCGACCTCGTCCTCCGGGCCCCAAATATGCTCGTACTCGTCGTCGTGATGCTCACGGTTCTGTAAAACATAAGCGACAGCGCCCACAGCAGCGGCACCCACGGCCAGACCGGCCAGCTTTTTCAGTAAAGACATAGTCAAAACCTCTTTTCAAGTGAAAATCATTTATTTTCGGTTAGTATACCACACTCACCCCCAAAATACAAGTGCCGATTCCCACAATGCCGATAGGAAAATGTGGATGGTTTTCATACAATGTACAACTTGCCGAAAGCCGGGCGGCGTGGTATGATGGTACACGAATTTTGTAAAAAAGAGGGTTATTGTGTGAAGTATATTTTCCAGTTTGCCCGCATCACGGCGTTCTGCCTGGCGGGCGAGGTGCTGGCGGCGGTGCTGCCGCTGCCGATCCCGGCCAGTGTGTACGGCCTGCTGCTGCTGGCCGCGGCGCTCAAATTCGGCGTGCTCAAGCTCGATCAGGTGCGGGAGACCGGGCTGTTTCTGACCGGCATCTTCCCGCTGCTGTTCGTGCCCGCGGCGGCGGGCGTCATGGAGCTGGGCAGCCAGCTGATGAATCTTTTACTGCCCGCCGTGCTGGCGATTGTGCCGATCACAGCACTGGTCATGGCGGTCACGGGCATGGTCGCGCAGAAATGCGCGGGCGGAAAGGAGCACAAAAATGGCTGAATTTTTGCAGCAATGCGGCAGCTGGGGCGTGCTGGCCACGCTGGCGGCCTACGCCGCGGGCGTCTGGGTCAACCGCAAGACCGGCAAGGCGCTGTTCAATCCCCTTTTGATGGGCAGCATTTTTATGATCGTGTTTTTGAGCTGCTTCGGCGTGCCCTACGCCGACTACAAGTCCAGCGCCCAGCCCGTGAGCTGGCTTTTGATGCCCGCCACAGTCAGCCTGGCGATTCCGCTGTATGAAAAGTGGGAGCTGCTGGAAAAGAACCTGGCCGCGATTTTTGCGTCGATTGCTGCGGGCGTGCTGACGAGCCTGGGCAGCGTGCTGGCGATGGCCTGGCTGCTCAAGCTGGAGCGCGCCCACGCCGTGAGCTTTTTGCCGAAATCCGTCACGACGGCCATCGGCATGGATGTGGCCGAGACGCTGGGCGGCACGGCGGCGCTGGCCGGTGCGGTCATCATCCTGACCGGTATCGTCGGCAGCCTGCTGGGCGAGACGGTCTGCAAGATCTGCCACATCACCGACCCGCTGGCGAAGGGTTTGGCGCTCGGCACATCGGCGCACGCGATCGGCACGAGCAAGGCCCTGCAGATGGGTGAGATCGAGGGTGCTATGAGCGGCCTTGCGATTGCCGTAGCGGGCATTATGACCGCGATTTTGGCACCGGTTGTGGCGAATTTTTTGCCGTAAAAGGACGGCAGCGGTAAGGCTCGGCGTCCCCGACGCCCCGCGGAGGGGTCAAGACCCCTCCCTACAAAGCGACCATTAAAGGGGGTGCATCCCTACAAAGCAGCTGCTCAAAAATACCCCGTATTCGTATGCACATCCTGGCTTTCCAGCCCCATAGAGACCCCCAGCGCCTCATCGACGCGGCGCATATCGTCGGGCGGAATGACACCGGCGCGCTCCCGCAGACGGCGCTTATCCAGCGTGCGGATCTGCTCGGTCAAAATGATGCTGTCCTTGGCCAGCCCGCAACGGTCCGCCCGCACGCTGATGTGCGTCGGCAGGCGGTTCTTGTCCTGGCGGCTTGTGATGGCTGCCGCAATGACCGTGGGGCTGTGCCGGTTGCCGATCTCATTCTGAATGATAAGTACCGGACGTATGCCCCCCTGCTCGGACCCCACGACGGGGCTTAGATCGGCGTAAAAAACCTCTCCGCGGTGCACTTCCATAGAAAAGACCTCCCTTTGCTTGTTACTGAAAGTATAAGCAGAGGGAGGTCTTTTTAATCATCCGCTGTGATTTTTGCGGCGAGCGCGTCGCCTTTTTCGCACAGCGCTTTAAACAGGCGGGTATTTTCCAGAGGGCGCATCACAAGCACCGTGCGCAGGACGTCCACCGCCGCACAGCCGAGGAACACGGCCCAAATCGCAAGCAGCGTATACCCCACCGACCCGTGGTGCGCCTCTGCCTGCAGCAGGCCGTTCCATAAAAAACCGCGGAACGCGGGCACCTGATGCAGGATGTAGACGCCCAGCGTTGTGCCGGCCAGGGCATTGACCCACCGCACGCAGCCGAGGTCCAGCCCCTTGAACAGGTAGAACAGCGCCAGCGCGGCCAGCAGGTTGGGCAGTGCGCCCAGCGCCGTGCGATAGTAGGCCATGTACTGGAACGCCTTGCCGTCGGTCAGGCCGCGTGTCTCGAGCACAGCGCGCAGAATCGTGTTGAGAAGCGGCAGCCCCAGCCCGAGTCCGAGCGCCGCCGCGCGGTGCTGCAAAAGGTGCGCCAGCCGGTTGTCCGGCCAGCGGCGCAGGTAGGCGATGAGCAGGTACTCATACAAAAACATCCATGCGGTGTCGCTGACCGCGCCGTTCTCGCCGAACAGCGTCGGGTAGACGATAAGCGGCACAGCCAGCACAGCCAGCAGACCGCGGTGCGCCGGGCGGGACAGCCCACGCAGCAGGCGGTTGAGCAGCGGCACACAGAGCAAGAGCAGCAGATAGTCCGAGATGAACCACAGCTGCCGCGTGGACGCCGGGAACGCCGCCCAGCGCAGTGCGCCCCACGAGACATCCAGCCCGGCGAGCTTGCACAGCAGCGTCACAGGCACGGTATAGAGCCACAGCGACAGCCACAGCGAGAGCGGGCGGCGGGTCTTATACGGCTGCTCACACAGGAACCAGCCGCCGATCAGCACAAAGACGCTGCACGCAATGCGCGACCCGCAGCCGATCAGGCAGAACGCGAAGGACGACGGCAGGGTGGTGTAGTCCGCAATGCCGCTCTGCCCGGTCAGATGGTCGCCGATGATGAGCAGCATGCACAGAATGCGCAGCAGCTCCAGATTGCTGCTGCGTGTCGTTTTGCCGGGCATAGGTCACCTCCGTGACATACTTGCCTCCCTCTGCGAGGGAGGTGGCCCGTAGGGCCGGAGGGAGAGAACCTTGCCACAGCCCGAAATGTTTCGGATTGCCGCTAGGTTCTCTCCCCCACCGCCTGCGGGCGGAGCCCCCTCGCAGAGGGGGCCAAGAGGTTTTGGGAACGCGCATTTTTTCTGGTTACACAAACACCGCCTGCACCAGCACCATATACAGGGCGGTGCCCACGGCAATGCTGAGCAGCGTGTTCTTCTTCCACAGGTGCAGCCCCACCACGGCGGCCCCGGCAAGCAGCTCCGGCAGGCCGTGGGTGGGGCCGCGCAGGTCCACGCCGCGCAGGCAGTAGACGACGAGCATCGCCATGATGGCGCAGGGCAGCACCCCGGCCAGATACACCACAAATTTCGGCGTGGGCCGCCCGCCGCCGAACACCACAAACGGCAGGAACCGGATCAGCGCTGTCACGCCCGCCACAACGGCCACAAGCAGCGCACCGTGTACATCAAACGGCATGGTCGGCCTCCTTTTTCTGCATAAAACCACGCAGCACCGTCAAAGCTGCCGTGATGCCCACCATGGACGGGATCAGGAAATCGCTGCTGCCGAAAACCAGCAGACAGACCAGCGACACACCCAGCCCCACCAGCGCGGGGGTATGGTCGCGGCTGGCCTTCCACTGCTCGGTCATAACGACGAGGAACAGCGCGGTCATCGAAAAGTCGATGCCCGTCGTGTCAAACGGCAGCACACTGCCCAGCAGTGCGCCCGCCACGCCGCCCGCGATCCAGTAAAGCTGGTTCAGCAGCGACACCCAGAAATAGTATTTTTTCCGGTCCACGCCCTCGGGCACACCGCCGCTGCACACGACGGAATAGGTCTCATCGGTCAGCGCAAAAATCAGGTACGGCTTGGCCGCGCCGGTGTCTTTATAGCGTTCCAGCATCGAAATCCCGTAAAACAGATGCCGCGCGTTGACCATCAGTGTCATGATCGCCGCCGAGATCAGCGACGCGCCGCCCGCCAGCAGGTCAATTGCGACATACTGCATGCTGCCCGCGTAGATCAGCCCGCTCATGACCAGCGCCCACCCCGCGCCGTAGCCCTTGCTTTGCAAGAGCACACCAAAGCCCAGCCCCAGCACGATATACCCCGCCATGATGGGCAGGGACCGCACAAAGGCGTAACGAATCGTTTTCACTTTTCTTTTCCTCTTTAATCCATTAAAGTGCTATGTTGGGTAGTATAGCACAAAAAAATTCCCCGCGCAAGCGGGGAAAAGGCATTGTTCAATAGTACCGCAAACGGGCACGGGCGGATGCTTGCACCGCTCCGGGGACCCTGCGGCTGCCGCCTCGTTTTACGCCTTCTCGCTCTCCCACCGGGCCACCAGCGGGGCGGCCACAGCGGAAAGTGCCTCCCGTGCGGTGTTGATGGCATTCACGTCCACGGGGGTCAGCTTGTCGGCCTTTTTGTGCTTCAGAACACGCTCCAGCGTTCTTTCTGCTTCTTTGATTTTAGTACGGGTCTCGCGGTCCAGCGCCTTGCCGGCCTTGCTGCCCAGCGCGGTGTTCACGCGGTAAAGCGCGGCCTCGCCGGCGTTCAGCGCCTCCAGCGCGGCCTTGCGCTCCTTGTCCTGCCCGGCAAAGGCGGCGGCGTTCTCCTTGGCGCGTTTGATCTCGTCCTCGGTCAGGTTCGATGTGCCCGAGATCGTGATGCTCTGCTGCTTGCCGGTGTCCATGTCGCGCGCCTTGACCTTGACAATGCCGTTGGCGTCGATGTCAAACGTGACCTCGATCTTCGGCACGCCCGCCCAGGCGCGCTTGATGCCGCGCAGCGTGAAGGTGCCCAGCAGCTTATTGTCCCTGGCAAACTCGCGCTCGCCCTGCAGCACTTTAATTTGCACCGTTTTCTGGAACGGCGCGGCGGTGGTGAATACCTTGCTGAACCGCGTCGGGATCGTGGAGTTGCGCTCGATCAAATGCGTTGCCACGCCGCCGACGGTCTCGATGGAAAGGGTCAGCGGGGTCACGTCCATCAGCAGCAGATCCTCGCCGGGGCCGGAGAGCATCTCGCCGCCCAGACGTCCGGCCTGCACCGCCGCGCCCAGTGCAACGCACTCGTCGGGGTTCAGCGATTTGGACGGCTCCAGACCGGTCATCCGCACGACCTTGGCCTGCACCGCCGGGATGCGGGTCGAGCCGCCGACCAGCAAAACCTGATCCAGGTCGCTGGCCGAAAGGCGTGCGTCGCTCAGGGCGTTGCGCACGGGCAGGGCGGTGCGCTCGATCAAATCGGCGCAGAGCTCCTCAAATTTAGCGCGTGTCAGCGTAGTTTGCAGGTGCAGCGCACCGTCTGCCGCCATCGTGAGGAACGGCAGATTGATGTCGGTCTGCTTCGCGCTGGAAAGCGCTTTTTTCGCCTTTTCGGCCTCCTCGCGCAGGCGCTGCATCGCCACGCGGTCATTCGTCAGGTCCACGCCGTGTTCGGCCCTGCACCGGTCTGCCAGCCAGTTGACGATGCGCTCGTCAAAGTCGTCGCCGCCCAGAAAGTTATCGCCGCAGGTCGAGAGCACCTGCACGATGCCGTCGCCGATGCGGATGAGCGACACGTCAAATGTGCCGCCGCCGAGGTCGTAGACCATGACGGTCTGGGTGCGGCCATTGTCCAGCCCGTAGGCCAGCGCCGCGGCTGTCGGCTCGTTGATGATGCGGCGCACGTCCAGCCCGGCAATGCGCCCGGCGTCCTTCGTGGCCTGGCGCTGGGCATCGTTAAAGTAGGCGGGCACGGTGATGACCGCCTCGGTGACAGGCTCACCGAGATACGCCTCGGCATCGGCCTTCAGTTTTTGCAGGATGAGGGCGCTCAGCTCCTGCGGCGTGTAGCATTTTCCGTCGATGGGCACGCGGGTCTCGCTGCCCATCAGCCGCTTGACGCTGGACACGGTGCGGGGGGCGTTCGTCACGGCCTGGCGCTTGGCGGGCTCGCCCACCAGCCGTTCTCCCACCTTGGTGAACGCGACGACAGAGGGCGTCGTGCGCTGCCCCTCGGCGTTGGGGATGACGACGGGCTTGCCGCCCTCGACCACCGCCACACAGCTGTTGGTAGTCCCCAGGTCAATTCCGATTATTTTTGCCATGGTGGTGCTTGTCCTTTCAAAAAAGACACTTTTGAATCATAATTCTATTGTAGCGCCTGCCGCCTGGAAAAGTGTTGCGATTTCGTAAATAAATTAGGGCGAATTTTATAAACCTGCAGGGCCACCTTCCCCCCAGGGGGAAGGCCAAGAAAATGTTGACGCACACGCCCCAACGTGCTATAGTTAGTTTAAAGCACTAAAGAGGAGGACTCCTATGGCACGCACCGCAACGGTCACCCGCAATACGCGGGAGACACAGATCACGCTGACGATTGACCTGGACGGCACCGGCAGGGCCGACCTGCACACGGGCATCGGCTTTTTTGACCACATGCTGGACGGCTTTGCCCGCCACGGCCTGTTTGATGTAAGCGTCACCTGCCGCGGCGACCTGGACGTAGACTGCCACCACACAATTGAGGACGTCGGCATTGCGCTGGGCACGGCCATAAAAGAAGCGCTGGGCGACAAGGCCGGGCTGGTGCGGTACGGCAGCTGCATGCTGCCGATGGATGAGACGCTGGCACTCTGCGCCGTCGATCTGGGCGGGCGGCCCTACTTTGTGTACGACGCCAGCTTTGCAGGCCAGAGCTGCGGCGGCATGGACACCCAGATGGCGCGGGAGTTTTTCTACGCTGTATCGTACAGCGCCATGATGAATCTGCATCTGAAGGTGCTCTACGGGGAGAATGACCACCATAAGCTGGAGGCCATGTTCAAGGCGTTTGCCAAGGCGCTGGACGCCGCGACGCGCAGAGATGCGCGGATCGACGGCGTTTTGTCCACCAAGGGGACGCTGTAAGGGAGATGCTCGGCGGCGGGAACGACGGGTGCCTATAGAATGTGCCCCTACATGGATCACCGTAGGGGCGTTTCCCGCCGTGGACAGCATATACATTAGGAGGGAAAGCAGTATGTACAAGGACATCATCGACACCATCGGCTTTGTGGAGCGCTACGACCCCGAGCTGGGCGCGGCTATGCAGCGTGAGCTGGGCCGCCAGCGCCAGAACATCGAGCTGATCGCCAGCGAGAACATCGTTTCCCCCGCCGTCATGGCGGCCATGGGCAGCGTGCTGACGAACAAGTACGCGGAAGGGTACCCCGGCCACCGTTATTACGGCGGCTGCCAGTACGTCGATCAGGTCGAGCAGATCGCCATTGACCGCGCCTGCAAGCTGTTCGGCGCGAAGTATGCCAACGTCCAGCCGCACTCCGGCGCACAGGCCAACCTGGCCGTCTACTTTGCGCTGCTGAACGTCGGCGACACCGTCATGGGCATGGATCTGTCCCAGGGCGGCCACCTGACCCACGGCTCCCCCGTGAACATGAGCGGCAAGAACTACAACTTTGTCTCCTACGGCGTCTCCGCCGAGGATGGCCGCATCGACTACGCCGCACTGGCCAAGCAGGTCGCGAAGGTCCGCCCCAAGCTGCTGGTCGCCGGTGCATCGGCCTATCCACGCGCCATCGACTTTGAGAAGCTGGCCGAGATCGCCCACGGCTACGGCGCTATGCTGATGGTCGATATGGCGCACATTGCGGGTCTTGTCGCAGGCGGCCAGCACCAGAGCCCCGTGCCCTACGCCGACGTGGTCACCACCACGACCCACAAGACGCTGCGCGGCCCCCGCGGCGGCCTGATTTTGACGAATAACGAGTATACCATCAAGCGCATCAACTCCGCCATCTTCCCCGGCACGCAGGGCGGCCCGCTGGAGCACGTCATCGCCGCGAAGGCCGTCTGCTTTGGCGAGGCGCTGAAGCCGGAGTTCAAGGAGTATGCCCGCAAAATTGTTGAGAACGCGAAGGCGCTTGAAGCCGAGCTGACCGCCCGCGGCGTGAAGCTGGTCTCCGGCGGCACGGACAACCACCTGCTGCTGATCGACCTGACCGATGAGGACTGCACCGGCAAGGAGCTGGAGCACAATCTGGACGAGGTGCACATCACCGCGAACAAGAACACCGTCCCCGGCGAGAAGCGCAGCCCGTTTGTGACGAGCGGCGTGCGCATCGGCACCCCCGCCGTCACGACCCGCGGCATGGGTCCCGACGAGATGAAGGTGATTGCCGACTGCATTGCAGACTGTGTGTTTGACTTTGCGAACAAGAAGGACGAGGTCGCCAGGAAGGTCGAGGAGCTGACGAAGAAGTTCCCGCTGTATGAATAAGCCTTGATTGAAAAATAAAAAGCCGCTGCCTGTGGTTACACATGGGCAGCGGCTTTTGTTTGTGCGCAGGGGCGGATTCCATATCCGCCCGCAGGCGTGTGCGGCAGCGGAAGGTTTACGGATCGCCGCTGTAGGGGGCGGCGTCCCCGACGCCCCGCGGAGCGGTCAAGACCGCTCCCTACAATGCAAAAGATAAACGGGTGGCAATGGCAGGGCTGCGGGCCGGGCATGCCCGGCCCCTACGGTGTGGCGGCAGTACAAGCGGCCCGGGAGGGATGAACCTTCCCCTTACGGATCACGGTAACGGGAGGACGTAGGGCGGCCAGCCCTCTGGCCGCCGCAGGCGTGTGCGGCGGCGGAAGGTTTACGGATCGCCGCTGCAGGGGGCGGCGTCCCCGACGCCCCGCGGAGCGGTCAAGACCGCTCCCTACGATGCAAAAGATAAACGGGCGGTAATGGCAAGGCTGCGGGCCGGGCATGCCCGGCCCCTAC
>OIXG01001756.1_pt1 | contig 19240 bp, 11 predicted proteins | sample 1587731 | NCBI WGS metagenome assembly OIXG01 (sample SAMEA3888908, study PRJEB22519) | human gut metagenome | biome: human gut; feature: human-associated habitat; material: faeces | place: Denmark | collected 2010
CCATTTGAGCGATTCCAGAATGTAATCCTCCGCTCCAGGGACGAACCGCTGCGAATCGGTGTCCTCGATGCGCAGGATCATCGTTCCCTTGTGCCGGCGGGCGAACAGGTAGTTGTACAGTGCCGTACGGACGCCGCCGATGTGCAGCGGCCCGGTGGGGCTGGGCGCGAAGCGCACCCGAACTGGTCTTTCCATAGCTGTATTCTTTAATTTTTTTACGATCCCGGTTTGCGGCGTCAGACGTTGAACAGGAAGTGCATGATGTCGCCGTCCTCGACGACATACTCCTTGCCTTCGATCGACAGTTTGCCCGCATCGCGGCACGCCTTCTCCGAACCCAGGGCGGTGTAGTCGTCGTACTTGATCACCTCGGCGCGGATGAACCCCTTTTCGAAATCGGTGTGGATGATGCCGGCCGTCTGCGGGGCTTTCATGCCGCGCAGGTAGGTCCAGGCGCGGGTCTCGTCGGCCCCGGTGGTGAAGAACGTTTCGAGGTTGAGCAATTTGTAGGCCGATTTGATCAGGCGCGCCACGCCCGACTCCTCCAGCCCCAGGTCTTCGAGGAACATCTGCCGCTCGTCGAAGTCTTCCAGTTCGGCGATGTCGGCCTCCGTGGCGGCGGCGATGACGAGCATTTCGGCCCGCTCGCCGGCGATGGCCTCCCGGACGGCCTCGGTGTAGGCGTTGCCCGTCGCGGCGCTCTTTTCGTCGACGTTGCAGACGTATAACACGGGCTTGTCGGTCAGCAGGTTGAGGTCGGCGACCAGTTTGCGGTCCTCCTTGTCGAGTTCCACGGTGCGGGCCGAAAGCCCCTGTTCCAGCACCGCCTTGTACTGCAAGAGCAGCTCCACGGCGCGCTTGGCCTGCTTGTCGCCGCCCGAGGTGGCCTGCTTCTGGGTCTTGGAGAGCCGGTTCTCGACGGTTTCGAGATCCTTCAGCTGCAATTCGGTGTCGATGATGCCCTTGTCGCGCACGGGGTCTATCGAGCCGTCGACGTGGGTGATGTTGCCGTTGTCGAAGCACCGCAGGACGTGGATGATCGCATTCGTGTTGCGGATGTTGCCCAGAAATTTGTTGCCCAGACCTTCGCCCTTCGAGGCGCCCTTCACGAGGCCCGCGATGTCGACGATTTCGATCGTCGTCGGGACCACGCGCTTGGGGTTGTCGATCTCCGCGAGGCGGATCAGCCGCCGGTCGGGGACCGTGATCACGCCCACATTGGGCTCGATGGTGCAGAAAGGAAAGTTTGCCGCCTGTGCCTTTGCATTGGACAGACAGTTGAAAAGGGTCGATTTACCCACGTTCGGCAAGCCGACGATGCCGCATTGTAACGCCATTTATTCGTTTCGTTTATGTTGCTGTCAGACAAATTGCGCTTATCGTGAAACAAGCCCACAAAGATACGAATTTCTTTTCAATAATCGGAGACGCTCGCGATTGTTTTGCAGGCTTCGGTGCTTTGGCCCGAGTTGAAGCTGTCCGTGCAGAAGGCCGGTTTGCCGCCTGCGATCTCCCGTACTCTGTCCACCAGCGGTTTGGCGCTCTCGGCTCGGGCCGAGTTGCGTTTTGCCCGGAGTAGGAGCTCTTCCGGTTTTGTCCCCCGGGGGGAGCGAAAATTTGCTATTTCGCATTTTTTATTCGATTTTTACCGCTTGCAGGGGGACAAACCGGACGGTTTTCCGTTATATCGAATGACCGACCAAACCAATGAACCGAATGTTTCGGCAACGCAAGTACGACACCCGACGAATCGACCGGCAGTATGCCGAAGAGACCGACGTATATGTTATGTTGTATAACAGTTACGCCGATGCGCTCTATGCCTACGGCATGGGGTTCGGTTTCGACAACGAAACGGTCAAGGATGTCATCCACGACATATTCCTCGACATTATGACCCGCCAGGTCGACCTGGGCCGCATCGTCAACATCAAGGCCTACCTTTTCCGGATCGTTCACAACCGCCTGGTCGATCTGCACCGTTCGCGGGTGGACAAATGCGACCTTTCGGACCGGGAGCCGGGATTGCGGGTGTCGCTGACCTCGCTCGACGCGATGATCGAATCGGAGCACGTGCTGCGCATCCGCCAAACGATCGAGTCGCTGCTCAACCAGCTCTCGCCCAAGCAGCGCGAGGCGCTGCTGCTGCGCTTCGTCTACGAGATGGAGTATGACGACATCGCCGTCATACTCGACGCCACGCCCCACGCCGTCCGCAAGTTCGTGTCGAAGGGGCTGGGCAAACTTCGGAAGGGCAGGGAGTGCGGCAAGACGATGAAAATAGCCACTTGACACGGCGGACGCTGTTTTTTGCGGTTCGAGGGGGACAAAACGGCGGATTCGCCGTCATAGGGGAGAGCGCGGCGCCGCAGCCGCAGCATGCAGTTTGAAGATTACGTTGGAATCAATGATAAAACCGGACGATATTAAGAAGCACACGGCGGAGTTCTTCACCTCCGACCCGGACTTCGTTTTGTGGTGTCTCGATCCCGAGCGGGCGCAGGACGGCTATTGGTGCGGTTACACCGAACGCCATCCGCAGGACCTGGTCGAATTCGAGCGCGCCGTGAGCCTGGTGCGCCGTGTGGGCAAGACCCATCCCGCGCTGCCGTCCGTGGAGAAACAGTTGCTGCTCGACCGCATCCTGACCGACCATTACGCCCGGCGCCGTTTTGCAGCCCCTCCCCGCCGCCGCAACCGGACGGCGCTCTTCGCCGCCGCTTCCCTGCTGGTCGCCGGCGTCGTGGCGGCCCTGTTCTGGAGTGCGGATTTCACGGGTTCCGGACTGCCTTCGGCCGAGGCCTATGAGAACATCACGCTCGTGACCCGCGAAGGCAGCCGCGAGGTGTACGACGACATCGCCCGTATCAGCCTTACGCCCAAGGGCGAAATCCTGATCGACGGCAAGGAGAACGAAGGGGCGGAGACCGATCGCAGGACGCCCCGGCAGGAGGTGCGCGTGCATACGAGCGAACTGGTGGTCCCCAAGGGCAAGCGCGCACATCTGCAACTCTCCGACGGGACGCGGGTGTGGATCAATTCGGCGTCGGTGCTCCGTTTCCCGTCGGCGTTCGGTGACACGCGCGACGTCTTCGTCGAGGGCGAAGCCTATTTCGAGGTGGCGAAGGATGCGAACCGTCCCTTCATCGTGCACACCGACCATTTTGCGACCCGCGTGCTGGGCACGTCGTTCGACGTGACGACCGCGCCCCGGGCCGACGGTTCGTCGGCCGTGGTGCTGGTCGAAGGCTCCGTGGCCATCGACGTGGCCAACGGCGAATCGGTGACGCTGAATCCTTCGGAACGCTTCTCGATGAAGGACGGCAGCTATTCGGTCTACGAGGTCGATCCCTATAAATACATCAGTTGGAAGGACGGACTGTTGTTCTTCACCTCGAACACGCTGTTCGAAGTCCTGCAAAAGGTGGCTGCGTTCTACAAGATCGAAATAACCTGCTCCGGGGAGATCGGGAGCCGGAAGTGTACCGGCAAGCTGATCCTGTTCGACGACCTGGACGGCACGCTCGACGTGCTCTCCGACATTTTCCGGATCGCCTACGTCCGGGGGCCCGACGGCTCGGTGGCGGTGAGGCCTGCCCCCGACGATTGCGCCGACGCCGTATATCGCTGACAACCAATTCCAGTCTTAAATACTAACCTTAATACTGTTACTTATGAAGAAACTTTTCTTTGTGAGGAGTGGCTCGACATGCCGTATGCTGCGGATTCTTGCGGCGGCGATGCTGTTGCTTCCGGTGAATCTCCAGCCCGTCCGGGCCTCCCGGCAGGACGCCGGGGCCAAATCGTCGCTGACCGTGAAGATGAAGGACGCAACGCTGTCGAGCGTCTTTGCCGAGGTCGAGCGGACCAGCCGCTACGCCTTCATTTACACCGACGACGTGCAGCCGCTGCTCGACCGCCGGGTTTCGGTTTCGGTCAGGTCTGCGACCATCGACGAACTGCTGTCCGCGGTCCTCAAGGGAACGGAGCTGACCGGACGGGTGCGCGAAAACCAAGTGATCATCTCGAAAGCGCCCGCTCGGAAAAACGCCGCCGTCACCCCCCCCCTCCCGGCTGCGAATTCCGGTAGGGAAATCGTCCTGCAGGGGACGGTGATCTCTTCGGCCGACAACAAGCCCATCGTCGGTGTTTCGGTCTATGTCGAGGGGACGACCGTCGGCGCCACCTCGGACATCAACGGCAACTACACCCTCAAGGTGCCGGCGGGAACGAAACACGTCACCTTCGCTTTTCTGGGCTACGACACCAAGAAGATCGCCGTCGCCGATGTCGAACTGTTCAAGCTCGTGACGCTGATCGAGGCGTCGAACGTCATGGACGACGTGGTGGTCGTGGCCTTCGGCACGCAGAAGAAGGAGAGTTTGGTGGGAGCCGTGCAGGTCGTGCGTCCCAGTACGCTCAAGGTGACGTCGAGCAACCTCTCGACCTCGTTCGCGGGCAAGATCGCCGGCGTCATCTCGACCCAGTCGTCGGGCGAACCCGGCGCCGACGGTGCGAATTTCTGGATTCGCGGCATCTCGACCTTCGGGGCCAACAAATCGCCGCTGCTGATTCTCGACGGCGTGGAGATCGTCTCGGAGATGCTCAACAACATTCCGCCCGAGGCGATCGAGTCGTTTTCGATCCTGCGCGACGCCACGGCCACGGCGCTCTACGGTTCGCGCGGCGCCAACGGCGTAATGATCATTACCACCAAAAACGGCCGCCAGTCGGAGAAGATGGCGATCAACGTTCGTCTCGAGTCGGGCATTTCGATGCCGACGCGCGTGCAGGACATCGCCGACGGCGTGACTTACATGGAGAACTACAACGAGGCGCTGCGCACCCGCACCCCGGCGGGCGAAACTTATGTGCAGCACTTTTCGGACGAGAAGATCACGGGCACGCGCAACCGGCTCAATCCCTACGTCTATCCCGACAATGACTGGTATTCGATGCTTTTCAAGGATTTTACGGTCAACGAGAACATGAATCTCAATGTGCGGGGCGGCGGCAAGGTGGTCGACTATTTCCTCAATGCTTCGATCTTCAACGAAAACGGTATCCTGAAGAAGCCCGCGGAGTCGAAATTCAACACCAACATCAATTCGCAGAAATACCTTTTCCAGGCCAACGTCGGCGCGCAGCTCACCCGAACGACCCGCGTGAGTCTGAAGATGAACACGCAGCTGCTTTTCTGGCACCGTCCCGTCGAAGAGGTGAAAGACCTGTTCTACTATACGATGCGCGCCAATCCGGTCGCTTTCCCGGCCATCTATCCCAAAGGCTCCGTGGAGGATCTCGACGATCCGATTTTCGGAAATGCCCCTTCGTGGGACGGTGGTTCTACGGACATCAATCCTTATGCCCTGTTGAGCCGCGGATACGGACAGCGCCATACGCAGTACATCACCACGACCTTCTCGGTGGACCAGGACCTCGATTTCGTCACCAAGGGACTGAAAGTCCGGGGCATGGTCTCGTTCTACAACAAGACCTATGCGGCGACTTACCGTTCTTTTTCTCCCTATTATTACGAAATGACCGACTATACCGACAACGGCGACGGGACTTTCGACTACAACCTGCAAAGCATCGGCACGCCCGGATCGTCCTATCTGGGAACCTCCACGGGGCGGAACGGTTACCGTGAGATCTCGTTGCAGGGGCAGATCGAATATTCGCGCACGTTCGGCCGCCACGACATCAACGCCCTGTTCGTCTACCACCAGAAGGAGAAGGTCGACAATCAGCCCGCCAATGATGAGTACAAGGTGCTCCCTTACCGCGAGCAGGGTCTCGCCGGACGTTTTACCTATGGGTACGACAGTCGCTACCTGATGGAGTTCAACTTCGGCTACAACGGCTCGGAGAACTTCATATCGGGTCGTCGTTTCGGGTTTTTTCCCTCGATCGCCGGAGCGTGGGTCGTGTCGGGCGAACCGTTCTGGGAAGGTATCCGCAGCAAGGTGAACCTGCTGAAAATCCGTGCTTCGTACGGTCTTTCGGGCAACGACTATCTGGCCGACAGCAGCAACAACATCGTCCGTTTCCCCTATCTCACGACGGTCAACATGAACAAGGCGCTCTACGTGTGGTTTTCGCCCAACTTCGTCAAGCAGACCGGACACGAGATCAAGACCGTGGGCAATCCCCTGGCCACGTGGGAGGAGAGCACCAAACTTAACGTAGGACTTGAACTGGGACTGTTCGACGCCCTGACGCTGAACGTCGACGTCTACAAGGAAAATCGTACCGGCATCTTCATGCAGCGGCGTTCGCTGCCCTCGACGATGGGTCTTTCGGGCGTCACGCCCTACGGCAATCTGGGTGAGGTGGAGAACCGCGGCGTCGATGTTTCGCTCGAATACAACAAGGCGTTCAACAAGGACCTGCTGGTCTCCGTGCGCGGAACGTTCACCTATGCGCACAACGAGGTGAAGGCCCGCGACGAGGCGAAATACCTGCCCAACAAATACAACTCCGTGCTGGGCAAACCCGTCAATTCGGTTTACGGACTGGTCGCCGACGGCCTTTTCGCCTCGCAGGAGGAGATCGACAACTCGCCCCGGCAGACCTTCATGCCCGATTATCTGCCTGGCGACATCAAATACCGCGACCTGAACGGCGACGGCGTGATCGACGCCAACGACCGCACGTCGCTGGGTTATCCCACCGTGCCCGAGATCTTGTACGGCTTCGGCGCCTCGGTCAACTACAAACGCTGGGACTTCTCGTTCTTCTTCCAGGGCACGGCGCGCGTCTCGCTGCGCATGTACGACATGCACCCGTTCCGCGACAATCAGTATTCGGGCTTCAACATGACGCAGTACGTTGCCGACGACCACTGGTCGGAAGCCGATCCCAATCCCAATGCCGCCTATCCGCGCCTGGATTACCGCTACAACGCCAACAACACGCAGACCTCGTCGTTCTGGGTCAAGAACGGCAGCTACCTGCGCCTGAAGAGCGTCGAACTGGGTTTCACGTACAAAAGCCTGCGCGCCTATCTGGCCGGCACGAATCTGTTCATCATTTCGCCCTTCAAATACTGGGACCCCGAAATGGGAAGCGGCAACGGCTTGAAATACCCGTTGCAGCGCGTGGTGAAACTCGGCCTTCAGTATAACTTCTAAAATTCGAGCGACATGAAAAAAATCATATCCATTTTGCTGTTTGCGTGCGCCGGAGCGCTTGCCGCGTGCGATTTCCTCGACGTGGTTCCCGAGGGGCAGGCGACGCAGGAGGACATCTTCAAAACCTCCAAGGAGGCCCGCAAGTACCTCAATACGCTCTACACCTACGCCCCCAACATCGCGGCCTACCGCTACATGCCCGACTTCTGCGCCGGCGACGACATTATCACCGCCACCAACGGCCAGACCCGTTATTTCCCCTACAAGAGCATGCTCTACAACGAGGAGAACGCCAGCCAGACCTACTACGGTCTGTGGGACGCGACGACCTCTTCCCCGTCCGGGCGCACGAACTACGACATGTACAAGGGCATCCGCTACTGTTACATTATGATCGACAATATCGACGCAGTCCCGGGCATCTCGCCGTCCGTGGCCGACGAGTTCAAGGGCGAAGCCTATTTTCTGATCGCCTATTACCACTGGGTGCTGCTGACTCACTACGGCCCGGTCATCCTCGTCAGGGGGCAGCTGGACATGGGGCTTCCCGAGGAGCAGGTCTATGTGGCCCGCAGTCCGTTCGACGAATGCGTGACGTTCATCGCCGAGACCTACGACCGCGCGGCCGATTTGCTGCACGGGTATCCGACGCGTCCCGATGCCGACCTGGGGCGCGCCACCTCGGTGGCGGCCAAGGCGATGAAGGCCCGGCTGCTGCTCTATGCCGCCAGTCCGCTCTGCAACGGCAACACGGAGTTCTACGCGCGTTTCCGCAACAACGACGGCACGCCGCTGATGAGCCAGACCTACAATCCCGAAAAGTGGAAGTGGGCGCTCGACGCCTGCCAGGAAGCGATCACGCTGGCCGAGGACAACGGGCACAGGCTCTACGAAAGCCCGAACGCGACTGCGGCTGCAACCGCTGCCGAGCGCGGCGAGATCAACTACCACGACTGCTTCGTCGAACCGCTCTGGAACACGACCGAGTACCTTTGGGCAATGGGCGACCAGACCGGCATCGGGCACTTGCAGCGTTACGGAGGCGCGCGCCTGAAGCTGCCGTACAGTACCGACGGCTTCTGCATCAACATCGTTCCGACGTTCGAGTGCGTGGAGATGTACTACACGCACAACGGCCTGCCGTGGGACCGAGACCCCGAGACCATGCATATCGACCCCTATGCCTATAATGCCGAAAAGGAGACTGCCAACCTCCATGTCTACAAGGAGCCGCGCTTCTATGCGTCGGTGGGCTACGACCGCGGCAAGTACGCCATCAACGGCGAGGAGTTCATTCTCAAATGCCGCGCCGGCGAGATGCAGGGCAGCGTGCTCGACGCCTCGAAGGAGTACCAGAGCTGTACGGGCTACATTCTCAAGAAGTGGATTCACCGCCAGTCGGCCTTCAACTACGACACCAAGTCGTGGACCTACCGCAAGTACGCCTATCCTTACATCCGCCTTGCGGAACTCTACCTGAGCTATGCCGAGGCCGATTTCGAATACAACGGGTCGTTGAGCGACGCGAGCCTCAATTACCTGAATCTGGTCCGCCGCCGCTCGGGGCTGCCCGATTTCAAGGATTCGTGGGCCTTGGCCGGGGGCATTCCCACCGGCGACGAACTGCGCAAGGTGCTGCACCGGGAGCGTTCGATCGAACTGCTGATGGAGGGCATGCGCTACCACGACCTGCGCCGTTGGAAAGAGGCGGGCGAAGCGATGTCCCGGCGTCCCAAGGCGTGGAATCTCGACGGCAGGACGGCGGCCGATTTCTACCGGGTCTCCACGATGAAGGAGAGCGGCGTCCGCACGTTCGAATCCCCCAAGACCTACTGGATGGCCATTCCGTTGAGCGAAATCAATATCAACTACAACCTCGTGCAGAATCCCGGTTACTAACCTTAATAATCCGATTGCGATGAAGAATCTTGCGATATGCCTCCTGCTTCTGCTGGGAGCCGTAGGGTGCGGCGACGATTACGTCGTCTACGAGACGGTGGACACTATGGTCTGCATCCCGAAGAACGATTTCCAGGTCCTCGAATACGATGCCGCTTCGGGCCAGGCGTGCGTTTACGATCTCTATCTTTACAAGGGCGGTTACAATGACGACGGAATCACCGTGAAACTGGTGGTCGACCCCTCCGTGCTCGATGTCTATAACGTGGAAAACGGACTCGAACTGAAGGTGATGCCCGACAGGTATTTCGCCTTCGACCCCGAAGTGCGCTTGTCGGGGGACAGGGTCATGGACCGCGCCGAAATCCGCTTCGATGCCGCTTCGATGCTTGCCGACGGCATTGATTCCTCCTATGTGCTGCCGCTTTCCGTCAGGGCCGATGATCAGGGCAAGGTGCGTCCCGAAAAGAACAGCGTAATCATCCGGGTCGAGATGAAATAACCGTGATGCGGAGGAGGTCCGGCCTCCTCCGCATCCTCAATGCAAAAAAATATGTCAAAATTCTACATGCGGCTTCTGTCGGTGTGCCTCGCCGCCCTTGTCCTGGCGGCCTGCTCCTCCTCGGAGGGCGGCGGTGACGACGGCCCGACCGCCGGACAGATCCCCGATAAGGCCGGAATGACGGTGAAGGGAATCGTGAAGGACAGCGCCGGCAATGGCATTGCCGGGGTGGTGGTGAGCGACGGCCTGGAGGTGACGGCGACCGACGAACGGGGGATTTACTATCTGGCCTCCGACCTCGCGCGGCGCAATTTCGTCTTTGTCTCCGTGCCTGCCGACTGCGAGATCCCCGCCACGCAGGGCTGTCCGCGGTTCTACCGCAAAATCGACCGCAAACAGGCCGTCAACCGGGCCGATTTTACGCTGACACGACGCAAGACTCCGTCCGACCGCCATTCGCTGATCGTTATGGCCGACATTCAGCTGGCTGCCGATAACACGTCGGTGGATTCCTATCTCGGTCATGTCGTTCCCGATGTGCTGAAAACCGTGCAGGGGCTTCCGACGGAGGTTTACGGAGTCAGCCTGGGCGACCTGGTCTGGAACGATATGTCGCTTTTCCCGAAGTACCGTCAGGGGCTGGAGACGCTTGGTTTCACGACCTTCAGCCTGCCGGGCAACCACGATCACGATCCGGCCGAGTTGACCGATTCGCTCGCCTTGCAGAGCTACGAACGCTATTTCGGTCCGGCGAACTACTCGGTGAACATCGGGAAAATCCATTATCTGTTCCTCGACAACATCCTTTTCGACCATGCGCCGACCGCCGAAGAGGAGTATACGATCGGTCTTACGGACGAAATTTGCCGTTGGATCGAAGCCGATTTGCGCTACGTTCCGGCGGGCAGCACGCTCGTCGTCTCGTCCCATTGCCCGATTCTCTATCACACGAAGAACACCGCAGCGCGCAACCACCGCAATTTCCAGCGTTTCCTCGATGCGATAAGCCCCTATAAGGTCCATGCCTTCGGGGGGCACAAGCACTACCATGACATTTACCGTTACGACGACGGACGCAAGGTCATGCACTGCATCGCCCGCACGCCGGGCGACCTGTTCATCAACGGCGACGTCAACTGCGACGGCACGCCGCGTGGCTGTGCCGTGGTCGAGGTCGATGGCGAACGGCTCTCGTGGTATTACAAGCCGGCGGGCGGGAAGCGCGATATGCAGATGCGCCTCTATGCACCCGGACGCACCAATTCGGCCTGTGTCTATGCCAATGTCTGGGGTTATGACACGGCCTGGAGCGCCGTGGAGTGGATTCCCGCTTCGGGCGGGCAGGCGGAGGCGATGGAGCGGACGCAGCGCACCGATCCCTATTACGAGGAGGTGCTGGCGACGGGTGTGCGCGGAGGGACGCCGACCAATACGTGGCATATGTTCCGGGTCGATCCGGGCAGCGAGCGGGGCGGCATGGTGCGGGTCACCGACAGTTTCGGGCATACCTACGAATCGTCCGTGTCCTGGTAAATACGACATTCGAACAAAACCTTAAATACAACTTCAACGATGAAGAGACTTTTTCTTTTTCTGACCGTCGCGGCAGCCGTTTGCTGTGCGGCGTGCAGCGACGATCCCGAGGTCGCCGAATCCAACCTTTCACTGCTCGAGGATAACGTGACGTTCGATATGTTCGGAGGGCGCAGCGTCCTTGAAATCACGGCCGATTCGCCGTGGACGGTCTCCTGCGACGACGATTGGTGCCGCACCAACGTCGCCGAAGGTTCGCACACGAAGAAGATCGTTCTGACGGTCGACCAGAGTTTCCAGCCCGAGGAGCGCACGACCGCGGTGCGTTTTTACGCCGCGGGCGAAGAGAAGCACACCGTGACCGTGACGCAGGAGAAGTTCGAGCCGATCCTCGTGCTGGCGGAGAACGGCGCCGATATAACCGTCTACGGCGCCGGGAGCGAACCGGCCCTGAACCTGCGTGCATCCGTGGCATGGAAAATCGAGGGCGCGACCGACTGGTGCGCCGTGTCGCAGTCCGAAGGGACGAAAAGTTCGGTCGTGAAACTGTTGCTGACCGACGACGGCGAGGGCGTGCGTCCGCGCAGCGCGACGCTGACCGTCTCCTCCGAGATGGAGGGCGTCGAACCGCAGCAGGTGACCGTCGTGCAGCGGTCGACCGGAGCGAATACGGTCGTGGTCCGGGCGGGTGAAACCCGTGCGTTTCCGGCGCGGCGCACCGACGGCGCGTATGTGAAGGGCGTTGCGGCGGACTGGGTCTGGACCACCGACGCAGAGTTGCTTTCGGGGCTTGACTACGACGCTTCCCGGAATGAAATCACCTGCACTGCGGCCAAGTCGAAGCAGGGCAGCGGGCTGGTCGCGCTGTTCGACGCCGGAGGCGCGGTTGTCTGGTCGTGGCTGGTCTGGGTCGTGGACAAGATGCCTTCGGACGTGACCGTCGGCGGTATCGCCTGGCAGGACCGCAATGTCGGGGCCGAATACCATTCGGCCGACCCGAAGGCCTGTGTGCAGGATTTCCGCTCCTACGGACTGTTCTATCAGTGGGGCCGCAAGGAGCCGTTCATCGGCGCGAAGATCCTCTCGAAGAACAAATATTACGAGGGGCATGCGGAGTATCCCGATGCTTTCGGCGCGATGACGCGCGAGGTGGTTTTCAACGCCTCCCGCACCGCCGGCTGGCAGGTCAGCGGCGAGGAGATGACCGCCGCAACGGCAAACGGCAATCCGACGACGTTCTATACCCGGTCGTCCGCAGCGATGTCCGAAGGCTGGACCGAGGGCGGCAAGGGGCTGAACGATCCCTGCCCGGTGGGATACCGGGTGCCGACGGCGGCCGAATGGCAGTCGCTGCTTGCCTACGTGGACGGCAACGCCGCCAAGAACCAGGACTCGGGCGACACGTACAGCCGCTGGTATGCGCTCAATTCGGGCGGAACCCTCATCGGCCCGTCGACGATGTTCCGCAAGGGCGATAACGGCCGCATCCACTATCCGGGGCGTTCGGCAGCCTATTGTTCGTCGACGCTCGCCGGCGGCAAGCCGCTCCCGATGTACGACTGGAAGGCGGGCGACGCCACGGGCGAGGGGACCTATTACGAACGGAAGATGACCACAGCCTACGGCATGCGCTGCGTGAAGGAGTGACGCCGCTGCGATCGCGGGGGCTTCGGGCGGGAGTGAGTTTATTCCGTCCGAGGCCCTTTTTTTGCGGTATTTTCATTACCTTCGCATGTCTTTTCAAACTTTTACCGATGAAAAATAGCATCTTTACCGTATTGGCGGCCCTCGTGCTGTATCCCGCCGGGGCGCAGCCCGTCACCCCGCAGGACCGGCGGCGCGCCGCGGAACTGGTCGAACGCATGACGCTCGACGAAAAGATCGGCCAGCTGGTCCAGCAGCGCGGAGGCGGCGCCGTCACGGGACCCGACAAGACGGAACTTTCCGTCGAACGGCTGGTCCGCGAAGGGCGCTGCGGCAGCGTATTCAACATCAAGTCCTTCGAGGAGACCGAGCGGTTGCAGCGGATCGCCGTCGAGGAGAGCCGGCTGGGTATCCCGCTGCTGATCGGCGCCGACGTGATCCACGGTTTCCGGACGATCTTCCCGATCAACCTCGCCGTCGCCGCCTCGTGGGATCCTGCCGCTGCGGAGTCGCTGGCCCGCGTTTCGGCCCGCGAAGCCTCGGCCATGGGCATCCATTGGACCTTTTCGCCGATGTGCGACGTTTCGCGCGACCCCCGGTGGGGTCGTGTCTCCGAGGGCGCGGGCGAAGATCCCTATCTGGGCGCGCGTGTCGCCGAAGCGATGGTGCGGGGCTATCAGGGCGACTTGTCCGACCCCTCGTCGGTCCTTGCCTGCGTGAAGCATTTCGCCGCCTACGGCGCTCCGCAGGCCGGGCGCGAATACCATGCGGTCGATATGTCCGAGCGGGTTTTCCGCGACAGCTACCTGCCGCCTTACCGGGCGGCGCTCGATGCCGGGGCCGCGACGGTGATGACCTCGTTCAACGATCTCGACGGCGTTCCGGCCACGGCCAACCGCTGGCTGATGCGCGACCTGCTGCGCGACGAACTGGGCTTCGGCGGATTCGTGGTGACCGATTACGGCACGATCGGCGAACTGAAAGCTCACGGCGTGGCGGGCGACGATGCGCAGGCTGCCGAACTGGCCCTGCGCGCCGGGGTCAACATGGACATGATGAGCGCCGCCTACCTGTTCCATGCCGCCGAACTGGTGCGGGAGGGGCGTATCCCGGAGTCGCTGATCGACAGCCTTTGCCGTGAGGTGCTGGCCGTGAAGTTCCGCCTGGGGCTGTTCGACGATCCTTTCCGCTACCAGGCGAAGGAGCGCGAGAAGTGCTATTACGCCCCGGAACATCTCGATGCCGCGCGCCGCGTGGCCCGCAGTTCGATGGTGCTGCTGGAGAACCGCGGCGGCGTGCTGCCCCTGAAAAAGGGGAGCCGGATCGCGCTGGTGGGACCTTTCGCCGATTCCCGGTGGGACCTGATCGGCTCGTGGGTTCATTTCGCCGAGGCCGGTCGGACCTCGACCTTTCTCGACGGACTGCGGGCGCGTTTCGGAGCCGACCGTGTGACCTATGCCCGCGGATGCGACCCGCACAAGGCCCTCGAAGGCGGTATTTCGGAGGCGGTGGCCGCAGCCGCGAAGTCGGACGTGGTGCTGGTCGCGCTCGGATTGAAGGCGGGGGAGAGCGGCGAGGCGGCAAGCCTTGCGTCGCTTGCGCTGCCCGACGCGCAGCGTGACCTGCTGGAGAACTTGAAGCAAACCGGGAAACCGATTGTCGTCCTGCTGGTTACGGGTCGTCCTATGGAGCTGGCCCGCGAAGCGGAACTTGCCGACGCCCTGCTGCTGACCTGGTATCCGGGCACGATGGCGGGCGAGGCGCTGGCCGATGTCGTGTCGGGCGATTACAACCCTTCGGGGCGTTTGCCGATGACCTTTCCCCGCACGGTGGGGCAGATTCCGATCCATTACGACATGAAGAGCACGGGACGTCCGGCCGACGAGTCGGGCAAGCCCAACAAATACACTTCGCGCTATCTCGACGTACCCAATTCGCCGCAGTATTGTTTCGGCTACGGGTTGAGCTACACGACGTTCGGTTATTCGGACCTGCGGGTGCTGACGCCCGAAACCGCCGTCGGCGGCGAGGTCCGCGTGTCGGTCCGCGTGACCAACACGGGCGGCCGCGACGGCGAGGAGGTCGTGCAGCTCTACGTGCGCGATCTGCTGTCCGGTGTGACGCGTCCGGTTCGTGAACTGAAAGGTTTCCGGAAGGTCATGCTTCGCGCCGGGGAGAGCCGCGAGGTGACCTTCACACTGACGCCCGACGACCTTTCGTTCTGGCGTCTCGACAAAAAGTGGGGCCAGGAGCCGGGCGACTACCATGTCTGGGTAGGGCACGACTCCGACTGCACGCTCGGCGGCAGTTTCCGGATCACCGAATGATTCGTCTCTCCGGCACGGCGGCCGACGCCGCGGGTGCGGGACAGCTGCAAGGGAGCAGCGGCTTCGGCCGCCGCTCCCTTTTCCGTGCCCGGCGGGACGGTCCGGATGTCCCGGAAAAACCCGTTCGGAGATGTTTCGGACAAAAGGTTCCGGGGAATGGCTGGGCTTTCGCAAATTTTTTCTACCTTTGGAGGTCAAAACAGTACGCAATGATGGATTTGAAGACGATACGTGCCGAACTGCGCAAGCTGACCGCGATTGTCGACGGCTGGGAGCCTTCCGGGGAGATTCCGGCCCTCGAACGCGACCTGGCGCTGGAAAAACTGCGGACGCTCTACGATGCGGTGCGCTTTACGGAGGTGGAATCCCTTCCGGAATTCCCGGTTGCGGAGACGGAGCCTGCGGCGGCTCCGGTGCCCATCGACCTCGGGGCGGTGCTTTCGCTCGACCCGACGGACGAAGCCGTGTTCGAACCCGGTCCCGATGCCGTTTCCGGACCCGCGTTCGATGCGGAGGCGGAACCCGCAGAGCCGTTTTCCGAACCCGATACGACGGTCGCGGCCGATTCTGCCGGGGTGTTTGCCGGGGGGAATCCCGATACGGAGACGCCCGGAATGGCGGAGCCTGCGGCGTCGGATTCCGAGCCGGAACTTGAGGGGGAATCCGGATTTGAGCCTGATCCCGAAGCGGCGTCCGAAGCCGCATTCGTCGCCGGAGAATCCGAACCGGCCGCCGAATCCGGGCTGGTCGCTGCGCCTGAATCCGAGGCTGCGGCTGAACCGTCTGCGAAGCCGGTCGCTGCGCCCGGACCTGCCGCTGCGGCTGAACCGGTCGTCGTTCCGGAACCCGCTCCTGCGCCAGCTCCGGAACCCGCTCCTGCGGAGAAACCCCAATACATCGCGCCCACGCTGTTCGGGCTGGAGGAGGAGACCGTCCGCCACCGTCACAAACAGCGCGTCATCATGTCGCTCTACGATACGCCTGCGCCCGCCGAAAAGCCCGCAAGGCCCGAAACGGCGGAAAGACCGGCGGAGCGTCCCGAACCTGCTGCCCGTCCCGAACCTGCTGTGACGCTCGAACCCGCTGCCCGTCCCGAACCCGCTGCGACGCCCGGACCGACTGTCCGTCCCGGGTTTGCCGCGACTCCCGAACCGGCGGCTGCGCCTGCGTCCGCAGGTCCCGGGCCGCAGTCCGGAATGTCCGTGCCGCAGTCCGCGGCGGAACCCGTCACCGTTTCGGAAGCGCCTGCCGCCGCCGAGCCGGAGAAGGCCGAATCCGGAGCGAGGGAGGTTGCGGTCCCTGTCGGGGCCGTGCTGGGCGAGGTGATCAACCACGACGTGCAGACGCTGGCCGACACGATCGCTCCGCGGCGCGACATGGCTTCGGAACTGCGCCGCGGCGAACCGGTCGCCGACCTTCGCAACGCCATCGGCATCAACGACAAGTTCCTGCTGATCCGCGATCTGTTCGGCGGCGACGGCGAAGCCTATGAAGAGGCGATCGCGACGCTCAACGCCTTCGACGATTTCGACGAGTGCATGATCCACATTGCCGAGAACTACGCCTGGAATCCCAATTCGGACGGTGCGAAGTTTATGATGGAACTGCTCGAACGCAAATTCGCCTGACACGATGGCCAAACTCTATATCGTACCTACGCCGATCGGGAATCTGGACGACATCACGCTGCGCGCGGTGAACGTCCTGCGCGAGGTGGATTTCATCCTCGCCGAGGACACGCGCACGACGTCGTTCCTGCTGAAGCACCTCGGCATCGAGCAGAAACTCCGTTCGCACCACAAGTTCAACGAGCACGCCACGGTCGAAATGGTCGCCGGGGCGATCGCCGCAGGACGCAATGCCGCCCTGGTGTCGGACGCCGGGACGCCCGGCATTTCGGACCCCGGGTTCCTGTTGGTGCGCACGTGCGTCGAGGCGGGGATCGAGGTCGAGACGCTGCCCGGCGCCACGGCGCTGATTCCGGCGCTGGTGCAGAGCGGGTTTCCGTGCGACCGTTTCTGCTTCGAGGGCTTCCTGCCCCAGAAGAAGGGGCGGATGAAGCAGTTGCAGGCGCTTGCCGGCGAGGAGCGCACGATGATTTTCTACGAATCGCCCTACCGCGTGGTCCGGTGTCTCGAGCAGTTCGCCGAGGTTTTCGGCGAAGACCGCCGGGTTTCGGTGTCGCGCGAGATCACCAAGAAGTTCGAGCAGACCGTGCGCGGAACCGTCGCCGAGGTGCTCGGGCATTTCCGCACGACCGAACCCAAGGGCGAGTTCGTGATCGTCGTGGCCGGAAAACCCAAAGTCCGCCGCGTCCGGGAGGACGGGGAGGAGTAACTCAAATCGAAACGCATTGATGGAAGAGAACCGTACAGACGATACACAAAAGGTAAAACGTTCGTTTTCGGCGTGGCTCGGGGAGCTGCGCGAATTTATGAAGGGCCGTTTCAGCCTCGACGAGGACAAGGCGCAGCGCGACGAGGTCGTGGCCTCCGTCTCGAAGGGCGTGGAGTTCCGCGGCGTCAACCTCTGGGTGCTGATCTTCGCCACGATGATCGCCTCGCTGGGCCTGAACGTCAATTCGGCCGCGGTGATCATCGGCGCGATGCTCATTTCGCCGATCATGGGCCCGATCATGGGTGTCGGCCTCGCGCTGGGCATCAACGATTTCGAACTGCTCAAGAAGTCGCTGCGCAACCTGGCGCTGATGTTCATCGTCGCCATCATCACCTCGACGGTCTATTTCTTCATCTCGCCGCTCTCGTCGAACAGCAGCGAGCTGCTGGCGCGCACCGTGCCTACGACCTACGACGTGCTGATCGCCCTGTTCGGCGGCCTGGCGGGCATCGTGGCGCAGACGCGGCAGGACCGCACGTCGACCGTCATTCCCGGCGTGGCCATTGCCACGGCCCTCATCCCGCCCCTCTGTACGGCGGGCTTCGGACTGGCCACGGGGCAGTTCCGCTTTTTCATCGGCGCCTTCTACCTCTTTTTCATCAATACGGTCTTCATCGCGCTGGCGACCGTCTTCGTTGTCATGACGACCGTCTTCATGCAGGGTGAACTGCGCACTTCAGAGCCATGAAGACGGTCGTCATGGGAATTTTCTGCGCATCTCGCGGAAAATACCTCCGGAAATGTTTGTTGCCGCTGCTGGAGAAACCTTTTGGAAAGGTGGTTTTGATAGCTTTTTTCTTGTTTCTATGGGCATTTTTTACAATATTCCCAGGTTTCCCCGATATTTTTACCGGTTCAGCGTCAGGTCGGTTTCTCTTAAAAATAAAACTTATTGTCATCCCTGGCTTATTGTACGGTTTTTCAAAATACCCGTTAGTCTGAATCGAAACTGTAGCGCATGAAATTAGGTTTTCTACCCCATATTTTTTAAGAAACTCGTGTTTTTGCAAGATGTTGAACAACAGAAAAATACAAATATATGCCTTTTGAAGGGGGGTATTGTGCGTTTTAACGTCTTTCGAAGTCTGGTGTTCTGTGTTTCTTAGATCTCTTCAGGATTACTTATTATAAGCTGATAGCCGGTTCCCCGACAAGATTTGATTTGGATAAATGGCATGGGGGCCAAGCTTTCCCGCAAGCGTACAATAGTAGCAGAGACCGCATCGCGTTCCGCTTTACCGATCTTTCCCTTTTTTAAGGCATTTCCGAGGATTTGTGAATAGATAATTTGAGGCTATCACTGATTGTTGAGAATTAATCAGATGAGTAAATAGCTTCAGGCCTTGCCCGCTTAAAGTCACATGTAGGTTTTTGTATTTCAAGATGCCGCTTTTCTTGTCGAACTGTAATCCGAAAGGTAAGGTCCCTTCTTTGGAAAAAGAACGGACAAAAGCGACAACCGGCTTTTCTACAATTTTTGTTTCTACAACTTTCTTTTCAAGCAATACCGCGTTTAGTTTTTTTATTCCCCATTTATAACTGCCGTATAAAATTCCGACAAATAAACCATAAAAGAGTAAAAAGAGAAGGATGGAATCTGCCCGTTTTAAAATAAAGGAAAGCGGAATTTGCACAAATGCTTGTAATGCTATATTGTCTTCTATATTTTTATTCTTCCGATATATAACTGGCTTCAAAGCGGTAGCTTTTTTCATAAAAAGGCTATCGGTGTAACTTATCGTTGTTTTTCTTTACGCTTACAACGCACCGCTGTTTGTGTTTCCATACCTAAATCTGCAAGT
>OIXG01001757.1_pt1 | contig 19233 bp, 20 predicted proteins | sample 1587731 | NCBI WGS metagenome assembly OIXG01 (sample SAMEA3888908, study PRJEB22519) | human gut metagenome | biome: human gut; feature: human-associated habitat; material: faeces | place: Denmark | collected 2010
ACCGGTATATCGGTATTTTCTTGCTTTATGCGGTCTGTGCATTTTGCTACAGCCCTTTTTTATTATAATAATAAATGTTACTGTATTTTAAACTTTTTTATCCAATTAAGAACATCATTATATTTCATACTTCCGTCCGCAACGGATAAACCTAATTTTACGACATCCGAATTTGAACAATTCATTCTTATGCCTTCCGCTTCCAAAAAAGTAAGCATAATATATACACCAATCCTTTTGTTGCCGTCAACAAATGCGTGATTTGATATCAGCGAAAATCCAAGGCTTGCCGCTTTTTCCTCTTTTGTTTTATACAGTTCTGTGCCGCCGAATGTTGCATATGCATTGCCGAGCGCGCTTTCCAAAAGCCCCATATCTCTTATGCCAACACTTCCGCCTGTTTCCGCTGCAATCATTTGGTGCAAAAGCAATACTTTTTCTTTGCTTATTTTAATCATTTTGCCAACTCCTCTAAAGCAGGTTTAAAACGCTTTAAAACTCTTTTTGCCGCAATATCGATTTTTTCATCATCGGTAATATCAAAATATTCGTCGGAATCTACATCAATAAGCAAAAATTTAGGCTTGTTGTTTTTAAATATAACAGCTTTTCCGTTGTTTTCGGCAACTCTTGCCACTTTTGAAAAGTTTTGATTTGCCTCTGTCACAGTAGTTATTGTTTCAGAATTAATATTCATATTAAATCACCTATTATTTATACATTAAATATATCCTATATTATACAGCAAATGCACTAAATTGTCAATAAAAAACGGGCTGCGGCAAAATATTTTTTATTTTGCCGCAGCCACCGAATTTTTTGCCTATTACTGTTTAATTAAATTTGTTTTGCTTACCGCTTTGTATACAATAGGCGTAACAATTGCGGTAATTATAATTTCGGGTATCATATAAAGACCGTTGTAGAATACCGAGTATATAAACGCAAGTCCCGCACCCGAGAAAGTTGAAAGAATTTTTTCGCCGATTTTATAAAAATTATCCTGCGAGAAAAACCATTCCGCCCACGCACCAAAGAATATTGCGCCCGATATAATATGCATTATGTAACGTGCAATTGTTGCAACAATTGCGCCGAGGCAAATTTCTTTTGACGGGTTGTTAAACTTTCCTTTAAATATTCCGCCGAGTCCGAGTGATGTAAATGCGAGAATATAGTCAAAAATACATACTCCGATTGCCGCAGGTATTGCCATTTGGCTGTCGCCCGGCATAAAAAACGACGATACTGTTTTAAGGTCGGTTACCATTTGCAAAAGCGCATACACAAATGCCGAAAAAAATCCCCAGTCCGTGCCGTACATATACGCAAGCATTACAATCGGCATCATAGATACAAGCGTAATACGTCCTCCGAACGGGAGTGCAAACGGCTGAATAAGCGAAAGCACAGTTGCCGTCGCAATAAGCATTGCCGAAACTACCAATCTTTTTGTTTTCATTTTCTTTTTCCTCCGTATTTTATTATTTTTTAAAAACACAAAAAGCGCGCCCCAAAAATGGACGCGCCGAGAAAGCATAAACGTTATTTTCCTACGTTGGCATTATCCAAATCAGGTTATAGGTCGAAGCTAAAAAATCTTCCTCTCAGCCTGTTACACAAGCTCCCTTTTTGTATTTTCGTCATAATTATAGCATTATTTTTATTGAATGTCAAGCAAAACAAAAACAAATGGAAAAATGGGAAAAAAATATAAAAAGTTGATAATATATCACATTGACATAAACCAAAATTGTGATATCATTATTTGTGGTTAGATTTGTGTTTAGGCAGAGCCGCACCCGCAATGAGTGTTTGGCTTTATTTTGCCTAAAATATTTTGGGGGTGAAATTTAATGATATATTACGCAAAAAAATACGGTGCGGCGGCAAACGGCGAAACAAACGACGCACCTTTTATACAAAAAGCAATTGACGATTGCACACAAAACGGCGGAGGTACCGTCGTGTGCGAGGCAGGCACATATTTATGCTCGTCGCTTATTATGAAAAGCAATGTAAATCTGTATCTTGAAGCGGGCTGTACAATTGTTCAGTCGCTCGACAGCGCTATGTACAAAGACGGGCAGGAGGCGCTTATTGAGGCAAAGGATGCCGAAAATATAACAATATCGGGTTTTGGCACAATAGACGGCAGAAGTTACCTTGTGTACTACGACGATAATCAGGACCCTCTGCATGAGGCACCGCTCGATTATGCCGTGGGTGCGTACCGCCCCAAAACAACAAAGTTTGAAAACATTACAAATATTGCCGTACGCAATATTACAATAAAAAACAGTGTGTTTTGGACTTTGCACTTTGGCGGCTGTAAATATGTTACCGTATCGGGAGTTAAAATACTCAACAGCACGCGCAGTAACGAAAATGACGGTATAGACCCCGATTGCTGCAAAAATGTTGTTATATCCGATTGCATTATTACCGCGGGTGATGACCCTGTTGTGATAAAGACCACAAAAGCAATGTCGCAAAAATACGGCGCCTGTGAAAACGTGGTTGTAAACAACTGCATATTTAAAACCAAAAGCGCCGGTCTTAAAATAGGTACCGAAACGTGGGCGGATATACGTAACATTACAATGTCTAACTGTGTTATAGAGGAGTGCGGACGCGCCGTGGCAATTTGGGCGCGTGACGGTGCGGTTATAGAAAATGTATTTATATCGGGTGTGCGAGCGGTGTGCAGAGCATACAACGCTTGTAACAACAATAAGCATATAGGTGCGGGTTACCCCTATTGGTGGGGCAAAGGCGAGGGTATTTATATATCAAATATGCCGCGAAAAGGCGAGGGTACATACTCGGGAAAAATAAAAAATATTACAATATCCGATATGAATATCGATTGTGAATCGTCGGTATTTGTATGCGCCGACGGCATTAACGAAATAAGCGGCATTACAATAAAAGACAGCTCGTTCAGGCTTAAAAAAATAGGGTCGCAAACTCCGGGCAGGTTTGATTTCCGCCCGTCCGACAGAGAAGTAATTGAGCATAAAATCCCCGCAATTTATATGGACGGTGTAAAAAACACCTGCATTAAAGATGTAAATGTAAGCTTTGGTGATAAATCGGAGGCTTATTCAAATGCGGTTCAAATATGCAATTGCAACGGTATATCGATACGCAATCTCACAGGGAGTGCGGCATTTGACGAATACGAAAAAATACAAATTGAAAACAGTAAGAATATCGAAATAAAAGAAGCGTAAATGCGGTATAAGATTGTTGTTTAAACAAACAAAAAATATCTAAAATATCTAAAATATCTAAAATGTATTGATATATTATAATGTTTTGCTACACCCTCTTTTTTATTGTGCAACAATGTTTTTTATAATTTTTGAAATTGTTGTGTTAGGCGGGAATACACGGAGGAAAGTATGGACAAATTACAGGAGAGGGCTTTAGCATTTAAAAAACTGATAGATTACGAATATAAAATAATATTGGGAAGAAAGGGATTTTGCGCATCTTATAGGGTTGCATAAGCTCACGGATATATTAAATGGTAATATGGCAACAGAAAGATTATTTAATGATTGTTTAACGGGTAAGGTTTCTTATGCAACTATTTCAAAAAGCAATTTTTTTCATAAACTCGGAAACAGGTTTGAATACTTCATCAATTTGGAAACAATGCTTGACAGCAATGATACGGTTTTTAAATGCAATACGAAAGTATCAAAACAATACGAAAAAGTGTAGACAAATATTGCATAATATGATATAATGTATAATTATTAACAAAGAGTTAAACAGGGTGAAATTATAGTGTATTTTAAGCAATCAAAACAATTAAAAAAAGCGTTTTCTTTAATTTTGGCGCTTGTATTTACGGTATCGTCTTTTGCCGTTGCGCAAGCATACGACGGTGAAACGCTGATTGAACAAACAGCGTCGTATGAGGCGCAGAGTACGCAAAACAGCAGCGAACCGGTGGTAACGATAGGCGTAAACAGCGCTTTTGCTGTAGAGGGCGGCAAAAAAATCACGGTAAATCCGCCCGTTAATATATTTGATAAAACATACATAGACCTTTACGCATTTGCAAATATTTTAAATTACCGTGTAAATTGGATAGCGGCGGAAGTTGGGGATTTTACCGTTACGGCAGGCAATAAATCGGTTAATTTTACACCTATATCAAAGTATGACGATTTAATTAATCAATCGGGTGTATTTTTTGTAAAAGACTCAAATATATTTGTATCGCTCCGCGAAATAGCCGATTTGTGCGGATATCCCATTGTATACGATAAAGGTATTATTTACATAGGCAGCCAAAACATATCGGAAAAAAATATTATTACGGACGCAAGCGAAACCGACTCAAACGATTATGTGTATACGCATTATCCTGTTTGGGCACAGTATGTTGTAAACCCGTATAAAGCATACAGCTATAACGATATGCTTGCCGATTCCGAAAAGCTTGCATATATGTACCCTGACCTTATTAAGCTTTCGTCGATAGGTAAATCGGTTGAGGGAAGAAATCTTTTGCTTATGGAGTTTGGCAGAGGAAAAAGAAAAGTGTTTGTATGCGGTACACACCACGCACGTGAGTACATTGCCACAACATACCTTATGTACGCAATAGACAGATATTCGTATGCATACAGAACAAACACACCGTATGCAGGTTACAGCGCAAAAGATATATTGGACGAGATAACGTTTTGTATAGTGCCTATGGTAAATCCCGACGGAGTAAATCTTGTACAAAACGGGCTTTATTCAACGCCGTATGCCCCATCGCTTTCACAAATGGGAATATATGACGGCGCAAAATACGGTTATTCATCGTGGAAAGCCAATATTCACGGTGTAGACGTAAATTGGAATTACGATAAAGATTGGTCGGCAGAGAGAAATAAAAACGAAAGAGGTTCAACGGGATTTAACGGCGATTACCCCGCAAGCGAACCCGAAACGGTTGCGGTATCAAATTATGTTGACTCTATGCCGTTTGACGCATATTTTTCGTTTCATACTCAGGGACAGGTATATTATTGGTGCGACAGTAAATCAAAACCTATGCACTTGCAGGACGTGATTGGACGAGTAACGGGATTTAAAGGCGAACAGGACAGCGGCACGGGTATAGGCGGTTCGTTTTTTGATTATGTTTACCGTAAGTACGATAAACCTATGATAACGGTTGAGCTTTGCCCGTATGTGGGTAATTATCCTTACCCCAACAGCGATTTTGATACAGTGTGGAAACCTGCAAAAAACATTTTGCTTGCGGTGGGTAATGAAATAATTTATTTGAATAAATAAAACGTAATAAAGCAGTTAAGGGGCGTGTCTCAATAAGTGAATTTTCACTGAATTGAGGCAACGCCCTCTTTTTCTGCCCAAAATGTGGATACTTTTATAATTTGTCTGAATTTTGGGTACACAAAATGAAGCTCGTCATTTTACGAACTTTTCAATTTTGCTTTTCTCTTTTTACGCCGCTTTTATTGCATTTGCCTTTCCGTTCTCATCATATGTACCGATAATGAGTACCGGCATCGGATATAAAATCGCTTTCGCTCCAAAATTCTTTCTCATAGTTTTTCACTCCATTCACTTTCTTTAAATCCAACTAAAACAAAGTCTTCACCAATTACTAACGGACGTTTCACAAGCATTCCGTCTGTTGAAAGGAGCTTTAACTGTTCTTCTTCAGACATAGTAGGAAGCTTGTCCTTAAGTTCCATTGACTTATATAAAAGCCCGGATGTATTAAAGAATTTCTTGAGCGGAAGTCCACTCATCTTATACCAGGCAGTCAATTCTTCAAGGTTAGGATTCTCTTCCTTTATATCTCGAAGTTCATATTCTATTTTGTTGTCATCAAGCCATCTTAATGCCTTTTGACAAGTTGTACATTTTGGGTAACAAATAAATTTTATCATTTTTCACTCACCTTTTTATAATTCATCCAAACAACATCATCATATTGCTTGATTTCTTTCAATTCAAAGTTTAATGCTGTACTGTTCATAAACAATGGTATGTCATCTGTATTTGCAATTACCGGTGCAACAACAAGGCTAAGCTCATCAATCACGCTTGCACGCTGGAAATATCCATTTACAATGCTTCCGCCCTCTAAAAGAATAGAGTTTATACCTATAAAGGTTTTAAGCTTTTCAAGAGCAATTTTAACATCAATTTCGGTTTTGCCTGCAAAGATATACGAAATCTCCATACTACGAAGATATGCAAGATATCGCCCATCAACCTGCTCAGTCAGTACTTCAATTATCTGTGCATTGCCATAACCGGGATCTTCATCAATTATTTTGTTGCTTTTCCAGCCAAGCTTGCCCTTGGGATCAAAGCTAACTGCATAAAACCCTGTCAAATTGTCGGGGATATAATCATCCTTATTCTCAATAGGTTTGTACTTAGTCAAATCAGGATACCAACCACCGGTGAAACTGCTTTCCATCGTCACACGCCCACAAATAAAACCATTAGCTCCATTTCTGTTGTACTCACGGTTCAACTCGTAATAAATATCCGTAGCCTTCTCACATTCCGGACGAGATAAAAAATCTCCTGTAACTTTTCCGTCTATCGATGCCACCATGTGACAGATTATGTATGGTTTACTCATAATCTCAAGACCTTTCTAATTTAAGTTTTTTCAATATTTCAGTATCTGCAGGACAAAAATCATAGTTATCTATTTCGAACACTCTTATCCATTTAATATCGTTATGTTCAAGTTTTTGCGGAACACCTATAGCAATTGTTGCATTAAACAAGGTTAAGTGCACAGTAATATCCGGATACTCATGCACAACATCCATAAATACATCGCCTACCGACACAGTAACAGCAAGTTCTTCCATGCACTCACGGATAAGCGCTTGTTCTTTTGTTTCACCCGGTTCAACTTTTCCACCAACAAACTCCCATAATAAAGCTCGTGTCTTGTTCGCAGGGCGTTGGCATATCATAAATTTATCATCATCCCATATAAGGGCTGCAACTACTTCTATCATCATCCCACCACCAATTTATTTGTTTTCTTAAGATACTTAGCCGGGATAGGCTTATCCAGTTTCCATGTAACATTCATCGGCTTTGATCCATTATGTTTTACATAGTTTGCTGTTCCTAAGAATGTATATGGTGCAGTATTTCCGAACGTATCATTCTTAAATTCACGCACGAATAAAAGGACTTTACTACCTTTTTCTTTATGGTGAATATATCTTTGACCGGTTGTTGATGTTTCTGCGGTTGTACTTTGGCTCTGCCAATGGAACAGAATTTCATTTATTGAATAATCATTATACATTGTAGTCGGAGAATAATCTTTATCAGACTTGTTAAGTGTGATAAAGAACACATCTGTTTCTTTATCAGAAATCCATTTTACACCTTCGCGAACTGTATTGGGCTTCATAAAATCCATAGCAACCAAAAGTTGGTCACGTGTATATGTACAATGCAAATCAAGCGGACAATCAAATCCAAGAGAAACCACTTCATCAATAAAGTCAATTTTATTGTAGTTGTATTCTAATAACTCGATAAGCTCGCCAAGCATTCGTGGACTATCTGCTAAAGCGTAGAAATTATCTAAAACCTCATCAGAATTCCAATCTTCAACAGCCTTGCCCCATACTGTTATATAAAACATCTGAAGCATACGTTTCTCGATATCCGAGAGGTTGTTAAAATCAACATTATCAAGGTTTTTAAGTGCTTTTATCAAGAACTTAATCCAACGCCTTGAATCAACCGATGCAAAACGAGCAAAAGCTTTGGTCATAGCTTCTTCTGTTGATTCTTCAAAATCATCAATAACATCTGCGCGAGAACAAAGTCTTGAGAAAGAAGAATACTTGTACATAGCTCTTGCATCAAGATGGTAATAATCCAAGAAGTTTGCAAGAGTAAGCTCAAGACCGGTATCTTCTTCAAAGCTTGCAACACGAGTAATAAGCCCTGCAGTATTCCCGTAGGACGCACGAATGTTTTCTAATATGTATTTTGCCGCCTTCTTTTCAAGCTGAATGTAACAGCCTTTTGGAACAGACACAAAACCATCCTTGATTTCACGTGTTACACTACGTGTAGTGTTAGAAAGTAATGCTTCAAATTTATCTTCAAAATTATATTTCTTATTTGCTTGACCGATAAAATCAAGAACGGTCAGACATTCTTTATCTTCTGACAAACGAAGTCCACGTCCAAGTTGTTGCAAGAATACTGTCAATGATTCAGTAGGACGCAAGAACAAAACGGTGTTAACTTCAGGAATATCAACACCTTCGTTATAAATATCTACTACAAATATAAATCTTACTTCGCCATTAACAAGCTTTTCTTTAGCAGATTTTCGTTCTTCGTCTGGCGAAGATCCTGTCAAATACATTGACGGAATACTGTGCTCATCAAAGTACCTGCACATAAATTCTGCGTGCTCAATACTTACACAGAAACCTAATCCCTTAACCGCATCAATATCAGTAACATATTTAAGCAACGAGTTTATAATTAAGTCTGCACGTCTATTTGCAGCCATTCCGCTAAAGGTATATATCTTTGATAATTCTCCTTTATCGTATCCGCCAACTGTCCATTTCAGGCTATCTAGGTCAACGATATCTGTCACTCCAAAGTATTGGAAAGGACATAAAAGCTTTCTATCAATCGCTTCAGGAAGTCTGATTTCAGCAGCAATTCGATTATTGAAGTATGACAATATACTCTTTCCGTCCATACGTTCAGGCGTAGCAGTAAGACCTAAAAGAATTTTAGGCTTATAATATTCTAACAATTTCTGATATGTAGGAGCTGCTGCATGGTGGAACTCGTCTACAATTATATAATCATAAAAATCAGCAGTTGTTTTCTCTGTAAAATCCTGAGAATTAAATGTCTGAATGGATATAAACAAATTGTCAATGCCATCAGGCTTATATTTACCGACAAACATTTCACCAAAGTTAGCATCCTTAAGCACTTGTCTAAAAGTATAGATACTCTGTGCAAGGATTTCTTCTCTATGAGCAACAAAAAGCAGTCTGCAATGCTTATCAGGATTTTGTTTTCTGAATCTTTTATAGTCGAGTGCAGAAATAACCGTTTTACCGGTTCCGGTAGCCGCAACAACAAGATTGCGGTAATAACCTCTGACTTCACGTTCTGCATTTAGTCTATCAAGAATTTCTTGCTGATATGAGTAAGGAGCAATATCCATTGTATAAAGCTCCGGATTGTTGCTATCATGATATTTCTCAGCTTTTAACGCTCTTGCTAAACGTTCTTTTTGGTCCTCTGAATAATATTCAAATTCAGATGAGTTCCAATAGCTTTCAAAAGTAGCGGTTATCTTATCAATAGTTTCAGGAAGATCTTTCTTTGTTACCTTAACGTTCCATTCAAGACCACTTGAAATAGCAGCATTAGAAAGGTTTGAAGAACCAACATATGCAGTTGTAAATCCAGTATCACGGTAGAATACATAGGTTTTAGCATGCAGACGTGTACGTTTTGTGTCATAACTAACTTTAATCTGAGTGTTGGGCAGTTTACGTAATTCTTCTATAGCTTTTACGTCTGTTGCGCCCATATATGATGTTGTGATAATGCGCAGTTCGCCACCATTCTTGGTGAATGTTGTCAATTCGTCCATAATAAGACGCAAACCACTCCATTTGATGAATGATACAAGCATATCAATACGATTGCAGGATACAATCTCTTTCTTGAGTTCTGTATACATTTGAGGTTCGTGAATCGCACCGGTAAACAAGCTGCTCTGAGAAATAGATGTTTCAGGACGTACAATGTCAGCATTTTCATTGAGTGCAAGCAGGCTGTTTTTCTTATCAAAAAGGGATAATAACTGTTCAGCACGTTCAGCAACTGACATTTCAGAGAAGTCTGATTCCCTTGTTTCATCTTTTATAACAGATACAATCTTATTAACAAGTTCAACTTGAGAGGAAATATCTCCTCCGTTGTCAACAATGTTATCTAAGCCTTTTTCGACTACTTCCGTCAGGTATTTAGACAACACTTTAGAAGCCTCCGCCTTGTCGATGGACGTAGTTGTAGAAAGCTTGTCCGTACATTCAGCAAGCTCTGTATCTAATTTATTATTTATGACTTGTTCATATAATCCATCTTTAAGCATAAAAGCCTCCTATTATCGAAGTCTTTAAATGTCATCGTGTCTTATTAACGCCATCTTAAAATTCTCAATCTGCACGTTTTACTTCTCGACCAAAATATACGTGATATTCCAATTTCATACGAGAAACCGGATATCCATATTAGTTTATAAGTTTGTCAACAAATAGTTGTCTAATTACCTCTTCGGGATTAAGCCGAATATCCTTACCTCTAACAAGGCATTTTGCCACTACATATTTTTTACCATTTTTATCTTCTTTCTCAACAAGTCTTTCGTTTAATCTTTGTATTGAGTCACTTGTAAATTGTTCTGTCTTATAAGCAGTATCTTTTAAAATATCATATATGGTCATTTTAAAATCATCCATCATTTATTATCAAGTTCTCTTAATAGTTTTAATAAAACTCCCACAGCTTTTGTAGGTCCTTGAAATGTTGCCGTAACACCACTTTCCTTCATGGTTTTTAAAGTTAAACTATTACTCGGATACGATTTAATAAGCTCAAGCCTCATGTATTTACTATCCGATGCCAATACAGCCGATTTGTAATACATAGAATCATCGATAGTTCTTTGGAAATCTTCTATATTTATTGCAAGCACACGGCATTTATAGGAAATTTCAGCAAAAGGTAGCGTCATATAGATATATACAATATCACCAACCTCAAAATTCGCATGCTGTTGCCACTCAATTTGGGACATGTTATTAAATGCACCTATGACGTCATAGTAATCATTATTTCCAGATATTACCCATACCGTATTCCCTTCAACACCGTTGTCATTATTGAAAACTTTTCTTGCAGTTTCAAATGAAACGGAATTATATTCCTCCTCTGTCCAGCCTCCAAATTCTTCTTTAATCGCATCAATATTCCAAATATCTTTAGCAATATTCAGGTAAGCGTCTGCACGTTCTCTCACAGACACCTTATCCATTTTTTCATAAGGTTTAATGCCATATTTTTTTGCCAAAGGAACAAAAAGAGGATTATTTTCGTGGAAAAGGGAGTTCATAGCTTTAGCAAAAACAACATTGTCGCCAAGGTACTTTTGCACTTTTAAATCATATTTCATCTCTTGATAACTACGGTTTTTATCTTTGGTTAGAATCATTAAATTACCGATGTTATGTCTAATTGAATTAAATTCTCGTTCGTCTTCAAAATCCTCAGCATAATCGGGATACATATCAGGCAAGATATGTTCTATATCGAAAGGATTTTTTGTCTTTCTGTTGACATATGTATCAAACTCAGAAGGATTACCCATTTGAATATTTATATGAGATGCAAAGCGAGCGATAAAGTGCAGAGTATATCTCTTGAAAAATTGATTTTCATAATTTAATTCAACAAACTTATCCCAGCCAACATGAGCGTCCTGTAATGCCTTGGTTAAGACTATAGCAATTTCTTTAACACTCTTATTTCTAATATTTACTAATACTTTGAACAGAAAAACTTTGTTAGTATTGAAATTTGCTTTCTTAAAGTTTAGAATTCTGTTGGAAGCAAAGATATCAACAAACTTAGCTACAAGTTTTATTTTTTCTTTTACAACTGATGGGTCATCATTTTTATCGATGGCAGAAATCATGAGTAAAGTCTGATAGTTCAAATCTCTGTTAGCATTGTAAAATACACTTTCAAAATCCTTTGTGAGTTTTTTGGAATACTGTTTAATGTTGAGATAAAGCTCTACCATTTGATTCATTTCTTTAAGCACAAACTCTTTGTAATCTTTAGAAAGAGTTAATCCCATCTGCCTCTTTGCATTTTGACGCACCCATTCGTGAAACTTTTCTCCTAATAACTCGTAATCCTTGTCTTTCGAATCTTTCTTACCCTCTCTCAAAGTTTTAGCGTAGTTACCTCTTAACCAAAGAGAAATAAACTCTACATCAGCAGTATTTACAACACCACTTTGTTCAGAATCAGATGATGTTTTTATTTTATTAACAAGTTCCTGCCATTTTGCATTAACTTCAATCTTATCATCTTCACTTACTTCATTAAGTACAAAAGCTTTTAGCATTTCAGCACTATTTAGGCTTAATCCACGGTCATTCATTGTAATAAAAATAGTATGTGCTTCTTGTTCAGATGGAGTAACAATTTCTAATAAAAGAATTTTGTGCATAACCCAACAAGCGAAATAAGGAAGTACTTCCGGAGTAATTTCATCTCTAAATAAATCGATTATATCCAGATATCTATCGAGAAGTGTTTGCGAGCTCTCGTTAACCGGAGAAAAATTGGTTTCGCCTTTATATAGATGATCCATACATTCTTTGCGTTCCGGCACATCTATATTGTATGTTTTCTTTGATCCGAAAGGACTGGAAAGTATCATGTTAGGAAGCATACTATCGAGATCGTGGTTATTCTGTTCGTGTAACATTTTATTAATATACATCAACAGCAAAGTTAATGAAGTCAGTCGTTGCTGCCCATCGACAATTTCTTTTGTAGAATCGTCCCCAGTGCGGATTATACTTCCCATAAAGTAATATCCATATTGTGCGACTTCATCCGTATCTTCGTGTTTAAATCTATTGTCTTCATAGCTAAGTAAAAAACAATCTGTAATATCATTTATGAGTTGCTCTATTTGTTTTCTTCCCCAACGATATTCTCTTTGATATACATTTATGGTGAATGTTTTACTATTCAATATTTCGTATAGTGTTTCTGTTTTATTAATTCTCTCCATAACGATTATACTCCTTAATCCACTCGTTTTTACTTCTCAAGTATAGCCTTCGCCCTCTGTTGTATCATCTTCTCAAGCATTTTCAATCTCTTATCGGGCAGATTATATCTTGAGTTTTTCTTGAATTTGAATTCAAGTAGTTTTCTTAATCCTTCGCGATGTCTATTTGTAAGAACCTTTTTAGCAGTTCCTATGAAATCATCATACACACAAGGAACTAATGTATCTGCATATTCTTTTAATGCTTCCTCTGATTCCAAATCATCACGACCGGCAAAGTTCAAAAGCGCATTTCCGTGATCGAAAAGCGGTGCCGGAGCAACAATCTTGTTTGTTTTATTATCAACAATGAAACCGAAGTTGCCAAAGTGTCTGTCGGTATTTATAATAATAGCATCAAGGACGAGCATATCGTTTAATGCATCTACAAAAGTCTGACCAAGCTTTTCATAATATTCTCTTACTGATTTCATACCACCGGATGTAACAACTCTGCCTACGGGCAGGAAAGAATAATCTTTTGAAGTGAAAAGTTCACAAGTAGAACACAGTTCTCCTTTCCATTGCGATAAACCATACTCAATAGCATTTACGCCAAGAGCTTTTGCAACTTGAGCAACATAATATTCCGAATAAGGCTCATTACCTGTATTGGAAGCGCCACTCGTACCGCCTTTATAGAGCATAATCTTACCGTCTTTTCTTCTCCAACATTTAGGGAGCATACCATTTGTTGTAAACTCAGGGCAAGAAGAAAGAGAAGTCCTGATGCTGCTGCCATATCCCGTAAATGCAATTAAAGCAAGCACCTGACTAAATCTGTTATCATATAAATTGAATTTATCATAAGTGCCGTCAAAGCCTTCCTCAACTACCCAATAGCAGTCGTTAAGGGATAGACCTTTTGAAACCTTTATAATCGTCATAGGGCGATTGATGTTAAGTCCGCACTTGCTTAAAAAGTTATGCACATATGCACGGTTTTTAGGTATCGTTCTATGCTTAAGCCATTTTGCGATTCCTTCTTCAGTCAATTCCAAATCAAGTGGGAACAAGTCTTTTTTATCTTCATTCACCCACAATATTTTTATCTCAGGAGTATTAGTATCTTCAGTTGCTGAAAAACGCACAAGAGTTGTGTTGAAATGTTTTAATTCGTAATTCATACATAATCCTCCTTACATTATTTTTCAGCAACTTTTACAACCTCTACAATATCAGCTATGTCGCAATCCAATTTTTCACAAATTCTTAACAGTATGCTTGAATTAACACTTTCGCCTTTGGATAGTTTTGCTAAAGAGGTTGTACTTAATCCTGTAATAGTTCTTAAATCCTTTTTATTCATATTTTTATCTATTAAAAGTTTCCACAATTTATTATAACTAAATTCTACTGACATTTATATTCCTCCATATCAATTTGGGTTAATTAAAAAACCACATCTGCCCTTATCTTTTAATCCTGAAAACTCAATTAGTTTGGCATCTTTATAATGGATATTAGGTATTTCATTTTCAGCAATTATAACTTGGCCATAGTTGTTATTCTTAACTAAATATTCAAATAAAGCGGCTTTCATACCGTTTGAATTATTGCTCTCCCTTTCTGTTAAAGCCATTATAGGTGAATCTATTATTAAAAGCTTCGGTGCATATTTTCCTTCAATAGATAAATATTTCATAAGCACGAAGGCAAATATTGTATTTATAAAAGACTTAAATCCCTGACCTTCTATCGATTTGTTACGGGAATTTGTAATAACATCGAAAGTTCCTAAATCTACACGAGATGTTAAATACTCAGGGAATGCACTTTCACGAAGCATTTCGTCAAGATATTTATTGATTTTGTCAATTGTATCACGCTCAAAATGATTTTTGGGATTATACTTTATTTCGCTATCTTCTTCGTGTTCTACTTCAAACATTTCAGCATTCATATTATCTGCAACAGACTTTATAACTTCAATTTCTTTTATAAGTTGTTGTTTGCTTTGGTATGATGCTAATGACTTTTTCAGTTCATCAGTGTATGGCTTTAATTCAAGCTCAATGAGATTTAAAATTTCATTATTCTCGGTTTCATATAATTTTAAATTATCTTTATATCCATTTAGCTCTTCGGTGATTGCTTCGATTGTTTCTTTCAAATCAGCTAACATCATTTTAATTCTGTCAAGTTCAGCTTGTGAAGCTTTGGTATAAGAATGATGAGTATGGGGTTTTATAGCTGAGTCGCAAAATGGGCATTTTTCATTTTGGGTATTAAACACTTGTTTCTGTTCACCGTTGATTATAAATTCCAAGCGTTTAATATCAGAAACATACTGGCTTTCAAGAGCGGCATATCTTTCTTTTAAAAATTCAGCTTCTTCAATTTTTGCAGATAAATCATAAATATCCTTCAGTAATTTTTTGCTTTTTTTCATAGAAGCAGATATTTTTTCATCTGTTGCACTTATCTCCTGAAGTAAGCGTTCAATTTCTGCATCTATGTCGTTTGCTTTGTTGAGTTTCAATTCTTCTTGCAGTTTATCATTACGCTCCGTTAGAGAGATGATGTGTTTTTTAATATATTTAGTTACGGCTTCTCTTTTTGCCTTTTTTATTGCACCACTTTCGTGGTCATCGGGAATATTTTGTTCCTCACCATTTATTAAATATAACAGGCTTGATAATGCTGCCGTAATGTTTTTGAAGCTTAAAGAAGTAATAATAGAGTTATTTGATGATATTCTGTTTTCATCAATTAAAAACATATTAAGTATTGTTCGCCAAGTCAGGTTTTGAGATTTGTATTCTTGACTTGAAATTATCTGCGGAATATCATCTATTCCAATTAGCGATAACAAGATGTTACCGGCTTTTTTTGTGGTGTATTCTTTGCTTTCGATGTCAGGATGGTTAGTTTCAATCTTAATTTTAGTTGAGTCAAGTTTTCTTTTTAAATTTATCGTATATCCATTTTCTTCAACAATATCCATTGCTACAGTATCATATCCTGATAATATATCGATAGGATTAGTCTTGCCACCAAATAAATAGTCAATAACATTGATAATATATGTTTTTCCGGTATTGGAAGGACCGTAAATAATATTTAAGCCTTTATCAAGCTCTATAACAGAAGTTTTCTTTCCGCTGCCATAAGCATATATTTTCTTGATATAAAAACTCATTTTAACGCATCCTTTCCTTGTTAGATTTTTCTTTGATTATAGATGATATTTCTTTTTCGTCCATATCACCAAATGAACTAAATACAGACTGTACTGCTGTTTTATACTCTTGGGCATATTCTGAGTCCAAACCGTCGGCATAATTTTTTCCGATGACATCTATAGAATATACCAACCCCCTTGAATTAACTGTAGCCTTGACAAATCTGTTGATTACAAGCCTTTTTAGTGCTGCGGTTATGCTTCGCCTTTTAGCAGATATTTCGCCATATTTATAATGATTTTCACCGTTTAAATTTTTATCTGATAAACCAAATTCTTTAGCATAAACCGACATAAAATCGAGATATGTAATCTTATCAATGTTTAATGGCTTCTTCGCTACTTCAAGTAAAATCATCAATCTTAAAGATACTTCAAAAGTTGTATTATATAAGTTTTTCAAATCACTTCACCCAACCTTTTATAATATCTTCATTTACAAGAATATGGCATACTCCTTTTTTTGCATCATTAGAAAGCCATAATGTATCACGGCTCAACAAACAAGACGCAGCCGTTGTCTGTGAAGCCTGTGCAAGAACTTTGCTCATCCTTTCAAATCCATTTGCGTGTTCGCTATCCCACACATCTATAACGCCTTCCTTGATTTCTTTTTTTAGTACTTCAAAAGGCGCCGGGTCTTCATCTGCATAAGCATCTCTTGATTTTCGATTTAGAAATTCAGCATTAAAATATGATTTTCTTTGTCTGTTAAAATTTTCGGTATAATCATATTTTTCCAATTCATTTTTTGCAACTTTTGCAACTTAACGCCAACTTTAAGTAAACGATTTATCCTTTGTTTTCCTGTAAAATTAAATCATAAAGAACACAGATAACTTTTTGACAAAACACAATTTATGTAATTATAACACATTTTTGCGAATTTGTCAATCAGATGTTTGAATTTGCAAACTTTTAATGCGTTTTTCTTTTGGATAAAGGAGGTTTTTTATGATTTATTTTAATTCAAGCTGAAATACATCGTGAAATATAACACCGAAAGCGAGGAATTATTAGTGAAAGTATTAAAAAATATGCGTATTTACGCAAAAACATTGAATTTCGAAAGGATTGGTGATATAATATGAATGATACACTAAATAAAAAAAGAAGCGGTTGTAAGGATGTTTGGAATGCCTTTATGCTTGACGGAGCGACCTACTCGGATAATGACATTCCATTTTGTTATACAACTGCGGCAAGCTTACCTAAAGGTATTATAACTTGGGAAGAAGCCAAAGCAATTTATAAAAAGCATCGTATTAAAGGGGATTTGAGTTTTCAACATCCTGCATATGTATGTTGGTACATTGATGATTATAAATTTGACGGACCGAGAGGTATATGGCACGACTGCAATTTTGCATTAAAAGTTCTTCGTCATTTTTCAGGGGCAATTACACCCGACTTCTCTACTTATCAGGATTTTCCTGAACCACTAAAAATTTATAATTCTTATCGTATGCGTGCCTATGGTCATTGGTTAGGCAAAAACGAAATAAGTGTAATCAACAATGTCCGTTGGGATACTCCTGAAACATACCGATATTGCTTTGACGGTATTCCTAAGAATAGTATTGTTGCAATCGGAACTTGTGGTGGAAGCCCAAGAAAGCTGATAGACCGTAAAAGATTTGAAGATGGTCTTAACAAAATGGTTAAGACTTTGAACCCACATACGATTATCGTTTATGGTTCAGCAAAATATGATTGTTTTGAAAAGTTAAAAGGGCAAGGCATCAATGTCATTGATTTTCCTTCTCAAACTGCGAAAGCATTTGAAAGGAGAAAATCAGATGAGTAAACCTGACATCGGATATTTTAAGGGAACAAATGGTTCTTCAGCACAAGTTTGGGATAGTATCTCTCCTACACAGGAAAACTATCCTAACACGCTCCTTCCTAAGTCCTTTACTATGGATTTAGGAAACAAAAAGTTGTGGGTAAGTGCTAATGCAACTGGGCACATGTATGAATATGTATCATCGCAAATGAAACATGGTATCGTTATTGAGGGTACTCGTTTGACAACACAATTACTTCTTGACGATATGCGTTCATCGTTAAATAAAGTCACTGCTAATGGAATAAGTTATGGTTCCAAATTGTCAAACGGGAACTGGGAATTTGTTATATTAAAACCCCGAACGAAAGGACAATATGATTCGGTTATACATGCATTTTTCAAAAATAAAGGAGGAATCAAATAATGAGAACAAGTAATCAAATAATAAATGGCTCTGTACTTCTTGAAGAATATATTCCATTAAAATTTATCTCAAATGAAAAAAATGAATCTCTTAATTATGCACGATATTCAAAAGGTGATAAATCTTTGTTAGAGTTCGCCTTTGACACAAACACAAATCAACTTTACAGGATTCTGCTTGTGCTATGTGAAGATTTCTCCATTAACGAGTGTTGCTTTTCACTCCCTGATATATTTGAATCGGGTAGCTTGCTTTTTGACCATAGTATTGATAAAGAATGTTCCATTTTTCATTGTGAAGTTTTCAAAGATGCTATAAACCTAAAACTAAGCGAAAGCAAATTTAACAAAAGTATTATTTCAGACAATATCTTGTGGGAAATCGACGACAAAAATGAGTTAATATCAGTCACTTTGTTCAATTTATCGCATGAAGAGATTGAACATGCTATAACAGAACTTCAATACGTACAGAATTTAAAATAAGATGTAATCAATAATGTCCGTTGGGGGACTCCCGGAACATACCGATACTGCTTTGACGATATTCCTAAGAATAGTATTGTTGCAATCGGCACATGCGGAGGTAGTCCCCGAAAGCTGATAGACCGCAAAAGATTTGAAGATGGGCTTGACGAAATGATAAAAAGGTTAAAGCCTTATACTATTCTAAATCATACATCTTACCAAATGGAGGTAACTATTTATGACGATAAAAGATTTTATTTCAAACTATAAGCTTCACGATAGCTTAGTAGAAAATATAACTTAGAATACAGAAACTTCAGAACTGATTTTATCAATCGACTTCTGTTATTGGATGCAAGGAAACTATAATAACGAGGAACCTATGATAACGGTTGAGCTTTGCCCGTATGTGGGTAATTATCCTTACCCCAA
>OIXG01001758.1_pt1 | contig 19222 bp, 15 predicted proteins | sample 1587731 | NCBI WGS metagenome assembly OIXG01 (sample SAMEA3888908, study PRJEB22519) | human gut metagenome | biome: human gut; feature: human-associated habitat; material: faeces | place: Denmark | collected 2010
ACTTAATGTCTCACGCTATGATTACTGAGCGGCGACGGCCTTCTTGGCATCCTTGAGGATGCGAGCAACGGTATCACTCAGGTTGGCTCCCTTTTGTTGCCAGTATTCAATGCGTTCGGCATTGAACGTCAGGCGCTGGGGCCCCTCGGCGATAACCGGGTTATAAAAGCCGACACGTTCGATAAAGCGACCGTTACGACGAGCACGCGAATCACAGACAAGCATGTTGTAAAACGGGCGCTTTTTAGATCCGGCGCGGGACAAACGAATAATTACCATAGATTCCTCTTCATTAAATGGAGCGCCCGTACCAGGCGCATACAAACACAGTCACCCTAAGTTTTACCTAGCGCAACAGGCTCGGGATTTTACGCCAAAACGTCCTGAAAAACCATTGTGATTTCATACATCCGAGCTCTTAAGACTTGAGTTATGTTAAAAAAAGTCTTTTCGGGCGATAAGAGTTCCTCTATCGGCATGATAAAGCATCGCGTTTTCCGTAAAATTACCGGCGAATTCACTTGCGGTTTTTGCAACAACACGTTAGAAGTTGAGAGACCCTCTATCGAAACGAAGTAAACCCGAAATAAACCACTGAATCCTGTTCTACCCTGATGAATAAAGACACTCTTTCCGACATTCCCACAGGCACCCTTGTTCAGGGTGCGGTTGAAGTTATCGAACGATTAATTCTCGAAGGGAGCATCAAACCCGGCGAGCATTTACGAGAGAAAGAGTTAGAAAGCAGGGTCGGGATCAGCCGAACGCCGATTCGCGAGGCTTTACGGTGCTTGGAGTCTCACGGGCTTGCCGAATCCTTTCCACGCAAGGGCTGTTGCGTCCGAACCATCTCCTTAAAAAGCCTCTACGATACGATGGAAGTCGGCATTGCACTCGAAGAGGCCACTCTTCGCTTAGCCCATAAACGAATCAACCCTAAGGGAATTGAGGCATTAAAAGTCTACATCAAAGGACTGCGAGCGTCTGCGAGGAGAAAAAGTCCGACCTATTCACTTGATGCAGAAACCCGTTTCATCGATTTACTCAATAACCTGGCCCAAAACGCTTGGCTCGCCAAGCAACTGCATGTTTTCCGCCGCATTGCGTAGTGGCAACGAAACTCCTATCACTTTGTCAATCCCGACCCGAAGAAAGCCCTTGAACGGTACACGACAATCGCGCAGATGCTTTCCGAACCGGACACTGATACGGAAGAACTTGTGCGGTACAACAGCCGAACACTGCGCGAACGCTATGAAAGTTTTATCAAATACGCGGAAAAGAACGGATTAAATTCCTAATATGCCTCCTTAAAAAGGCACTGTCCGAGGCCAAAGGGCGCCTTTTACTCTCAGACCCTGGCCGAAAGGCAACAATGCGCGTAAGCTGCCGGAAAAGACCTTTTACCGACTTACGCTATGAAACCGCTGATTCCGGATTTCTTTCCATTGCAAACCGATACGGCGCATACGATACCTCCTGAGGGGAACCTCGGTGCGGACGGCGCCCCTGTATTTCTTCATAACGATCCGGAAAAAGAAATCTAGGTTTTAAATGCGCTTCAGGACGAATTGCAAAGCTGTCGTGAATTTGCCATTTCCGTTGCCTTTATTACCGATAGCGGCATCGCTCCTCTTCTTTTAACCCTTGAAGATCTGGAAAAGCGCGGGATCCCCGGCCGCATTCTGACGACCGATTATCTGTGTTTTACCAGCCCGAAGGCGCTGCGCAAACTCAATAGTTACCACAACATCGAAGTTCGCCTATTTCGGTATTCCGAAGCCGGGCGAGGCTTTCACACAAAAGGCTATATTTTCGAGAATCCCGACCTCGTTCATATCATCATCGGAAGTTCCAATTGGACGAACACGGCCCTGACGACAACCGAAGAATGGAACACAAAGCTCGTCTTAAATAAGGACGGTCGGTTTGCCAAAGACGTTTTTAAGAAGTTCGAAGCGCTTTGGAAGAAAAGCGACCCCATCGACCAAGTGATCGATGAATATGAAACGCAGTGGGGAGCCTTTACGCGTTCCGAAGCAACGCTTCGCCATCTCATTGATGATCGCATCGATGTCTCGCAACAGCCGACCCCGAACTCGATGCAACGGGAATTTCTCAAAAACCTCCAAGTCTTGCGAGACCAAGGGAAAACACGTGCTCTACTGATTTCTGCAACGGGAACCGGCAAAACATACGCGGCGGCTTTCGCCGTCCGACAATTTCGCCCCAAGCGCTTGCTTTTCTTAGTTCACCGCGAGCAAATCGCCAAGCAGGCATTAAAGAGCTTTCGACGGGTTTTAGGAGATCAATACGGCTCATTCGGCCTACTTTCCGGCAATTATGCGAACTACGAGGCGCAATGCCTTTTCAGCACCATTCAGACGATGGCCAAACCCGATGTGCATCACAGTTTTTCTGAGGATGCCTTCGACTTCATCATCATTGATGAAGTCCACAGAGCCGGCGCAACAAGCTATCAGACCATCATGAATTATTTCCGCCCGGCGTTTTGGTTCGGCATGACGGCAAGCCCCGAAAGAACGGACGGATTTAATATCTTCAGCCTTTTCGACCACAATATTGCTTATGAAATTCGTTTACAGACAGCATTAGGTCAAGATCTCCTCTGCCCTTTCCACTATTTCGGAATTACCGACCTTGCGGTCGAACAAAAGCAACTCTCTAACTTGCGAGATTTTCAGTTTCTCACCAGTGACGAGCGCGTCAAACACATTCTCAATCGAGCCGAGTATTTCGGTTACAGCGGTTCGCGCGTCAAGGGGTTGATCTTTTGCTCCACCCTCGATGAAAGCAAAGCTCTTTCAGCCAAATTCAATACCAAGGGCTACAAAACGTGTGTGCTTTCCGGAGATAACACGCAGGAAAGTCGCGAAGAAGCGATTGAACGCCTGACTCAAGAAAAACGCGATTGTTCCGCACTTGATTACATCTTTACCGTTGATATCTTTAACGAAGGCGTTGACATTCCAGAAATCAATCAAGTCCTGCTACTCCGCCCGACGCAAAGTCCGATTGTCTTCCTTCAGCAGTTGGGACGAGGACTACGCAAAGCCGAAGGCAAGGACTACGTGATCGTTCTTGATTTCATCGCGAACTACAAAGAAAACTATCTGATCCCCGTTGCGCTTTCCGGAGATCGCTCCTACGACAAAGACACATTGCGCCGGTTCGTCGCTGTCGAGCACCGACTCATTCCGGGTGCCTCGACAATTGAATTCGATGCGATCACCAAGGAAAAAATATTTGACGCGATTGACTGTGCCCAAACACAAAGTAGGAAACTGCTCCGCGAGGCGTACACCGCCCTGAAATTCAAACTCGGTCATCGGCCGACATTGCAAGAGTTTGAAGACAACAATTCGATCGATGTCATTAAATACTTCGATGTCTTCGGTTCCTACTATAGCTTTCTGGTTCAGTCAGATCCGGACTTTGAGGAACGCCTACCCACCGATGCCGAGACGATTCTTAACTACTTTTCTTCCAAACTCGGACGGGCTCAGCGCATTTCCGAAGTGGTCGTTTTGGAGGACCTTTTGAGCGGCCAAGGACGCTTGATGCACAGACTCGCCTCCTCGCTTTCGAGCACCTATCACCAGAGTCTGACTCAAGCGCACCGTGAGAATGTCATCCGCGTTCTCACCAATCAATTCTGCACGAATGAAAACATTGCAAAAAAGTACGCGCCTTGCGTTTTCATCGAAAAAGACGGCGACGGAGATTGGAAAATCGCGAGGCATTTTGCGCAACTACTGCACGACAATCCGGTACTACGCGATTTTCTATCGGACTTGGCTTCATTCATGAAGCGTCGCTTTACTCGAACGTATGCCGAGCCTTACGGGGGACACGGCATTTGTCATAAACGAAAAGTACTCTTACGAAGATGTGTGCCGTCTTTTAAATTGGGAAAACAACGTGAACGGTTAAAACATCGGCGGATACAAGTACGATGAAAAAACAAAGACGCTTCCTGTCTTTATCAATTACAAAAAAGAGGCCAATGCCATTTCCTACGAGGATCACTTTCAATCCCACGACGAGTTGATTGCCATTTCGAAAACCAATCGACGTGTGGACTCGAAGGATGCAAAGCATATCTATAAGATCGGCAAAAACGAGGCCGATAATCGGATTTATCTTTTTATGCGCCGAGATAAAAACGACAAGAATGCGGCCAAGTATTTTTACTTTCTCGGTGAAATCGAAGCCAAAGGCCCTCCTTCGGCTCTAAAGCTGGCGTCCGGAGAAAACGTCTTTGAGATTCACTACCATCTCAAAACACCGGTGCGACAAGATCTTTACGATTATCTGACAACAGAAACACAAATTTAACCATCATGAAAACCATTGAAGTCGTAGCTGCCATCATTTATCAAGACGGAAAAATCCTTGCCACGCAACGCGGGTACGGGGACTTTAAGGACGGTTGGGAATTCCCGGGCGGCAAGATTGAAGCGGGGGAAACTGCCCAAGAGGCCATTGTCCGCGAAATCAAAGAAGAACTGGCTGTGACGATTCATCCCGAAAAGCTCATTACAACCGTCGAATACGATTACCCAAAATTTCACCTGACGATGCACTGCTTTCTTGCCTCACTCGAAGAGGGCCATCTTTCGCTTTTAGAACACGAAGCGATGAAGTGGCTGACAAAAGATGAGCTTGATACAGTCTCGTGGCTTCCGGCTGACGTTAAGGTCGTACAAAAACTCAAAGAGACGGTTTTCACAAACACGTAAAACCTATAACTCTTAACTGTCACGTGGAACTTGACTGAATTAATTCCGCATAGTCGGATTTTTACCAGTGTGAGAACAGACTCCTGTGATTCACTTGTTTTCCTCCTCTCCCCGCAACTGTTTTATCGGCAAAACTCACTTCGTTGTCCGAGGACTGACAACGCATCATCGCAAGGCTAACTTACTCAAACCCGCCAGAAAACGCCTCTCGCTCTGTACTCCTGTAATGAGGCGGTTTTCGACATATTCTTAAATTGAAAACAAGACTGCAAATACGGAAAACCGCCTTGCGTTCTAGCTTGTACATTGTCATTGGAGGATTAGAGCAAGCTTATCCCCCTCCCCGACTCTTATACACAATGGAGAAAAAAAATAAAAAAGCAATTGACGCTTGTTGCTGCTATCTGTACTGGACTAGCGAGCCAACTAGTGTTCGTAGCAAATGCCCAAGTTTACGGACGTGTCGATAATGGCGTTTACTTTACAAACATAAAAGGTAACGGCGTTTCTAAAAACAGCTTCACCATGGAAAGCGGCATGGCAGGAGCCTCACGCTGGGGAATTAGAGCAGATTCCGATGAATTTGCACCGGGATGGAAAGTTTCCGTGAAACTTGAAGGTAAGTTGTTATCCGACACCGGGGAACTTGGAACTGACTCGACCATTTTCGACCGCGAAAGTTCGATTATCGTTTCTTCCCCGTACGGAGCCCTCTAATTCGGCCGCATCGGATACTTACACGGCGGGGTCTCAGGTGGCATGATTGCCGGTCAAACGAATCCGTTCGGTGTCGTCTACAAACAATGCGGAGCACAAAACGTCTTCATGAACGCTGCTGCGCGTACCCCGAATACAATTCGCTATGAAACACCCAAGTTCAGTAGCTTTTACCTAGCAACACAGTGGTGCAATTTTGCACCCAAGTCATGATAAGGGCAGGCTCCCCGCCTTGAGCGCGAATTGCTTTAACATGCTCCGGAAGATAGTAAGAATCTCTTGCTTGATCCGCTTCAGGACGGTTTGATGCCTGTAGCAAAACTAAATCATAGCGTTCACGCTTTTTAATTTCGGGATCAAGGTATTTTTTTCAATCAAAGGCTGGTTTGCATGCGATTTCATAATCGCATTGTCCAAGTATTCCGCAACAGGATACTGAGAGAGATTGCCTCGCCCAATGGTCGCAATGCGTGTCTTAAAGGACTTGCGAGCCTCTTTTTCGTCCTTAGCCTGACCGGAAACGATGGCATCTCCGATCAGGAAATTGGAAAGATAGCCGTTTAACCCACAGTTGTAATAAGTATACGAATTGCCGACCACAAGAAGCGTTTTCGGTGCCTTAACAAGATTCTTCACCGTCGGAGCTTCATGGGAAATGACAAAGTTAACCTTCCCGGTTTCTGCCGCCATGGTTGAAGAAGCAAAGCCTGACAGCATCAGAGAAACAGTCAGGGCCACAACCGTACCTTGTATTTTTTTTATTTTGAACTACCTCAGGAGGGGAATCGGCAAGCCGGAGAAGACCGACTTGCCGATAGGAAAACTACATGTTGAAGAATTGATTCATCAGCAGGATGGTTCCGAAGCAAGCACACATCGGAATCCAATTGCGACGCACCAGACTCATCGGGCTCACACCGGCCACCAAGGCCGCAGCAATCAAGCATCCGGCAACCGGGCTCATAGAACGGAATATCGAGCAAGCCAGATGCATCGGAACCATCATGGCAGGCAGGTTGCCTCCCACTTGGTTTTGAACATCAATACTTAAGCTCGCAAAGGCCGAGAAAGCACCGACACCGGAACCCGTTAGGAAGGTCACGATACCGACCAACCCCGAAAGCACGAAGGTCATACCGCCGACGCCGAATCCGAATCCTTTAGCCGCACCGATGATTTCCGAGACAAGACCGGATACACGCAAGCCGGTTGCAAACACTTCGGCGCAAATCACGAGGGCCACGACACCGCCGAAGAGTGCACCCATCTTCTTGAAGAAGACCAAGCAGTCCTTCATCACCAACTTGGCATCACGAAGTCGGATTAACTCAATAATGGCCACGACAATCCACGTGAGCATCAAAGCGCTCGGCGTGCTCAACTTAATCGAAGCAATGCCGAACTTAGAAAAGACGAAGAGCAACACGATGGGAACGAACGGGAAAACGGCATACCACTTCGGGCATTCGCGGGTGACAGGGGCTTTAGCTTCCTGTACCTCATCGGCAATATCGACCTTCTTGGCATCGTAATACTTAGCCGTAAAGAAGATGGCAACCGCCGTCACGATATAAGCAAGCCAGCAGGCCGGCAACTACCATTCGACAAAGTACGTCATGGAATCGACATTGGCGACCTTAGCCGCGAGCTGTTGAGTGCCGAAAAGCGGACCGGCTCCAATGGCCGAGCAGCAAGCAATACACGCTGCTGCCGCTCCGCGACTGACGCCGACTCCGACCAAAATCGGATAAAACGCCACCAATAAGAGCATGGTCAGACCTGCCGCCGAGACGACTACAAGATTAATGCCCTGCCCGATTAGATACGCTAAAGCCAAAACAAAGTAAGGCTTACTCAAGGCACGCAAAGGTTCGGCGCACAACTGAACCAAACGGTTAGCCGCTCCGATTTGGCTCATGTATCCGGCGAAACCGCCGCAGGTCATAATGATTAAGCCGACGCCGACGACCTGTTTCTTGGTAATCGCATTAATCAATTCGATTAAGTCGAACCAAACAAAGCCCGTCGTCTTCGTGCCCTTAGGCAAAAATTGCGTCGTACCGCACAAAATGCAGATGCCGATAATGATTAAACCGCTTGCAAGCAAAACGATATGAACCGGATAGCGTTTGATAATCATCCATCCGGCAACAATCGTAATCAATGCCGCCGTAATAATTGGGATTGTCATATCACTTTCTCCTAGTGTTTGGGATTTCTACTCGGAAAACCCGGTTAACCAGCCTTTCCATTTACTTAATATCGGAAACGAATTGAAACCCCAGATCTTTCGCCTCCGAAAAAACTATCGAGAAAAGAACCGATTGACGGTAAACTGTGCGATTTCACGCAACGACTTAGCCAAGGTCTCGTCAATGTCGCAAGCAAAATCAATCTGCGTGACGTCAATCTTGAAAAGAGATGCAATGACAGTACAGGCCAAAAGGTACGATCCGGCCGACGTCGGGTGACGCTTATCGGCGATATAAAGCGGGCACGACGGGTCACGCTGGATAGTCTCGGCAAATGCCAATCCTGCCGGAACCGCGAGAGCCGCATTTTCATTGGCAACTGAGATAATTGAATCGGCAAGTTGAGCTGTCATTTCCGGGCGATCGCGATAGGCCCAGGAAATAACAAAAATCGGTGTTGCGTTGTGGCTTCGGCAAATCTCGGCATCTTTTTTTCCGAATTGCCTGAAGTTTTCTTTCAATTGCGGATGAATCGGTCCTTGCGTGGAGTCGAGCAAAAGGACGCTATCCCACAGTTGTTCGGACGGGTCACGAAACACAACCGTATTGTTGCCGTCGCTACTAAAGCTATACGACCCGATGGCATTGGGACGGAAATAACTTTCCAGATCGTGCCAACTTAGGCTGGCTCCCCCGATGGCAACAAGGTTTGTGCGGCACTTGGGAGCACCGGGGGCTTTTTGAAGAATTCGCCGCATGAAGCGGTGCGATCCGTTATTAAAAAAGAAGAGCGAATTGCCGACCCAAAGAAGAGCCTTCGGAGGATTGATTTCTTTGATTGACGGAACAACCGTGTGCTGCAAACCCGTCACGGGATTAACGGGAAGAACTGCTGTACTCATAGACAAGAAGACAAGACCGCATCGAAAACGGGACATAGCCGAAAAAATACAACCCAAAACCACACTCACCTGCGCTGAGTTTATACTGCACGAAGTTCGTGTTATTTCAAGGTAGTCAATGGACTTTGCAAAGAATGCAAGGTACAAGGTGCGAGAATTGCGGGTTTGTCTTTTTTTTGGGAATTCGCTTTTAACTCTGCGTGTCGTCAAGAAAACACTGAGTTGCCGGTGCAAAGTTCGTATGAAGACTTGCGGTCCATACACGTCGACAAATCCCGATTAACGCTTCAATCGGCAACCTGAAGACGCTTCGTTGAGAGTCAGACGGATTTTGTGTGAGGCGAGCTTGCAGAAGAGAAAAATCTGACACAGCCTAGTCGGAAAGATTGCCATTCGAACGGAACGGCGATAATTCCGGAACTTCCGGCACTTTCCAATACGGCAAGATCTCCTCTTTCTTTTTAAAAAAATATCTCCGTGATTCCTTCTGTACCCAGCGCATAAAAACACGGTGACTCTTGGAGTTCCACATTTCCTTGCGACAAACCACATAGGTCTGAAGGGGTTTTCGACACCACCCGTTTAAAATCGGAACGAGTTTTTTCTGGGCAATTTCCGTCGCGCACAAAAAGTACGGCATATCGATGCAGATGCCGGAGCCTTTCAGAACATTTTCTTTAATTGCCAAAATATTAGACATCACAAACGTGTGCTGGCCGAAAGCCACGTCTTGAGTTTGACCGTCTTTGCAAAGGGAGCGTGTCGGAAATCGTGTCGCCCCGTCAAACACATAGACCGTGTGTTGAAACAAAGTTGCGGGGCTTTCCGGCATTAAATGGTTTTTCAGATACTCGGGAGAGGCTATCGGCACATAAAAATTCGGACTTCTCGGCAAACAAACGAGGTCGTCTTCTTTTTCGATGACCTCCCCGGTCACAAAAACGATGTCCACCCGTCGATTCATTAACTCCGTCATTCCGGAGCCCCCGGAAACTCGGAATTCAACTAGAGGAAACTTTTTCTGGAATCTCAAAAGGGCTTCACCGAGAAATTCAATTTCCAAGCTGTACGGGGCTCCGAGACGGAGAACTCCTTGCATCGTCGCATTCGGTCCTTGCAACTCATCGATGATTTCTGCTTGTCGCCGGATTTGATCGGACATGAGATTTAATGCTCTCTGTCCGAGTTCCGTAAGTTCCAGGGGTCGTGCGTTGCGCACGAGAAGAGAACGACCGACAGCCTTTTCCAACGTCGTCAACATACGAGAAACCGTTGAGACATCAACGCCGAGTTCTGCTGCCGTGCATGAAAAATTTCGGGTTTGGGCCAGATTAATAAACACGCGCCACAGGTTCAAATCATCCAGTTTTCTCATAGCAGGAATCCTTGCCTACGCAAAGGAAAGCCTCAGTCAGCAAGACGCAATCGTTTCGTATCGGCGGAAAAATGCCCGCCCTCCTCTGAAAGACTAATATTACTTAAAAATCTCCTTTTTAGGCGATGGGGCTGCTCATGACAAACCGCAGCCCCGAATTTCGCGACTCAGAAGCCGGGAAACCTTACGGAACTCTTTCTTCTTGTACGTTCCCCAAAGAGTCGCGGCGCTCTTTACCTGCCAGGCTATTTGAGATAAGCGGCAAACTCCGTTTCAAGGTTTTCCAGAGCATTGAGAATGCGTGCCTCGGCAGCTGTCCGGAATTCCCGAGCTTTATCGTTGGTCTGCTTTCGGGCGGTGAGCAGGTTATCGAGACTCGCCTTCTGGGGTCCTCCTTCGGTGGCACGGGCTTGAACGATAGACTTCGGATCTAAGGCGGCTTTAAATTCGGCCTCACTCATCGGGAATGCTTCCTTGTGCCATTCCTTCTCGGTGACCTCGCTGAAAAGTTCGACCATTTTGGCATACGGGAACGTCAAGGGGGTCAGGTTGTTAGCACGTGCGTACGTGACCATGGCACTTGCCGCATGATGACCGACTCGGAACGGAACGTGATAGCGACGCATCAGTTCATCGGCGACTTCTTGCGTGGCCGTCCAATCGCTGTTTAGTTCTTCAAGCGCTCTTTCGGGACTGACTTTCAACGCCTTAAGAATCTTGGATAATCCGGCCAACATGTCTTGCGTTTTGTCCGACACAGCCCGTCGACTTGCCACATTCTTGGCATCTTGCATCCCGGGTGTGAGGTTATGCATCAAAAATGCCGCTTCCACCGCTCCCGAGGCAACGCGACTCGCTAAGGTTCGGGTATTGTTCATCAGCCCGGGGTTACGTTTTTGAGGCATTGCAGATGAGACGTACGTCGTATCGTCTCCTTCGGCAAGAATCATCCAAGGACGCGGTTGTGCATACTGCACCATCACGTCTTGAATAAATGCTGCCGCATGCAAAGCGATGGCTTGCATGATTTGCGTAAATTCCAACGGAAGATCGACGGTTGCCCCTTGGGTCGCATCAAAAGCATTCTCAATGATGCCGTCAAAACCAAGCTTTTCTCCCATGAGACGACGATTTAAGGGCCAACCGGTGCCGTTTAAAACCGTGCTTCCCATCGAAGAACGATTGGCGCGTACATACAGTTCTTCGAGTCGATCTCGGTCACGAATCAGACCGTCGGAAACACCGAGCAAATAGTGTCCTAAAGAATTAGGCTGAGCCGCAACACCGTTGGTGTAGTTCGGAACCACAACGTCGCGGTATTTTTCAGCTAGTTGTGTAAAGTCTTCGAGCACGCCGGACAGAGTCTCATGTACAGCAAGAACATCATCGCGGAGCATCGCCAAACGATAGGTCGAATGCATATCCTGGCTTGAGCGCCCGACATGCAATTCCGTGATTTCGGGACCAGCAATGGCCGTCAGCTGCGGTTCCAACTTAATAACGCGATCGGTACGTACACCGTGCTTTGTCTTCGTCAATGGCATGTGCGTAGGTGCGCGCTTTTTCACTTGACACCAATCCTTGGGCGGTATTAATGACCAACGTGGCTCGATTGATTGCACACAGGTAGAAAAATTCATCGCGGGCCCCCTTATCGGTCAGTCCGGAAAGGTAGCTATCACCGCTTGTTGTGTCACTCATGTTTTATCTCCGAAAGAAAAGGATGGTAAGAGCATGATGCACGGGACGACAGAAAACAAAAACAAAAAAACGCAAAAAGAATTTGCAATTTTGCAAATTGGTTTTTATGCTCACGTCAAAAATCGTGATTTTTTTCAAAGAGGGTCTTGTGGACCAACGGTTTAATTTACTTGCTTGGAAAGCACTTTGCGCTGTCGAGAATACCGGATCGATCACTGAGGCGGCGGCGGAGCTTCGGACTGATCCCTCTACGGTCAGTCGCCTGATTGCTCACCTTGAAGCGGCCTTAGGGCAAACACTCGTGCGTCGCACGGAACGCCCGGCTATGATGACACAAATCGGTCGCGAAATTGCCAAAAAGGCCGAACCTGTTTTAAACGCCCATGCCGCTTTTCTTGCCCGAATCGCCAACGACACCGGAACAATGGCCGGGACCATTCGTCTTTATGTCGATCCGAATATCATTGATGACTCATTGATGTCGATTCTGACAGACTTTCAAACGCTTTATCCGATGGTCAATTTCCGAATCACTGCAAATAGTACGATGGCCGATTGCCTTGTCGGTGCAGTCGATGTCGTCGTTGTTTCTCAAAAGCCTCAAAACAAAGCTCTGTACTGCCTTACGCAAGGGTGTTGCGTCTTTATTCCCGTTGCTTCGGAGTCGTATCTGAAGAAACACCCGAAACCGATGAAACCGGAGGACCTGATCAAACATACCGGTTTTATCTACGACCAATCGAATGCAGAACAATCGCTGTCTCTGCAGTGTCAGGCTCTTGTTAGCAAAGTCCGTTACAAGAACAGCGTTGTCACGTCCGATCTTCTCGCTATCAAAAAAGCTGTTTTGAACGGTCAAGGTGTCACCACAACTCTTCCCCTTTCCTATTGCGCAAAAGAAATCGCCACAGGACAACTTCAAGTCATCTTAGACGGCTGGCATCAACCTCCGATGTCGGTTTATTGCGTCTGTTCGAGTGCCCTTTGGCACACACGCCGCATTCGAGTTTTCATTCAATGGTGGAGCAACCGCCTTATCGCGGAATACGAGAGCACTGAGACCCTAGTGCAATCGATTCTCGGGAATCGTCTCGCCTTGTACACCGAGACTTAGCATCGGCACCGTCCGAGCGCTTCTTGCTCAAACGCAAGAAAAGGTTTGAAGAAAAACCTCGCTTTGATCTACTCCCCTTGCCTGCGTTGCGGTGCCAAGTGGCTACTTTATGTTAAAAAAAGCGGGGCCGCCACAAGATATAGTTCTCCGTTCTCGTATCACCGGAAGATCAAAGCAGGCAATTCAAAACGTCTTTCCCCGTGCAATCCCGATATCGTGACGCCGTTAAAACGCAATCGGACGCAAAAGACGCCATGGGAAACTTCGATTTTCAAAAGATGCTGAATTTAGCCCTTTCACATCGCACGGTCGAACTTTTAGGAAGCGGTGACACACTTTCGAGTTTTGTCGCCGAGACCCTAACGCAAGAGAGCTCGTGCGTTTGGATACACGCCTCCGATGCAAGGCGCGACGCATTCCTAAACGCGAACATTTCGATGACAGAGGAGTGCTTTGCCGAGACCTCGGTTGAGTTGCTGGGACTTGCGAAAAGAGCCTTTAAGAAAAGCCCCCGTCGTATCATCGTATCGCTTCCGACATCCTACGACGGAACGCGCTTTTCTTTGGTGATGGATTTGGCGGACCTATCCGAGCAATACAAGGGAACGCAACTTCTCCTCTTGCGCGACATTTCGGATGCACGTTTTGCAACGCCGGCTGCCGTGCGCATCAGCCTGAATCAAGAAAAAGCGCTTTTCGGTGTCATTCGTACGACTTCGCTCATAAAGCTTGCGGGGCTTACAGAGCCCCTTACAGACAGGAACTGGCTTTTCACGTGCCCGGCCTATGGCAAAGAAAAAGCCGCACGCGTGCCGACCTATCGCACGACACGTGCGCTGCTTTTTAACTAAATAAGTTTCAGGGTCTCACCGCGAGCGACCTTCGGAGCATCGTTTCCGATCATTTCAAGCAGGGTCTGTTCGCCGATGACAGATACCCCGAGGTCGTGCGCTTTGGTCAACTTACTGCCGGCGTTTTCTCCGGCAACCACAAAATCGGTCTTTTTCGAAACCGAGCCCGAAACAGTACCGCCGGCAGCCTCAATGGCATCTTTGGCCGCATCGCGACTTAACGTCGGAAGTGTTCCGGTTAAAACGAAGCTCTTACCTGAAAGCGGCAGGTTTGCCGTTTTCGTCTCACCCTCGGCCCAAGTCACGCCGCGCGTTTGAAGCTCCTCAATGACGTTCCTGTTATGGGGTTCGGCAAAAAAGGACGCAATCGACTCGGCGACAACCTCACCGATTTCGGGCACTTGCATCAAATCCTCAACCGACGCGCCCATCAGAGCCTTTAAAGACTTAAAGTGAGAAGCAAGGTCTCTTGCCGTTGCCTCACCGACGTGTCGAATGCCGAGCGCAAAGACAAAGCGTGCCAAGGTGGTATTTTTGCTCTTGGCAATCGAATCGATGAGGTTGTGAGCGCTTTTTTCTCCCATGCGGTCAAGCTGAATTAAATCGCTTACCGTAAGCGCAAATAGATCGGCGCTTGTTTTCACAAGTCCCTTATCGACCAAGGTCGTGACCATCTTTTCCCCGAGTCCGTCGATACCCATCGCGCGGCGCGTAGCAAAGTGAACAATCGAAAGCTTCACTTGAGCCGGGCACACAAGGCCCCCCGAGCAGCGTAAATCCTTTTCTTCTTCGTCGCGAATGACAGCCGAGCCGCACACCGGGCACTTGGAAGGCATGCGAAACGCTACGGCATCCTTCGGGCGTCTTTCCGGAAGCACACGCAGTACCTCGGGGATTACGTCCCCGGCACGACGTACGACAACCGTATCACCGATCATGAGACCTAGCTCGTGAATACGGTCTTCGTTATGAAGCGTCGCGTTACTGACGGTAACCCCTCCGACGAACACGGGTGCTAATCGCGCCACGGGGGTCAAGCGTCCCGTGCGACCGACCTGAACATCGATATCGAGGACGCGGGTTAACACCTCCTCGGGTAGGTACTTGTGGGCACACGCCCAGCGAGGCTCGCGCGCCACAAACCCCAAGCGCTTTTCGAGCGCATAGTCATCGACCTTGTAGACAACGCCGTCGATTTCAAAAGGAAGGCTCTTACGGATTGAGGCTACATAGGTGTGAAAGGCAGCAAGACCTGCGGCATCGAACACCACGCGCCTGACCTTGGCAACCGGAAAGCCGATAGCGGCGTACTTATCTAAAAGCCCGGCTTGGGACGTCGCAAAGTTCGGGTCGGAACACTCACCGATTCCGTATGCGTAAAAATGTAAGGGGCGGGATGCGGCAACGCGGCTATCGAGTTGGCGTAAGGCCCCGGCGGCGGCGTTACGGGGATTGACAAAGGGTATGCTGCCCGAGGCGATTTGCTGGCGATTGATTTTTTCAAAATCGCTCTTGTGCATAATCACTTCGCCGCGCACTTCGATGACATCGGGAAGAACACCGGGCGCAAAGCAAAGCGGAATGTTGCGAATGGTCTTAGCGTTGGCTGTCACGTCCTCGCCGACAATGCCGTCTCCGCGCGTTGCGGCCGACACGAGGACGCCTTTTTCGTATCGAAGACTCGCCGCCAGGCCGTCGAATTTAAGTTCGCAGTCATAGCGAATCGGGTCCACATCAGGTAAATCTTTACGAATGCGCGCATCGAAAGCTACGGCACCGGCGTCGGAAAAGTCCGTTTCCGTGTGAATCGAAAGCATCGGCACTTTATGCACGACTTTGGCTAAATCCGAGCGTACCTCGCCGCCGACGCGTTGCGTAGGAGACGTGGGAGTTTTGAGCGACGGATATTTATCTTCCAAGGCCTGAAGGGCGCGGAAAACCCGATCGTATTCGGCATCGGGCACTGACGGGGCATCGAAAACGTAGTACTCGGTGTTCCAGCGATGAAGGGCTTGTTGGTATTCCAAGGCCTGTTTGCGCTCTTGCGGTGTCGGTTCACTGACGCTGGTTTGAGGTCCTACGTTTTTACCCTGTGCCATGATTATTGTTGCCTAAAGAGTCGGTTACACCGACGCGTACCCGGGGCGATACCCTGTGCATCCATTTCTTGAAATAACTTTGTGAATTCCCCGTCGATATAAGATGCAGCAGCCGAAGCAATCGGATTGTCGGCTCCGTCCACGAGTGTAGCGTCAAGGACGGCGCACACGTCGTTTGCCACCTCAAACAAAAACGCCAGAGGACGCAATGCCGGATCGCACATCGGGATATCGAGTTCAAAGGCAATACACGTGGCATTATCGATTTGCGGCACAATCGAAAGAAAGGGCTCGGTTGCGCCCGGGGCGCATTTGACATATCGCACGTCGCGGCGCTCAAACCCGTTACGACGCATCGCGGATTGTAGTTTTTCCGAATCGTACGCCCCCTCGGTTTTCACAAAGAGCGTCAGCGAATTATCAAAGCGCGCAATCAGGTGCGAGAGCTTTTGCGCTTTTTCCAAAATCTCATCGATATCGCTTTGCTCGACCTCGGCATCGATTTCAATGGCAATTTGGTTTGCAAGCTGCAAAAAACGCGACACGAGAAGCTCGTCGGCCGTCTCACCGCGACGCGCCAGTTGCATGCGAATCATGACGGCTGAACAGGCATCGTTACCGCGAAACGATTCGGACCAGGTTTGCTTGGCGCTATCGAAAAAATCAGCCGTCACGATGTTCGTTAGTTGCGACTTATCGATAAAGGCCGGAACCTGAACCAAGCGGTCGGTGGTAAAAAAGCCCTCGCGCGGTGTAAAGCGTACGAAGGTATCGAGCATGGGGTCATACTCGGGGGTTTTGCGCCCGGTATCGACTGCAAGAGGCCGAATGCTTAAAGCGGGCTCAGGGCGCGTTAACGAGACGACAGGAAGCTCATCGATCGGCGGTTCTTCTTCAATCGGGGCGGCCTCTTTCGGAAGCGGGGCCAATGTGACGCGTACCTTGTTCGGAGCATCTGCCTGCAGCACCGGTTCTTCCGGGATTTCTTTATTGTCGGGAAAATCAACGTCTTCGGCCCCTTTTCCCGTTAATGCATCGCCGACACCTTGACGCATCTGATCGGTGACTTCTTTCACGGAATCTTCTTCACGACGACGGCGAACAAAGAGAAAATAGAAAATAACAACGACCGCAACGGCCGCAGCAAAGAGTAAATACGAAGGCTCAAAAGACATAACTATGTTCTGTGTGAAAATCAAAACGTATGCGAAACATTATCACGGTTGGGCAAGTTGTGCGGCTTGTTCGACGTCAACGGCCACAACGCGCGAGACTCCGGGTTCTTTCATTGTCACACCGACTAATTGCTTTAACTGCTCCATCGAAACACGGTGGTGCGTGATCATCACAAACTGCGTGGCCTCACTCATGTCGGCAATCTTTTTCACAAGGCGATCTTGATTGGCCTCATCGAGCGGAGCGTCCACTTCATCGAGCAGGCAAAACGGCGCAGGATTGAGTTTAAAAATCGCAAACACCAGAGCTGTAGCCGTCAGAGCCTGCTCGCCGCCCGAAAGAATCTTGACGCTTGTATTTTTCTTACCCGGCGGCTGCGCGATGACATCGATTCCGGTATCGAGGATTTCTTCCCCGGTCAGGCGAAGCGATGCACTGCCGCCGCCGAATAGTCCCGTAAACATCTGACCGAAATTGCGATTGACGGTCTCGAAAGTCGTGCGTAAGAGCTCTCGTGTTTCTGCATCGATTTTTCGAATGGTTTCCTCGAGATTGGCAATCGCTTCCTTAAGGTCCGTCACCTGACGCTCGGTTTCTTGCATTGCCGCTTGACTGGCCTCAAGGTTTTCAAGCGCAGCGTGGTTGACAGGGCCCAATTGGGCGATTTCCTGCGCAAGACGCGTCAGTTTGCCTTTCATAGCCGTAAGTTTCACGTGCTCGTCGATTACGCGAGCTCTAAGGCTCTTACGATCGGCTTTGAGTTCCTCTAAGCGTGCCGTAAAAGCTTCGCCTTGCGTCACATAGGTCTGGCGCTTGACCTTTAAATCCGAGATTTCCTGCATCAAGGGGGCCTGTGCGGCCACAAGGTCGCTTAGACGGCTGCGAGCCTCTTCGACGGCATTTTCCGCCGCATCGGACGCCTTTTCCGCTTCCATTAGGGTTGCGCGCGCAGCGTCAAGCTCTTGCGTCACGCGCAGCAAGCCCTCTTGCTCGGCTTGTAAATTCAGGCCCTCAAGTTCGGATTGAAGGGAGGTGATTTCTTCCGTCAGTCGCGCAATTTCCCCTCGAGCACTTTCGCCTTCTCGGGATGCATCGCGCGAGCGCTCTTCGGAGGCATCGGCCTCAACAAGCGCCATTTTTTCTTCCGCGTTTTTATCCGTTAGAGCGCGATCGGCCTCACTCGCGCGCTGCTCGGCCTCTTCAAGGAGAATCTGAGCATCGGTCACAGCCTGCTCTTTTAGACCGAGTTTTCGATCGAGCTCTTCGAACGCTTCTTCAGCCGCATCACGCTTGGCTGTTAAGTCCTCGATCCGCGCGGCAAGTTCCTCGCGTTCGGCCTCGGCCTTTTGCGTGCGGGCCTTGTAGGCCTCGATTTGCTCGGAAAGGCGCGTCATTTGGACGTCAAGTTCGTGGTGCGTTTCGCGTGAGGCAGCTAAGTTGTCGGCATTTTCGCGAATGCGTGCATTGAGCGCCGTAAGAGCGCTTTTCGTATGAAGTTCTCGGCTTGCCAGCGTGGAAAGGATTCCTTTAAGTTCGGTTTCTTTTCCCGACAGTGTCCGAATTTGCGCCGCACGACTTAATGCCCCGGAGGCCTCGTTTTCTTCCGCCCAAAACGAAACCGAAAATGCATCGACCGTGTGTCCATCCGGCGTGACAAAACTCTCACCGCCGGCAAGCTTACTTCTGGACTCAAAAGCTTCCGTCAGGTTTTCGGCAACACAGACGCCCGAAAGCCAAACGCTTAACGCATCCCGCGTCACGGCATCCGTGGTTCTTACGAAGTTAAGGAGCGGCGTCAATGCGCTTTCTTTCTTTTGAGGCACATCTTTAACAGGTTCGTAAAAAAGAAGGCGCGCCGGAGGGGCACTTGCTTCTAACCCGGCTGCAAAAGCCACGTCTTTCATCTGCAGGGCCCCGGCTTTGGCCGCAAGGACAGCTTCCAAAGCTCTGGCCCACTTAGGATCCACATCGATTTGCTCAAATAGGCGTTTGGCTCCGTCAAAGCCCATCTTGGTAAGCCACTTAGCCAGAGCGCCTTCCTGGCCGATTTTCTCTTGGATACCGACAAGCGTTTGCAGGCGCGCACTGACGCGTGCTAAGGCAGCCGTTTGTTCGGAGATTTGCTGCGAGATTTCGGAAAGTGTCTTTTCGCCGGCTTCTTTTTCGTGCACAAGGCTCTCTTCTTTACTTAAAAGACTTTTGACAGACTCTTGAGCCTTACTTAAAAGGGCGGGTAACGCCTCAAAGCGCGCGGTATCGGGTACGCTCGCTCGTTCAAGTTCATCCGTTAAGGCATCAAAGCGCACCTGTGCGTCGGTCATTTCACGCTCGA
>OIXG01001760.1_pt1 | contig 19196 bp, 18 predicted proteins | sample 1587731 | NCBI WGS metagenome assembly OIXG01 (sample SAMEA3888908, study PRJEB22519) | human gut metagenome | biome: human gut; feature: human-associated habitat; material: faeces | place: Denmark | collected 2010
GTTACAAAACCATCGGCCATGCGATCGGCATGAGTGAAAATACGGTGGCAAAGTATGTGCGGCAGCTGGAGGAGAAAGGTCTCATCTACACAGAGCCGACGATGGTACGAAGCAAAGATGGCAGACCCCTGAACGGAAATCTGCTCTACACCGTTCGTCCTATCCCGGGTGTACTCGAAGCGTTCTATGAGCGGCAGCTCCGGCAGGTGGAGGAGGCTACCGCCCGCTATCGTGTGGCAGAACTCCTCAAAAAGTCCAATGCTCAAAGCCGACAGAACACCCCGTGTGCGCCTTTCCAAGAAGAGCCGAGTCCCAGCCGCCCCCAAGGGCTTAAGGACGAATTTGAGCCGCTTTCGGAGGAGTTTGCGGGAGCAACAGGGCTCCCGCCGAAGCCCAGCGGAGCGGGTTCGGTGGGAGAAGGAGGAGCGGCATAACGACCGATTTTTCGCCCTTTTGGGCGAAAATGAGGGATGTGGAGCTTGTGACGACGCAAAGCAGGATAAAGGCATGGCGTCGCAAGCGCCGTCGCAGCCGTCACTTCTGCCCGCAGTGCGGGCAGTTTCGGACGCTTGAAGCTGGCGTCTTTGAGAGGCGAAATAAGCACCGATGGCGTCAGCTTTCCCCAAAGCCCCGTGTTGCAGGGCTTTTCAAGGATGTCTTACAGCAAAAAGGAGGAATTGAATGAGTAAAGAAACCAGAGATCGTATTGCATTCCGGATGCAGCCGGAAACCAGAAGAAGGATCGAGCAGTGGTACGCTGCCGACAACTGCCAGAGCAAAAATGAGTTCATCGAGAAAGCCGTGAACTTCTATGTGGATTATCTGGGAATACAGGACAACCAAACGCTGCTGCCTATGGCAATCCAGTCTGCCATTGACGGCAGACTGAGTAGATTGGAGGACTATATTGCCCGCAGAGATTTTACCAGATGTGTGGAACAGGACATGACCAACGGCATCATCGCAGAAGCGTTCGAGATGGATCGGGAAGATTTGAAGCGCAGACGGGCGCAGAGCGTCCGCAATGTGAAAGCCACAAACGGTCTCATCTCGTTGGAAAAGTACGCACGCTCCCGCCAGGAGCAGGACTGGGATGATGACGAATGGCAAGACTGATCCTCAAGAGTCCCTATATCAAAAGCACCGGCGGGGCCTCCGGATACCTTCGCTACATCGCAACGCGGGAGCGGGTGGAGCTTATCCCAGATGACCGTCCGCCCACACGAAAGCAGGAGCAGCCCATCGCAAAACTGGTCAAAGACTTCCCGGACAGCAAGACGCTCTATGAGTACGAGGACTACCTGACGAAACCCACTAAGGTCAACGCCTCTGCGTTCATCACGCTGGCTCTCGAAGCCAACTGGGATTCCATTCACGAGTCGGAGCAGTACATGAAGTACATCGCCACCCGTCCCCGCGCCGAGCGCATCGGCGCACACGGTCTGTTCGGTGATGAGGAAACGGTCTCTCTGGAGAAATCCATGGAGGAATTGGAGCGCTACACCGGAAATGTGTGGACGCACATCATCTCCCTCAAGCGGGAGGATGCTGCCCGCCTTGGCTTCGACAACGCCGCGGCGTGGCGAAATCTCATCCGCGCCCACCGCAACGACATCGCGGCGGCAATGAAGATACCGCCCAACGACTTCCGTTGGTACGCCGCCTTTCACGACGAGGGCGAGCACCCGCACATCCACATGATGGCCTGGTCCGCCAAGCCGGGACAGGCTTACTTGTCCAAAGAGGGCATCCGTCAGATCAAGTCCAAGCTCACCAACGATATTTTCCGCAACGAAATGCTCCATCTCTACGAACAGAAGTCTGATTCCAGAGATGAGTTGGTGCGGGAGGCGCGGCGGACAATGCTGGAGCTGGTGCAGATCTTGCGGGATAGTATGTGCGACCACCCGGATGCCGAGCGGCTCATGCTGGAGCTGGCGGCGCAGCTTGAAACGGTCAAGGGCAAGAAGTCCTACGGCTACCTCCCAAAGCGGCTGAAGAAGCTGGTGGATGAAATTGTTGATGAGATGGAGCAGCTCCCCGGCGTGAGCAGGTGCTATGACCAGTGGCTGATGCTTCAGGGCAAGGTGGACAGTTACTACCACGACAAGCCCCGGGAACGTGTTCCTCTCTCAAAGCAGAAAGAGTTCACGCAGATCAAAAACGCCATCATCTGTGAGGCAGAGCGTCTGCGCCTGGGTGAGCTCACCTTCGAGGAGAAGAATCTCGGTCAGTACGATGAGCCAGAAGAATTCCGAAACGAGTCTTACGACTACTGGGTGCTCCGGGATGTGATCCGGGACGAGAGCCTGACCATGGAGGAGCGCGGCGAAGCCGTCTCTGAAATGGAAAGGCTGGCGGAAAGCGGCGATATGTATGCCCAGTACCTGATGGGAAAGCTCTGGCGGGACGGTCCTCTGCTGATACCCAACGCGGCGAATGCCCGGTACTGGTTCGAACAGACGGCGGATCAGGGACATCTGGTGGCACAATATTCCCTTGCTAAGTTATACCTCTCGGATGATTTGGAAGTGTGGGATACCCGGAAGGGAATGAACTGGCTCTACACCGCTGCGGTCAACGGCAGCCACTACGCTATGTACCGCCTGGCCAAAGAACTGCTCAAAGGCGATTTGATCAAACGAAATAGTGATGCCGCCGTGGAGTGGTTCACTCGGTCAGCTGAGCGGGGAAACCCCTACGCCCAGTATATGCGGGGCAAGCTGTACCTTGCTGGTAAGGAGGTTCCCCACGACGAGGAGAAAGCCGCATATTGGCTGACCCAATCCGCCGAGCAAGGCAATCAGTATGCACAGTACCTTCTGAACCACTTGGAGGAAAACCGTCCGCCCTCTGCAATGCTGGCAGTCACCCGGCTGCTCCATCACATGAGCCGGGTGTTCCGGGATAACTCCGTTCCCAAGTCGCGCCCCGGTGGTATCCAAATCGACCGTAAGCGGCTGAAGAAGCTCCAAGAAAAGCGCATCGCCTTGGGCCACAAGCCGGATGACCATGAGGAGCAGTGGCCCAATCTGACCATGTAAGAGGCGCAAAAAATGGGCCGCAAAACAAAGGACTAAAACCCTTCCACTCGGGAGGTAGAAAGGGACTGAATGAGAAAATCCAAATACAATTCTTTTGACGAACTCCCGCTGATGCTGACCGTGGAGGATGTGTCCCATGTGCTGGGCATCGGTCTGGCCCACGCCTATGAGGTGGCCCACCGCAGGGATTTCCCCACCATCACCCTGGGCAGCCGCATCATCGTTCCCCGTGATAAATTCATGGAATGGATCGACGAGCAGGCTACAAAAAAGTCCGAAATATTGTAATAGCTATTTCGGAAATTCTGTGGTATGTGTTTGTGTTAAAAAGGAGGGATCATAAATGGCAAAGAAACGAGCCAACGGCGAGGGCAGCATCCGCAAAAAGCCCAGCGGCCGCTGGGAGGGCAGATATACCCAGGGCATCGACCCGGTCACCGGCAAGGCCATCCAGAAAAGTGTGTCCGCCAAGACCCAGGCAGAGTGCAAGGAAAAGCTGGCGAAGGCTATTCGGGAAAACCGGGGCGTGCCCATCCATCACACCGGTGATTACACCGCAGCGGATTGGTGCCGCCTGTGGTTTGTGACTTACAGCAAGCCCAACATCCGCTACAACACCGCCAAGGGCTATGAAGGGATCATCGAACACCACATCATCCCGGCCATCGGTGCGATCAAGCTCAGGCAGCTCTCGTCCATCCATATCCAGAGGATGTACAACGAGACCAAGGAAAACGGCAGGATGCAGCGTGGGTCGAAGCAGAACAGTAAAGCCCTGTCCAACACCTTCGTGCGGCGCGTCCACGCGGTGCTGCAGGCGGCGCTGAAGCAGGCGGTGAAAGAGCGGCTTATCCCATACAATCCCTGCGAGAACTGCCGCATCCCGCCCAAGGACAAGAAAGAGATGACCATCCTGCCGCCGGAGAAGATCGGCAGATACCTTCAGGAAGCGGAGAAGTACGGCGTCCTGCCAATGTTCTATCTGGAGCTGTCCAGTGGCCTGCGCCGGGGCGAACTGCTGCGCTCCAGTGGACAGATTTGAATGTGAAAGAGCGTATTCTGACGGTGAATAAGCAGGTCACCCGCATGGAGGGCGAGCTGGATGTGACGGAGCCGAAAACAAAAAACTCCGTCCGCAAGGTGGCGCTGTCTCAGCAGGCAGTGGACCTGCTGGCGCAGGAGCGTGAACAGCACCCGGACAACCCCATCCTGTTCCCGTCGCCCCGGACGGGCGGCTACTGGAGTCCGGATGCCGTGTCAAGGATCAACCGGAAGCTGCTGAAAAATGCGGGCATCGAGGAGCATGTGCGCTTTCATGACCTCAGACACACATTCGCAACGATGGCCATCTCCAGCGGCGTGGATGTGAAAACCCTGTCCAGTATGCTGGGCCACTTCAGCGCCGGGTTTACACTGGACACCTATACGCACATCACCAACGATATGCAGCGGGGCGCAGCGGAGAAGATCGGCGGCTTCATGGAATCGGTCACGGCAGCCAACGCCCCGGAGCCTCCCGACCCTCCAGAGGAGAACCGGTGCAAGGTGATACCGTTCGAGAAGGTGGGATAAAGTAAACAAGGCCCAAGGGACAAGATTGCGTCCCTTGGGCCAATCCTTTTCAATTGAAAGGAAAACTCCCTCATTTTTTGCGCGAAGGCAAATAGTACACTTTTCCGTCCTTCGAAATCAATTGCACATCTTCAACATAGAGGTCTGAGTTATCATGGTGCAGTTCACTGTGTCCGCCAACCTGCGAATCGATCATACCAGCAGTTCGTTCAGATATGGAGCGGAAATTCCACTCATCATTTATCAGTCCGGGGATGAAATGAATAGCTTTATCCCAACCACCCCTCTTCCGGCGTATTTCTGCAGTATCGACACTAAGACGCTTCGTGGTTCCTTGATGCCAATGCGTTAGGCGAGTTTGTGTTTCCTCGACTTGCTGAGTATAGGTCGGTAGCAATGCGGTACACTGCTCTCTGGACACTGCACCGAGATGCAGGGTGAATCTCAGGTCGGAAATCTTATAGAGCATTTCCAGTAAGGTGTTCTGATAAATGTACCAGTTCTGAGCTTCTTGCAATTCCTTTTCATAGGCTTCAAAATCGAGGTCAGTTTTCTTTGCGAAGCCTGCCAAGGTGAGATTGGCTTGTCCTAAAAGCTTAGTGCATTCTTCTTCCAGACTATCCAACTGTGCGATTTTAGAAAGCCTCAACTCATCGTTTTCAAGAATCTCCACCTGAAACTCAGCGATTGTCTTAACATGGCTGATCAGGGAGAAAACCCGGCTCCGATACTCATTGTCTTGGAAATCCGAAATTTTTGAGATGCCGTCACTGATCTGTCCTAACTCTGCGTTGATTTGTGTCATGTAATATTGACCAACAACCATGGATGCGACACCCATTGCGGCTGCAGCTGTGTTGGCAACAACAGCGCTACCTTTCTGCGCTTCAACTGCAACTAAATTTGCGTGCCCTTGGATACCATCTGCACCACGATAGAAACCTCGAACAGCACCTTCCATTCCTCTGGAATTCGTTAGTTTTGCTCCGGCAGGAATAATAGCACGATACAAAACCTCTCCTTGGGCTTCCACAGCTTGGACAGCGTTATTCACGGCGTTGCCGGCTTGTACCAAATTGGGAATGAGGTTATTAACTCGAGCCAAGACTTTGCTGTCTGTGATCTCAACCAAACTGCCTTCTTCGCTGATAGCTTCGGCAGGTAGCATTTCTACTTGAATGACCAAATCATGTGCAGACTCACCTTGCGGCGCGGACAGGGATAGTTCTTCGTCTTCTTTGGGTGACACAGAGACTGTTGGTGTCACTGTGGCTTTCGACTTGGGTTTGAAAAATATACGCGCACCAATAGCAACGATTGCTATGAGGCAAATGCCAATTACTATGTACTCCATATATGGTTGTACCTCCTTTTCTACTCTATAAAAGAGGTTGTAAATTTCGCGAGATTACATCGGCAAGGATTATGCCTACGCATGAAATTCCTATCATAATTTATTATAGTGAAGATTACGCTCAATTTCAATCGCCGCATTGCCTAATATGCAGATTTTTGGGGTTTGCTTGCCGTTAGGGAGGGGTTAGGGATTTTGCGGTCTTCGGCGTTCTTCCGTACCGAGGTTGCAACCGCTACTTTACCGCTCTGACCACAATTGGGATATGGTCAAGCACACTTCGAAAATTGAACTTATAACGCAGAAAAACCGCCTAAAAAGGCGGTTTTTCGGGGAAAGGTGGTCCGAGTGACAGGATTCGAACCTGCGGCATCCTGCTCCCAAAGCAGGCGCGCTACCAACTGCGCTACACCCGGTTATTTCGTTATTTATCCGGCTGGTCGTATTCTCCCAAACCAGGCGCAATACCAACTTCGCTATACCCGGATATACAGTTTCTGCGAGGTGTTCGCGTATGCCCCCAGTGCCATGCCAAGGCTGTGCGCTCACCAATACAGTCAAATATTATAGCAGGTCAGGGGAGAGATGTCCAGCCAAAACGAAAATTTTCCGCGCAAAAAAGAGGCAGCGGCGCTGCCTCTTTTCCGATCTTTTTACTTCTTGCGGGTGACGGGCGCGACATGGCGCTCGTGCTGCTCCGCATGCTCAAGCGGCGTGATGAAACGCTGGTTGAGCGGATGGCGCGTGTTGCGCAGCTTGATGAACTTTTCCGCCACCTGCGGAAAGAGCGCAAGGGAGAGCACATCCTCCTCACTGCGGGCGAGGTCCTTATACTGCTCGCGGTACTTCGACAGCTCCGGCTCGATGAGGTCGGCGGGACGGCAGGTGATGACCTCCTCCGGCTTGATGCCGGCCTTGGCGCGGACCTCTTCATTTACCGTGCCGGGGAGCTTGCCGTACTCGCCGCGCAGCATGGCGCGGGACTCCTTCGGGAAGTTCTTGTAGCGCTCGCCGAAGATAATGTTCATCACGGCCTGTGTGCCGACGATCTGGCTCGACGGCGTGACCAGCGGGGGATAGCCGAAGTCCTCGCGCACGCGCGGGATCTCAGCGAGCACATCGTAATACTTATCCTCCTTGCCGGCCTGCTTGAGCTGGGAGATGAGGTTGGAGAGCATACCGCCGGGGACCTGATAGAGCAGGGTGTTGGTGTCGACATTGAGCACCTTGGGGTCGAGCGCGCCGGTGGACTTGAGGCGCTCGGCGACCTTGCGGAAGTGGACGGCGGCCTCGCTCATCTTGCCAAGGTCAAGACCGGTGTCGCGCACGGTGCCGCCGAGGGTGGCGACGAGGGACTCGGTCGCGGGCTGCGAGGTGCCGTTGGCGAGCGGAGAGAGCGCGGTATCGACGATATCGACACCCGCCATCGCGGCCATGAGATAGACCATGTCGCCCGTTCCGCTGGTGTTGTGCGTGTGCAGGTGGATGGGGATGCTGACGGTCTCCTTCAGGCGCTTGACGAGGGAGTAGGCGTCCATCGGCAGCAGCAGGTTCGCCATGTCCTTGATGCACAGGGCGTCCGCACCCATTTCCTCCAGCTCGCGTCCAAGCTTGACGAAGTAATCCTCGCTGTGGATCGGGGAGATGGTGTAGGAAAGCGTCGCCTCGACCTGTCCGCCATACTTCTTCGTGGACTTGATGGCCTGCTCCAGATTGCGTACATCGTTGAGCGCGTCGAAAATACGGATGATGTCGATGCCGTTTTCAATGGACTTTGCGCAGAACTCGTCCACCACGTCGTCGGCATAGTGCTTATAGCCGAGGATATTCTGGCCGCGAAAGAGCATCTGCAGCTTCGTGTGCGGCAGGTGCGCGCGCAGCTGGCGCAGACGCTCCCACGGATCCTCGTTCAGAAAGCGCAGGCAGCTGTCGAAGGTCGCGCCGCCCCAGCACTCGAGAGAGTAGTAGCCGATGGAGTCGAGAACCTCGCAGGCGGGGAGCATATCCTCCAGCGTCATGCGCGTGGCAGCCTGCGACTGATGCGCGTCACGCAGAATGGTATCGGTGATCAGAAGCGGCTTATTCGATAAAAATTCCATAAGAACAAGGCGTCCTTTCCTAAAATTACCATTAGTTTAGCACACTGCCGCAAAATAAGCAAGAGCATTTGTGACGGGAAAACTGCATTTTGTGAAAATTATGACACGAAAATTGCAGGGAGGGGATGGACTTGACTTTTTGTCCGCCCGTGTGCTATGGTATACTGAATTTAAAGCGGGCGTATTGGCCCGTCAGGGGGCAGAGTAATGGGGGTATTGGAGCTTTTTTTGATTGCCGTCGGCCTTTCGATGGATGCCTTCGCCGTGGCGGTCTGCAAGGGCCTCGGCATGGAGAAGGTCAGCCGGCGCGATGCGCTGGCGCTGGCGGTGTTCTTCGGCGGTTTTCAGGCGCTGATGCCGCTCATCGGCTATCTGCTCGGCAGCCGCTTCGCCGCCTATATCGAACGCTGGGATCACTGGATCGCCTTTGTGCTGCTCGCCTTCATCGGCGGCAGCATGATCCGCGAGAGCCGCGAGAGCACGGAGGAAAAGGCGCCGCGCGGCGAGCGCGTCAGTCTGCGCGAACTGTTTACGCTGGCGATCGCCACGAGCATCGACGCGCTGGCGGTCGGCGTGACCTTCGCCTTCCTCGGTGTACAGATCGTCCCCGCCGTTGCGCTCATCGGCTGCACCACCTTCGCGCTCACGCTCGCGGGCGTATGGGTGGGACATCTTTTCGGTGCGCGCTATAAAAGCCGCGCGGAGCTGACCGGCGGCATTATCCTCGTGCTCATCGGCGTGAAGATCCTGCTCGAGCACCTGGGTGTTTTCGGCTGAGGAGCGGTGTTTGATAAAGAAGGAAAAGGAGGCTGCGCTTTCGCGCAGCCTCCTTGTGTAGCTTATGCCGCTCAGCAGCCGCAGCCGCTGTTGCAGCCGCAGCCATTGCCGCAGCCGTTGTTGCAGCCGCACCCGCCGCCGCAGCCGCAGCAGCAGAGCAGGAGCAGAATGATAATGATGATCCAGCAGCAACCGCCGCCGCCAAAACCATTATTGCACATACAAGCAACCTCCCATGAAGATAGAGCCGCCATGGCGGTCTCGATACATAGTATGCAGGAGGGGCGAAAGGGTGTCAGGCAAGGCGGGCGGTGGCGACCATCGCCTGCGCCGCGCGGTGATCCGCGGCGGTGAACACGCCCGCGTCGATGAGCCTCTGGCTCAGCGCCGTGCCGCCGCTCGTGCGGGCGGAGAGCGCGTAGTAAGAGAGGTAGGCGACGTCAGCGCGCAGGAAGGCTGTGGACTGGAGCGCCGTGCGCTCCCCGGCAGTCAGGACGCCCGCACTCACGGCGCGGTCGAGCGCATCGGAAATGTCGGTCGTGGCGGTGGAGCTGTGGCCGAGCGCGCGGAGCATGAACTCGGTGTACTGGAGCGCGGACGATTCAAGCTGTGTGCCGAAGTATGCGTGGCCGAGACCATCCGTCCCCACGCCGTTGCTGTATCCCTTTTCATAGGCGTAGGCGACATAAGGTGCGCACCACTCCGGCACATCGGCGAAGGGATGAGCGGCGGTGCAGGAGAGCGCGGCGCTCTCTTCACCAAGCATACGGATGAGCATGATGAGCGCTTCAATGCGGGTGGGGATCTTTTCCAGCTCGTAGCCGCTGCCGACGCCGCTGCCCGTGCCGCGGAAAAGAGAGAGCGATTTGAGCGCGCCGGCCATCGCGTTGTAGTCGGGGCTTTCGGAAGAGCGGAAGGAATAGCTGCCGCAGTAGCTCATAACAGCGGTTTTGGACGCGCAGGTGAACAGCGCCGTGGTGTCCTCGGCGACGAGATAGCGGTGGTTCGCCTTGAGCGTGCCGCCGCTCGGAAGCTCCGTGCCGTCGGTCACATCCACGACCGCGCCGGAGGAGAACGAGGCGGTCAGCTCGCCCGCAAGCGGGATGACCTGCAGGCCCGTTAAGCCGGAGAGCAGGTCGCCTTGCTTGACGCGGGCCTCGGTCAGCGCGGCGGCATAGTCCGCGCCGACAGCGGCCTCCGCCTTGGCAACGGCGGCGTTCCAGCGGGCCTTGGCCTCGTCGAGCGCCTTGGCGTCAGCCTTGGCGATGGCCTCGTCGAGCGATTCCTCCGCCTGCTTGCGGAACGCGCCGTTCAGAAAGTCGAGCGAGACGAGCGGATCGCCCGCGTCGCCGCCCGCGGCGACGGCATAGCCGACGAACACGAGCGCGAGAAGGGCAAGGGAAAGCAGGAAGGTGCGTTTTTTCATATCGGCTCCTTTACTCCGCGGAGAATTGCTTACTGATACGGTAGCTGAGGGTGAGCAGGCTGTCGGCAAAGTGGACGTTTTCGTAGAAAACATCGCCGTCCAGCTCAACATTGGTGAAATTCCAGATGCCCTGTACGCCGAGCGCGATGAGGCGGTCGGCGACCTCCTGCGCGATCTGCTTCGGTACGGTCAGCACGGCGACTGAAGGGTGATAGGCGGCAAAGTAGGCGTCCAGCTCGTCCATGCCGCGGATCGTGACACCATTTATCGTGGTGCCGATGACGGCGGGGGAGATGTCAAAGGCGGTGTCGAAGAGAAAACCGCCCTGATCGAAGTCGAAGTTTTGCAGCAGCGCATGTCCGAGGTGACCGGCGCCGACGACGATGAGCCGACGCTTGTCATCCACACCAAGGATGTGGCCGATCTCGGCGCGCAGTTCCATGATGTTGTAGCCGTAGCCTTGCTGGCCGAACTCGCCGAAGCAGCTCAGGTCCTGCCGAATCTGCGAGGCGGTGATGCCCATGCGCTTGCCGAGCGATCCGGAGGAAATGCGCACGATCCCCTTGGCGTGCAGCTCGTCAAGATAGCGGTAGTAGCGGGGGAGACGCCGGATCACGGCGTCGGAAATTTTTTCTTTCTTCATGTCCAGCCTCGTTTTCCTGCAAAGTATAGATCCTCTTCATTGTAGAGGAAGAAAGAAAAGTTGTCAATTTTTTTAACGATCTTTTTTCTGCCAAATTTTGCTTTACACTTTCGTGAAAGTTTGCTATACTGTAAGGCGGTCAAGTGAATACGCGCCCGTAGCTCAGTTGGATAGAGCGTTAGACTCCGACTCTAAAGGCCGCTGGTTCGAATCCAGTCGGGCGTACCAAAGCCTGCCGCTTTTGTTAGCGGTAGGCTTTGTTTTATACTGTTTTTACAACAAAAAAGGGGTGCTGACTTTTCTAATCAGCACCCCCACTTTTTTCTTATGCCTTCCGTTTTTTTCCGTTTCGCCCGTTTGGTTCTTCGATAGTACCTAATTTTTTTGCTTCTGCTATCAACTCGGCAAGGAACGCATCCATGATACCAACCGCAGTGTCAGCCATTTCTTTTGTAACAGAGGTGTAAACATCTTCCGTGATGTTTCCTTTCATGCTATGACCCATCCACGATTTTATCACGAACGGCTCAACGCCGTTTGATTTCGCCCACGTCGCGTAAGAATGACGGAACATGTGAAATGTGATGGGCCTGTCTATAAACTCACGCCGTGCGAAATGATTACGGAAGTTGTTCCGCAAATAATCCACGTTCGCAAGCTGACCGTGCGCATCTAAAAACAGGTAGTCGGCATTTCCTGTTCTTAGTGCCTTTTTGTATTCTGCCGATGCTTCGACCGTTGCTTTCCATGCAAGCAACTGCTGTTTTAGTGTCTCTCCGAAGTAGAGGACACGCACGCTTGATTTCGTCTTTACCTGACCGATGCCGCGCTCCCACTTTTTACCGCCGTCCTCATCTTTGCGGTGCTGACGCACAGACGCCTGAGAAACGGAAATAGATTTCGCGTCAAAGTCGAAGTCAGACCACTTCAAGGCAAGGAACTCTTCACCGCGCATACCTGTTGCAAGGGCAAGCGCGGCAATCGTCATGTACTTATTGTGTGTCATACAGGCACGAAAGACATTGACAAGCTCTTCACGGGTAAACACTCTGTCATCCTTACTGCTTGTTGCTCCGTTCGGGATTTTCACGCCATAAGTGGGAGCGTTGTCAATATACGGACGTTTTTTCTTTGCCGCATAAAAGAATATCGACTTTAACATAGTGTAGGTGTTCTTAATGCTGGCGTGGCTTCTAAGAGTTCCGTTACTCATTACAGAGTACTTATCAAGGAAATCCTGAACATCGGTATATTCAATGTCGTCGATGTTCATATCGCCAAAGTAGGGCAGGATAGCCTTAAGCATACTCTCCTTGCCGCTGTACGTTGTGTCCGAGACAGACTTGCGGTTCATTCTCATGTACTCCTCCGCCACAACAGAGAATTTAATAACAGGTCTGACGTTCTGAGGAACAACGGGGGCAGTCTGAGCGTAATATACGCTCTGTGCAGGTGCGGCAGGGCGACTAACCGCACCTTTTGCCATCACCATTTTGCCGATAGCTTCAGCTTTCGTCTTACCGCTCACGATCTTACGCACCTTTGTTCCGTCAGGCTGCGTAATGTAAAATGCTGCTTGGTAGCAATTGCGACGCTTATTCTCATAAACTGAACCGTCACCGTAGTTAATATCAACCACCTCATTCTCCTTGTTTGTAGTCTCAACAGGAGCACAGGCATCCGTTTCATTATCAATGCCGAGGAAACGGTCAAGGTCGCATTTCCTGACAAGCGCCTTTTCCGAGCCAACAGCGACAAGGTCGCCGCAGGAAATGAAGTCCTTGACGGTCTCAACGTCAACGCCAATCAGGGAGGCAGCCTCGCTCAAGTTTAACAGGTTCTTACTCATGATAAATTTCTCCTTATTAAAAAATTTACCATCTAATACAGAACTGCTTTCATTCACGCACTGAAAATTTCAACTAGCCTGCGCTACTCATAAAGTCCTTTAACAGAAGTAGCCAGCTTGAAAAATCAAGCTGACTACTCTTTATCATATGCTACTTTTCCATTTGAAGCTCAAAGTAATAGAGCAAATGACGAAACAGCTTAACCAGCACATACAAGGAAATCAAACCGCACATAAACAGACAGCCAAGCACAAAGGCCAACAGGAATGTAAGAGAGGGTGACATCATACGTCACCCCCATTCTTGCCCTTAGAAACGCCCTGTGGCTTGTTCTGAGCCACTTTAAGGTTCTCCGCGACCACGCCCCCATCACAGGCTTTCAGTTTGTCTCCGTCCATGTAAACGCCACCCTGAATACAACCAAACTCACAGAGCATTTTCACCTTACCTTCAGGCAGTTCCACCCGAGCATAGCGGCTGTTGACGGCTTCATATATGATTTCGTTCTGCTCCTTACGAGCGCCGACCACGACGTAGAAGATGTTTGCGGCACAGTCCGTTTCCACGGCAGGAGTAAGGCTGTTGATACCCGAACGCACCATGTAATTGTTCGTGTGCCATCCGTCCTTGTCCATGCTGATTTCACCGTCTGCGTTTAGCACCAGCCCATAGAGCCGTTCACCCTTACCCAAGGTGTCCTTGATTTGCTTTTCCGTCAGACCGATAAACCCCTTGCTGTCGCCATCATAGAAGATATAGCCGGTCACACGCTTACCCAAGTCCTCACGATTTACCAAGTACTTCATACACATTTTTAAGTCCTCCACTTTTTTATTCAGGTTATCTCTCTTAACCTTGTACCCACTATAACGCTGAACAACAGGCGGTGACTATTGATGATTTAGCCGGAGTTTTATCCTTGCGATTAGTGACATCGTCGCAAGCGTGGCAGATACCATAAACAGCACAACGCCGTAATACAAGACAAAATACAGAAATCGCACTGTAGCTCTGCGCCGTATCTAACTGTGTCAAATCACGCAGCCAAAATGAAACTTTTTTACATTCTTACTTTTCACACATTCTGATTTTCTAAACTTTTCTCCTACGGTAAACACCCCCAAAATCCAGCAAAATCAACACCGAAAACCCCTTTCCCGCCAAAATCATTCTTAACCAAGAAAAAATATCAAAGAAAACCAACTTCAATCAGAGAAAACCACAGTTGACTAGTAATTTCTAAAACGGGAGATTTCTGCAACCGATTTGAAAAGAGAAAAGAAACCAACTTTTTGAACAGCGAGTGTCCTTTTCATCTCTCAACTAGCTATAAAAGAGCCGTTAATTTTTCTGCATATTTGACACGGTAAACAATCCTGCTGTCCGTTTTCATTCTCAACTAGCCCAAAACCTGATTAAGAATTACTGTAGGGCTAAACGGCAAAAAGAAAGGGACAGACCGTTACGGCCTGTCCCGTCCTGCAGGAGCTCAATTCCCATTCGTGGGGATATTCCAACGCTTTGTCAGCGCACGACCGATAGCGGTGATGCACTGGACATCACGAATGTACTGCCCGTCACACCCAGTAAAGATTTGAGCAATCTGAATGCCCTGCTGAGTGTAGATGTAGTACATCTGCCCCTGCTGCTTTACTATTAACTTTTCCATAATATGATCCTCCAGTTCTTAATGCTCAAATTAAAAGCAACATTAAATATAATTTCTTGTTACTTACCAGATTACAAATTAGACCTAAATAAATTTACAATGATAAAAAGAAATAGACTGTGGCTAAATTCGAAATCCACAGTCTATTTCTAATTATATCAGCCAACAATATCATACGAGGGCTTCTCATAATTGTCCTTAATAGAACTCTCTCCAAAGTCGCCATTATCAGGAACAGTGTTTGTTATATGAGCATCATCATAAACGTTTCCTGACTCTTCGCTTCCTCCAGAAGGATTACTTGCATTACCAGAGGATCCGCCGTTATTACTCGATCCTCCGGAACTGTTATTGCTTCCACCAGAGGGCTTGGTTGAAGGTTTCTGCTGAGTCTGGCCTCCTGTATTTCCTGTGTTACTGGTGTTTCCAGAGTTATTTCCACTCTGATTATTTCCACTAGAGGAACCCTTTTCAAGTGCTTCTCGCCAGGCTACATACTGCTCAAATCCGTCATCTGGAAGGATTTTGCCTTCATAACCTGCTCCTTTTACTGTTGACTCGATATAGGAGTAAACATTGGCATCTACCTGAGTACCAATCTCTCGTGCAGGCAGTTTCATATAAAAGTCTTTGTACTGGTCTGCATATAGATTTGATTTTGCAAATCTCTCTGTGTCATACTCTTTCTTAAAGAGTGCATGGAGTTCTTCTGTCGTGAGGGGGATTTCTTCCTGCTCTACTTGTTCTGCTGGTGTTTCGCTGACATCGTACTGCTCACCACCGACTGTAACAGTGTCGGCATTGGCGGCTGTACTGTTTGCGTTTGTTTCTTCTGTGACTACGGTAACATCATCCGAGCTTTCAACGCCCTTGTCGGGTGCTACTGCCGCACAGCCTGACAGCTGAGTTAATACAACTGTTGAGGTCAAGAAAATAACTGCTGCTTGTCGTAGCTGCATAAACGCCCTCCTGTCTGTCCGCATATAAAAAGCGGATTATTTCGTACTCAACGGTACTAGCCCATAGGGTGGGGTGTCCACCCTATGAGCTTTCCCGCCGAGATAAATATTGCGGCGCAGGATAAAGTACCCCACACCGCAAACATACAGACACAAACTCACTATGAACGCTTGAAAAAAATCCAAACATCCGTTATAATGAGCGTGGCGTAGCTAATGCTATTGTGTAGGTGGGCCTAACACCTGCATAGGGGCGCGGGGAGGTGCGAACTCCTCGCGTCCTGCCTATATTTATCTCGCACCCACATTTTACCGCAAGTTCCCGCACAATGCAAGTAGTTTTCTAACGGTCCGCAATAGCAGGCTGTTCTTTTTTTCTTGTACCGCTGTTGCTCTCACAGATTATTTTTTGAGAGCGTTTTTGTGTGTTCACTTTCACCGAGTTGCTATAGTTAGTACATATACGGCGGGGCGGTTAGACCACATCGGAGAAATTTCTGCTCCTGACGATTTTTGCGGAGAACAGAAAAACGGCAAACAAAGAGGGAAAAATGAAGCTGTGCTACAGCTCCGTGCAAATAGCGTTTTCCCCATTTTGCTATATTAGTTTCATCATCCTTAGTTTGTTCAGTCGATTTCTAACAGTGCTGGGGGAGCAGCCTAATTGCTCTGCGATTTTCGCAAGAGACCATCCTGCCCGCCGCAACCGCACGATTTCGCTATTCAAGAGTTCTTCACGGTACGCATGAGTGTGCTTTCCTTTCTTGAAGTTGGTCTTTTGTAACTCCTCTGCTTCCCGTTCCTTGAATAGTCGTTCGAGCCACTCGTCACTGTCATCATAGTTAGAAAGACCATCTATACCATAAAATGCTATTTTGTTATTCATGCTTCTTTACTCCTTGTCTATGTACCCCTTGAATTTGTACGTCTATCATATCTCCTCAAAAAACCAAAAAATAATCACCAACATAAACCGTTTTGACTGCTCACCTTGAAAATCCCTACTGTGTACGCTGATTTTTTCAAAAGACAGGCGGGAAAACCACGTTTTTCCATTCGACTACTTTTCCTCCAGCAACGGCAGCCAATTTAACAAAACTGCTGACGTAACAAAGCTACCTCAAAAAACACCCCTATGCTATTTGATTTTTACATATCAAAATATCAACTAGTCGTAAAAACGGCTCTCGCCAAAAGCAAGAGCCTTTTTTTCAATAATTGTACCAAATGACTTCGACACGCTTGTTATTTGATTTGCCGCCGACAGAAGTAGAAGTAAGGTACTCCTCTCTGCGCCAGCCAGTACTTGAATTGAGGTACTTATTATATAGAGCCAAGTCATAGTTGGACACCATGATTTTACACTGTGCATTTTGAATACACTGTAAAAAACTCTCCTGCTCCTCGTACCCGAAAGAACGGGAGTAAACCGTACCAAGGTTCTTCGGCAGCTTCTTGTGCGCTCCCATAATAGCGGCAGACACGTTACTGACGCTGTTTATATTGATGCCGTTGAGCAGCTTTTCCTCATGCTCAGGTTTAATATAGCTGGGGTCGCAGTACATCATTACATGAGGATTGTTAATCCATTCATTTATGATACGTTTTGAAGCAGGGTACGCGTCAAAGGGTACACTCTTACTAAAGAAAGGCCACCGCCTGAAAAAGTCCATTGCGTCAATTTGACAAACAGCAACACCCTCTAACCGCTCTGCACATTCATACAGCTTTACGACCTGTGACAAATATTGGTCTGCCATTTTGAACTTTGCCGCGCTGAACACCTTGCCCATACCGTCGCGGCTCATTTTGAATGTTACATAGGTGGAAATCGCTAAGTCCATTTCAGAGATTTCAACGCCCATGTCGGCAGGACGGGGAAGATACCCGTCTGCATCTTTTTGACGGTCAAGCTCAATCCAGTTTTCAAGCAGGTGTTGAAATTTTGCCCGAAAGACTCCATCGGTCTTTAGCTTTCTCCTCAAATTATTACGGCCTTCTTTTACAGATATGGGAGTCTTAAGCTTCTCTATTTGTTCTTCTATTTGTTTTACTAGTTCAGAGTCGAGAGCTACCGAACCCAGTGTGTAAGCAGACCAAAGGATTTCATCCATGAGCTTGTTTGATACGATCGGAACTACAACCTGCTCGCCCACAAGCAAACGACGCAGTTCCTCACGCGTCTGCTGTTCCAAGTCCGAGTCCGCGCTATCATAGACCGCTTTATGCTTCAAAAAACACTCCTCTGTAGCCTCCGTTTCCGCACAGAGCCGATGAATAAACTCGTCTGCTTTATCAGGAACAGAAAGAACGGACATTAAGGCACACAGGCCAGTATTATAGTCGTTGTAAATCTCCGTGCGGTGGCGCGGTTTGTTCAACAGCTCCCGACACATACCGCCAAAAGGAGTCACAAAGACATCACAATCATAATTGAGCCGTTCCGCTATGAAGTGTGCCATGCGCCCCTTGCCGCCGTAGTAGCTGGAGATAGACAGAGTTTCTTTATTTTCCATCTGTGTTGATTTCCTTGCCGCGAGTAGCTTTCTTTTCAGGCACGGGTACATTCAGCTTGTTCTGATTGAAAGCAACTGTCCGTTCGACCTTACCACTGATACGGTGCAGAACCGTATAGCGTCCATTGTTCTCACGAATGTAGCCGTTATTTGCAAGGACGGAACGCAGAGTCCTCATCTCATAAGGAAGATAGCCACAGTCCTCGGCAAGCTCATTGAACCGACTAACGGGAACATAACAAAATGACTTGTCGATTAAATCGCCGTTACCGCTGACAAACTCTTTGACAAAGTCAATCAAATTATCAATGCGAGTATCAACCGTTAAATTGATGGGCTGTAATTGAATATTAAAGTAGTTTTTTTCAATTTCCTGACGTAGATTACAGAAATCAATAACTGAAAACATGACACCAAAACGCTTCAAAGTCGAAAGGTCACGCTCCAGCTTGTCGGGAGTTGTAATGATAGAGCCGTTATCAACGTAGTTGTTATTACTATCAAGTACTAACGACTCGATTTTAAGGCTCTCCTCATGGCTGCTACTGTCTTTATAACGGGTAGCCCGAAACTTGAACTGAGTTTTATCCTGCCGAGAAAATTCGCTGGTTTTACTATCGAAATCCCACTGTTTACTGCTCACCAATATGTCCTCCTTATTGTTATTATGATAGGCCGGTTATTCCCCAAAAGCCCATTAAAAACAAAAAAGTGCTTCACCCACAAATAGGCAAGCACAGTAAATGAATAGTTTGATTTTACATTGGTTACGGCGGTTACACTGGTTACATCTGTTACAAGTGCTGTTTGTCCTAACCTACGCATATAGGATAAACTAAATTGTCGAATTTGTCAAGAAAAAGTAGTTGACATCGGCTCAAATGCCCAATATCATAATAAGCAAGGATAGCGTTCAAAGCAAAGTGCTAACAGGTCAGCACTTTTGTATGTAAATAGTAGACACAAAACAAACCGAAAACAGCTCGATTTTCCACAAAAATACACATTTTTCTAACATTCTGGATATGGCTCAAGACTCCGACACAAGGTCGCAGGTTCGAATCCTGTCGGGCATACCAGAATGAATGACCCTACCCAATTCGAACAAGTCGATGAGACTTGAGGATTGGGTAGGGTCATTTTATGTCCTGAAAGTCTTGGTATGACAGGGATTTCAGCGAGTGGCGCGCTGAAGCAAATATGAGACACGAAAATACAAACCGTCTCAAAATGGCGCTGTTGACAAAGTCTCCCAACGGTCCTCGCGGTATGTTATAATGAGGAAAA
>OIXG01001764.1_pt1 | contig 19167 bp, 18 predicted proteins | sample 1587731 | NCBI WGS metagenome assembly OIXG01 (sample SAMEA3888908, study PRJEB22519) | human gut metagenome | biome: human gut; feature: human-associated habitat; material: faeces | place: Denmark | collected 2010
ACACCTACACCCACGTCACACCGGATATGCAAAAAGCCGCCAGCGGCATCGTTGGAGGCTTCATGGAGGATATCTTCGGAAAGGAGTTGAAACCGTGGCAAGAAAGCGAAAAGCCGGAAATGGAACCGTAAGGCAGCGCAAGGACGGCCGGTGGGAGGGCCGTGTTGTCATCGGCTATGATGACAGCGGCCTTCCCAAGACGAAGAATGTTCTCGCCAAAACAAAGCGGGAATGTCAGGAGAAGCTGCGTCAGCTCACCGAAAGCATGGTGGGGCGAAATGACCGAAAAGTTAAGCCGGATATGCTGTTCGGGGACTGGCTGTGCTACTGGTACGAAAACCACAGCAAGCCGACGCTCCGCGCCTCCACACAGAACAACTACGAAAACGTCATCTACAACCATGTCCTGCCGGAAATCGGGAAAATCCCGCTGAACAAATTGTCACAGAATGACTTGCAGCAGTTCTACGGGCGGCTGAAAAAGAATGGCCGCAAGCGTCTGACGGAGCAATACGGCGCGGGCCTTTCCGACCGCATGGTGCGGATGTGCCACGCGGTCTGCCGCTCCGCCTTGGAACGGGCCGTGCGGGATGACCTGCTCCGTACAAACCCCGCCATCGGCTGCAAGCTGCCGCCGAAAAAGGCAAAGGAGATGCAGGTGCTGGATCGGGAGGAATTGCAGAAATTTCTCATTCAGGCGCAGGCGGACGGGTACTACGAGCTGTTCCTGCTGGATCTCTGCACCGGCCTGCGGCGGGGTGAACTGATAGCGCTTCAATGGGAGGATCTAAACTTTGAAACCGGTGTGCTGACCGTCAACAAACAGGCGTACTCGGTAAATGGCGAATTGCAGATCATCCCGCCGAAAACAAGAGCATCCGTCCGAAAACTGGTGCTGCCGTCCGCGGTGCTGGCCGTGCTGCGGGAGTACCGCAAAAAGGTGGACTCCCGCTGGATGTTTCCGTCCCCGGTGAAGGCGGATCGGCCGATCACGCCCGGCGTGGCGAGAAGGCGGCTTCAGACGATACTGGAGCGGGCAGACTGCAAGCGTGTCAGATTCCATGATCTGCGGCACACCTTCGCAACGCTGGCACTGGAAAACGGCATGGATGTGAAAACCCTCTCCGCCATGCTGGGCCATGTGTCGGCGGTGACAACGCTGGACATCTACACCCACATCACCGGCGATATGCAGCGCGCAGCCGCCGCCAGTATTGACCGAAGTATCGGCAAGGCAGAACCGCAGGAAGAAGCGGAGCCGGAGCAGAAAGGCATCGTGGACTTCCAGCCCTATGTGGGGAAGAAAAGAAAGCCGGGCACCGGCTGCGTCAGCGAACTCAATGACCACCTGTTTGAGGGACGCTATTCTCCTATATGGCCGGACGGGACACAGCATTCCCGCAACGTCTACGCCCGCACCCGCGAGGAGTGCGAGGAAAAGCTAAAAGAACTGATCGCGGAGATGAACGAGGAACGAAAAAATCTCAAGGAGCAGCTTGCTGGTATCGCTCCGCCGACAAAACTGACGAAGAAGCAACGTAAGTTGTGGGACTATATGCGCCTACACCCGAAGGTCACGGAGTTCTCGACCCTCGCCAAACGAACCGGACTGGCAAGAAATACCGTGAAGAAGCACTACGAGATGGTAGCGGCAATGCTGGGGAGAAAATGAGAGCCATATTTGCGGTTATACGCATGATAAAGAGAGATAACTCATAATCACTGCCAATTCCGTTTCAGGATCTCACTTTTGAGGTACAGCGTACTCTTTTCCGACGCTTTGATCGGATGGAGCTTTCCGCGTTTTGTCAGGTCAATGATGTTCTGCCGGGAGCAGCCCAAGATCTCCGCCGCTTCTGCCGCGTTGATGACTCTATGGGCGGCAAAGTTCCGGAAATCAGCCGCCGTCAGAGGAACACTTTTGCCGATCCGGTAGAGCATCGCATCCGAAACGGTCATGTTCACATCCCACGCAACGCCGTATCCGCCCGTCTGCATCTGCACATGCTGAAAATAGTCCGGCTTCTTGAGAAGGATCTGAAACGCCTTCGTCTTTTCAAAGTGCTTCTGCAAATCGCACTTCTTCACCGCGCCATCCCGGAAAAACACCAGCAGGCAATGATCCTCCAGCGGCAGCACATCTTCAATTCTCTTGGAGAAGCGCTTCGTAATTTCTTCCGGAAGCTCCTTCTCATCAATGGAAACGAGGTAGTAATCGTCCTGCGCGCATCGCCCCATTGCCAGCATCAATAGCTCGTACTCATCGTATTCCTTCAGATGATTGTCGCGCAAGATCTCGCCGATGTTCTGGCGGTCGGTCGGAACGATCCGCTGCTCCACCCAGATTTTGCTCCAATAGGAATTGACCGTGGTTTCCCCACGCTTCACAAAGGAGTCCAGCAGCAACGGCGTCTCCCATGCGTCTGCGTTCTCCGGCAGCTCAATATAGAACCGCTTTTCCTGCTCGTAGTACAGGAGGTACGCCAGATCCTTCTGCTCCTGCGCCGATTCATCTCGAATGGCAAAAATCTTCATATGCGCACCACCTTTTCCAGATCATTTCCCATATCTTGTCCTGAAGCGTCTGAGAGATTACGCCGTCCAGTCCTTCCAGTAGAACCTGTCTGTCGCTCTCGTGCAGCGGTGTCAGCTTCGGCATTTTATCCTTCGGAATGATACGCAGGTTATCCCATGTGGACTTTGAGCCGATAAAGTTGTTGCAGGGCTTGTCGGCCATCACATCGAATTTTGCCACGGCAACATCATCCAGGCAGCTGCAAAGCAAAGAGAGGCCGTGGTCAAACAGGGGAGCCAGACGGATCGTCTTCTTGCGGCTGTTGCGCAGTACCTCAATATTGGCACCGTGGCGATCTCGGTTCAGGATCAGATAGTCTACGATCAGCATCTGATAAACATAGTCTTCCCACCCCATACGGATGCAGAAATCCAAGGCGGATTCATCCGGCAAAGCCTCCAGTTCCTTATAGGCATCCAAAGCGGTCTTGGACTCGCTCTTCGCTTTGAAATCTTCCGAGGCGCAGAGATAAACCTCATGGGTTCTGCCATCCACCGAAACATCCGCATGGATCAGCTGATAGGACAGATGAGGAATCCCCAGTATGGTTAGCAGCCGGTCAACGACCAGCTCGTTCACGCACTCATGCCCAATGACACCACGAGCCTTATCAAAGTTTGAGAGTTTGTAATAGGTCTTCGTTCCACCGAGTTCGGAGTATGCTTTCAGAAAAGAACCGGCAGTTCCGGAAGAATTGCGATAGACCGACCAAGAAAGATAGGTCAGATCCTGTTTTTCTTTCGTCATTTGCATAAGCGCTTCACCTCGCTGTCATTGTATAATACCACTTGTCATACGTCAAGACATTTTTCCAAAGAGCTTGCCGTATGACAAGTTACTACACGCTTTTGGTTCTGCACAAGCCGCAACTTGTTTATAGCATATCGGATAAACAAGTTTCAATTCGGTATTCCACGATATAGAAAAAGCAGCCTCCGGTTGGTTCCAACCGGAGGCTGTATGAGTTTTTGTTGTATCGTATGGTGCAAGGGCACACGGTCAAGCCGCGCGTTCGACATTAAAAAAGGAGTCTTCCTGACTAAGATAATCGGGGGAGATTGTTAATGTGCTGGGGAGGTAATGGTGGGGTAAATATGGTAAAAAGTTGCAAAAGCAGGTTGTTTTTGATAAAACAACCTGCTTTTGCTGGTCCGAGATGGGAGACTCGAACTCCCGACATCTTGCTCCCAAAGCAAGCGCGCTACCAACTGCGCTAATCCCGGATTTTTGGGTATTCAGTTTTGCTCCAGATGTGGTCAAACATGTGGTCAGGCGGCTTTTTTGACCATCTCGGCTTGCGGGGGAAGTGCCTGAATCTCAGGCGTATCAAGGAATTGCGGACATAGCATTTTCCAGCTCGAAGGGGGAGCGACCCGCTCCCAAACCAGGCGCGATACCAACTTCGCTATACCCGGATATTCACTTTTCTGCTATGATACCACGGCGAACAGTAAAAATAAAGATTTTTCTGTCTGTGGTCATTTATGTGGTCAAAGCCACTTTTATGCCGTTTTCGGCAACCGGGGGAAATCCAGCAAACGCAGGTGTCGCAAGGCTTTGCGGCATTTCGCCTCACCCTATCCCGGATACCGCCACGGCACACCCAAAGCAAGCGCGCTACCAACTGCGCTAATCCCGGATATGAAATTCAGACTGATCCGACGGCCGGATGTTCTAACTCAGGAGTGTGTTTGCAAATGGCTACGCCACAGAACCTGACCGCAGTACACGTGGCTTGCCGCAAAAGGACGGAATGCAGACGAAAGACTATCCTCTATTTTACTGAAATCTGCCGCAAAGTCAAGTCCTATATAGAAGAAGCCCCGTGCCCTTATGGGCACGGGGCATTGATCTTAGCAACCGCAGCCGCTATTGCAGCCACAGCCGTTGTTGCAGCCGCCCCAACCGCCGCTGCCGCAGCAGCACCAGATGATGATCAGCAGAATGATGATCCAGCAGCAGTTCCCGCCGCCTCCGCAACCGTTATTACAGCACATATCGGAACCTCCTATGAGATCGAGATGTAGACCGTTCATGCGGTCTCAATCCATAGTATGTGCCCCAGTGAAGAAGGTGCGGAATTTTTTAGAGGCGCTCACTCTTGACCAGCTTCCACGAGCCGCGCCACTCGTCTCTGGTAAAAACGCCCAGGTCCATCAAGCGGTCGGCCAGAGACTGGCTGCCGTCAGGCAGGTCAGCCTCCAAGGCGTAATAGGAGATGTACACAAGCTGCGCCCGCAGGAAGGCGGCGCTTTGCAGCATGGCAGCGTCACCGTCGGTCAGGACACCGGCGTTCACGGCCCGGAGCAGGGTATCGGACAGATCCTTGTTGGCAGCGGAGCTGTATCCCATGGCGCGGAGCACGAATTCCGTGTACTGATAGGCGTTGACAGCCCCGGCGGGCTTGAAGGACGTGGCTGTGTAGCCATTCGTATAGCCCTTTTCATAGGCGTAGCCCACATAATGCTCCGCCTGAGAACCTTTCTCGATGTCCTTGAACGGCGTAGTTCCAGACCAGGCCAGCGCCTGCTCCTCCTCGCCCAAGACCCGGATGAACATGATGAGGGCCTGAAGGCGGGTGGGGGCAGCCTCCAGATCAAAGCCCTCGCCGTAGCCGGTGAAAGTGCCCTTGAACAGATGCAGGGACTTCAGGGTGGCGGCCATGGCGTTGTAGTCCGGCCGGTCGGAATAGGAGAAGGCGTACTGCCCCTGATAGTCCACCACCGCGGTTTCGGAGGTGACGGTATAGGCGGCGGTGGTGTCCTCGGCGGTCAGATAGCGGTGGTTGGCGGTGAGATTCGTACCGCTGGGAACCACAGCTCCGGTGGTAACATCCACCACAGCGCCGGATTCATAGGTCACGCGCCCGCGGCCGGCCAGCAGCAGAACGCCGGTGCCTGTGACGCCGTGAAGCGTGTCACCCTCCTTGAGGCGGGTCTCCTGCCAGGTGGCAGCTGCCTCGCCTACCTCACCGTTTTCCAGACGTTCAGCCAGATCTTTGTCCGACTGCTCCAATGCCTGATCGATTTTTTTCTCTGCGCGTTGAGAAAATTCGCCGTTCAGGTAAGAAAGGGATGCCAGCGGATCTCCCGCGTCCCCGGCGGCACCGACCCAGACGGCAGAGGCCAGAAGTGCGCATACGGATAGGAACAGGACCAGCTTTTTCATGGGGAGTTCCTTTCTCAGTGATTGGCGATGCGGTAACTCAGGGTCAGAAGGCTGTCGGCAAAGTGAATGTTTTCAAACTGAACATCCGGATTGGGGCTGGACAGCTCCACATTGGTAAAGTTCCAGAAGCCCCGGATCCCAAGGTCGATCAACCGGTTGGCGGTAGCCTGTGCCACAGCTTGGGGAATGGTCAGAACAACAACGTCCACGGCGTGGCGCTTGATGTAGGACTCCAACTCATCGGTCGAATAAACGGGGATGCCGTTGATCTGTGTATCGATCACATCGGGAGAGACGTCAAAGGAGGCGTCCACGGTGAAGCCGGTGTTTTCAAAGGGGAAGTTGTTCAGCAATGCGCGGCCCAGGTTGCCGACACCGATCATGATGAGATGGTGATCGTTGTCCACGCCCAGAATGTGACCGATCTCGGAACGAAGTTCTTCAACGTTGTATCCATATCCCTGCTGGCCAAACTCACCGAAACAACTGAAATCCTGACGGATCTGAGAAGCGGTAATATTCATTTCCTGCCCCAGAGAGTGGGAGGAAGTGCGGACAATGCCGCGGTGATAAAGATCGGTTAGCTGCCGGTAATACCGGGGAAGCCGACGAATGACGGCGTCCGAGATATTTTCTTTTTTCATGATTTAATCCACCTGCTTTGAAAAAATATGTTATCACTATTTTAAAATAAAATGCCGGACTTGTCAAATTTTTTAACAATCTTTGCCGGGATAAAAATTTTTTGCTAAGAAAGGCTTTACATGACCGAAAAAATCTGTTATACTATCGAGCGACATGTGAGTGGAATATCTCTTGCCGGAACAATCAAATATGCGCCCGTAGCTCAGTTGGATAGAGCGTTAGACTCCGACTCTAAAGGCCGCTGGTTCGAATCCAGTCGGGCGTACCAAAAGCATTCCAGACCTATTGTTTGGAATGCTTTTTATTATAAAAAATATATCTCTATCTCTTGGTGAAAGCTGAAGTCCCTGCTATACTATAATGTAAAAAATTATTTAAGTATTTAATTTAGGAGAAATAAGGAGCAAGTAGGACGCATGGCTATCAATTCGCACATTCAACTTCCTAATAGTATCTTAAAATATTTTCGAGACGAGTCGGATTCGGAGAAAAAGGTATGGTACTTAGATATTTCATCAGGAAGCATTATGAAAGCGGCATCCAATAAGATTGGAACGTCAAAAGGATACTATTCTGATTTTGGCGAAAATTTTTGGAATAGAACTGTTGAAGACTCGTTGGCGAAGTTAAATCATAAGTTCTATAAAATTTATATGCAAAAAGAAAATGCGGAAATAGGAAGCCTTCTAATGTCACAGGATGATAAAGACATCATCAAAAAATACATTAAGGCGGCGATGGTTAGGAGCAGTTTGGCGTATAAGACTATGAAACAGAATTCTTTTACTGCGGAACTATTTTCTGAGCAAGAGAACCATGATGCACTTTCATATTTCGGAATGATTAGCACAGGAGAAGTCGACTGTATACTGGATAAGTTGGACGTTGCATTTTTAATAAATCAAACAGATAGAGATTTGGTCGTTCCACGCAACTGCTACTACGAAATTAATAAATCGTCAGGTATCAATATAATTGTTTCAAAAATGGTACAGGGCCTCTAAATAACATAAAAAAATCCCTCATTCTAAAATATCGCATTCCCATTCCTCCTTTGCCGGTTCAGCAGGAGATTGTCCGCATTTTGGACAGTTTCACGGAACTCACGGCGGAACTCACGGCGGAACTCGCCGCCCGCCACAAGCAGTATGAGCATTATAAGCGTGATATTTTTGAACGCATAACTCCGCAAGAAAATAGTGTTCCCTTGAAAGAAGTTGCTACATTTTCTCAAGGAATACAAGTTGAACCAAAAGACCAATTTCTTGATATGATCCCTGGCCGAGTCCGCTTTTTGCGAATTGTGGACTTTGTGTCAGAGAACGAGCCCCTAAGATATATAGCGCAACCAAATGTCAAGTACATAAAAACAGACCAAGAACTCGTAATGATTCGCCATCTGGAATCTTGCCTGCAACGCGGGAGCATGGTTCGGTCCTGCAAAAGAAGCTCTGGAGCAAGGACTGATCACGCCAAGTCAAGTTCTCTGCTGCAGAGAAGATGTGTTAGATTATCTGGCCTGCCGTGGCTGTCCCTATGAGACTGCCTTTGAGATCATGGAATATGTCCGCGTAGGGAAGGCCTCCGCAAAGCGTCATACTCCGCCTGATACCTGTTTTCTGCCGCAGCATTGGGATGCCTTGCAGGCCTGCGGCGCGGAAGATTGGTTCCTTGAAAGCTGCCAAAAAATCGAGTACCTATTCCCACGGGGACATGGCGCGGCTATGGCTGACTGTTTGGCCAGACTTGTTTGGTATGCGATCCATGCGCCAAAAGAAAGTGAGGCGGTATTCAAAAAGGCGGCTGAGCAAAACGGCTTTTGATCAAGCGAATATTGGGAGGTTTTTATGGGCCGCTTTTCACAAAGGGCGATCACAACTGGAGACAGCCGCTCTCATCGTCGGGCAGACGGCTGCGACATACTTTCAGTAGATCCGCTGCAGCTGCATTTGGATCATTTATACGCTGTGTACGATGAATTGACTTCTATCTGCCCAAAGGACGTCCTGCATCCCATGTATGACTGCCGCTTTTATGCAGACCATATCACCGAGCAATATGAAATGCCAATGACCATTCAAGGCGTCCTACGGGCGATCGAGGCTGTCAAGGAAACATTGGAAGACAGGAAACTGCGTGAGACAGAACGGTACCGTTTTGTGGCGTCCATTTTGGATTCCGGCGCAACGCCAGATGGGCAGATCGTAATGGTGAGCGTGTTTTTACCTCTCATTGAAGCCGTGCGGCAGAGACAGGTGTTAAACAGAAACGATCCGGTTCTTACACCTATTTTCGCGATCAAGTAATTTATAATGGATCAATAGAGCTCAGCCCCAGAATCGCTTAGACACCAGAGTGGTACCATTACCCACCATGGTATGCTCCGAGCGATTCTGGGGCATTTTTCTCATATAGATTATGGAAATGCTCATCTATGCCTTGAGAAAGTGAAAACCACTATCCTGCTGACTGTTACTGAATCGATTTAATTCTATAATGACAACAATCATGCGCTGTGCCGCTTGGGAGAACAGGCGGCGAGATTGAAAATCTGTCCGCCGTCCGGACGGAGCATGGTGAGCATGGAGTCTGCCGCCTGCTCCTTCTGCGCCTGCTGGGGGTGGCAGTAGGTACGCTCTAAGAAACCGGTGTCCGCATGGCCGACAAGGTCTGCCACCGTCTGCTTGTCCACGCCGCAGTGCAGAAGCGAGGTCACGAAGTAGTGCCGCAGGGTGTGCAGGTGGTACTCCCGCGGAAAGCCGATGGCGTCATAGATCTTCCGCAGCCGCTTGGTGAAGGTGTCAGGGTGAATGAGTTGACCGTGTTCGTCGGTGAAGAGGTAGGGACTGAGCTTACGGCACTGCTGGACGCGGCAGGGCGCTTTGATCCCGCCTACGGAACGAAGCTGCTGACCTATGCGACGCCCGTGATGGAAGCGGCGATGATGGACTACGCCGCACAGTATTCTTCCTCTTTGTCCATTCCCATCAGCCGGTACAATCAACTGCGCCGAGTGGCATACCTCTGTGCGGAGGGATGTGACGCATCTGATGCTGAGTTGGTCAAGGTGGTGTGCGGAGAACTGAATGTATCTGCCAAGGTAGCTGGGGCATTGATAAAAGAATACCGGACGCTGTTTTGCGTCCGGCAGTTAGGTGACGATGTGTTCTCCGTCAGCTGCGGCGGCGATCCCGCCGTGGCCTATGACCGCCTCATGCGCCGGACGCTGCTGATGCAGCAGATGAAGAAGGTGCTGACACCCAGAGAGTTGAATCTGGTGTGCAGTTACCACGGCATCTGCCAGCCGGACGAGATTGGTATGACCTTTCAGGAGCTGGCGATCTACCTCAACTACAACGGTCCCAGCGGAGCGGAGAAGGCGTACAAGGCCGCGCTGCGGAAGCTGAAAAGGGACTTGTATGACGGGGCTTACGGCCGGTGGCTCTCCGCTCAGAAGGCCATCCGCGCAGCCAAAGCGGAGGCGGAGCAGGACGCGGGGTAAGTCTACACCTAAATGACCGCCCGTCCCGTATATCCGAAAGGTAGAAAATCCGCCCCGAAAACTGCCTATTTCCACGCTCTCGGAATTGTGGTAGAATGAAAAAGAGATATGTAGCAGGCGGTGGAAATGAAATGTATAACCTAAATTGGTCAAGAAGTGACCTCACCCGGCAAAAGCTGGGGACGTTCTGTGAATACTACGCAAAAATGTCATTAGCCTCTTATGGAATGAGCATTTATACTTCCGAGGTTGATGACCATGGAATAGATTTTATTGCAGAAAGCAAGAGAGGATTTTTGAAGTTTCAAGTTAAAGCCATTCGCAAAGGAACAGGCTATGTTTTTATGCGGGAGGAATATTTTGATATTTCAGACCAATCACTTTACTTGTTCTTGCTTTTGCTAAATGATGGCGAACACCCCATAGAATATTTAATTCCTGCGACCACATGGGATAATGACAGTAGTAATATTTTTGTTTACCATTCATACAAGGGTAAAAAGTCGAAACCAGAATATGGCCTAAATATTTCCGCCAAGAACATTCCGCAGCTCGAAAGATTTAAGTTAGAAAATATGATAACGGCAATATAATGAGGAACAAAATATGGCTTTAACCATACAAGAGCGATTGAAAGACCTGCGTGTGGAGTGTGGCTTGACGCTGGAACAACTTGCGGAGCAGACGCACCTCTCCAAGTCTGCGCTGGGCAGCTATGAAGCGGAGGACTTCAAGGACATCAGCCACTATACGCTTTCCTCCGGCGAGACCCAGACGGAGAGCGCCGCCCAGACCGGCACAGTAAGTACGGGCATGGGCAATATGGGCGGCCCCGGCGGGCAGAAGCCGGACGGAGCGCCGCCCTCCGGCGGCGGAGGCGGACCAAAGCCGGATGGTGATATCCCACGGTCAAAGCCGACGGGCGAGATGCCGCAGAAGGATAGCGGCAACGCCAAAGCCTGAAAAAAGCCAACTGAACGCAAATCACCAAACCGTTGTGATACAACAGCTTGGTGATTTTGCACAGTTATTGATCTGACAGCTCAAGTCTTGCGGCAGACACGGAAAAAAATCTTGACTTGTTACAGTTCGAGTCCTATAATCAGCCTATCTTTTTGGTATGGAAGGAGCGTTTCCCCATGAACAAAGCAAATACCCCTTTTCGCTATGACTACGTTGGCAGCTTCCTTCGCCCTGCCGGACTGAAGCAGGCGCGGGCAGACTTTCAAAACGGCAAGATCGGAGCCGATGAGCTGAAAGCAGCGGAGGATCAGGCGATCCGTGAGCTGGTTGCCAAGCAGCGGAGCGCTGGATACCACGTAATTACCGACGGCGAATTCCGCCGTGCCACCTGGCACCTCGACTTCATGTGGGGCTTTCACGGTGTGGGCCACAGCCGCACGGAGAAGGGGCTGCCGTTCCATGGAGGGAACGCAATGCTTGATGACACCTACCTCACCGGAGAGGTGAGTGTGGACAGCCATCCCTTTGTGGAGCATTTCCGGTTTGTCAAGGCGCTGGAAGACGAGAACACCGTGGCCAAGCTGACGATCCCCGCACCCGCTCAGTTTCTGGAGCAGATGGTCATGCCCTTTGCAATGGAAAATACCAGCAAATACTACCCCAACATTGAAAAGCTGGTGGAGGATCTGGCAGCGGGCTACCGCAAGGTCATTGATGACGTATATGCCGCCGGGTGCCGCAACCTGCAATTTGACGATTGCAGCTGGGGTATGCTGGTAGACCCCCGTGCCTGTCTGATCTTTGATACCGACGAGAAGGGGCTGGAGGCCATCAAGGAGCAGATGCTCGCCGCCAACAATCTGGCCATTGAAGGCAAGCCGGAGGATCTGGTCATCAACACCCATGTCTGCCGGGGCAACTTCCACTCTACCTACGCCAGCTCCGGCGCTTATGACAGCGTGGCCAAGACCCTGCTGGCCCGTGAGAATGTGACTGCCTACTATCTGGAATTTGACGATGCCCGCAGCGGCGGCTTCGAGCCCTTGGCCGCTGTCAGCGGTGAGAAGAAGGTGGTGCTGGGCCTCGTCACCACCAAGCGCCCTGAGTTGGAGGATAAGGCGGCGGTGATCGCCCGTATCCATGACGCAGCCAAGTACATCCCGCTGGATCGCCTGTGCCTGAGTCCCCAGTGCGGCTTCGCCTCCTGCGAGATCGGCAATAAGCTGACAGAGGCCCAGCAGTGGGCCAAGCTGGCGCTGGTGAAGGAAATCGCCGAAGAGGTCTGGGGCTAATTTTCTATGCAGAGGAGATGCGGAATCGCATAGATGCCGCAAGAAAACTGATGAAACTATTGGTATGATCCTCGGACAGCTATTTGACTGATATTCTATGAGATAAAGTCCCCAAGCTGTTGTTATGCAACAGCCTGGGGACTTTGAGGCTGTCGATAAAGTGATAAATTTTCCGCGACGGTAAGGAAGGGTGTGCGCGGGAAACCCAAGAAGGGTGTCCCGCGCCATTAAAATCCTAAGTTTTCAGAACTTTTATGAAGTTCTGAAAACTTGCTCGGCGGGGAGAAAAGACTTTTTCGACACGCAGAAAGTCCCCAAGCTGTTGTTATGCAACAGCTTGGGGACTTTCTGCATTTGCGCGGTTGAAGTGGATGCGTTTCAGGTTCTATACCTGAGAATCCGGAAAAGGGAAGGAGAAATTGCACCTGCCGCACCCTCTTGGCAGGATCGCTTTGCGTTGACGGAGCGGTATGCGGATACGCCGGTCAGCGTGATTAAACGGTAAGGTGCTGTGTGTCAGAAGAAAAACGGTAATTCCACGGTGTCAGCCAAAATGAGACAGCATTTTGAATAAAAATGTGGGAAAAATAGCTTTGCAGCGCTCCGGAACTCTTGACATTTAAATGCACTGTGCTACTATATGACAAAAAAGATGATGCAGTGGAGGGCAATCCCGGAAACGGAGAACGTTCATACCGGAGGCTTCACGGCGAAACAGAGCTACCGCAAGCAAGCTTATAAGCGGAGAGACCGCGGAAACGCGGTTTTTCAAAGCACAGCAGTTAGTCAACTTTAACAAAAACCTTGCATATATGTAGGTTGAATTCATCTAACTGCAAAAAGGACAGCAGCTATGAAGAAGTCTGAGAATTTCTGGAACAGAAACGCGAAGCGCTATGATCGCTTTATGCGAAAGGACCGGGCGGCATACGAAAAGCTGTATGAACTGATCCGACCGGTTGTAAAAGCCAGAACGGTGCTGGAACTTGCCGCCGGGACCGGGCTGATCGCTAAAAACATTGTGCGTGCGGCAAGCCATATCGAGGTGACGGACGCCTCCGAGGAAATGATCGCTGAGGCGAAGCGGAACAACCGCTCCGCAAAGCTGCACTTTTCAGTGTGGGATATGTTCTGCCTGCCCTATGCGGACAAATCCTTTGACGTGGTGATCGTATCCAATGCGCTGCACATCGTCCCGCAGCCGGAGAAGGCCCTTGCCGAGATCCGCCGGGTGCTGAAGGATGACGGCGTGCTCATTGCCCCTACCTTTACCCACGGGAACGATACCCTGCAGGGCAGGATCAAGCTGTTTTTTATGAAGCTGGCGGGATTTCCGCTGAACAGCAGGTGGTCAAGTGCGGATTATCTGGCGTTTTTGCGGCAAAACGGCTGGACGGTGCGGAAGAGCGCCGTGCTGAAAGCATCCTTTCCGCTGACCTATGCGGAATGTGTAAAACCGTCGGTGAAGGGAAGGGGGTAACGCTATGAACTACATGGGAATGCCATGGGGGATGTGGACGCTGTTTGCGGGCTCCTTTCAGGCACAGTTGACCGATGTGCTGGGGTATAACGAGCAAACGGCAAAGGCGATCACACGGAGGGCGAAAGCAAAATACAAGGAGATCCTCAGCCGCCTGCCGGAGTTTGAGAAGGGGGACCGCTTCAAAATCAATCTCGTGGGCTGCGCCATGCTGGGGGCCTTCGTTCTCACCATGCCGGAGCGTCCCAATGTGGATCGGCTGACGGAGTACTACGCCAAGGCCATGATGACAAAGCCTATGCGCTGGTTCTGCCGTAAAAGCGGCGAGAAAAAGTTCACCCCCCAAAGCGTTGCCGGACTGCAAGCGGCGGCAGCGCTGAAGGCCGCCGACCGGAACTCCTACTCATGGAATATGGACTTTTACGAGTACCCCGACGGCAGTGGCTACGAGGCCCGGTTTACCAAGTGCGGTATCTGCGTTTTGATGCGGGAGCTGGGGCTGTACGATTTGACTCCGGCCCTGTGCCGTCTGGACTACACCATGAGCGAAGCGGGCGGCACGGCGGATTTTACGCGGCAGTATACCCTTGCCTCCGGCGGGGCGTACTGCGACTGCGGCTATAAGAAAAAATGACAGGAACGGATGTTTTTTATGATTCAGACAACAGTTAAAGTTTCCGGCATGGCCTGCTCCATGTGCGAAGCCCATATCAACGACGCCGTTCGCGGCGCATTCCCGGTGGAGAAGGTCACATCCTCCCATTCCAAGGGGGAGACGGTGATCCTCTCTAAGGAGCCGCTGGACGAAAACGCCCTCCGCGCCGCTATTGACGCCACCGGCTACACGGCGGGGGAGATCCATGCGGAAACGTATGAAAAAAAGGGACTGTTTCATTTCGGAAAAAAGAAGGACTGAGCTCATTCCTGTGGTCCGGTTTTCCGGCCATCGGTTTGAAATAAATAAGATCCATATAGGAGGATAATTGTTATGAAGAAAATTGGTTTGTTTGCCGCAGGCGTTCTGTTTGGTACCGCCGGTATGAAGCTGCTGGGCAGCAAGGACGCGAAAAGAGCTTACGCCCAGACCACCGCTGCCGCCCTGCGGGCAAAGGACAGCGTGATGACCGCTGTGACCGCTGTGCGTGAGGGGGCGGATGACGTCTATGCGGAGGCTAAGGCCATCAACGCCCAGCGCACGGAGGCCGAGACCGCCAATGTGGTGGAGGATACCTCCGCAGAAGAGGAAAGCCAGGCAGAGTGATCCATGAAATGCACGATCCTACATGATACGGCCGGGCGGCTGCGGGTCCATCTTTGCTGTAAGCGAATGACGCTGCGGCAGGCGGATGTGCTGGAATACTATCTGCTGGCGGTGGACGGCGTGCGCTCCGTCAAGGTCTATGACCGGACGCGGGATGCCGTGGTGGTGTATGACGCGGAGCGGGAGCGCATGATCCGTGCGTTGGCCCGGTTCTCCTTTGAAAAAGCGGAGAAGCTGGATCTGGCGCCGGAGCACACCTCCCGCACCTTGAACCGGGAATTTGAGGATAAGCTCGCCCTCACTGTTATGCGCCGCTGCGCTTCCAACCTGTTTCTGCCGGCGCCGGTGACATCGGCGCTGGCTGTGATCCGCTCCGCAAAGTACATCAAAGAAGGGCTTCTGGCCCTGTGGCACCGGAAGCTGTCCGTTGCCGTGCTGGATGCCACCGCCGTCACCGTGTCTATGGTGCGGGGAGATTTCGCCACCGCCGGTTCGGTCATGTTCATGCTGCGGCTGGGGGAAACTTTGGAGGAGTGGACCCACAAGAAGTCCGTGGCCGACCTTGCCTCCGCCATGAGCCTACGGGTAGAAAACGTCTGGCAGCAGGTAGACGGCACCGAGGTGCTGACGAAGGTCACCGACGTGAAGCCGGGGGATCGCATCGTGATCCGCACCGGCGGCATGATCCCGCTGGATGGCCGGGTGATAGAGGGCGAGGCCATGGTGAACCAGTCCTCTCTCACCGGAGAATCCATGCCGGTGGCCAAGCGGCCCGGCAGCCCTGTTTATGCCGGTACGGTGGCCGAGGAAGGCGAGTGTGTGGTCTGCGTGGAAAAGGTGTCCGGCAGCGGACGCTATGACCGGGTGGTCCGCATGATCGAGGAATCGGAAAAGCTGAAATCCACCGCTGAGGACAAGGCGTCCCGCATGGCGGACAGGCTGGTTCCCTATACGCTGGGCGGCACGGCTGTGACCTATCTGCTGACCCGCGATGTGACCAAGATGCTGGCCGTTTTGATGGTGGACTTCTCCTGCGCGCTGAAGCTGGCGATCCCTGTCGCGGTGCTGTCTGCCATGCGGGAGAGCAGCGGGCATCACATTTCTGTCAAGGGCGGGCGTTTTCTGGAGGCTGTGGCCAAGGCGGATACCATTGTGTTCGACAAGACCGGTACGCTGACCTACGCCACGCCGAAGGTGGCGCAGATTGTTCCCTTCGGCGGACGCCGGGAAGCGGATATGCTCCGCCTCGCCGCCTGTCTGGAGGAACACTATCCCCACTCTATGGCCAATGCTGTGGTGGAGGAGGCGAAGCGGCGGGGCCTTACCCATGAGGAATACCATTCGCAGGTGCAGTATGTGGTGGCCCACGGCATTTCCAGTATGGTAGAGGACAAAAAGGTCATCATCGGAAGTGCCCACTTTGTCTTTGAGGACGAGGGCTGCTGTATCCCGGAGGGAGAGCAGGAGAAATATGACGCGCTGCCCGCCGCATATTCCCATCTGTATCTCTGCATCGACGGGGAGCTGGCGGCGGTCATCTGTATCCACGATCCCCTGCGCCGGGAGGCTAAGGACGCGGTAAAAGCGCTGCATGAGAGCGGCTTTACCAATGTGGTGATGATGACCGGCGACAACCGCCGCACAGCGGAGTCCGTTGCCGCCGAGGTGGGCGTGGACGCCGTTTACGCAGAGGTCCTGCCGGAGGACAAGGCCGCCTTTATCCGTCAGGAAAAGGAAAAGGGACACACCGTTATCATGGTGGGGGACGGCGTCAATGATTCTCCCGCCCTCTCCGAGGCGGACGCCGGCATCGCCATCTCCACCGGCGCGGCCATCGCCAGGGAGATCGCCGACATCACCGTTGCTTCAGAGGATCTCTTTGAGTTGGTGACGCTGCGTAAGCTCAGTGAAGCGCTGATGGATCGGATTCACGGCAGCTACCGGTTTATCGTGGTCTTCAACCTGTCGCTGATCACCTTGGGCGTAGCGGGGGTGCTGCCGCCCGCAATATCCGCGCTGCTGCACAATACCTCCACGTTGGGCATCGGCCTGAAAAACATGACCGATCTGCTGGAGGAACACGAGGGAGCGTAATTTGTTTTCCCATCGAGAGAAGTACACGCTCGGCATTCATCAAAAGAGCACACTGCGGCTTCACTGGACGCACGGTTTCGATGAATGGGACAGGGTACTGGTAGGAATAAAAATTCTATCATCGCATATTCCGCAACAGCGGGTTGCTTACTCTATGGGGAAGCGAGGACTGCGGGTTCCACGCAGTGAGCTGCGGCAGCCGTGCCTCCCTGGTGGATCTGAATATTAGGGCGGAATTTTTAGTGGTTTTCACTCCTGTCACAGAACTTGTGTCGATTTTACAAACACTTGGTTTGCCTACCGGAAGGGGAAGCCTTACAATAAAAGTATCCGGAGAAAAGCGAGGTGCTGTAAATGCTTCCCTGTCAGGAACACTGCGGTCAGTATTGCCAAGGCTGTCATCTGGACTGCACGTATTAGACGAGCTTCCGTAAAAATCAGGAGTCATAGCGTTAACTGAAAAAGCAGTATCTGAGTTATTACGCGGAATTGTGCGCCGTCAGGACACGGCAATTTCGGAAACTATCCCCTTTGAAGTGGTAAAAGCGGACACCGGCAGGATCTGATCCCGCCGGTGCTTTTTTTAGGTCCGCCGGGCTCGAAATGGCATGGCTGACGCACTTGACCAGAATTTTACATACCTTTTACCGGGGCTGTCTATCGGTTTTTTCCGGTCTTTCCTATAATAAACGGAGTATGGCAACGTGCATACGGGGACAGCTCTGTTGGATTTTAGATTCTCAGCTGCGGGACACGGCAAAGGCGAGCCTGATGCTTCCGGATGGCTCCTATTGCCGCAAACACAGCGCCGTGCCCTTTGATTTTCAGGATACATTTATGCAGCAATATCCGCATATCCCCGCAGCGGCGGCCGGTGCGCCAAAGGAGCGGGTCCATTGGCTGAAGGACTTGGCCAAAAAGCTGCTTTGGGCGTGAAGTATTTCTTTGCCTGCATGTCGCTCTCCTTCTACGATGGCGGGCGGCAGTGTTAGGAAAACCAAAAAGTCTCCGCATGGAACCGCGGACAGAAAAAAGAATTGTGGCCTGGAGCTTGATGATGTAAAATAATGGAAAGTGTTTGGAGAATTGCGGGAGATCAGAGGGAAAACGATGAAAAACGATAGCAGACTTCGCAAATATGTGCCGTCGCTGCTGCTGTTTCTGCTGCTTGAAGTGGTGGCGGTCACACTATGGCTTATGAAGGACAACCTGTTCTACCTGCTGAATTTCAGCTACATCGGCGGCTGTCTGGCATTGGGAACAGCGCTCTTCGCCGCTGGGAAACGCTATGCCCGCCATTTTGCGCAGCTGGCAGTTGGCAGCTATATGCTGCTGTACCTCGGCGTGATCTCCCGCGAGAATATGCAGATCGAGGGGTTCTGGTACTATCTGTTTCTCGGCGCCTTCGAGGCGGCGACCATCCACTACGCCGTGGCAAAGATCTTCGGCCCGCTGCTGTTCGGGCGCGGCTGGTGCGGCTACGCCTGCTGGACAGCCATGGTGCTGGACTTTCTGCCCTACAAGCGGCCGAAGAAGCCGCGTAGGGAAAAACTGGGCGTTCTGCGCTATGTGATGTTTGCACTGTCTCTGGCGTTGGTGTCTGGGCTGTTCCTGATGAAAGTTGCGCATCTGGAACAGATCATGTTCTGGCTGTTCCTCGCCGGGAACGCACTCTATTACCTTGCGGGCATTGCTCTGGCGTTCGCCTTTAAGGATAACCGCGCGTTCTGCAAGTATCTTTGTCCCGTTGCGGTTTTTCTCAAGCCCATGAGCTACTTTTCTCTGCTCCGCGTTCACTGCGATGAGAGCAAATGCGTCCATTGCGGGAAATGTCTGCGAGCCTGCCCCATGGATGTGGAGGTCAACAGGGAAGCCCGCAAGCGGAAAAACGGAACAGAGTGCATACTCTGCTATGAGTGCACGAAGGTGTGTCCCACAAAGGCACTGCATTGAAATGTGGGATATTTTCAGCCCAATTGAGCGAAAAGTGTTGAAATGTTTTTTGGGTATCTGTTATAATAAAAAATCTACGCAGGCCGCAGAAAAGCATATAGAAAGAGCTGCTGCACCCTGACGGCACGCAAAATCATGAAATACGGATCTGAAAGGACCCGCTCACACATAAGGAGCAAAAGTTTGAAACACTGTAATTTAAGTACCCACTCAAAAAAGGGCGCAAGAAACCAA
>OIXG01001768.1_pt1 | contig 19129 bp, 18 predicted proteins | sample 1587731 | NCBI WGS metagenome assembly OIXG01 (sample SAMEA3888908, study PRJEB22519) | human gut metagenome | biome: human gut; feature: human-associated habitat; material: faeces | place: Denmark | collected 2010
GCTGCACCTTGAACTGCGTCACCGTCAGATGTTCCTCGGAGCTGCCGCGTTCGCCGCGCTCCACATCGTCGTACCCGGCGTCGTGCATATACCGGAAGAAATCATCCTGCAAAACGCTGTAGGATTTTTTGAGAACAGGCTTGCCCTTGGCGCTCAGAATCGGATCGCCGTTCTCGTACAGCACGGGCTTGGAAGCCCACTTCTTGCTCATGCTGACCTGTTGTATCGTTTCTTTGACTGTCCCCACCAGAGACTTATCCTTGCAGCGTTTCGACCACAGGATTTGTTTCTCCACAACGGGGATATAGATCACATGAAGATGATAGTGGTACACGTCCTGCCCCAATGCGTCGGACATGGCGCGGTTGCGCTCGTCAGCGTGCATGACCGCTGAAAGAATGTATTGCTCGCCGCCGACGATTTTGATTGCAGCTTTGTAGGCATCGGCGTAGAATTGTTTTGCAAACTCGTAGCCGCCGTGGCTGAAGAAGTACGCGGAGTTGACATCGAAGATCAGCTCTCCGAACTTCTCGGCGTCTGCTTTCAGACCGCGCGTGGAGATCACGCCGTCGGAGCGCATCTGCTTGAACATCTCTTTATACCCGGCGGTCGGTGTTTTGAAATGGACGTTGTATGGTGTCCGTTTGGGAACGATGTCCTGATTGACATACGACGATTTTTCGCGCTCGTTGTGCGCCTGCGCGTTGCTGATGTCTGCGTCTTTCATTCTTGCATTTCTTGCGTTGGTACGGTGAATACCGTCGCCTCTTGCCATAGGCAGTTTACATCCTGATTTCAGATTGTGCAGGACGGGGGAGCTTTCGGAGAGGCACTTCTGCGGAAGTGTAATAACCTACTATGATACTTTCATCCTGCAGCTGCAAAGTATCGTGGGCGCTCCGAGGGGGTATGAGGTCTATATTCCGGGCTTTGGCTGGGTACCATACGAGGGGCCGAATCACCGCGAGTATGCCGCGGATATGTACGAAAATGGCAACAAAATCGGGAGCATGGGTTGAAACAGGATCAGCTGGGAGCGGGCATACTACTTGATTACGGAAGCTGCTGCACCGAAAAGTGGTTGGTATCATATTATGATACCAACCACTTTTTGTCGATGTGGAATTGAAAAGCGCCAATGGTATCTCCTCATGGCCTGATGACGGCGAGGAGTAGAGCATAGGCAACGGCTCAACGGTTGAGCCGCCATAAACTTAGAAAGGTGCGGAAACATATTGAAAAACCTGTCCCCGGCTACCGCGTGGAGCGCACTTACAAAGATTTTGAACGGTACATGGAAAACCATCCTGAGGCAAATATGGTCGAAATGGATACTGTAGAGGGCTCTAAAGGTGGTCCCGTTCTTCTGACGATGCTCTTTCGTAACTGCAATTTTATGCTGGCTTTTTTGCTGGCCCGAAACACCCAGGCAGATGTTTGCGAAACCTTTGAGGCAATGGAATTGGTACTTGGCACAGAAACGATGCGGGATCTCTTTGAGGTGATCCTAACAGATAACGGTCCGGAATTCAAAAACCCTGCCCTGCTGGAGCGAAATCTTTCTAGTCAGCGCCGGATACATATATTCTATTGCGACCCCATGGCCTCATGGCAAAAAGGCCCTTAAAGCCAAGGCTGTTAATAATGCCCCTGCCCTGATGCTCACAGGGCAAGTAGCTCTCAGTTTATGATGTAGAGCTTTCTGAATTCGCTTATCCCTGGCGGGCATAATACCGGCTTTGCCTGGCGAGTGGAAGTTACTCTTGCACAGTTTCTCCCTCTCGTCTGCGGCAGCATACCCATTTGGGCTTTTTCGTCATGGGGAACATCCTTTATTGTAGGGTATTCCGCACCGCATTTCAACTGTGTAACCGTTGATGCTGGCGTTTTCTTCTGCATAACCCGCATTTACTCCTGCCGGATTTTACTTTTTCATTCAACCTGGGAAAGAATGAGAGCCGAATTGCGGAGTATATAGAGAACCAACTAAAAGAGGATGAAATGGGTGAGCAACTCACCATGAGTCAGTACGGCGCTGTTGACAAAGTCTCCCAACGGTCCTTAAAGTCTCGCAACAACCCTCGCGGTATGCTATAGTAAGGAAAAAAGCCTGAGGTGGTGGGATGCAACTGGCGATGCACATGGTAATAATCGAGGATCTGATGCCCCGGGAGCACTTCTTGCGAAAGCTGGAGGCGGCGCTGGAGAGGAAGGGCTGGAGGAGCTTGAGCGGCAAACCGGAAAGCGCCGCAAAAAGCGGACGAAGCAGCTCGAGCGGGACAAGCGCCGCTCCCACAAGCGCGTCAGCCGAACGAATCCGGAGTCGGGTCACTTGAAGCGTCCAGGGAAACCGGAGGGGCCTCACTACCTCGCCCATCAGGCGGTGGACAGCGACTATGGCATCATCGTGGGGCAGAGCGGCAGCGCAACCTGGAGCGCCGTTCCAGCCCGGAATGCCGGGAGGCGCTGAAGCTGCGGCAGGTCTGGTGCGAGGGCTCATTTTCCGCGCAGAAGCGCGAGCACAACTTAGCGCGCATTTTGCGATGAGGCTTAGAGGCAGCGGAGGACCACTGCCTCTTGTCGGCGACCGCATTGAACCTGAAACGGATGATAAAGTACGCATGGTGACGCCAGCGGTCATCTTTTTTTGCTGCCAAGGCAGAGCGGAGCGAGACTTTGTCAACAGCGCGAATACGGCCCGTTTATGGGCGGCAGGTAACGGTTCTACGCAGTAGGCGAACCGTACTTACGCGTTTGACGCGTGCGCGAGGTACATAGGGCTTTGCCCGCATAAGCAAAACAACTCGCTCGGCGGGTGGATGCTTATTCCACGACCCGCGCGTCGAAGGTCAGCGTGACGGTGATGGGCTGACTACCCTGCGTGGAGAAAAAGCAGCCGTCGATGCAGCGGAATGCGCCCTCGATCTGCGCATCGTAGCGCATCTCGACATTTTTCCATACGGCGGAGCAGGACGCATCCTCCTCCCAGCGGTTCGCGTCGATCTGGGCAATCACGCGGCGGATGTTGAAAATGCTCGTCCCCCTCTGCGCCGCGGCAAGCGCGAGATAGGCCATGCGCGCGTTGTCCACGCGCGCGCCGAATAGCTGCTCCTCCGTCTCCGAATATGCCCAATGCACGGCGCGGAGCACGCCGTCCTCCACCGTGTAGCTGAACGGCGTTGGCTCGCCGCCCCCGCCGAAATAGATCACATTCTCATACTCGTTCTCGACCCACTCGCCGCTGCTGTCGAGCGTCCAGCGCGTGCCGAAATCAAAGAAGGTGCGGTAATAGTTGACATTCTCCGCAAACTCCGCCACCGTCAGCTCGCCGCGATTCGGCGGCAGCGCGGCGCTCAAGCCCATAGCAAGGGTCAGGGCAAGGCTCAGCGCGGTGCTCGCCGCGTAGAGCAGTACTGACTTCCCTATGCCGCGCTCGTCGAAGCGCTCGATGCTGCCGCTCTCCCAAGCCAGCTCCTCGCCGTTCATATAGCGGCGGTAGCTGCGGTAGTTGCACACAAGCTCCACGATGGAAATGCCGAGGCCCGCGCCGTAGAGCCAGACGGCGGCGGTGCGCTCAAGCGCCTCGCCGTAGCTGAGCCTCTCGCCGTCCGGCCGCGTGACGGTGATGCCCATGCACCATTTGCCCGCGGTCGCAGCAAAGCGTGAGAGCAGCAGCGGCTCGATGAGAACCAGCAATCCCCATCCGGCCAAACCGCAGAGGACCTTCTCCCCTTTGGAAATGTTCACAAGGTTATGGTGCAGCAGCACGAACTGTACAAATGAGACCATGAGACCCACAATCGTAAGGTCGATGGCACGGGCGAAGTAACGCCGCCACGGGTGCGGCTCGGCGATGTCCTGCCGCTCCGCGGTCTTGTCCGACTCAAAGCTGTGAAGATAGGTCTCCGGCTGCAAGGCGGAATAGCTTGTCACCTCTCGCGAAATGGCATCGCATACGCTTTTGGCTGTGAGCAGACGCTGTCCCTCGGCCTCCAACGCCGCGCTGCGCTCTCGCATGGCGGCGGCAAGCTCCAGCTCGCCGGATTGCAGCCGCCTGATCTCGTCGAGCGAAAAGCCGAGATTTCGCAGCAGCGCGATGCGCAGCAGCGTCTCAAGGTCTTCTTCACTATAATCGCGGTATTTGTTCTCCCGCCGCGCGGGAGCGAGCAGGCCCTCCTGCTCGTAGTAGCGGATATTTGCGCGCGTCAGGCCGCTGCGCTGCTCGATCTCCTTGCTGTTCATAGGCTCTCCTTTTTGTGCTTCTCGGGGCTTCCCCACGGCTATGATACCGCATTGTAAGGGATAAAGCAACTTGACAGTCAAGCCCTTTTTCAAAATTTTTCGGTCATATTCGAGCCTGTCTCCCGCTATGGATAGGGATAGACACAAAATCTGGGAGATCGGAGGGCTTTTTATGACCCATTCCTTCTATCGAAGCTACGGCTTTCTCGCCGCGATGCTTGCCTGCATCGTGCTCGGCTGCGCGGTGGGTGCGGTCTGGCCGGGCGCGGCTTGCCTTGAGCCGCTTGGCACCGTGTTCATCAACATGATGTTCTGCCTCGTTGTGCCGCTGGTGTTCTGCTCGCTTGCGGGCAGCATCGCCAATATGCGCTCGCGGCGCAAGGCGGGGCGCATCCTCGGCGCAACGCTCGGCGTGTTCGTCGTCACAGGACTGTTTGCGGCGCTCCTTATGCTCGTCATCGTGCGCGCCTTCCCGCCGGTGCTCTCGCCGTGGACGGACGCGGCGGTAGGCACGGTGGACGCCCCTGCGTCGCTTACGACGCTGCTCGTCAACTTCTTCACCGTGAATGACTTCGCCGCGCTGCTCTCGCGGCGGGCGATGCTGCCGCTGATCGTCTTCTCGCTGCTCTTCGGCTTCTCCGTCTCTGCCTGCGGCGGACCGGACACCGTGACGGCGCGGGTGCTGGACGACGCGACAAAATGCCTGCTGAAGATGGTCTCGCTCGTGAGCTGCTACGCGCCCGTCGCCTTCTTCGGCTTTTTCGCCGCGATGGTGGCGAGCTACGGCGCGCAGATCACCGCGTCCTACGCCCGCGCGATGCTCGCATACTATCCGCTCAGCTTTGTCTACGCACTGCTCGCCTTCCCGCTCTTTGCCTACCTCGGCGGCGGGCGCGAGGGTGTGCGGCGGCTGCGGCGGAATGTCCTCCGCCCCGCGGTCACGGCGCTCGGCACCTGCTCGTCCGTCGCCACCATTCCCGCGAATATGGAGGCCGCGGAGGCGAGCGGCATCCCGCATGAGGTCTCGGACCTCGTGCTGCCGCTCGGCGCGACGATGCACATGGACGGCTCATGCTTTAGCTGTGTGCTCAAGGTCGCCTTCCTTTTCGGCGTGTTCGGACTGCCCTTCGAGGGCGCGGGGCTGACCGCCGAGGTGCTGGCGGTGGCGGTCTTTTCCTCCATCGCCATGAGCGGCATCCCCGGCGGCGGCTACATCGCCGAGTTCATACTATGCTCACTCTTCTTCCCCGAGCAGATGGCAGTCGCCTACCCCATCGCCGTCACCATTGGGAATCTCGTCGACCCGCCCGCCACGCTGGTCAACGCCGCCGGCGACTACGCCGCGACCTTCCTTGTCACTCGCATCACCGAGGGTGCGGGCTGGACGGAGCGCTGCAGCGAAGAGCCAAGCGCATAAGGAAAAAGCACAGGCGTCATCGCATTGGGTAAGAGGAGCCTGCCCCCATTCAAATGGGGCAGGCTCCTTTTGCGTTCTATGGTCAGCTTCTGCGGACGGGGAATATGGTTTTGCCAAGTTGAAAATTCATCTGTACCGAACCCTCATACCTTGCGATTTTATCTCTTCTCTCGCTTTACTCGCGCGGGCCGGGCAGGAAGCGCTCGCCCTCGCGCCGCGCACTCATCGTTCCCGCAGACAGCTCGGTGAGCGCGGCGTCAAAGCCGTCGGTGTTCTCCTGCGGCAGCAAAAGCTGCACGCTCACCGCTGCGCCGAAGTCTGTCCCCACGACCGTGCCGCCGTGGGCGGCGACGAGGAGCTTTAAGCGCTCGAGCATCGGATAGGGGCAGTCCACTGTCACTGCGGACCAGAGGCGCATTTTCGCCTTGCCCGCCGCGTCGAGCGCGTCCTTTGCCGACCTCGCGTAGGCGCGTGTCAGTCCGCCCGCACCGAGCAGCACGCCCCCGAAGTAGCGCGTCACGACGCAGACGACATTCTCCACGCCCTCGCGCTGAAAGACATTGAGCATCGGCTGACCGGCCGTGCCCTGCGGCTCGCCGTCGTCGCCGTAGCGCACGACGCCGCCCTCACGGAGCACATAGCACCAACAGTTGTGGCGCGCGTCGTAGTATTTTTTCCGCATCTCCTCCAAAAAGGCGCGGGCCTCCGCCTCGCTCTCCACGCGGCGGACATGGCCGAGAAAGCGCGAGCGCTTTTCGGTGAACTCCGCCTCGCCCGCGTCCACAGGGACATAGTATTCCGCCGTGCTCATACTTCCCAATCCTCTTTCGGCTCGGTGTAGCCCTCCACATAGTCCTTGACCTGGCCGAGTACGCGCGGCGTGCAGACCGCCACAATGTCGATGGTTTCGCCGTACTCGACGCGCTCGACCTTGGCCTCGCGGTATAGGCTGTCGAGCAGGCCGCCTTTGTCGTAGGGGAGATGGATGGTCACGCGGCGTGTGCCCTTATCCAGCTCCGCGTCGATGGCGCACAGCAGCGCGTCGAGCCCTTCGCCAGTCTTGGCACTGAGGTTCACCGTGCGCTCGCCGCGCGGGCGAAGGTCGCCGAAAAAGAGGTCGGACTTATTGTACACGCGGATGCAGGGGATTTCCTCCGCGCCGAGTTCGTGGATGAGCTGATCGACCACCTCCGCCTGCGCGATCCACTCAGGGTTGGAGATGTCGATGACATGCAACAGCAGGTCTGCGTATTCCAGCTCCTCAAGCGTCGCCTTGAAAGCGTCGATGAGCTGGTGCGGCAGCTTGCGGATGAAGCCGACCGTGTCGGAGATGACGACATCAAGCGTATCGGAGACCGTCAGCAGGCGCGTGGTGGTGTCGAGCGTGTCGAACAGGCGGTTATTCGCCGGAATGTCCGCGCCGGTGAGCGCATTCAAAAGCGTCGATTTGCCCGCGTTCGTGTAGCCGACGATGGCGACGACGGGGATCTCGTTCTTCATTCTCCGCTCACGCTGCGTGCCGCGCACGCGGCGCACCTCGTCGAGGTCCTCCTTCAGCTTGTCGATCTTGCGGCGGACGTGGCGGCGGTCAGTCTCAAGCTGCGTTTCACCGGGGCCCTTTGAGCCGATGGGTCCCTTGCCGCTCGTGCCTGCTTGACGCTCCAAATGCGTCCACATACCGATCAATCGCGGCAGCAGGTATTGATACTGCGCGAGCTCCACCTGCAAGCGGCCCTCCTTGGTCTTGGCGCGCTGGGCGAAAATATCGAGGATCAGTCCGCTGCGGTCGAGCACCTGCACACCTAAGTCCTCCGTCAGCACGCGCATCTGCGAGGGCGAGAGGTCGTTATCGAAAATCGCCATGGTCGCCTCGGTCGAGCCGATGAGCTCCTTGACCTCCGCCACCTTGCCCTCGCCGATAAAGCTGCGCGGATTCGGGGACGGGAGGTTTTGCAGCACCGTCGCAGCGCTCACCGCACCGGCGGTCTCAACAAGGTCGGCAAGCTCGTTCATGCTCTCCTCGTCCGCGCTGTCCTCGCGCAGCACCGGCGAGGACAGCCCGATGAGCACCACGCGGTCACGCGGCTGCTCCACGGTTTTTATTTTGTTTTCTTCCATCAAATCACCTTTTCTGCGTTTCTTTGCTCCCAGTATACGCAGGGAAACGAAAAATGTAAAGAAAAAGAGGTCTGCTTCCGCAGACCTCTTTCGCAGTTCTTACTTGTCCAGACCGAACTTCTTGTTGAACTTGGCAACGCGGCCGCCGGTATCGACCAGCTTCTGCTTACCAGTGAAGAAGGGGTGACACTTAGAGCACACTTCCACCTTGATATTCTGCTTGGTGGAACCTGTCTCAATCACATTACCGCAGGCGCAAGTAATAGTAGTCTGCTGATAATTGGGATGGATTCCTTCCTTCATTGCTCGTGTTCACCTCTTTCCGATCCGAGAGTGCTTTCGTCAAAAAGCCAAAAAGGATAATATCACGCTTTTCGCCAAATTGCAAGCACAAATTTTGTACTTTTCGATAAAATGCAAAATCAGCTATCTTTTCGGAAAACGCCGCTGCGGTGTGGACGGTGTTCAGCGGAAGATATTCATTTCCGCGTCGTAAATTTCCACGCGGCGCACGCGCACGAAGTCCGGCTTGAGCTCGCTCAGCTCGCGCTCGATGGCCTGCGCAAGATAGGCGGGGTTCAGCCCCGGATTCTGCGCGGCGACCACAGCGTCGGCGAAGATGCTGCCCTCCTGCTGCGTGAGCGTGATCTTGCGCAGCAGCGGCACAACGTCGATCTGCGCGAGGTCCTTGTGCTTGGTGCGCTTTTCGATCATCAGCGAGGGGCGGGCAAAGAGCGCGCGCAGCGCGTCGACTGCACCGGTGGGCACGCCGTTGTCGTAAATGAGCTCCAGCCGCGCGCGCAGAAGGGCGAACTCGCGCACGGGGCGCGTGACGGGATAGCACTCGCGCACACGCAGCCCCGCGGGCAGTCCCGTGTTGAGCTTTTCAGCAATACCCGCGCCGTCGGTCTCCTCCAGCGTTTCAAAGTCGAGCAGCTCGCAGTGGCTCGACTGCCCCACCGGCAGCGGCAGGACGATGGAGATGATGGGGTGCGGGTGGAAGCCGTTGGAGTGCTTGAGGTGCAGCTCCGCGCGCGGAAACACGCGCTGGAAGGTGCGCATCGTGTCGAGGTGCGAGATGTAGGAGGCCTGCGCCTCCTTGGTAAAGAGCAATCTCAGCTTAGCCATCACAGGCCCTCCCCAGTAAGAGATTTGCGCCGCAGCCGTTGCAGTGCGTGCGGCAGTCCGGCGTGGTGACGGACTGATAGGCCCGCTCATGCTCGCGCCAGAGGTAATCCTCCGTCACGCCGCTGGAGATCATGCTCCAGGGCATGATCTCGTCCCGCCCGCGCGTGCGGTTGGCGTAGAAGTGCGGGTCGAGGCCGCATTCCTCGAAGGCCTCCAGCCAGCGGTCGAGGGAGAAATACTCCTCCCACGCGGAGAGGTGCTCGCCCTTGCGCCACGCCGTTTCGATCACCCTGCAAAGGCGGCGGTCGCCGCGGGAGATGACCGCTTCCATATAGCTTGTGTCACTGTCGTGCCAGTTGTAGGTGACGGATTTCGTCAGCATATTCTCCCGCAGGAGCTTCACGCGGCGCTCATACTCCTCCTTGGGGATCTGCGGCTCCCATTGGAAGGCCGAGTGCGGCTTGGGCACGAACCACGAGGTCGAGACCGTGATGCGCACGCCGCGGTTTTTATTGCTCGCGCTCTCGCGCCAGGCGTGCATAACATGCGAGGCGACCTCGGCGATGCCGAGCACATCCTCGTCCGTCTCAGTAGGGAGGCCGAGCATGAAGTAGAGCTTGACCGCGCTGTATCCGCCGGCGAAGGCGCGGCGGCAGGATTCAAGCAGATCCTCCTCCGTGACATTCTTGTTGATGGCGTCGCGCAGGCGCTGCGTGCCTGCCTCGGGCGCAAAGGTCAGACCGGTCTTTCTTCCCTTTTGCAGCCGCTCCATCAGCGCCATGGAGAAGTTGTCGGCGCGCAGGCTTGGGAGCGACAGGTTTACATGGCGCTGCGCGCAGAAGTCCTCTAAATCGTCGCACAGCTGCACGAGCGGCGGAAAGTCCGAGGTCGAGAGCGAGGAGAGCGTCATTTCCTCGTAGCCGGAGTCCTCGATGGCCTCCTTCGCGTATTCGACCAGCAGCTTTTCCGAGCGGTTGCGCACAGGGCGATAGACATAGCCCGCCTGACAGAAGCGGCAGCCGCGGATGCAGCCGCGGAAGAGCTCAAGCGTCGTGCGGTCCTGCACGATCTCGGTCGAGGGGACGATGGTCTTGGCAGGATACCACGCCTTGTCCATGTCGCGCATGATGCGCTTGGTGACGACCTTCGGCGCACCGTCCTTTGGCGTGATGGACTTCACCGTGCCGTCGGCGTTGTAGTCCACATCGTAGAGGCTCGGGACATAGACGCCGCCGATCTGCGCGGCGGCGCGGAGAAATTCCTGCTTTGTCCAGCCCTCGCGCCGCGCCCTGCGGTGCAGCTCGATGAGCTCGATGTTCATCTCCTCGCCCTCGCCGAGCTCAGCAAGGTCGATAAAGTCTGCAATCGGCTCGCAGTTGAACATCGCCGTGCCGCCGGCGATGACGAGCGGCGTAAGCTCTGTGCGCTCGCTCGCGTGGAGCGGCACACCCGCAAGGTCGAGCATATTCAAAATGGCGGGAAACGCCATCTCATAGCCGACGGAAAAGGCGATGATGTCAAAGTCCCGAATGGGATCGCCGGATTCGAGCGCGTAGAGCGGAAGACCCGCCTTACGCATTTCTTCCTCCATGTCGCCCCAGGGGGCAAAGGCGCGCTCGCACCACACGCCCTCCATGTTGTTCATAATGCCATAGAGAATGCGCATACCGAGATTTGACATACCGATCTCATAGGTGTCGGGAAAGCAGAAGGCCACGCGGGTATCGACCTGCGAGAGGTCCTTCATCACCGCATTGTATTCACCGCCCACATAGCGCGCGGGCTTTTGCACGCGGGGCAGGATGCGTTCCAATCGTTTGTCCACAGTCAAGCTCCTTATCGTAAAGCATTTGACCGTATTTTACACGCTTTTCCCCCTTCGCGCAAGCCCCACTTGCCGCAGCGTACCCCAGAAAAGGCCAAAGGCGGCGAAGGCAAAGAGATACCCGCTGTGCAGCGCAAAGGAAAGTCGGACCCCCAGCGCGCACAGCGCGAGCGAGCAGCCGATGCTGACCGCCGCCGCGATGCGTTCCCCCGCCACAGGGCCGAGGAGAAGGGCTGTGACGAGATAGAGCGCCTTTGCGCCGTCGAGCGGCGCGATGGGCAGGAGGTTAAACACCGCGAGCACGAGATGTGCGCCGGCAAAGACAAAGCACCACTCACGCCATAGCTTCAGCCCGAGAAGCGCAAGCAGAGCTGCGCAGAGAAAATTGACCGTTACCCCCGCGAGCGTGACGACCAACTCGCGGCCGTAGGAAAGGCGCGCGAGGGGGGGAGCGTCCAGCTCCGCGCCGAGCGCCGTAAGGCGAAATCGCTTAACAGCCACGCCATAGTGCCGCATGGCGGCAAGGTGGCCGAGCTCGTGCAGTGCCGCGGCAGACAGGATCGCCATGACCGCCGTGAGCGGCGAGATGATGACGGCGAGCAGCACGAGCAGCCAAAAGCTGCCGCTCACACGCACAGCGGCGCTAAACGGTTTTTGCGGCATACGGGGTGGGATCGAGGTACTTTGAGCCTTGCAGCAACTCAAAGTGCAGATGCGCGCCGGTGGCGTTGCCCGTCGCGCCGACCGCGCCGAGCGTGTCGCCGCGCAGGACGCTTTGTCCTGTGCCGACCGAAATTTTGCTGCAATGGGCATAGAGCGTTTCGTAGCCCTCTGCGTGGCGGACGGTCAGGTATTTGCCGAGCACGGTGCTCTCTCCCACCACGCCGACCGTACCGTCGGCAAAGCAGACGAAGGGCGTGCCCTCGTCGGCGGCGAGATCCAGTCCGGTGTGAAAGCTCTCCGCACCGCTGTTCGGGTCCTCGCGCCAGCCAAAGCCGGAGGTCAGCGTTCCGTCGAGCGGAGAGACACAGGGGAACGGCAGCGAGGGCTGCGCGTCGAGCACATAGTCCGGCAGGGGGCGCGCGTCCGGCTGCGGGTCAGTATCCGAGGGCTGGGAGAACTCCGCCTTGCCGCCGACTTCACGCGCGTCACCGTCACCGAACACGGCGATGTAAGCGTTTCCAAGCGACTCAGCGAAATGCTGCGGCGCGGCAACGGCATGGCCGACGGCGGAGAAGGCCTCCCGAAAGTCCGCGTCGCGTACGAGCCATTGGGCGAGCGTGCCGCGGAAGGCGGTGAGGTTTCCCGGCACGACGAGCTTGAGCAGCACGAGCGAAACGAACAGCGCTCCACAGACGATCACGCGCATAAAGCGCCGCTGTGATGCGGCGGACGGCTGCTCGGCGCGGCGGCCGCTCTGCGGCTTCGATCGTCTGCTCATGTGTGCGGCGGCACGGCGCTTTCCCTGTATGCGTGCCCAGCGGCGCAGACGCATCCTTGCTGTCATAGGCCCATCCTCCCCTGTCCCTCGTTTTGGGACAGTCTATGCCGCGTCGCGCCCGCTTATGCCCAAGGGCAGAAAAAGGGCCGCCTGCGGGCGGCCCTTGCGCTTATTTCACATAGTGGGCAAAAAAGTTTTCCAAAATGCGCTGCCCGTCGCGGTGCGCGGCGTCTTGCAGCTCGGGGTGGAACTGCGTGCCGAAAATGGGGCGCGACTCATGCGCAAGTAGCTGCACACGGCACGCCTCACGCACTGCCAGCAAACGGAAGCCCTCCGGCACCGCGCTGAGCTGTCCGCGGTGATGCTCAAAACAGCAGAGCGTGCCGCCCAATCCGTCAAGCAGCGGGTGGCGCTCGAGGACGGTCTGCGGGAGGAAGCCGAACTCCTCATACGCCTTGCCCGGATAGACCAGCGGCGCGCCGAAGGCAAGGCCGATGAGCTGTAATCCGGCGCAGATGCCGAAGAGCGGGACGCTCGCCTCTCGAATGAGCGCGAGCTCGTCGGCAAAGACCTCGTGCAGGTGGTCATCGTCCCATGTGGTAAAGCAGCCGGAGAGAAAAATGCAGTCCGGCGCAAGGTCAAGCTCCCGAAGCTGCGTATAGTGCCGCACCGTGACCGCGCCGAACTCCGCGAGCTTTGCCGAGAGCGTGTCGATGTTATAAAGCGGAACGGCGAGGCCGAGCTCTCCCGCGCGGGCGATGGGGCCGAGGTTATCAGGCGTCGGTTCGTTGTTGATGAGCAGGATATTTCTCATGTCAGTCCCTCCGCAGCGCGCCGCTCATGTGCAGCAGCGCCTCCAGCACGCCGCCGCCGACCGCGAGTGCCTTGTCGGAAGCGGTATAGCAGTTGTCCACATCGCCGCGCGGGTCCACATCACCGGACTTCATGCCCTTATGAACCAAAACACCGTCGGCGATCAGGCCGCGCAGCACCCCGCCGATGGTGCAGACCATCGGCTCGCCCGCCACATAGCCCGCGACATCGCCGGCCTTCACAAGGTCACCGATCTGACGGGCAGAGCGAAACTCACCATCCGCAGGCGCGCGGAGCACGCGCTCGCCCGCAAAGCCGCCGATGAGGCCGGGAATGTTGGTGTTCGGCAGTGCGCTGCCGGTGTAGATCACGCGGCCGAGCGTGTGACCGCGCATGGTCTCGACGACCGCGTGGCAGTCCACCCCCGCCGTGAAACCGGGGCCGACACCGATGACAATGGGTGCGTCGGTGCGCCTCGTCCCGAGGTTTCGCTTGGCCAGAATGGCGTCCACCAGCGCGTCGGGATGCAGGCCGGCGCGGCAGGCACAGTCGGGGTCGGCCAGCACAGGAACGATGCCCTGCGCAAGCAGGGCGTGGGCCTCGTCCGCGTTCGCGGCAAGGCGCGCGGTCACGTCCTCGACCGTCGTTTCCCCATGGACAATGGCCTCGGAAAAGGACACTGTGCGGCGGATGGCGGTCGGACGCGGAAGATCGGTCATCACGACCTCAATACCGCTGCGCCACAAGCGCAGCGCGATGCCGCTGGCGAGGTCGCCCGCCCCGCGGATCAGCGTAAACATAGATATACCCCCTTGTGCAGGCTCCCTGCCGCGACAGGGCAGGAGAGCAGCGCGGCCAGCGCGGCGGCATTTTCATAATCCTCCGCCGACTCGACCTTATTGATGTAAACGCGGTCGCCGAGCTTCTCGGTGAGAAGGACCTTGGCCGCAAGCTCCGGCGTGACGGGCGTGTCCTCGTCCGCGCCGCAGAGCGCGGCATAGCGCTCCGGACGGTGGCAGATCTCACGGATCGGTTTTCCAAAACCGTCCGCGCCGAGCACCAGCACCACACGCTGCACATTCGGCGGGATGACAGGCTCGTGCGGCGCATGCGCCTTGAGCGGCAGGCGCTTTGCGCCGTCCGCCTCGACGAGCACATAGTCGGCAAGCCGCGCGAGAGCCTCGAAGGAGAGCCGCGGCGCGGCGAGCTTGCCGTTCTCCGCGCCCTCTCCCACGCAGACTGCGCCGTGCGTGTCTAATGCAGCGGAGATCAACACCTCATCCGCATTTTCCAGCACCTCGTACTGTGTCGGGCGCATGATTTTGGTCGAAGTGCAGAGAATAACACTGCCCCTTCTCCGCAGCTCTTCAGTAAGTGTATCAAGCAGCGTCGTTTTCCCTCCGCCGCCGATGAGCGCGGTGACACCGCGCCCGATATTCAATAGCGGTGCGATCTGCATAGCAAAAACCCTTTACAGCTCACAGATGCTCTGCGCGGTGGCGGATCATCTCGGCTGCGATGCTGACGGCGATCTCCTCGGGCGTTTCCGCAAGGATCGCAAGGCCAATGGGCGCGTGGATGCGGTCGATGTCTCGATGGGAAAAGCCTGCCGCGGCTAACTTCTCGCGCGTGAGCGCCACCTTTTTTCTGCTGCCGATACAGCCGATGTAGGTCGCGTCCGTTTTGAGCACCTGCTCCAAAATTTCATAGTCCGCCTGATGCCCCGGCGTCATAACCACAGCGTAGTCGTCGGCAGTCAACGATACCTTCTCAAAAATATGGCGGAAATCGCCGACGACGATCTCGCGCGCGTCGGGAAAGCTCTCGGGCGTCGCAAGCTGCGCGCGCTCATCGAATACCGTGACCTCAAAGCCGACATAGCGCAAAACCGGCACAAGGGCGCGGCCCACATGGCCCGCGCCGAAGAGGTAAACGCGCCCCGCGCGCACGATGGGCTCAACATAGGTCCTGCCGTCCCAGTAGGGCTTCGCAGTGAAAAAGCTGTCTGCACCGTGGCGCAGATCGTCCGCCGTGAGGATACGCAGCTCCCGCACCTTTTCCCCGTCGAGGTCGAGACGCAGCCACACATTCCGTCCGCTGCCCAGCGCGTCGCGCCACGCGCGCAGCGTGTCGATGCGCGCGGCATCAGACGGGGAAAAATACTGGAAGCAAACTGTCACATCGCCGCCGCAGACCATGCCCGTGGCGTTCGCCGCCTCGGGACGGAGAGCGAAGGTGCGCAGGGCGTCCTTTTTCTCCTGTAAAAGCTCCTGCGCGAGGGAGACAGACTGCCGCTCCACCGCGCCGCCGCCGACCGTGCCGAGCGCCGTACCATCTAAAAGGACCGCCATGTGCGCGCCCGCGCCGCGTGGGGACGAGCCGTCCGCCGTCAGAATGCTGCAAAGCATCACACCCTCGCCGCGCTCCATGGCAGCCAGCATCGTGTTTAAAATTTTCTTCATTGCGGTATCCTTTCCAAAGAAGAATGATTATCTGTTATTATAGCAAGCTTTGCTTTTTATTGCAAGCGCCCGAAAGCGCCTGAAAAACATCAGAAAACGGCCGCCCTTTGACAAAAGAAAAAATTTCCTGTAAAATGTGGGAACTTTTTCGGATTTCCTGCGTCTATACTTCTCGGTGTCACTTCGGTGACCGGCAAAATACATGTTTCAAGGAGAACTAACACAATGAAAAGAACACTTTCCCTCATTCTCGCCCTCGTCATGGCCGTTTCACTGATGGCCTGCGGCAAGAAGGATGACAACAAGGGCGGCAATACCGACACGCCCACCGACTCTCTGACCATTCTGAACAAGGTCTGGGAGAGCTACACCGACGATGAGAAGTTCCCCGCCGCGGGCGGCGACATCGAAAACAGCGTGGACGACGCCCCCGGCGCGTTCAATGTCTCCGACACTGACAGCCTCGAATATCTGCTCTCCGTGCCGGCCGACGACGCCGCGCTCATCGACGACGCAGCCTCCCTCATGCACATGATGAACGCCAACACCTTCACCTGCGGTGCGCTGCGCGCCAAGAGCGCCGACGATGTTTCCACGCTTACCGCAGACCTGCGCGACGCTCTTCAGAACAAGCAGTGGATGTGCGGCTTCCCCGACAAGCTGGTCATCGCCACACTCGGCAATTATGTCGTCTCCGTCTATGGCGACGAGGAGCTGGTGAACACCTTCCGCGATAAGCTCCAGGCGGCTTATTCCGACACTGCCATCGCCTATGACGAGATGATCGGCGACGGCGAGTTCTTTGAAGACGAGCTTCTTGAGGCCGAGCCCTTCGAGGGCGAGGCCGCCGGCGGAGAAGACGCCGCTCTTGAAGCGCCTGTCGCCTAAGCGCACAATAACACAGCAGCGCCCGAACCGCTTTGGTGCGGGCGCTGTCCATTTCTGATGAGGAGTTGTCCCTATGCTCTTTTCCAGTGTCCCATTTCTCTACTATTTTTTGCCGTGTGTGTTCGCGGTGTATTTTCTTGTGCCGATGCGTTGGAAAAACGCCGTGCTGCTGCTCGCAAGCCTGTTCTTCTATGCGTGGGGCGAGCCGAAATTCATTGTTTTCATGCTCGTCTCTATCGTGCAGGGCTATGTCTTCGGGCGGCTGGTGGAGAAATATCAAGCCGACCGCAGGCGCGCAAGGCTTTTTCTCACGCTCTCGGTCATCTTCAGCCTCGGTCTTCTGGGTTACTGCAAGTATGCGGACTTCTTCCTCTCCGGCTTCAACGCACTCACGGGACTGAGACTCCCGCTGCTCCATGTGGCGCTGCCCATCGGCATCAGCTTTTACACCTTTCAGATCCTCAGCTATGTGGTGGATGTTTACCGCGGCGAGGTGAAGGCGCAGCGGAATTTCATCGACCTTGCCGCCTATGTCGCCATGTTCCCGCAGCTTATCGCGGGGCCCATCGTGCGCTATGCGGACATCGCCGCGCAGCTTGAGCAGCGCACGCACACGCTCTCGGACATTGCCGCCGGCGCGCGCCGCTTTGTACTGGGACTGGGCAAGAAGGTGCTGCTCGCGAATGTCTTCTTTGAGCTCATCACGGCCTTCAAGGCAAGCAGCGACCGCTCCGTGCTCTTCTACTGGCTCTACGCCGTCGCCTGCGTGCTGAATATCTACTTTGATTTCTCCGGTTACAGCGACATGGCTATCGGCCTCGGCCGCATCTTCGGCTTCCGCTATCTTGAGAACTTCGACTACCCCTATATCTCCGCAAGCATCACGGAGTTTTGGCGGCGCTGGCACATGAGCCTCGGCTCGTGGTTCCGTGACTATGTGTATATCCCGCTCGGCGGCAACCGCGTGAGCAAGGCGAAGTGGCTGCGCAATATTTTAGTTGTCTGGCTGCTGACCGGCTTGTGGCACGGTGCGGCGTGGAACTTTGTGCTGTGGGGCCTATTTTTCGCCGTATTTTTGACGGTGGAAAAGCTGTGGTATGGCAGGGCGCTTGCAAAAACGCGCATTTTGAAGCACCTCTATGTCCTGCTGCTGGTGATCGTGAGCTTTGTGCTCTTCGACGCAAGCAGCGTGCGCGGAGCGGTATCGACCATCGGCGGACTGTTCGGTGCAGCGGGAGTGAGCGCGGTCAACACGACCAGCCTGTACTATCTCAGAAGCTTTGCGGTGGTCCTTCTTGCCGGCATTGTCGGCGCAACGCCGCTGCCAAAGCGCGCTGTGGAAAAGCTCCGTGCGACAAGAGCGGGCAGCGTGGCCGTCGATCTGCTCGAGCCGCTCGTGCTCGTCGTCATTTTAGCTGTCTCCACCGGCTACCTCGTGGACGGCTCGTTCAATCCGTTCCTGTATTTCCGCTTCTGAGGAGGTGCGATGATGAATAAAAAGCTCAAAAACATCGTGACCGTCGCGCTTCTTGCCGCCTTTCTTTTCGGCTTCGGCGCGTGGGCGGCGCTCAAGCCCGCCGACGCGCTCTCCTTCAGTGAGCGGCGTAAGCTCAAGCAGCGCCCCGCCATCAGCATAAGCAGCGTACTCAGCGGAAAATTCATGTCGGATTTTGAGGATTACGCCCTCGACCAGTTTCCCCTGCGCGACGAATGGCGCACGCTCAAGGCGCTCAACAGCCTCTATGTCTACCGGCAGAAGGACAACAACGGCGTCTACCTTGCGGACGGCTATGCCGCGAAGCTCGAATATCCGCTCAATGAGAACTCCGTCGCCCATGCTGCCGAGCGCTTCCGTTTCCTCTACGAGAGCTATCTGAAGGAGAGCGGCCCGAAGGTCTACCTCTCCGTCATTCCAGACAAAAATTATTTCCTCGCCGAGGCGAACGGCTATCCCGCCATTGATTACAAGGCCCTTGTCACCTCGCTGCGCGAGCAAACGGATTTCGCGCAGTATATCGACCTCTTCGGCGAGCTTTCGCTCGAGGATTACTACCACACAGACTCTCACTGGCGGCAGGAGAAGCTGCCCGCCGTGGCATCGTATCTCGCGCGGCAGATGGGCGTGACGCTCACGGACGAGTACACCGAGCAGATGCTTGAGCGTCCCTACTACGGCGTCTATTACGGCTACGCGGCGCTCCCCATGCAGCCCGACGAGCTGCGCTATCTCACAAGCGAAACGATCGGGAGCTGTACGGTCTACAACTACGAAACGGACAAGACCGGCGCGGTCTACGACATGCAGAAGGCTAAGGGGAACGACCTCTACGAGGTGTTCCTCTCCGGTCCCATCTCTCTTTTGACGATCGAAAACCCGAACGCCGAGAGCGAGCGCGAGCTGATCGCCTTCCGCGACTCGTTCGCAAGCTCCCTCGCGCCTCTGCTCGCGGAGGGCTACGCGAAGATCACGCTGGCGGACATCCGCTACCTCCCCGCCGTCCAGATGGGAAAGCTGCTGGACTTTCACGGGCAGGATGTGCTGTTCCTTTACAGTGCGGCAGTGCTCAACAACAGCGATACGCTGAAATAGAAGCGCATAAGCAAAACCACTCGACAAGCGGGTGGTTTTGCTTATGCGGGCAAAGCCCTATGTTCCTCGAGCACGCGTCAAACGCGTAAGTACGGTCTGCCAGCTGCGTAGGCTTGTTACCTGCCGCCCGTAAACGGGCCGTATTGGGCGTGTTGACAAAGTCTCGCACCAGCCCTCGCGGTATGCTATAATGAGGAAAACGACC
>OIXG01001776.1_pt1 | contig 19044 bp, 20 predicted proteins | sample 1587731 | NCBI WGS metagenome assembly OIXG01 (sample SAMEA3888908, study PRJEB22519) | human gut metagenome | biome: human gut; feature: human-associated habitat; material: faeces | place: Denmark | collected 2010
ACCTTACCGGAGGTATCGGGGACCTGCTTAACGGAAACGATGATCTTCATTGTTTGTTACCTCCTCTTTCTTAGTTCACGCCGAGATACTTGGCGACGACCATGCGCTGGACCTCGGAAGTACCCTCATAGATCTCGGTGATCTTCGCGTCGCGCATCATGCGCTCGACGGGATATTCACGGGTGTAGCCGTAGCCGCCGAAGAGCTGGACCGCGCGGCGGGTGACATCGGAGGCGGTCTCCGCGGCGAAGAGCTTGGCCATGGCAGCGTCCATGGAGTAATCCTCATGGTTCTGCTTCTTCATGGCAGCGGCGTAAACGAGATACTGCGCGGCCTGCGTGCGGGTGTGCATATCGGCCAGCTGGAACTGGGTGTTCTGGAACTGGCTGAGGCGGCGGCCGAACTGGACGCGCTCCTTGGTGTACTTGACAGCCTCATTGATGGCGCCCTCGGCCAGACCCAAAGCCTGGGAGGCGATGCCGATACGGCCGCCGTCGAGCGTCTTCATGGCGATCTTGAAGCCCTCGCCCTCCTTGCCGAGCAGGTTCTCCTTGGGAACGACGCAATCCTCGAACACGAGGTCGCAGGTGGAGCTGCCGCGGATACCCATCTTCTTCTCGTGCTTACCGGTGGAGAAGCCGGGGAAGGTGCTCTCAACGATGAAGGCGGAGATGCCGTGGTTGCCCTTGCTCTTGTCGGTCATGGCGAAGACGACGAAGGTGGAGGCAACGTTGCCGTTGGTGATGAAGCACTTGCTGCCGTTGAGCACATAGTCGCCGTTCTCATTCTTCACGGCGATGGTCTGCTGGCCGGAGGCGTCCGTGCCGGCGCCGGGCTCGGTGAGACCGAACGCGCCGATCTTCTTGCCAGAGAGCAGGTCGGGCAGATACTTCATCTTCTGCTCCTCGGTGCCGTTCTCGAAGATCGGGGCGCAGCACAGGGAGGTGTGAGCGGAAACGATGACCGCGGTGGTGCCGCAGACCTTCGCCAGTTCCTCAACGCACATGGCATAGCTCAGAACGTCGCCGCCCGCGCCGCCATACTGCTTGGGGAAGTAAATGCCCATCATGCCGAGCTTGGCCATCTTTTCGACGGTCTCCATGGGGAAGCGCTCTTCCTCATCGAGTTCTTCGGCTAAAGGCTTGACTTCGGTTTCTGCAAATTCGCGATACATTTTGCGAACCAGCAGATGCTCTTTGGACAGATGGAAATCCATAGTCTTTTTGCTCCTTCACTATAAAATATTTGGATTGTCTAATTTTTCACAAATCAGTCCCGTTCTTTTGTATTATAAGCGTTCGCGGACAAATACGCAAGGAGAAAGCGCAAAGCGGAGAATAATTTGAAGGTTTCAACAAATATTGATTTTCTTTTTTATCGTTTCTGCCCATTTTTTGCAGTTTAGCTTTCATTTATGGAATTTTAACGATAAAAGTTTCTCATATCGCGGCAAAAAAAGGGCTTCGGAGCGAGGCTCCGAAGCCCTTGGGGGTCACTTTGCGTATTCGATGACCTTGGTCTCACGCAGGACATGGACCTTGATCTGGCCCGGGTATTCGAGTTCGCTTTCGATGCGCTTGGCAAGCTCGCGGGCGAGAATGACCATCTCGTCCTCGCTGACCTGCTCGGGCTTGACCATCACGCGGACCTCGCGGCCCGCCTGAATGGCGTAGGAGGTCTCGACGCCGGGGTAGGAGCCTGTGATCTCCTCGAGCTTTTCGAGGCGCTTGATGTAGTTCTCGATGTTCTCGCGGCGGGCGCCGGGACGCGCGGCGGAGACGGCGTCGGCAGCCTGCACGAGACAGGCCACGACGGTCTGCGGCTCGACATCATTGTGGTGCGCCTGCACCGCGTGGATAACATCCTCGCGCTCGTGGTACTTGCGCAGGAACTCCACGCCGAGGGCGACATGGGTGCCCTCAAGCTCGTGGTCGACGGCCTTGCCGATGTCATGCAGCAGGCCCGCGCGCTTCGCCGTGGCGACATCCGCGCCCAGCTCGGCGGCCATCATGCCGGCAAGATGCGCGACCTCGATGGAGTGCTGGAGCACATTCTGACCGTAGCTCGTGCGGTAGTGCAGGCGGCCGAGCATCTTGACCAGCTCGGGGTGCAGGCCGCGCACGCCGGTTTCAAGCACGGCGCGCTCGCCCTCGGACTTGATGACGGCGTCCACCTCGCGGCGGGCCTTGGCGACCATTTCCTCGATGTGCGTGGGGTGGATGCGGCCGTCGGCGATCAGCTTTTCGAGCGCGAGGCGCGCGACCTCGCGGCGCACGGGCTCAAAGCAGGAGACGGTGATGGCCTCGGGCGTGTCGTCGATGATGAGGTCGACGCCCGTGAGCGTTTCGATGGTGCGGATGTTGCGGCCCTCACGGCCGATGATGCGGCCCTTCATCTCGTCATTGGGCAGGGGAACCACACTGACGGTGATCTCGGCGACATGATCGGCGGCGCAGCGCTGGATGGCGGAGGCCACGACCTCGCGGGCGTACTGATCCGCTTCGTCCTTGGCGCGTGCCTCGATCTCCTTGATCTTGAGGGCAGTCTCATGCGTGACCTCGGACTCGACCTGCTCGATGAGGTACTTCTTGGCCTCCTCCGCCGTAAAGCCGGAGATGCGCTCGAGCATTTCGGTCTGGCTGCGCTTGATGATCTTGATCTCTTCATTCTCCTTGTCCATAGCGGCGTGCTTCTGGGCAAGGGCCTCTTCCTTTTTCTCGATCGCATCGGTCTTGCGATCGATGTTCTCTTCCTTCTGCTGCAAACGGCGCTCCTGCTTTTGCAGGTCGGCGCGGCGTTCCTTTTCTTCCTTCTCGTATTCCTTGCGGGAGCGGAGGATCTCCTCCTTCGCCTCCAGCGTGGCCTCGCGTTTTTTACTCTCGGCGCCCTTGATGGCATCGTTGATGATGCGCAGCGCCTCCTCTTCGGCGTTGGCGATCTTTGCGCTGTCGTCCTTCGCCTTCTTGTTGCGGTACAGAATACAAGCAAGAATACCAATGAAAAGTCCCGCCGCCAAGCCGATGGCAAGGCTGGGTAGGTTCATTCTATTCCTCCTGTGTCCACTTTTGAGATCTATCAAAAACGGGTTCTTTGAATCAACAAACGGGAGATCCCCTTCTCTCCCCTCCATAAATCCACGGAATATTGTAACCTTTTTGTAAACAGGTGTCAAGAATAAATCTGTCGGCGCTCAGCTTTCGATGTAGGCCTCGGCGGCGTAGCCGAGGTTCCCGTTGTACGCTACCGTGTTCCAGCCCTGCCACGCGCCGTAGACGGTGACCGTTTCGCCGTTGGGCATGAGCGCAATGGTCTCCCCTGCCGCGCTCGGATAGTCGCGCAGGCGCAGGGGCGAGCCGCTGGTCGAGACCACACCCTGCACGGCGCTCTGCGGCTCGACGAACGGAAGGGCGAAATAGTCCGTCAGTGCGCGGGCCAGCGCGCGGGCGATGGCGTCCCGATTATTTTCCAGCCACGCGGCGTCGGCGTAGTTGTCGTGATAGCCCAGCTCAAGGAGGTTTGCGGGGTATTTGGGCCGGCGCACCTCGCCGAGCGTGGTGGTGGGTACGGTGCGCACGAGGTCCGGCAGGGGGTAGATGCGCCGGAGTGCGGCGGCGAACAGCTTTGCAGCACGCTCTCCCTCCGTGCTGGTCGGATAATAGAAGGCAAGCACGCCGCGCGCGTTGCCCGAATTTTCCGGCGCGGCGGCGTTGGAGTGCAGGGCGAGGTAGAAGTCAAAGCCGCCGAGGCGGTTCGCCTGCGCGATGGACGAGGCGGCGGTCATCTCCGGCGTGTTGCGCACGAAGCGGATGGCGTTGGCGTAGAGATACGGCTCGAGCGCGTCGGCGAGCAGGTTCATGTTCTTCTCCTCACTGCCGCTGCCGGTGACATAGGGGTTCGACTCCTGTGTGGACGGGCTGAGATAAATTTTCGGCATGGCGATGCCTCCTTCCGCCGAAATTCTATGTGCTCCTGTGCCCTTTCATGCAGCGGCGGGCGGCGGCGCGGGAAAAAATAAAGAGACGCCGAAGCGTCTCTTTATTTTTTCGTATGTCTGCGGTCTCAGAGCGCGGCCTTCTGCTCTCTCTTGTTCTCGGCCTTCTGGATCAGCAGGATGGCGACCAAAACGGCAAGACCGGAAAGGTCGGTGACCGTGCCGGGAATGACCATCAGCAGACCGCCTGCGACCAGCGCGATACGGGAGTACCACTTCAGGTCGTGGATCAGATAGCCCATGAAGCCGGAGGCGATGGAGGCCATGCCGAGCGTCGCGGAGATAACGATGGAGGCAACGCCGAAGAAGGTGACATCGCCGACGAAGATCATCGCATTGTTGTAAGCGAAGATGTAGGGGATGATGAACGCAGCGATCGCGAGGCGCGTGGCGTTGAAGGCCGTCTTCATCGGGGGCGCCTTGGCAATGGCGGCGCCGGCATAGGCGGCGAGCGCCACGGGAGGCGTGATGTCGGCGACGATGCCGAAGTAGAACACGAACATATTGGCAGCCAGAATGTGCATGCTCATACCGTTGATGAGGATGGGCGCGCAGGTGGAGGCCATGATGATGTAGTTCGCGGTGGTGGGCACGCCCATGCCAAGGATGATGCAGCAGATCATCGTGAGGAACAGGGCGATGAACAGGTTGCCGCCGGAGAGCTTGACCACATAGGTGATCAGCTTGCCGCCGAGACCGGTCATCGTGATGCACACGGAGATGATGCCGGCGATGCCGCAGGCGATGCCGATGGACAGGCAGTTCTTGCCGCCGTTTTCAAGGCCGTTGACGAACTTGCTCGGGGTCATGCGGTCGTCCTTATTGATGATGCCGACCGCGATGGCGACGATGGTGCCGTAGATGGCGCTCTTGGCCATGGTCTGACCGGCGACGACCATCCAGGTCAGGACGATCAGGGGCAGGAGCAGATAGATTTTCGGCAGCAGGAGCTTCCACTTGGGCAGCTCCTCGCGCTTGAGGCCGACGAGGCCGAGCTTCTTCGCCTTGAAGTGGACGCCGAGGAAGATGCCGAGGAAGTAGAGGAACGCCGGCAGGATCGCACGGACGATGATGTCGGCATACTCATAGCCGGTCATTTCCGCCATGATGAACGCCGCGGCGCCCATGATGGGGGGCATGATCTGACCGCCGGTGGAGGCGGCAGCCTCGACCGCGCCGGCGAACTCGCCGGGATAGCCGGTCCTCTTCATCATCGGGATGGTCACGGAGCCGGTGGTGACGGTGTTGCCGACCGAGGAGCCGGAGACCATGCCGCACAGGGCGGAGGAGACGACCGCGACCTTCGCGGGGCCGCCGGACGCCCAGCCGACCAGCGCGTTCGCGCAGTCGATGAAGAAGTTCGCAACGCCGGTCGCCTCAAGGAAGGCGCCGAAGAGCAGGAACAGGGCGATGTAGGTCGAGCAGACGGAGATCGGGGTGCCGATGATGCCGTTGGTGGTGTAGAACACATTATACACCACGAGCTGCAGGCTCATGCCGCGGCCGATGAAGGCGTAGAGCACGAAGCAGGTCGCCACGACAAGGATAGGCAGGCCCACCGCGCGGCGGCAGCACTCAGCGAGCACCAGCGTGCCGATGATGCCGAGGATGACCTCGGTCTGGCCGATGGCAATGCCCATCGCCACGATCTTCTTGAAGTTGGCAACATAGTAGAAATAGGGGATGCAGCCCGCGACGGCGAGCACAATATCGTACCACGGCATGGAGTTGGGCTTGACATTGCCCTTCTTGACGGGGTAGATGAAGAATGTGAACAGGACGACAAAGCCGACAAACAGGCAGCGGCGGATCTGACCGCTCCAGGTGGCCCACAGGTTCATGTAGACCATGAAGACCATGAAGGCGGCCAGCATGTAGCGCAGGATCAGCTTGGGCGTGCCCTCCCATATACGGGTGTTGGACTCGCGGTCGAACTTTTTCATGATCGCATCGACGTCTTCCATCGTACCGACTTCGGCGTCTACGCTTTCAACGACGACCTCTTCGTCCAAGACTTTCTTTTCAGCATCAGTCATTGGTGTTTTCTCCTCCTTTTTATTGATGAACACCGTGCTCTCAATAGAGAAAGAACTCATAATTGAGACACACCAGCGAATTTCTTCCACACAAATCACGCAGACTGATATCCGCTCCGCCCTTCACGCTCAGAAAAAAGTCGTAAACGGTGGCGACGGCATAACAGACTCCGGTCCTATCCTGATGGATGCCGGTGATGAGCATAAACCCGTCGTCGGTATAGCTGAGCTCCTCGCCGGGGTTCAGCTCAACCTGCACGCCGGCGCCGTAGGCGGCATACTTACACTCTTCGGCATAGATCTTGCCTTCCCATATCTCGAAGGTGTCCGTCAACGGATATTGATTGACGGAATGTTTGAAGGTAATGGAAAAACGGTCCCCCTCGTCCATGCGGTAGCGCGCGTAGAGCTCGCCGCTGTCCCTGCTGCGAAGCGTCAGGTAATGGCCGCTGCGGGGGATCAAGAGAGAGGCCGCTGCAATAATCAGGACTATTGCAGCGGCCATGCTTATGCGTTGTCGCAGTTGCACGTTCGCACTCTTTCAGGAGGGGGTGTTCTTACAGAACGCCGATCTCCTTGTAGTACTTCTCGGCGCCGGGGTGCAGGTCGAAGGAGCCGGCAACAGCACCCTCGGGGCTCAGGAAGCCGAACTTGGCCTGAGCGGAAGCAAGGGCGCTCTGGTTGTCGAACATGGCCTTAGTGATCTCATAGACGATATCCTCGCTGAGATCCTTGGAGGCGGTGAAGACAGCCTTGACGGCGACGCAGACGGTCTCGTCCGCAACGCACTTGTAGGTGCTGGCGGGCAGGTTATCCTGAACCAGGAAGGGATAGTTGGTGGTCAGATAGGAGACCGCCTCCTCGCTGAGGGAGGGCATATTGAAGTTGTAGGCGGTGGCAAGGTCGGTCAGGGCGGGGGTGGGAGCACCGGAAACGGTGAAGGCCGCATCGCACTGGCCGTTCTTGAGCGCCTCGGCGCCGCCGGAGAAGGAGTCGTACATGACCTTGATGTCGTCGAAGGTCATGCCGTAGGCCTCGAGGACCTGCGCGGCGTTCAGAGCGGTACCGGAGCCGACGTCGCCGACGCAGACGGTCTTGCCGCGGAGGTCTTCAATGCTCTTGATGGAGGGGGCGGTGACGAGCTGGACGGTCTCGTTGTAGACGCCCGCGACCCACAGGGAGTTCATGTCGGCAGCGCCGTCGAACATGGTCTCACCGCCGGAGCCGGTGTGGGCATAGTTCAGAACGTCGGACTGCAGGATGGACATCTGCGCCTGATTGGCGGTGACGAGCTGGATGTTCGCCTTGGAAGCGCCCGAGTCGACGGCGGTGAGCTCGGACAGGCTCAGCTTGTCGCCGATGGTGGTGCAGAGCGCGTTGCCGACGGCATAGTAAGTACCGGTGGTGCCGCCGGTGGCGATGGTGATTTTAACAGGGGCGGCGGGGGTGGGGGTCTGCTGGGTGTCGCCGCCGGGGGTGGGCGCATCCGTGCCCTTATCGCCGCAGGCGACCAGAGCAAAGACCATGGCGACAGACAGGATCAGAGCTAAAAACTTTTTCATACGCAATCTCCTTTTTATTTTCCCGTTTCGGCGGCCGCGGCGTCCGACAGGGGCCTTTTGCACAACGTTGTCCGATGCTGTGCAAAAACGCCGCCCGACGCTTTTGCGATCCCCAAAACGGTCGATGTGCCTCTTTGAGGCATAGCCATTATAACTTATTGCAAGTTTTATTGCAAGATGCTTTTCAACTTTTGGCTTTTCGCACAAAAGGAGGGGAAAATCTTTTTTCTATCCCTTGAATTTATTTGCCTTGTCCGTTATTTCTCACAAAATTTCGGTCAGAAAAAATGTTAACGCTTTCTTTCTATCGGAATTTTCGATGTGATCCATTACAATCATTGCAAGTTCAGCGCAGTCCTTCCGTCATTTCCGCCAAGGGGGCGGAAAACAAACAGCCGCTCCTTTGAGCGGCTGTTTGAGGCGAAAGCGCTGTTTACTTTTTCTCCTTGTTGTCCACCACGGCCTTGAGCAGGGCGGCAAACTCGTCCATGCGCATTGCGCCGAGGTCGCCGTCCGCGCGGTGGCGCGGGGAGACGGTGCCGTTTTCCATGTCGCGGTCGCCGACGACGAGCATATAGGGGATCTTCTCGATCTGCGCGTCGCGGATCTTGCGGCCGATCTTCTCGTTGCGGTAGTCGACGGTGACGCGGAAGCCCATGGCCTCAAGCGCCCGCGCCTGCTCGGCGCAGTAATCCGCCGCGCGGTCGGTGACGGGCAGGAAGCGCACCTGCTCGGGCGCCATCCATGTCGGCAGGGCACCCGCATACTCCTCGATGAGGTAGGCGAGCGTGCGCTCGTAGCAGCCGAGCGACGTGCGGTGGATGATGTAGGGCAGCGCCTTTTCGCCGTTCTCGTCGATGTAGTACATGCCGAAGCGCTCGGCGAGGAGCATGTCGATCTGAATGGTGACGAGGGTATCCTCCTTGCCGTAGACGTTCTTATACTGAATGTCGAGCTTGGGGCCGTAGAACGCCGCCTCGTCGATGCCGACGGTGTAGTTGACATCGAGGTCCTTGAGGATGCGCTCCATCACGCTCTGGGCATGATCCCACTGCGCCGCGGTGCCCTCGTACTTGTTGTTGGGGTTCGCGCTGTCCCACTGGGAGAAGCGGAAGGTGCATTTATCGAGCAGGCCGACGGTGCCGAGGCAGTATTTGGCGAGGTCGAGGCAGCCCTTAAATTCCTCTTCGAGCTGGTCGGGGCGCAGCACGAGATGGCCCTCGGAGATGGTGAACTGGCGAACGCGGATGAGGCCGTGCATCTCGCCGGAGTCCTCGTTGCGGAAGAGCGTGGAGGTTTCGCCGAGGCGCATGGGGAGGTCGCGGTAGCTGCGGCCGCGGTTGAGGTAGACCTGATACTGGAACGGGCAGGTCATCGGGCGGAGGGCGAAGCACTCCTTCGTTTCGTCCTGCGGGTCGCCCATGACGAACATGCCGTCGAGGTAGTGGTCCCAGTGGCCGGAGATCTTGTAGAGCTCGCGCTTGGCCATCAGCGGCGTCTTGGTGAGCAGATAGCCGCGCTTCTGCTCGGTATCCTCCACCCAGCGCTGGAGCAGCTGGATGACGCGCGCGCCCTTGGGCAGCAGCACGGGAAGGCCCTGACCGATGCACTCGACGGTGGTGAAATACTCTAACTCGCGGCCGAGCTTGTTGTGGTCGCGCTTGATCGCCTCCTCGCGCTCGGCGAGGTAGGCGTCCAGCTCCTCCTTCTTCGGGAAGGCGATGCCGTAGATGCGCTGGAGCACCTCGCGCTTGCTGTCACCGCGCCAGTAGGCGGCGTTGCAGGCGGTCAGCTTGACGGCGTTGCCCTTGATGCGGCCAGTGGAGTCGAGGTGCGGGCCTGCGCAGAGGTCGGTGAACTCGCCCTGCTTATAAAAGCTGATGTGAGCGTCGGCGGGCAGGTCTTGGATGAGCTCGACCTTGAACGGCTCGTCCTTTTCCTCCATGAACTTGATGGCTTCCTCGCGCGGCAGCTCAAAGCGCTCGAGCTTGAGCTTCTCCTTGCAGATCCTGCGCATCTCCGCCTCGATCTCGGTGAGGTTCTCCGGCGTGAAGGAGAAGGGCGCGAGGAGATCGTAATAAAAGCCATTGTCGATGCTCGGGCCGATGGCGAGCTTCACCTCGGGCCAGAGTCGCTTGACCGCCTGCGCGAGCACATGGGAGCAGGTGTGCCAATAGGTTTTGCGGTATTCGGGATTTTCAAAGCTGTACTGGTTTTCTTCGTTGATCTTGACTTCTTCGGACATGTTTCTATACCTCCATTTGACTTTGAGGGTGCAAAAAAGCTCCACCCCCGACGGTATCAGGGGTGAAGCATTATAACTCCACGGTTCCACCCTGCTTGCGCTTGTGCGCCGCTTGTGTCCGCTGTAACGGGCGAACCCGTCCCGCTCGACGCGGGCTGCTCGGGAGTGGTACTGCCGCCGCTTTTCGCAGGACGCTTGCACCAAGGTGCGTCCCTCTCTGTGCGCTGCGCCGCGGTTTCTTCTCCGTCAATGCCTTTTTAACGGATAGCAGTATACGCCCGCCTGCCGCGTTTGTCAAGTGCGCGGCTCAAAATTCCGGCGGACGGCTCTTGGCCGGCTTGTCGTCCCCCCCGCCGAAGAGGCCGGAGCGGACACCCTGCCCCCTCGTCGGTTGAGAAAAGAGCCGGTCGAAACCGGCTCTTTTCTGTTGTATTCTGTTATATTTTGCCGAAAAATTACTTGCTGTAATCGTAGAAGCCCTTGCCGGACTTGCGGCCGAGCTGACCGCCGCGCACCATCTTCTTGAGCAGCAGGGCGGGACGGTACTTGGGATCGCCGGTCTCCTCGAGCAGGACATTCATGATGGCGAGGCAGACATCGAGGCCGATGAAATCGCCGAGGGCGAGGGGGCCCATGGGATGGTTCGCACCGAGCATCATGGCCTTGTCGATGTCCTCAACGGAGGCGACGCCGGTCTCAACAAGGCCGATGGCCTCGTTGATCATGGGGATGAGGATCTTGTTGACGACGAAGCCGGGGGCCTCGGCGACCTCGACCGGCTGCTTGCCGATCTCCTCGGAGAGCTTGTAGATGAAGTCAAAGGTCTCCTGCGTGGTGTTCGCGCCGCGGATAACCTCGACAAGCTTCATGCTCGGCACGGGATTGAAGAAGTGCATACCGATGACGGGGTGCTTGAGGCCGAGGCCCATCTCGGTGACGGAGAGAGAAGAGGTGTTGGTGGCAAAGATGGTGGAGTCCTTGCACAGCTCGTCCAGCTCGGTGAGCATGGCGCGCTTGTAGGCCATCTCCTCCTTGGCGCACTCGATGACGAGGTCGGCGTCCGCGGCGGCGGACTTCTCCTCGACGAGGATGTTCGCCATCAGGGCATCCTTGGCCTCCTGCGTCATCTTGCCCTTCTCGACACGCTTCTGGAGAGAGGCGTCAAGCTTCTCTCTGTGGCGCTGCGCGGAAGCGACGCTGGAAGCGTACATCAGCGTGGTGTGGCCGTGCGCCGCGAAGACCTGAGCGATGCCGCTGCCCATGGTGCCGGCGCCGAAAACTGCAACTTTCATTTTTATGTTCCTCCTGTGAATTAAGATTGATAGGTTATCAAGTAACGCTTACTTGTTGGTGAACGGTTCGTGCTTGCGCTTTTCGAGGAAGGCACCCATGCCCTCCTGCTGGTCGGCAGTCTCGAAGCAGGAGCCGAAGGCGCGCTCCTCGACCGCCACCGCCTCATCCATCGCAAGGTCGAGGCCCTCGTTGATGGCGCGCTTCGCCGCGCGCACCGCGATGGGCGCGTTCGCCGCGATCTGAGAGGCGAGTTTCTCCGCCGCGCCGTACAGCTCGGCGAGCGGGCAGACGGCGTTGACAAGGCCGATGCGAAGCGCCTCATCCGCCTTGATGTTGCGGGCGGTGTAGATCAGCTGCTTTGCCATGCCGGGGCCGACGAGGCGCGCAAGGCGCTGCGTACCGCCGAAGCCCGGGGTGATACCGAGGCCCGTCTCGGGCTGGCCGAACACGGCGGTATCGGAGCAGAGGCGGAAGTCGCAGCTCATCGCCAGCTCGCAGCCGCCGCCGAGCGCGTAGCCGCCGACCGCCGCGATGGTGGGGATGGGAAAGGTCTCGAGTCTGCGCATCACGTCGTTGCCCTGCTTGCCGAAGGTCTCGCCCTCCGTCTTGGTCAGGCCCTTCATCTGCGCGATGTCCGCGCCCGCGACAAAGGACTTCTCCCCCGCGCCGCGCACGATCAGGCAGCGGACGGTATCGAGGTCGACGGCGTCGAGCGCCGCGTCAAGATCGGCGAGCACCTGCGAGTTGAGCGCGTTGAGCGCCTCGGGGCGGTCGATGATGAGATAGGCGACCGCGCCGCGCGGTTCATAGGTCACGAAAGACATGGTATGCCCTCCTTTTGTTCTCTTATGATGCAACTATTATATGCATTCCCTTCGCATTTTGCAAGAGGAATATCATTTCTTTTCGAATTTTTTCCGTTTTCGCCCTGTTTTTTGCAAGAATTGCTTCATTTTTAACAATGTCACGCAGTTCTTGCGGCAATTTTCCGCTCTCTGACGGATTCAATGCATTTTTCACTTGTTTTATCGGCGCGTTTCCGCTATGATAGGCAGGAAATGAACGCAAAAAGCGAGGTATTTTCCATGCGAATGAGAAAAAAGAAGAACCTGCTGCCGCGCATGGAGCGCTGCGCGGACTATCAGATCAAAGACCCTGCCGCACAGCGCGGCCACTGGCGTGAGCTGATGCCAGACTGCCGCGAGCTGCGCGTGGAGCTCGGCTGCGGCAAGGGACGCTTCACCGCCGGCACGGCGGCGGCGGAGCCGGACGTGCTGTTTGTCGCGGTGGAGATGGTGCCCGACGCGATGGTGGTCGCCATGGAGCGCTGCGCCGCCGAGGGACTGAAGAACGTCCGCTTCATCGACGCGAACGCGAACCTCCTGCCCGAGTTTTTCGCGCCGGGCGAGGTGGAGCGCATCTATATCAACTTCTGCGACCCGTGGCCGACGAAGCGCCACGCCAAGCGCCGATTGACGCACGGCAACTTTTTGAAGCTCTACCGCAAGGTGCTCAAGGACGGCGGGCAGATCCACTTCAAGACGGACAACGCGCCGCTGTTTGCGTGGTCCGTGGAGGAGATCCCATGCTTTGGCTTCACGCTCTCCGAGGTGACGGACGATCTGCACGCGAACGGGCCGGTCGGCGTGATGACCGACTACGAGGCGAAGTTCCACGAGCTGGGAACGCCCATCCACCGTCTGGTCGCCACGATGGAGAACTGGGAGGAGGCGGAGACGCTGCCCGCGGCGGAGGAATAACGGCCGCAAAAAAGCAAAAAAGAGACACCGAGGCCGGTGTCTCTTTTCGTTTGCGCAGTTACGCTTCCTTCGCGAGCTTGCAGAGCGCGGTGAACGCGGCGGCGTCGTTGATCGCCATCTCGCTGAGCATCTTGCGGTTGATCTCGATGCCCTTGACCTTCAGGCCGTGCATGAAGGTGGAGTAGTTCATGCCGTTGAGCTTGCAGGCGGCGGAGATGCGGGTGATCCACAGGCTGCGGAAGTCTCTCTTCTTGAGCTTGCGGCCGGTGTAAGCGTAGGTCAGGGACTTCATCACGGCCTGATTGGCCATCTTGAAGTGACGGGATTTGTTGCCCCAGTAGCCCTTGGCGAGCTTGAGGGTCTTGTTTCTTCTCTTGCGCGTCATCATCGCGCCTTTAACACGTGCCATATCAGTAAGCCTCCTTAAAGCGTATCGTTAGTTTTTTATTTGTAGGGGATCATCTTGCGGATCGTCGACTCGACGGTGGCGTCGGCATAGCCGCCCGCGCGCAGATGACGGGTACGCTTGGTGGGCTTCTTGGTCAGAATGTGGCTCTTGAAGGCCTTGGCCTTCTTGACCTTGCCGGTCTTGGTCAGGTTAAATCTCTTTTTGGCACCGCTGTGGGTTTTCAGCTTGGGCATGGTAGTTTCTCCTTTTCGTGTAATGTGATCGCGGAATTATTTCCCTGTCTTGGGGGAGAGGAAGATCGACATACTGCGGCCTTCCAGCTTGGGCTCTTTATCCAATGTCGCCACCTCGGCACACTGCTCGGCAAAGCGCACCAGCAAATCCCTGCCGATCTCGGTGTGCGCCATCTCGCGGCCGCGGAAACGGACCGAGACCTTGACGCGGTTGCCGTCGGCAAGGAACTTCTGGGCATTCTTGAGCTTCGTGTTGAAATCGCCGATGTCGATACCGGGCGACATGCGGATCTCTTTGATCTCGACGACATGCTGGTTCTTCTTCGCTTCCTTCTCGCGCTTGCCCTGTTCGAAGCGGAACTTTCCGTAGTCCATGAGCTTGCACACGGGGGGCGTGGCCTGCGGGGAGATCTTGACCAGATCAAGCCCCTGCTCGTCGGCGATCTTCTGCGCCTGCGCAGCAGACATGATGCCGAGCTGCTCGCCGCCGGAGCCGATCAGACGAACCTCACTGTCTCGAATGTCCTCATTGAGCTGATGCACATCCTTGCTAATACCGAAGCACCTCCATCAAATGATTTTACCAAACAAAAACGAGCGCAGCCATGCCGCACCCGTACAACAAACGCAAAGCGCCCCCGCGCTTTTTCGATCATTGACCCCTTCGCCTGTGGCTGGAGGTGAGAACGGATGCTGCCGCTCTTCTTTGTTTTGCGTAGGTATGATACCACTCCGCGCGCGATTTGTCAACGATAATTTGCGGAAATTTCCGCGTATATTTTCTTTCGGGGACGGAGATACTATCCGCCGTAGCAGAACACGCGAAAGGAGGCGCAGACATGAAGGAGAAAAATCAGAACCAGAACAAGGAGCAGAACCAGAACGGCAATCAGAACCAGAACCAAAATCAGAACAGCAACCAGCGCTGAGCCTGCATAGAAGCGGAGGGGATGGCCCACGGGCCGTCCCCTTTTGCGTTTTTGCGCAAATCTTTTCTTGTATTTTCCTGCGCTTTTTTATATAATAAGGAGGTCATCATTCGAGAAAGGAAACGGCTCATGGCGGAATCGCTCTCACAATGGCTGCTCGCGGCGGGCGAGGGGAAATTCCTCGCCACCCTGCTCATCTCCATGCTGCCCGTGGTCGAGCTGCGCGGTGGCCTTCCCGCGGGCGTGGCGATGGGGCTGCCGCTGCGGGAGGCGTTTTTTGCGGCCCTGCTCGGCAATCTCCTGCCCGTGCCGTTCATCATCCTCTTCGCGCGGCGCGTTTTTGCATGGGTGCGCGTCCACATCCCGCGCCTCGGGCGCTGGGTGGATAGGCTTGAGCAAAAGGCGTGGCGCAAGAGCGACAGTGTGGTAAAATATCAGACCTGGGGGCTGCTGCTCTTTGTCGCCGTTCCGCTGCCCGGAACGGGCGCGTGGACCGGTGCGCTGATCGCGGCGCTTTTGGATCTGCGGCTCAAGCTCGCCGTGCCCGCCATTACCGCGGGCGTGTTCCTTGCGGGCGTCATCATCTCGCTTCTCACCTACGGAGTAACTGCGCTGCTATGAAAATTCTTGTTTTTTCCGATTCCCACGGCAATGCGGACAACCTGTCCCGCGCCGTGGAGCGGGAGCGTCCCGACACGATCGACGCCATCGTCCACCTCGGCGACGGCTGGCGCGACGCGGAGACGCTGCACCGGCTCTATCCCGATATTCCGCTTGAGCAGGTGCCGGGCAACTGCGACCTCGGCCGCTTTGAGGAGCCAGAGCGGCTTGTCCTTTTCGGCGGCTGCCCGATGCTGCTCTGCCACGGGCACACGCTGGGCGTGAAATCCTCGCTGCTGCGCGCGTCCTACGAGGCGCGTGCGCGCAGCGCGCAGGCCCTGCTCTACGGACACACGCACAAGCCCTACATCGACTATCACGACGGGCTGTGGCTCGTCAACCCCGGCAGCATCGGCGACTACCGCCGCCCCACCTACTGCGTACTGACGGTTGAGGGCGGCAAGCTCTCCCCCGCAAACCATACTTTAGATTAAATCAGGAGATGACCCCAATATGTCCTCCGCACCCTTGATCGCACTCGCGCTGAGCGTTCTGCTCGGCGCCGTTCCCCTCGCGCCCGCCTCCGAGACCGCGCCGGAGCCTCCCGCGCTCAGCGCGGAGGAGCAGGCGGCCCTGACCGACCTCGCCCAGACGCCCGCCGCGTGGTTTGAAGAGCAGTCCTTCGCCGACGCCATTGGCCGTCTCCCGCACTACGACGAGGTGCGGCTGTCGCGCTACCTTGCCTATCGCACCAAGGGCAGCTGGACGCTCGAGCAGGTGCTGCGCATCGTGAACACGGACAACGACCTGCCGCGCTACACCGCCGCCGCGGATGCGGAGCTTGCGGATGGAAACCTCATCCTCGTCAACAAGTACAGCCGCCTCGCAAGCGACTATGTGCCGGACGACCTCGTGACGGTCGAGCCCGCCTACTCCAACGGCGGAAAGCTCAAAAGCGAGGTCAACGATGCCTTCTGCGACCTCGTCGAAGCGCTGTGGGCGGATACCGGACTGCATCTTGTCAACGTCTCGCCCTACCGCAGCTATTCGCTCCAGAGCAGCCTGTACGCGCGTTATTCGGCGCGCGACGGCGCGGCCGCCGCGGACCGCTACTCCGCCCACGCCGGTTACAGCGAGCATCAGACCGGCCTCGCGCTCGACGTCTCCGTCCCCGGCGGCACGCTCAACGGCTTTAAGAAGTCCAAGCAGTTCGAGTGGATGCGCGGCAACGCGCACCGCTTCGGCTTCATCCTGCGCTACGGCGAGGGCATGGAGTACATCACCGGCTATAAGTTCGAGCCTTGGCATTACCGCTACGTCGGCGCCGAGGCCGCGGCCTTCATCTATGAAAACGGCCTGACCTTCGAGGAATACTACGCCTACTATGTGAGAAAGTGAAAAGGAAGCTCCGACGGAGGTTGGCGTGACGGAGCAAATCGAGGCCATGAACTATGGAAGCGGAGAAGGTGCAGGTCATTCCAAAGGACATATTTCCAACAAGACACTCTATATTGCCCTCAACTATGAGGAGCAGGCCAAGCAGCTGAATGCTGAATCTGCCAAGGAAATCGCCGATGAACTCTTTATTCTCGAACGGAGGCAGAAGAAGCTCCTGTACTACATCTCGCTTCTTGAAAAGCGCCAGGCAGAGGTTGTGCGCATGGTTTACATGGAAGGGGTATCTACGAAAAAAGCGGCAGAACAACACGGCCTGACTGTTCGCACCATCGAACGGATCAGAAAGGATGCTGTTGATAATCTTGCGGAAATGTACGCTTACTCGGAACGCTACAACGGGTAAGACGCTCATATTTTCAAAATGTCGCAAAAATGTCGCGGTTGATGTACTTGCGCTGTCGCATAGTCATGTGATATGATTATACTCGTCAAAAGAGGAGATGCTCCCGTTCGCGGGAGCATCTCCTCTTGTCGTCAGCTATTTTTCCGGCGTAAGGATTTCAAAATATTTGTGCCAAAGGGCGATGAGATATATTGATTAGCTCAGGGAGTTGTCGTAAAATAGCGTTATGAGTCAGCAATGTACCTCGAAAAATGAATAGACCTTGGCACGCAGCGCAGAAAGGAGCTTTTTATGTGTGAAGCAAAATACGACTTTTTGACCGTGAGAGATATTCAGCGAACTCTCAAAATTGGGACGAATGTTGCTTATAATTTAATTCACAGCAAGGCATTTCCGGTCATCAAAATTGGGAAGAATTACCGGATACCGGCAGAGGGCTTTTACGCATGGCTCGAAAGCGCCGGCGTTGCGAAACAATGAGGCAAAATCTTCAATTATCATAATGAAAGATGAGAATTGGAGGTTACCATGGCAAATAAGCGTCGTGCAAATGGCGAAGGGAGCTGGTGGCAGCTCCCCGATCGCACATGGGTACATCAAATCACGATCGGCAGGAAAGAAAACGGCGCTCCGGAAAGGAAAGCGTTTAAGGGGAAAACAAAGGCGATCTGCAAGCAGAGAAAGGAAGAGTGGCTTGCGGAACAGGAACACATGAAGGCTTTGGAGGAGGCTTCAAAACGAGAGGATGCCCAAAAGGAAGAAATGCAAAAACGCCTTGGGCATTCAATGGAGTCGGAAGCGCAATTCAAGGATGCTTTTGTGGACTGGCTTCGTCTTTACAAGTCCCCGCCGACCAGAAAGCCATCGACCTACGCAAGCTATTTAGACATCTACCACACGCACTTTGCTCCTGCCTTTGATGAAATGCTCCTGTATCAGATCAGTCCGGATGTGATACAGGAATATTACCAAAAGAAACAACTCAACGGTGCGCGTATGGACGGGCGGAACGGCGGACTGTCCCCCAAAACGCTTCGCAATCATCACATGATCCTCAAGGACTTTTTCACATACGCTCAAAGCAAGTACAAGCTTCCGTGCAACCCGACACTGAGCACAACAAGGCCGGAGGTCGCCGCAAAGGAGATGCGCGTTTTGAGTCCCTCTGAAATGCAGATTTTTATGGAGGAGGTCATGAAGGAAACACAGCGCATAGCGATCTTGATCGATCTGTTCGTTGGCTTCCGTGTGGGCGAGCTGCTTGCGTTGGAGATTGCGGACCTTGACTTGGAACGGCAGACACTGCGGATCAACAAAAATCTGATTCGGGTAAAAACGGAGGCACTGTCGTTGGATAATCCGAACATCAGGATTTTGAATTACGACCCAAAGAAGAAAACACATCTGATCGTCCAAAGCACGCCCAAGACAAAGACATCGAACCGCGAGATCGCTATTTCGGACGGCTTGTGTGAGCTGTTGATCCGACATCTCTACACGCTTGCTCACTCCAGCTGGCCCAATCCGGATAATCTGTTGTTTCCGTCAAGAGCAGGGACGCACATTGACCCCAAGAGCTTTGAGATCCGACTCAACGCCATATCAAAGCGATGTGAGATCAAAAAGGTTAATCCTCATGCTCTGCGGCACACACTGGCAACGCGGCTGGTGGAGGAACGGACGCCGCTCAACATTGTTCAGGGGATCTTGGGACACTCGTCCATTGAGACGACAAGGAAGTATCTTCACAAGAGCGAGGACATCGAACGGGAGGCGATCACCTCCATGACGGACTACCTGAATGGAGAGCAGTTCAACAACGCGCCACGGCTCAACGGAGCGAAAAAAAGAGCGAAATTTGCCGGCATCCCGCTGCCGGATTTCTCGCAGCGGGAAAGAATAACAGCAAATAACGCTTGAAGGGAAATGCAATTCCCGTCGCACTGCCTACTTTACTGCAAACGCTAATAGCGGGCGGGCTGAAGAATTAAAATAGAACGACAAAGGAGATATTTTGTATGAGGGATAATATTTGATGAAAAAATGGGGCAAGGCTCTTCGGGAAAAAGAAATGCAAATTGCAATAGAGCAAAGAAAAAACCCCGAAACCGTTGAGATTTCAGGGTTTTCTGGTTGCGGAGACAGGACTTGAACCTGCGACCTCCGGGTTATGAGCCCGACGAGC
>OIXG01001783.1_pt1 | contig 18957 bp, 21 predicted proteins | sample 1587731 | NCBI WGS metagenome assembly OIXG01 (sample SAMEA3888908, study PRJEB22519) | human gut metagenome | biome: human gut; feature: human-associated habitat; material: faeces | place: Denmark | collected 2010
TTTCTGCTTCGCGCGAGTGCGCATCCTCGCGGAGCGTTTTTTGTTTCATAGGACGTAATTTCCTATGAAACAAAAAAGCGGATGACGTGTCTCCACATCATCCGCAAAACGTTCTTTTTCTGCTTCGCTCTATTTTTACAAATCTGCCGTATACCTGCGGAATCTTCCCTTGTCCCTATTTACCGCATATACTGCACATTGCTTCAAACCTTTTTATCCACAGAAATCTCACATTCAGAGTCTATATAGCAAATATCTACTTTTACCACTCTTATTGACCGTTTTACAAGTTGATGTGCATGAGCACTGGTTGTAAAGTAACCAACTTATAAAATTGAGCTTTTAACTCAATCAATAGGGCAGTTTGCACTGCCAATCGGCATTTGACCCGGCTGTCCGTATGGCCATTCCCTGTTTCACAGGTGGTCAGATATATTTGCATGGATGACTCTTAAAATGTTAAGATTTTCCATATCAGAGGTATCATACAGCAATTTTGGTAAAATGTCAAGAATGATTTTTATTTGGGTTGACATTTGAAAATTTTCACTTTTCTAACGGTACTTCCGTCCTCTTCCCGCAGAACGCAAACATCGCCACGCCCGCCGCAAAGATAAACAACGAGATAAACTGTGAAGTCGAGAGGGATCCGACCGCTCCCCGGTTCAAATCACCGCGGAAAAATTCCAACACGAAGCGTCCCAGACTGTAGCAGATCAGATACAGTGATACCACCTGCCCCTGTTTTTTGCACTTTTTCGCCGCATAGAGAAGCAGCAGGCAGTGCAGAAAATCCAGACCGCTTGAGATGAGCTGGGTCGGAACCAGCGGAATGTTATTCGGGGCAAAGTCGGAATCGTGGAACACGATCGAAAAATGGCTGTGGGTCGGCATACCGTAGCAGCAGCCAGCCAGAAAACAGCCGATCCGTCCAAAGCCCTGCGCGAGCGCAACCGACGGCATGACCAGATCCGCATACTGGAAAAAAGAAATATGCTTGATCCGGCTCAGCACATAGCCGCCCAGCACGCCGCCGATGATGCCGCCGTACACAACAAATCCATCGCTGATATCTAGCAATTTCTTCGGGTTTGCCAGAATTTCATCAAAGATTGTGACATAGTACAGAAGTTTTGCACCTAAAATTCCACATACAACACCGCAGATCGCGATCGAGAGGATCATATCGACATCCATCCCCCGCTTGTTTGCCCGGTACTCTGCCAGGTAATACGCAGCGATAATGCCGATGCCGATCATCAGACCGTAGCCGTGGATCGTGATGCTGCCGATTGTGAATAAGTCATTTTTCATGAAAGGTTTATCCTCCTATTTAGTTTACGTTCCCTGATGCTTTTCGATTATAGCATTATTTATATAAAAAAACAAATGTTAATAGATAGCAGAAAAACAGATGTAAAACAGGCTTTTTTCTTCCCATTCTACATCTGCTTCACTGTACTTATTTTATAATTGAGGATACAATCAAGCTAATCAAGCCCGTATCCAGACTCCTTACGCCTCTTCCCGCTCTTCCTCCGGCAGCAGGTTCGTCATGCTCTTTAAGCTGATCGCCAGTGTCGAGCTGTTGTGCAGCAGCGCCGACATCGACGGTGTGATGATACCAGCCACGCCTAAGAGAATCAGACCTAGGTTGAAGCTGATAACGAAACGGTAGTTTCCATGGACACGTTTCATCAGATCCATGCTCAGATGACGCAGAAGCACGACTTCATCCAGGGAATCTTTCTTGATCGTGATATCCGCGATCTCTCTGGCAATCTCTGCGCCCTCGCTGACTGCGATGCCCGCGTCTGCCGCTGACAGGGCCGGTGAATCGTTGATGCCGTCACCGATCATGATAACTTTGTGGCCTTTTGCCTTCTCCTCCTCAACAAAGCGCGCCTTATCCTCCGGAAGTACCTCGGAGAAATAATCATCCACGCCGACCCTCTTCGCGATCGCCGCTGCGGTCCGCTCGCTGTCGCCGGTCATCATGACAATGCGCTTAAATCCAGCCTCTTTTAACTGGCGGATGACAGACGCTGCTTCCTCACGCAGCGGATCCTCGATGCAGATAACGGCTGCAAGCTGTCCGCCGATTGCCATGTAAAGATGGGAACAATTTTCCGGAAGGTTCTCAAACTTCTCTTTTCCATCCTCCGGCAGTGTGCACTTCTCATCCTCAAATACGAAATGGTGGCTTCCAATCACGACGCGTTCTTCGCCCACATAGGTAGCGATACCGTGCGCTACGATGTAATCCACTCTCGAGTGCATCTCATCATGTACCAGATGACGTTTTTTCGCTTCCTGTACGACCGCATTTGCCATCGAGTGCGGAAAATGCTCTTCCAGGCAGGCTGCGATACGAAGCAGTTCTTCCTTCTCCATGCCGTTGAAAGATACCACATCGGATACAACCGGTTTTGCCTTGGTCAGGGTTCCGGTCTTGTCAAATACGATCGTCTCTGCCTCGGCAACTGCCTCCAGGAACTTGCCGCCCTTGACCGTAATGTGATGCTGGCTTGCCTCACGCATCGCAGACAGGACTGCAAGCGGCATTGCCAGTTTCAGTGCACAGGAGAAATCAACCATCAGGATCGACAGTGCTTTCGTCGCATTGCGGGTCAGCAGATAGGTAAGCGCGGTACCGCCCAGACTCCACGGAACGAGTGCATCTGCCAGGTTCGACGCCTTGCCTTCAACGGATGATTTGAGCTTCTCCGAATCCTCGATCATCTGTACGATACGCTCATAACGGGTGGAACCGGCGGATTTTTCTACCTTGAAGGTAATCTCTCCCTCTTCCAGCGCGGTTCCTGCGTAAACATAGCTGCCCGGCTCTTTTCTGACCGGCTGGGATTCGCCGGTCATCGAAGCCTGGTTTACCATCGCCTCGCCGCTCACTACGACACCATCCAGCGGAATCACTGTACCCATATGGACGGTCAGCTCGTCGCCCGCGGTAACATCCGAAAGCGGTACAAGAACTTCGGTCCCGTCCACTTTCTTCCAGACCTTTTCCACATTCAAGGACATGCTCCGCGCCAGATCACCAACGGATTTCTTATGTGTCCACTCCTCCAGAAGCTCACCGACGCCGAGCAGGAACATAACGGAGCCAGCTGTATTGAAATCGCGGCGCAGAAGGGAAACACTGATCGCCGTCGCATCCAGCACCTCCACATGCAGCTTGCGCTTAAATACGAGGCAGTGGATACCTTTCACGATATAACGGATCGCCTGCACGGACGTGTATACCGCACGGACCGGCGCCGGGAGAAATGTCTTCGTCGCAAAACGGGTCAGTACCTTCTGAATCAGCTTTTCTTTGTACTCCTGATTCAGGGCGCGTCCGCTGCTTTTAACTGCCATCTCCTGTTTTTCGGTAATCTGACCATCAAACGCCGCTACCTGTACGAGTACCGCCTCCCGATCCTCCTTATAATAGATAACCGCATCTGCTGTCCGCTCATACACCTTAGCCGCCGTCACGCCGTCCAGACCAAGCAGATACTGTTCCAAAACGTCCGCTTCGCGCACGGTATGGAATTTCCGGGCAAGGCTGATACGGATTCTTCCTTTGATTTCATGCTTTATAATGAATTTCATGATTCATCTTCCTCCGGTTATAGAAGAGCTGCCGCGAGACAGCATCCCATGCTATCTTGCGGCAGCCCCCCTGTTATTTAGATTCATGTATTCTTGGAGTTGCTATTACTGCTCTGCCTTCTCAGCCTCCGGTGCAGCCTCGGTTGCCTCAGCAGTCTCGTTGAAATCCTCATCCTCACCAAAGCTCTCATAGCCGCGAGCCTCGTTGATCTGCTTTGCCTCAGCCAGGATGTCCTCAGCGTTCTCCTGAATATTGGTAGCGGTGGTCATCACACAATCACGTGCACGAAGTCCGGCTGCTACGCAGTTTACGTAAAATTTCTTTGCATCCTCACTGCCAAGAATCTTAACACCTGCTGTTCCGAACAAAACGCCGCCTGCAAATAAACCTAATTTTTTTAATTTGAAAATGTCCATCATGATTACTCCTCCTCTGATATTATCTAAATTATATTCACATATGATTTTTGAAAACTATTTATTCCATTTCAAATGCGAATATTGCTGCGTTTAATGACTCATTTCTGAGGTACAAGTAGATGGTAACAGCTTACCCCCATGATAGTCAAACCTAACTTTGCTTATTGAGATTTTTTATCAGCTAGCATCCGAAGTTATACTTGACAGCTCATCCTCATTCCGCAGAGAATACTGGCGGCAACGGTTTAAAACGCCGATTTCTTCCAGCACTGCAATCATCCGGTACACCGTTGCCTTGCCGATCCCCGGGTCGCGCTTGGATGCCTCGTAGTAGATCTCCTTACAACTGCTCCATCTTCCCTCCAGGATCACATCCAACATGATCTTTCTTTGATCGGTCATCCGTTTCCCCCGTCTCTTCAGTTCGCTGATAATCTGCTCTCTCTGCTGCATCGTATCATCTCTCTTTCCATATCTTCTAAATTATTTTTCCGCACATCTGCCGTTTCCGTCCACAACCCGGCTTTTTATTAGCGCAGACTAACTGTTCGTTTAAAATATATAGCATACTCTGCTTGCCACTCTTTTTGCAAGTACTAAATTCCGCTTTTGCCTCTGGCTCAGCCTCATTAAGTCCTTAGATACGACTCACACTAAGTGCTCATATTATATTGTGTTTCATCAAAAACAAAACATAATTAGCATGAACAAACTCAGGTTAGAATGCCACAACTCAAGTTAGATATCTCTAACCTCAATTTAAAGACTACCTCTTTTTTTCTCATCTGTCAATGAATTTTCGAAAATATATTTGATTTTCTTCTCTGATAATGGTAAGGTACTCACAGAATGATCAATTCAGACAGGAAAGGAAGGATTTTTCGATGAGCTTCAAAGAAATAAAGCCAGAAGAATTAAATTTTAACCCGTTTACCCGCATCGGTTCCGACTGGATGCTTTTAACCGCCGGCACCAAGGATAAATTCAACACCATGACTGCCAGCTGGGGCGGCGCAGGCGTATTCTGGGGCAAACCGGCTGTTACCTGCTATATCCGTCCCCAGCGCTACACTAAAGAATTTATAGACAAAGAAGAACTCTTCTCCGTCAGCTTTTTAAAAGACGGACACCGCGATGCCCTCAAACTCTGCGGCTCCGTATCTGGCCGTGACCACGACAAAATCAAGGAAGCCGGCCTGACCCCGGTCTTCATCGACGGCGTACCGGCATTTGAAGAAGCTGACACCATCCTCATCTGCCGCAAAATGTACCGCACATCCATGAATCCGGCAGATTTTATCGATAAGGACGCTGACAGCAAGTTCTATCCGGAGAAGGACTATCATGATATGTATATTGCGGAGATTGTGAAAGCGGTTGTGGCTGAATAAGCAGAGCCGCCCCATTTAAAATTTAAATCCCACAGGAAACGCTGATTTGCAGCATTTTCTGTGGGAATCCTTTGAATGATCCTTTTGGGTCTATTTGTTTATATTGTATCTTTATTTATTCCTTTATTTTGCCAATTCCAGCATCCGCGCCAGCGGACCAACCGCCCTCTGCCGCATCGTCTCATCCATCTCCACTTCCTCCTCCGGATTTCCCAGCGCCCGCAGTACGCTGTCCAGATGAATCTTCTTCATATTCGGGCAAAACTGACGGTGACCTACGGAGAAAAACTTCTTCTCCGGGTTCTTCTGCAGCAGTTCATAGAACACGCCCATCTCGGTGCAGATCAGGAAGACTTTCTCATCCGAATTCGTCGCATAATCAATAATCTGGGAGGTACTTCCGACAAAATCTGCCAGCTCCAGCACATCGCCGGTACACTCCGGATGCGCCAGCACAACTGCCTCCGGATGCAGCTCTTTTGCTTTCTTTACATCTTCCGCATGAATACTCTTATGTACATGGCAGAAACCGTCATTGAAAATAAAATGTTTCTCCGGCACTTTTTTTGCGATAAAACGTCCCAGATTCTCATCCGGAATAAAGAAAATATCCTTGTTCGGCAGTTTTTTCACGATTTTGAGTGCATTCGATGAGGTAACACAGACATCCGATTCTGCCTTGATCTCCGCCATCGAGTTCACATAACAGACAACGGCCACATCCGGATACTCTTTGCGTACTTCGCGGATCTTCTCCACCTCAACCATGTGAGCCATCGGACAGTCCGCGCTCCGGTCTGCCATGATAACCGTCTTCTCCGGGCTTAAAATCTTCGCACTCTCGCCCATAAATGACACGCCACAGAAAATGATCGTCTTCTGCGGCACCGTCGTCGCCAGCTCCGCCAGATAATACGAATCGCCCACATAATCGGCAATCTCCTGCACTTCTCCATCTACGTAATAATGTGCCAGAATCACGGCATCCCTCTCTTTTTTTAATGTCTCGATCCGCTGCTTTATCTCCTGATCCATCTCTTTTCCCTCTCCTTTTTTCACCGCTCTGTTCACGCTTCCGAATCCCCATCGATTGACAGAAACCATACCATTTTTCCGACAGCTGCGGTTCGTTTTCTTCTTTACAATGTATCCGACATCTTTGCCACGCCATATTTCTCTGTCCATATAGCTTCCACACGGTAAACTTCTGTGATTATACCTCTAAGAGAAAAGCTGTGTCAATGAAATTTTGACACTTTTTATTACATCTGTCTTGTCACATAGCAATTCATCTACATACAGACTGAACGTCTGCTTTTCCGGCGCGGATGTGAGCCAATGCTTCTTCCAGATACATGACGGCCATATCCATTTTTTCTTGCGCTTCATCTAAGATCTCTTTTACTTCTCTCATATTTCTTAGTTTTGAATTGTGCTTTTAGAATTTTTGATTGAACAAAAGTAGTATAATTTTGTCTATTTGCAAAATATTAGCTAACAGGAATAAAGCAAATTGCTTATATTTGATAATACGAATATCTCTGCATATACTGGTGAGGGAGAGAATGACTGTCTGCGATGATTTTACTTAGCAGTTGCGAGAAAGAAGGATAGAAATGGCGGTGTGGCTATTTAATCTGATAAATATGGAATTGAAAACAGGACAGAGATTTAAAAACAAAAAACTCCGGTAAACATCTGCCTACCGGAGTTTCTTACTATTTGATTGTTTTTTATCAGTTATGTACCAATGTACCTATTTCTTCTCCTAACATTACCTTTTTCAAGTTTCCTATTGTATCCATGTCAAAGACAACAATGGGGAGATTATTTTCCTTACACATGCATGTTGCAGTAAGATCCATTACTTTCAGTCCACGTTTCAGAACTTCGTCATAAGTGATATCGTCGAATTTTGTGGCAGTCGGATCTTTTTCCGGGTCTGCGGTATAGATACCATCCACACGTGTACCTTTTAGCATGACATCGGCTTCAATCTCGATACCGCGTAGAGAAGAGCCCGTGTCTGTAGTGAAGAACGGATTTCCCGTTCCGGCAGACATAATAACGACTTCGCCTGCTTCCATGCTTTCGATGGCTTTCCATTTATTATAAAATTCTCCGATAGGTTCCATGCGTACGGCTGTAAGTACACGTGCCTTTACGTCGGTAGCTACCAGGGCGGGGCTTAGTGCCAAACTGTTGATTACAGTTGCGAGCATACCCATTTGGTCGCCTTTTACGCGGTCGAAACCTTTGTTTGCACCACTCAATCCACGGAAAATATTTCCACCGCCGATGACGATACCTATCTGAACGCCCAGTTCATGGATTTCCTTGATCTGTGCTGCATATTCGGCAAGGCGCTTCTCGTCAATGCCATATTGTTTTTCGCCCATCAGGCTTTCGCCGCTGAGCTTTAACAGGATTCTTTTATACTTTGCCATATGATATTACATTTAGTTTCTGCAAATATACGCTTTCTGTCTGTAAAGATTAACTTTGGTACAGAATTTTTCTACTTAAAGTTGCCTGCATGATGCCACGGAGAGATAAATAGACGATGAAGGCGAGCCAGAGGGCATGATTTCCCATCCATTCGTGTAAAGAGTAATAAACAAGGAAGAAACTGCCGGAAGCTACCAGCATGGAGTAAAACATTTGTCGGGTGGCAGTGGCTCCTATAAAAATGCCATCCCACAGGAAAGCGGCAAAACCTGTAAGTGGGATTGCCAATACCCAATAAAAGTAATTTCCGGCTTCCCGGATGACGGAGGTTTCATTAGTCAGCAGTCCCAGAAATGACTTGCCTCCAAAGAAATAAAGCAAGGTGAAACCTGTAGAAAGGCCGACACCCCAAATGAAGAGCTGGCGAACCGTGCGATATAATGCCGGTTGATTATTGGCACCAACATATTTCCCCACTAACGCTTCTCCTGAATAAGCAAAACCATCCATGATATAAGAAAATAGAGTGAATAATTGCATTAGCAAAGTATTGACGGCCAATACTATTTCTCCTTGTGCCGCTCCGGCAGAAGTGAAAAATAGAGTGACAATGACCAGACAGAGGGTTCGTAGAAAGATATCCCGGTTTACCTGGAAAAAACGCAGCATGGCTTCCTTTTTCAGTACTTCATGCCAAGCAACGTGCTTTTTAAGTCCTCCATAATATCGCCTCCATAATAATAATGCCATCAGGAAACCGGCATATTGAGCTGTAAGTGTTCCCCAAGCTACCCCGGCAACTTTCATGTGGAACAGGTAAACGAAACAAAGGCTTGCGGCAATATTCACAATATTTTGTGTGATGGCGATGTACATCGGGAAACGTGAATTCTGCATACCGATGAACCAACCTGCGAATCCATAGAGTCCGAGCATAGCAGGAACTCCCCATATACAGATCCGGAAATAGAGTGTAGCCAATCGCTCTACTTCCTCTGTAGTTTGTATAAAAGTGAATGCCAGCTTCCGGATAGGATATTGCAATGCCACTAAGATAATGGCGATAAGCAATCCTACTCCGACAGACCGTAATAAAAGTCGTGCAACTTCATCCAGATCATGTTTGCCGTATGCCTGTGAGGTCATTCCACTGGTCCCCATTCTCAAAAATCCGAAGATCCAATAGATAATGTTGAATAACATTCCGCCCACGGCAATGGCTCCGATATATGCAGCGGCTCCCAGATGCCCTACGATTGTTACATCAATCAGTCCCAGCAAGGGAACTGTTATGTTTGATATAATCGAGGGTACAGCTATCTGAAGTATTCTTTTATTGATAATATTCGGAGTTTGAGCAATCATTTTAAAACTCTGGTTTGTTCTATTTACCGACAAAGGTACTCTTTTTGTCGCAAACGGTAAAAAAGTACCTGATAATAACAATTTTTATAATACATAATGTTTTAAAAATGAGTATATTTGCGGTAACAAAAACTGGGTAATATTTAATAAGAGATGAGAACCTTAACTTTGCTATTTTCATTAATAGTTACTTTCCCCTTTGTGCTCTCTGCGCAAACGGCGGGAGAACTCCTACAGAAGGTGTCTGCTGCCTTGTCTGAGGGGCAGGATGATTATGTTGTGAGTCTGTTTCGTCAGGCGATAGCTGCCGGAGCCGATCAGACTGAAATGTATTACTGGACTCAAATAGAAAAAAACAGTGCCGTGGCTCCCCGTCTGGTCAATGAGTTGGCAACCTATTACAAGCGTAAGCGGAATTATGACAAAGCTTATCTTTTTTACAGAGAATTCTTGCAGTACCATTCCGAAGATGTTCCTGCACTTGTGTCGTGTGCCGAAATGGAGATGATGAGAGGCAAGGAAAAAGATGCCGTCAAAACTTATGAAAAGGTTTTGATGCTGGATGCCAATAATTTGCAAGCCAATATTTTCCTGGGGAGTTATTATTACCTGCAAGCAGAACGCGAAAAGAAGAAGCTGGAGGATGATTATAAGAAAATAACTTCTCCTACACGGATGCAATACGCCCGCTATCGTAACGGACTCTCTGATGTCTACTCCAATGTTTACTCCAAAGCAAAGGACTATTTGCAGCGTGTGTTGCAACTGTTTCCTTCCACAGAGGCGGGAAATACCTTGGAAAAAATAAGGAAACTGGAAGCGGAAATTAAGTAAGCTGTAATAGGCTTTCTGCGTTTTCTACTGCTCTTTTGCAATAATAACCCGAGGCAATCTTTTTATTGATCTCCTTTATATTTCTGACCATTTCGTTATAGGATTCTGCGGAAATGGATGATAATATGGAGTCTAACTCTTCCAGTGAATCAATACACACGCCTATTTTGTTCTCTGCAACAAATGAGGCCAATGCTGCTTCTTTCCATATAATTATGGGAAGATTGCAGCGTATGTATAAGGATACCTTGTGTGGGTTGTTTACCCTCAGGTATATCCCGAAATCTCCCGAGCAAGTATGGATAGAGTCTCCTTCCCATATTAAGCCAAAGTGGGCGCTGACTTGTTCTATTAACTGATCAGAAGGCACAAAACCTTTAAATTTGAACAACGTCTTGTCTTCTATTTTGGCTTCCTCGAACCTCCGCCGTAAAGTTCAAATTGCCATTTTGACATCACATCATTCAAAGAGTACAGGTATCTGTTTTTCTTGTAAGTCAGTGCTCCTGCATAGATCACCTTAATTGGTTTCTGATTAGGTTCCTGTGTATTGTTGTTTACGGAAGGAGATAGATAATCGAAAATCTCCAGGCATACCATAGGTTTGGTGTATCCTTGTTCTTTCAGCCATATCTCCATCTTATCGTTGTGTACGATCAGTACATCCGAATGGTTGAGGCGTTTGATTTCCTGCTCTGCTGTCAACTTCTTTCTTCTGAAAGTTCCCAAGTCATGGATAATCGTGATAACCTTTCCCCGTTTCAAGTGTATGATATTACATACGAAAGAGTAATACTTCTTGAAAGGATACTGGACGACTACCACGTCATTGGCAGAAACTGTAAACAAAACTTTTAATACTCCGGCAAGGGTTATTAAAAAGCCTGCTATCTTGTTGGAATAAGTGGTTTGCGGTAGTCCGGCATTTTTATATCCCAGTTTAGAGAGAGTCTCTTCTATATCTGTTTTTGCCTTATTACCAGCATTGTTCAGGCCATTATAGTTTTTGGATAGATAATATCGGGTCATTATTTTGTTCTTTTAGATTGATAACTCCTTTTTAGTGAGCAATATGGCGGATGCAATAGTATCATCCATGTCGAAATATGCATATTGTCCCAAACGTCCTCCGAAAATGACACGGGAATCTTTTTCAGCCAATAACTTATACTTATTGAAGCATTTTAAATTCTTTTCATCATTGATGGGATAGTAAGGTTCGTCGGAAGGTGTGTATTCCTGAGGATACTCTTTGGTTATGATGGTTGAAGGCTGTTTTCCGAATTCAAAATGTTTATGTTCGATGATTCGTGTAAATGGGTATTTAGCTTCATTGTAGTTGATTACGGCATTACCTTGATAATTGTCAATATCCAGATGGATATGTTCAAACTTCAGGCTCCTGTAATCCAGTCTGCCAAACTTATATTCAAAATACTCGTCGATGCAACCTGTGAAAAGTATCTTTTCTGCTATACTCTGAAAATAAGGTATATTGTTAAAATAGTTCGTATCGATTTGAACATCGATATCCTTTAACAGATTGTTGGTGAGTGCAGTGTATCCATCTTTAGGGATACCTTGATAGGGATCGTTGAAGTAGTTATTGTTATATGTAAGGCGGAAAGGTATTCTTTTGATGATGGAAGCCGGCAGTTGGTTGGCGGGGCGTCCCCATTGCTTTTCCGTATATTCCTTAATAAAAGTGTAATATATGTCGTCTCCGCAAAGTTTCAGTGCTTGTTCTTCCAGATTAGCAGGCTGGGATATGTCTTTATATTTAGAGCATTGTTCCTGAATTTTATGTTTTGCTTCTTCTGGAGTATTTACGTTCCATAACTTATTGAATGTATTCATATTAAAAGGAAGATTGTAAAGCCTTCCTTCGCTGTATGCCAAAGGGGAGTTAACGTAATTATTGAATTTTGCGAATCTGTTTATGTAATGCCAGACTTCTTCATTGTCCGTATGGAATATATGTGCTCCATACCAATGTATTTTTATATCACTTTCTTCTTTGGTGTAAATATTTCCTCCAGTGTGGTTGCGCTTGTCAATGACCAAGCATTTCTTTCCGTTTTCATTCATAATCTGAGCAAAAACAGAACCGAATAAACCGGAACCCACAATGAGATAGTCATATATATACTTTTTCATTTATTTAATGCTTCTGGTTTGCAAAGTAACAGAAAAATAAAATCTTATCAAAGCATTTGAATATGTAAAAGTATGTGGTGCAATGCAATTATAGCGTTATCCGTCTGGCAAACGAGTTGGCTACGTATTATAAATGTAAGCGGAATTATGATAAAGCTTATTTCTGCTCTCATGGTGTATGCCGAAATGGAGATGATGCGGAGGAAGGAAAAGGATGCATATCAATGCAATGAGTGAAGCACAAAAATGGAGGGTAGAAATAGTCTTGATTATTAGTGCTTTACAAGGAGTTAACTTCCTGTCGACAAGAAGTTAACTCCTTGTTGACAAACTCCTAACTTCTTGTCGACAAGGTCTTGATATGAGTGAAATATGACTTGAGTTCAAGTTCTAAATGCGACACCTGTTTTTTGAGTTTGTCAAAGAATGTATTGTACTTCCTTAAACAGATATCCGCGTACCTTTCCTGCCTGATCTTCAAGAATAAATCGCCCGTCCGGTTCTACGCATAACAGGCGTGCAAGGAATTCACCGTCTGCGTCGGCATAGCGGTGGAAACCTTCCCGACGGAAAAGAGAGCGGGCATATCGTTCGGCAATACAGTTGGCGGCATTGCCCGAAGAGTCTGTTTGCAGAAGGATATAGTATTCTTTGAGTCGCCTCATGATATTGGCGAGTATCAGATAGCGTTCATGTTCTTGTCCTGTGATCTGCTTTAGAGATACCGGGTTGGGAGCGTCGCTCCGAAAGGTTTCCTGGTTTATGTTGACACCAATACCGGAAATGCTGCGTCCAATGTGATGTCCGGAGAGGTCGTTTTCTATCAGTATGCCGCAAATCTTCTTTTCGTTCCAGTAGATGTCATTCGGCCATTTGATGGAAATGCCTTTTGTCCATTCGTCCAACTCCTCTTTAATGGAAAGGGAGACGATTTGAGAAAGGATGAATTGGCGACGGGCTTCAATAAAAGTAGGATAGAGCACGAAACTGAATGTGATGTTCCGGCAATCTTCTGACTCCCAACTGTTGCCACGCTGCCCTTTACCGGCAGTCTGGCGCTCGGCTATGACCGTCGTGAACTCTCGGACAGCGGATTGCTGTTCGTTGCAAAGTTGAGTTAAATAGTTATTCGTAGAGTCTGTTTCCGGCAATATGATCAGTGGGACAGGAAACTCTGCGGGAATAATCATCAAATTCAGTTCTTTCTTCATATCAGGGCATCATATTCGGTACGCATTTTCTTGGTGAACTTCTTTAGTACTTCCTCATAAGCATGGTCGATGAGGCTCTTTATCAGTTTATCGTCCACATCTCCGTCAAGGAAGATTTGGTTCCAGTATTTCTTGTTAAAGTGGTAGGCGCCCTCAATAGCTGAGTAATGCTCACGCAATTCTATTGCATACTCCGGATCACACTTCATACAGATTTTGTTAGAGCCTTCCAAGTCAATCAGTACAAACATCTTATCCATCACTTTCATCACAAGTGAATACTCGTCGAACGGAAGACATTCCGTTACGGCTTTTTTGGCGAGACAGTATTCGCGGGCGGTTTCTATATCCATACTTTCTGTTTTTAATTTCTATTAATTTACGGGTGTCCGGTTACGAAATTTGCTTGAATTTCACCAAATCCCATCCGCGGAACACCAGGGCGATTGCGATAATTTCCGTAGTACCCTTCTTTTCCTGTACTTTCGGACAGGCTACATATTGCGCCAACTGCATTCCTGCATCTTCCAGCAACTTCTCCACTTCTGCATCTTTGGCGTCGCGGGGGCAATACTTCACTTCAATGGCATAGCTGTACGGCATATCGGGCAGTTGCGGAAGGTTGGGTATCAGGTAGAAGTCAGAGAAGCCTTTGTTTATTTCGTATTCGGGCATTGTTATGTAGTAACTGTTCATGCCCATATAGCTGAGGAGAAAGCCCTTGACGTGCGCTTTACCTTCCATGAATTCGCGGATGGAGCTTTGTTCCTTTAGCCGGGTGGCGATATATTGGAAGTAGCTTTCCCATTCACGGGAATAAGCCATGCCGTACATCAGTTGATTCAGTTCGTCAACATCCAGGTTCATGTGTCCGGCGGTGCGGTATGCGTCTGCCAGATAGCCGTATAGTTGTTCGCGCACCACTTGGTTGGGGATTGTCAGTTGCAGCATCGGTCCGCGTGTACCCGCTATTGTCAGCATTCCGTAATAGAAGAGCAGACTCTTGAAATTATCCGTTTGCGCTATCTCCACGGCGGGGAAGGACTCTTTTATCCTGCCAACCGTTTCACCCTGTGTGATGATTTCTTGAATGATACTGGCATTTTTGCCGAAGTTTTTGTCTATAAGGATGAGGTGGCGCAGTTTGTTATAGTCAGTGCGGCAGTTGGTGTCGAGCATGTTTTCGGGTGGCAGTTGCGTGCTTAAATAACTGTTCACGAAGTAGAGAACCATATCTGAATTATACATTGGCAGTTCCTTTAGTGAACGACCTGAGAAACAGTAATTATCATACCACGGTTTCATCATGCTGATCAACTCATCGACGGGATGAATGATTTTTCCTTGCTGCCGGTAGTATTCCAGCAATTCCCGTACTTCGGCTTCGGTGAATCCGATCATGTTGTTGAATACCGGGTTGGTGCTTTGATTGCTGGCGATATTGAAGCCACTTGTGAGATCGTCCATCGTTACAGGGCTGACACCGGTGATGTACATACGTTCCACAACCCTGTCAGTATAGTCTTTGACGGTTTTGAGAAAGTTCCGCAGAAAACCGTCGCCATGGGTGAGGGAGCGATAACGGGTATTGCCGTAGTTGACCAGTACGTTGTTGGCAAAGTTATCGTATTCGTCGAGGATGAGGTACATCTTCAGGCCTTGTCTCCGCAATGACAGGCATACCGCGGTCAGCTTCTCGGAAGCCACTTCTTTTTGTTGTACCATTTCAAGGGTGTCTGGTGGCAGTAAATCTGCATATTTCAGACAAAAGTCCGTAAATATCATGTCGCAGTTACTGTTGAATGAGGCTTCCATTTTTTCCGGGTCGGAGACGATACTGGAGAAGCTCATCTTCAGCACAAGATACTTGTTGCGGTCTGGGGTAGGATGTTTTCCCACGTATAAGTTACCAAACAGTTCATCAAATTGTTTTTCTGTCTTACAATCATAATAGCATTCCAGCATATTGAGGAAAAGACTCTTCCCGAAACGACGGGGGCGGACGAAAAAGAAGAAACGGGCAGTCTGTTCTATCTGTCTGATATATTCCGTCTTATCGACATAATAATAGTTATTACGGATAATTGCAGGAAAGTCAGTCATCCCGTAAGGGATTAGCTTAGTGGAATTTGCCTGATTCATAAATAGAGTATTTTTAGAATATTTCCGAACGAAGATAGAGAGTTTTCCCGAAACGGGCAAGAAGAATTACGAAAATGCTGTGTAAAAGCACTTTTCATGTTTGATTCAGAACATTGGCGGATAAAATGCATCTTTGATATGCTTTATTTCAAATGCATCAGCTTCACCGACAACGGTAATGATATCAAAGCGGACAGGGGCATCAATACTGAAATGTTTGATGTAAGCATCAGCGGCTACTACAATATGGCGTACTTTCTGCCAGTTAACAGCATCTTGCGGTTCGATGTACTCTGTATTACTACGGGTTTTCACCTCCACCACAATTAATAGTCCGTCCTTGACTGCCACAATGTCCAGTTCGAGACGGTTTTTTCGCCAATTACGGTGGTTGATGGTGTATCCGTTACGTTCCAGATACGCCACTGCGGCGTCTTCTCCCGTCTTTCCGAGGGTATTGTGTGCTGCCATACCTATATTCGTCCTTATTTTTAGCTGTTTCTATGCAAAAATACGTTTTTTCTGCTTTGTATTTACAGAAGTAAAAGTAATTTTGCAGGAAATATGAGAAAGAGAGATAAAACGTGTGCGAAAGCAACACCCGAAGAACCCAAACGCGAACAGCGTATTGTTTGCCTGATGAGCGAGGAAGAGCTGCGGATTGTAGACCGTTATCTGGAGAAATACAAGATAACGAATAAATCGCGGTGGCTGCGGGAGACTATTCTCATGTTTATCCATAAGAATATGGAAGAAGATTATCCGACCCTTTTCGGTGAGCATGATATGAGACGATAAAGAGAATTCTTTAATCCTAATTAAATTGAAGCGGATGGACGATAACTATTATATGAAACAGGCGTTGATTGAAGCACGTAAGGCTTCCGAAAGAGGAGAAGTGCCCGTTGGCGCAGTCGTTGTATGCAAAGACCGTATTATAGCTCGCGCCCATAACTTAACAGAAACTTTGACTGATGTGACTGCTCACGCTGAAATGCAGGCTATTACTGCCGCAGCCTCTACTCTTGGCGGAAAATATCTGAATGAATGTACTCTCTATGTTACAGTAGAGCCTTGTGTTATGTGTGCGGGGGCGATTGCCTGGGCCCAGATGGGAAGACTTGTGTTTGGTGCCGGAGATGAGAAACGTGGATATCAGCGTTATGCATCTCAGGCCTTGCACCCGAAAACGGCAGTTTCACAGGGCGTTCTTGGTGAAGAGTGTGCAGTGCTTATGAAGGATTTTTTTGCGGCAAAACGTCGCTGAATTCTAATATAGTTCCTTTTTTTGATCTGTATTTCGTATTTTATCCGTATATTTGACTACTTAACAGATTCTTAAAATACATTATGTAATGGAATATCATCGTATATCTTTTATTCACAACGATACAGAGTATTCATTTATCAAAGCTATGAATGACAGGTTAGTGGGATATGCCTTAATATCTGCTTGCCGACTGGAAGTTCAAATTTATATGAAGGAGAATAATCTGAGAGGTAAATACATTCTTACCGGCATGGCAAAAATCTGATTACTCTTTAATTTCTTCAAAATCCACGTATTCTCCTTCATCTTTAGAGAAAAGTTTCTTGTGTTTTCTATGGATATCATTTCCAGGGGAAGTTGTTTCTCCGTTGGATTGCGAAGAAGCATCTTGTTGTTGATCACCCGAGAAAGAATAACCTCTACCGGATTGATAACTTCCTCCGCCATTCTGGTAAGTACCTGAAGAACTACGACGTTTCCCCAGTCCGAAAACTGTTCGGAGAACGGTGCCGATGATGCTGAGTCCGATGACCAGAATAACGACTATAATGACAAATAAAAATCCTAAGATGTGAAACATGGGCTAATCGTTTTTATATATTGTTCGTCTTACGAACGATAGTACAACAACCGTGCCAAAAGATTTGTTTAGAGCTTCTTTCTCACAAACCAGCACAGAATGATGTACCAGCCAATGACAGCTGCAAGTCCTACAAAAATAAGCAAAGGAATGCTGACTATCAAAAACAAATAACGGATTTTATTTTCTTCCCAAGAGAAATTCTTCAGTTTGAAGGCGAACATTGGGAATTCAGATACCAGTAACAGAGAGAATAATACGATGCAAATCAATAAACCATACAGGACTGCTCCACCTTGTATCAGCCAATCATGGTATTGTGCCGCTGCTGCTGCCCAAAATAAGGTATTGGCAGGAGTATTTAGGCCGATGAATGAGCTGGTCTGGCGTTCGTCAATATTAAATTTAGCTAAACGCAATGCTGAAAATACAGCAATGAGGAAAGCAAAATAGGGAACATATTCTTGAAAACTGCTCATCCAGTCGGGATACGTAGTTTCGCGTAATAGAGAGAATACAATTACTGAGGGTACTACTCCGAAGCTGACGTCATCTGCCAAAGAGTCCAATTCTTTTCCAATAGGAGAAGGAGCATTCAGCAACCGCGCTGACATTCCGTCGAGGAAGTCAAATACAGCGCTGATAATAATGAAGGTAAGAGCCCATTCATACTTGAACTCGAAAGCCATAACACATGCAATACAGCCTGAGAACAGATTCAGGCATGTCAATGTATTGGGGATATGGCGGGTAATACAGTTAGGCATTGTTTAGTTATTTTAGTTTGGCTATCACAGTCTGGTTTCCTGTAGTGGTTTGTCCCATCTTTACGAACACTTCTGTACCTGACGGGAGATATACATCTACACGTGAACCGAATTTAATAAATCCCATGTGCTCGTCAATGTAGCAGTCTTCTCCTACTTCTGCGTAAGTGACAATACGGCGTGCGATGGCTCCGGCAATCTGGCGCGCCATAACGGTATGTCCTTCGGGAGTCTCGATAACCACCATGGAACGTTCATTTTCCGTGCTGGCTTTCGGAAGCCATGCTTTCATGAACTTACCATTGTGATGATCTACATGTTTTACTACTCCGTCCACCGGATACCAGTTGGCGTGAACATTCACAATACTCATAAAAATGGAAATCATTAAACGGCGGTCATGAAAATATTCATGTTCGTCCACTTCCTCGATTACTACTATCCTGCCATCGGCAGGTGCAACAACTACTTTTTCGGTATCGTGTTCGAACAGGCGGATAGGACAACGGAAAAAGTTCACCATCAGCAAATAGATGATGATACTTGCAGTTGCCAATAGATAGAACAGGATTTTGCAGTCAAATGCCCAAAATACCAATGCATTTATGCCTGCCAATAATAGAGCACTTGCAATTAAAATCTCCGTTCCTTCTCTATGTAGTCTTATTTTCTTTAATTTCTTCAGTCGGTTCATGATATAAGAAAACCAATTATCGTGCAAAAATAAACTTATTTTGAAAACCTTGCAAATAAAAGT
>OIXG01001790.1_pt1 | contig 18890 bp, 20 predicted proteins | sample 1587731 | NCBI WGS metagenome assembly OIXG01 (sample SAMEA3888908, study PRJEB22519) | human gut metagenome | biome: human gut; feature: human-associated habitat; material: faeces | place: Denmark | collected 2010
AAGTAATATCTGTTTTTCTAGGACTAACAATAGGACGATTAACTAACAAAGGATCAAGTTCGTTAAGTCTTATAACATTATCAGAGATACCATCGAGTTCGCGATTACCTTTACGAGAGAATATATCTCTAACATAATTAATACTTTCGGTATTAATTAGTTCATCAATTTGTTCGGGAAGTATTGCCCGAACAGTTTTCATTCCCATTTGTTGTGCAAGTAGCACGAACCGATCATGTATCTCTGTAATCTTCATAACAATAGTTATAATTGAACCTTAATTTCCAAACCTTTACGGAACTGAGCATTCTCCGGATTATTGAAATAAGCAATTGCTTCTTTCATGTTAGAACCAATGAATGCTGCTTCGGGAGTAAGTATCGTTTGATTAACCTCAGAACGAACAAGTTCACCTTTAGCAATAAGTTCTTCGATAAGAGCTTGAGTAGTAAGGTTATTGTTGTTAAACATTTTGTTGAATTTCTCCGGCTCACGAATAGCGTAATCATCAAGCATCTTTTCCTTAATACTTTCATCAAGATTAAGACTTGTGATAACATCTGTTCCAGTAGAAGCACAATAACAAACAAACATTGCTTTGAACTTTTCTGCATCATCGAGAAGATCGAGATAATTTCTACGAGCTTTATTAGATTGAATGCGAAGACGTTTAGCTCTATTCTGTTCTCTCTGTTCATCACGAATATAGAAACGAACACGAGGATTAAAATGAATAACCTGTGTATCTTTTGCTACATCCGGATAGAACAAACAGTGACGGAATGCAATGTAATGTTCAATGTTATCGGGACGTCCATATTGATAACGAGTAGACTCTAAAGCATTAAGCTCAATAACATAGTTATTGATAGCTTCTTTCAGCAACTTAGCAGTAGACTTATCAGCGTTTTCGTATGCTTCAATAATAGTCTGTTCTTTAATTGCGTATTTCAGATAATCTTCCTTTCTTCTCCAACGGAAATCACAATTAAATTCGTAACCATCCATAGGAACTGGAATAGAGATATTCTGAAACCAACGAGAAACTCGTTCTTGGAACTTAGTATCATTAGCGGAGCAACCAACGATAGCAGGCATGTAAGCAGCCATTTCTTCTGCATTACTAGCAAGCATTCTAGCCGAATTGATACTTCCACCGATACTATCATGACGATCTTGAATATATTGTCTGTTGATTTGTCTATAAACAGAACCAACTGTAATATCGGCAGTAAGACCAATTTTAATCTTTCTTACTTCTTTGAATTCTTTATCTAAACCATCTTTCTCTTTAAGAGCTTCTGTATAGGTTTCTTTCAAAGTCTTTTCCTTATCGGATTTAGTAGGAGCTTTGGGAGCAGGATTAGTAACGGCAGTATTAACACCATTACTAGCAATACCTGCTATATTAATCCCTTTTTCTATTTTTCCTTCCATTATAATATAAGTTTAAATGTTACAATGAGCAACGAAGAATAAACATCTTCTCAGCACGATTAACTTGCAGACCGCGAGACATCTTAACTTCGTAAGTAGACTTATCAATCTCAGTAGCAATTGCTCTATCAGGAACAGCACCCCAAGATGGAGGAATCGGAGTAAGACCTTTAAGAACACCTACAAGATAAGACTGACCTTTCATACGAACCATACGGATATTACGTTCTCCATTGTAAGTAGAATTGTCAATGAACATCAACTGATGTGAACACATTGGCAAACCAGTACGAGGATGAATATTACCGTTAGCACGGTCAAGTTCTGCAATCGGAGATTTATCCAAGAACGGAAGATGAACAGCAGTGATAGTATGTCCGTCAATAGTCTTATATTTACGGAAGTACTTACCATAAGTAAGACCACCACCTTCTTCACCGATCATCTTATCTCCAAGCGGAGTAATGAATCCTTCTGATTTAACTTCACCTCTCATTGATTCATCGAAATCTTCAAGACCTCCGCGACCTGCAAACAAAGTAATTTGCATAGCACCTGTATCAGTATCTTTGTCGAGAACGTCACCAACAGTACGTTTCAACTTAGATAACGGCAAGTATTCGCCATAAGTGTCATAGTTAGATTCTTCGAGGATTTCAAACATACCGGCAGTTTCGGGAATCGGCTGATCATTATCCCAGTCTTTCATATCAATAGTACCGTTAGGAGTACGATTGTATTTAGATGTCCAAATATCAATCTCATTAGAGATACGCATCTGTACATCGAACTGTCTCATCTCTTCGTTAATCCAACGAGTATCAGTTCCGCCACCACGAGTTTTAAATGCATAGTTAACAATAACATTACTAATGTTACCAGCAATTTCTTTAGTATAACGTTTGAAACCAAGTTGAGACTTCATCATACCCGGTCCCATAACATTACTCTTATTACCTTTAGAATAAGATTCCGGAATACTTGGAGACAACATACACCAGTACTTACCTTTCTCGAAGTTCTCTGGATCTACATAAGCTGACTTATCGGGATTCTTAATACGAAGAGCATACTTATGTCCACCATGAGTTCCAGGACCTAGATCACGCATAATACGAACAGTTGTTCCATCAGGAGACATAAGACCGAACTGTTCAATGAATAGACCAGTAGCAAATTCAACTTCAATAGTTTTACCACCAATACCCGGAGTAGTATCTGCCATATTAAACCAAACAACATAGTCATTAGTTTTCATACGACCCATAGTCTTCCAAGTCCATTCAACAGTAGAAATATCACGAACACCAGCAGCTCCTTGACCTTCTGTTAAGAAAGTAAGAGGAAAACGATCATCATCCATACCATAAGTATAGGTAAGGAAGTTGTTTATTTGAAGCATTAATGCAGCAAGAGATTGCTCATTAGAGTAACCTCTATCATCATATCTACCTCTTTCGACTTCTCTTAGTTTATACATATCAATTTAATTTAGTTAGTTAACTCGTTAAGACAATACTAAATCATTATTGTCAACGTGTTTATTACTTTTATTTCCACTATTCAGAACTAACGTCTTGCGAGTAGCAGCTTGTTGGGCTTGAGTTCTAAGTTTAATAACCTTTTCTTTATTAACAGCCATATTAACAAGACTAGAATAGTTACCACCAGTAAATCTAAGATACGCTCTAAGTAAATCATCCTGCATACGAGAATTACTATCTACTTTAGCTTCATCTAGCATATAAGCAGTGTTTCCTTCATTATCAACAACTTTAGTAAGATACTTTTGGAAATCTGCACGAGTAGCAACAGTAGTCTTACCATCAAAAGTACGTTGAATAGTTTCGGGAATCTTATAACCTAGAATTTCACCTTTAGCAATAGTTTCATCTACAGATTTCCAATAAGCATCAATTGCAGCTTTTTCTTCTGCTTCGGCAGCTTCGCGTTTAGCAGTTTGTTCAGCACGACGATCATTGTAAATCTCAGCAACAGTTTTATTTGATTCAACAGCAGTATCATAAAGAATACCGGAAGCTTTCAGATAGTCAATATAAGAATTAACGTTTCCTTTCTTTCCTTCAAGTGCCCATTCTTCTTTGATAACAGCAATCTGTTGTTCTTCGTTATCTTTGTCAATAACAACATCTGATCTATCTGGAATTTCATTAAATCCTTCAATAGAACCATTGAGTTTCAAATGAGAATAAGCCTGCTCAAGAACAGGATATTGTTTAAACAGATTGTTAACAGCAGCTTCTTCACGTTCTTGCATACGAGCTTGAAGCACAGTATCAATATAACTATTAATACCTTCAACAGAATCTTCAAATACAATTTGATTACCGTTTTCATCTTTGAAATCAGTACCGAAACGTTCTTGCAAAACATTAAGAACAGAAGGTTCTTCTGTTGTATTAGCAGCAATAAGTGCTTGAAGTTCTTCTGATGTTTTAACAATAGTACCGTTAGCATCTACTGCATTACCTTGTGCATCAATAGTACAAGGAATATCATCAATAGTAACTTGATCGCCTTCGGCTACTGTTACATCTTGATTATTATTAGCAGTATTGTTATCTGTTTGAATAGTTGTATCTTCCCCCGTAGAGGAACTTTGCTGATTGTTTCCTTCGTTACTACCTTTGTCTTCCGGAGCAGGAGGATTAGTAATAGTAGTAGTATCAGAACCATTATCAACAGTAGTATCAGCAGTACCATTATCAATACTGTCAATACTTAAATCAAGTTCTTCATTAATAACTCCCATATAAATATGTTTTTGGTTAATATTACTTTGTCACAAATATATTCCATTAGGTTTAAACATTCAAGTTTCAATTGCTTAAATACCTCGTACAACAGTAACAGATGGCGAGATTTACGAGATTAAGAGTAATAGAGTCACTAGTATTACTAGCCGATTTGAACGCTGCACACGTCCTTAAAATGAGCCATTTTAAGCCTCATAGTGACACGTTAACATGAAATAATACAGTTGTTCATCTAGGTATATAAAATTCAACTGTGAAGCTCTGAGTACTGTCTACGTGCATGTTGCACTCATAAAAATACCCCCGATAATCGAATATCGAGGGTAACGCTTTCTCATAGAGATGAACTTAACTAACAAAACAAATACTAATTTAAACAGCACAACTACTTCTTACTTGAAGAGCTAGACTTAGGTCTATCATATCTATTCTTATTCTCTTTAGCAATAGCTAGATCATTCTGTCTATCAAGAGCATGATCAATAAAATCAAGATTCTTAGCTCTGCGAGATTCGGCAAGTTCTTGTTCTTTAAGAGATAACTCTCTCTGTTTCTCTACGGGAGAAGTTCCAGATTGACTTGAATTACCAATACTAGCCATAGCTGCTTCAACATCTATACCTTTAGCTTGAAGAGCAAAATATTGTTTAACTTCCTCAGTAAGTCTATCTTGTTCTCCTTTAGCAGCTATAAGCTCAAGAGCTTCTCTATGTTTCTGTTCTTCTAGTTGTTGGTCTAGTTGACGAAGAGATTCTTCGTTCTTTTGACGAAGTTCTTGATAACGTTCAACAGCTATTTTAAGAGCAGGAACATTACCGGAAGTAATAGCAGCAAGAGCCATATCTAAGTCTCCATTCTGAGCAGCACTAAAAGCCCAGTTCTTTAATTGCTCGTAGTTCTCAGTTTCTTTATCAGAATTCTTAGCTTTAATAAGATACTGACCATAAGAATGAGCATTAACATTAAGAGAGATGTATTTACGATTACGAGACTTATCGAAGTAAGCAGTATCTAAACCATCAATCCAAGCATACTTAGAATTATTCAAATCAATATCATATTCATCTTCACGGAACTTATCAAACATATAGTTAATAATAACTGTTCCCATAGAACCACGAGAAATGGCTTCTTCGGTTGTAGACTTACCTGCACTAGTAGCAATTTGTCCATAACGTTGAGGAGTCATATCAACCATCTCACGAGCACTATTCTTAATAGATTCAATAAGATTAGTCATTTCAGTTATATAGCCACTAATGTTTGCATCAAGCATACGAATTTGTTGAGCTTTCAAACTATTCATATCTTCACTATCATCGTAAGCAAGAATACCTTCGGCAGCAAGATTATAAATAATTCTATCAGTTTCTTCACCAGCTCCAAGAAGAGACTTACCAATAAGAAGAGCAAACATCTTATTCTTAGCAATCATCATCTCTCTATGATAAGAGAAGATATTAATAAGAATTTGAAAAGGAGTAAGTATCTCAACAACACTAAACTTACCCATCATAGGAATTGGTTCAACAAGACCAGTATAAGGAAGTTTAGGATCATCATCGTTTTGGAATACAATAGGTTTAGCGCCACCGGGATAAATACCGTATTGTTTCATTCCAATTCGATAACCTTCATAGATTTGTTTCTTATAGATAGTTTCAATATTAAGATGTCCAAGTTCAGCATTGAATTCAAAGTCATCGGGAACAATCATTTGATCTTCAAATCCAATCTCATTAATATAATGAAGAACTTTAACTTCTGCATAACCTACCCAACAAGCATGCCAAACTTCTAGAAGATCACCATTCTGTTCACGAACATCAACATTACCAGCAGTAAATAAAGCTCTATCTTCTTCGTCTAGTTCTTTACACTTTTCGGGAAAGAAATAAGTATAAGAGTTAAGATTAAAAGTTTTGCTAGGAACACCAGTGCCATTAACAGGATTATAATAATTAGTAATGAATTCAAGTTCTGTTTCAGTAAGATCATCTTTGAATTGATCTATTACTTGAGAATAAGACATTTGCAATCTTCTAGCAACCATGTCATAACCTGATACAAAGATAGCTCCATTAGGAACAGGAAACATTTCAGTAGTAGGAACTGTTTCTTTAATTACTTTCTTTCCTTTAACAGTATGATAACTATAACATTCTCCCGTTGTTATAAAATTAAAATAAGCAATAGGAGCTTGAACATCCGTATTAGTAGTATCATCAATTACATCAATAAGTTGTTGAGCTTGAACACTAATCTCATCAATATAATTCTCAATGAATTCTTTTTCGAATTGCTCAGCATCAGCAGCAAGTTCTTGCGGATTAATTTGTTGAGTAGGTTGACCTTGAGCAGCAAGTTCTTCATTCTGAGCATTAGCTTCTTGAACTCGTCTTTGGAATTCTTCTTGAAATGCTAGAAGCGCTCGTTTAGTAATATCGTTCTTAATGGCATTATCTCGTGCCATAATGATATCTGGATTATTAGCAGTAACTAAGAACTCATGTTGTTCTTTAGTATATTCTGAAATATATCTACGAACAATATCATTAATGATATCAAGATTTCGCATAGTAGCAGGAAAACGAGTATAGATTTCCTTTGTAGCATTAAAAGGATTAAGAGTTTTACGATAGAACTCGTTAGGAATATTATTATGTAAAATCTCTAATAACTGCTCAGTCTTAGTTCTATCATTAGCACTAAGACCGGCAGCTATAACATAATCAATACAACGAGAACCCCAAGTATAATCCTTTTGAGAGTTGGGAATTCTCTGTTCGGGAAAATCACCAGCTCGATTATTAATTTTGAGATTAATAGTACTCATACAAATATAAGTTTTATGATTAGTATTATAACTACTAGAATCACATTACCTATGATTCCGCCAAGCAATGTAGCAATAATATCTAATATATCAAACTTTCCACCATATAATTTATCTTTGTATTCCATACCAACAGCAATACCTAACGTGAATATTATAGTTAGAAAACCTGTTAGTATTCCGTATTTAAAATGAAGCATACGGTTACTTACTTTCATCCATCCAAACATAATCATTATTATTAATAGTTTTAATATCTAGGTCTAGTCCAAAAGTTATCCTCTTGAGTATCGACCTTTTTACGATGTTTCATTTCATTCTCAGCAAACTTATCATTAGCAGCCCATTCAATACCACGAACAATCATTTCTGATACGCGGTCAAAGTTACCTGTTTCGTTCCATTTCTTTAATTCAAGAATAGAAGGATGATCATATATAGTATGGAGAACTAATAGTTCTCTTCCGTCTGGACGTTTACCAATAACAGTATAAAGCATTTCTTTAAGCATTCGTAGACCGTCGAGTTTAACTTGATTATTGCCTACGTTATAACCAATAGTAGTACTAATCTTATTCTTAATAGAAGTATCCCACAACCATACTGGATGACAACCTAAATAACGAAGAGCTTTCCATTTCTTAAAATTACTAATAGTTTCGCCTCGATTAGTTTCAACATTAGTAGTTCCAATACAATTATACATACGAGCTAAGTTATAACAAATTCTATCGGCTTCTTCAAGAGTATTAGGACGACCATAATAAGTAGCACAAAGCTTAGTTTTATAACCATTATAAATACATGGATTCATCCAAACTTTAATACTATTATGAGAGTGCTTATTAGTAATTTCGCCTTTGTCTTTATCAATACCAACAGGGTCATAACTTATACTATAAACTCCGGGAGGGCAACCTTTGATCGGAGTGTTACTTTTTTTATCAGTATAAACAACACTAATAGGTCTAAAGAATATACGAATACAACCATGCGGATCTTCGTTACTATGACGAGGAACATTTTTAATATAATCAAAATAATCATGATTAAACTTAGCTCCTTCACGAATAGCAATACGAGCATTAGACATAAATTCGAACTTCTCGTTATCGTATTCAACAAACAAACCATCAGTATAGAATTTATAATCATTGCTAATACGAAGTTCTTGTTCCCATTCATCAACTATTTCACTACTAAATATATTCTCAGTAACAGAACTAAAAGATTCAGCAGGCATATTAGCATACTGACCACAATAACTAATATACTTAGAGAATGATTTAGAATTCTTCTTCTCAGCAGCACGTTCTTCTTCTGCAATCTTAAATCCAAGAGCTACATCAGAATTACCATCTTTATCAAGAGAAGTAAGATTAGCAATAGATGAATCTTCGCTAATCTTATAACCTTCAAGACCCCAACAGTAAGGTTTAAAATAACCACAAACAGAATCTCTACTATCTTTATCCCAAACATTTTCAAAAGGCATGAACGAACCCGATCTAGGATCATAGAAGTTTTGTTCGAATACAGCCCAACCTTTATTAGCTTTACCAGCAGTTCCCCAAGCATTTAAGAAACCAGTAAGTACAGAACCTGTTTTAAGTGTCGGAGTAGTAACGTCCATAAAGTCATCGAAGTTCTCGAATTCAGACATTTCCTCACACTTAATTTCTCCGGCATCTTTACCAACAGCAGCAGACGGATTATTATTAGTTGACACTGATATACAAGCGCTATTCCAACTACTAGTATCTACAACTCCTGTACTTTGATCTTTAAAACCTAGAATAAAGTCACTTGAATCAATCTTAGCAATACCTCTAGCAAAAGGAGTATGACTTTCATAAAAGATAATCTGTTTCTTCATAAAGTCAGATAGACCACCAGATTGAATCAAGAACTTATTATCAGCAGCAGCATGAATAACAGAACGATTTGGAACTAGATTTATATAATTAGCAGAACCAATAGCTTCCATATAACTAAAACCACCACGACGAGTTTTATCGTTAATAAGAAAGAAACCGTTGTCTTTACAAAACTGTTTAATAATAAAGTACCACCATTGACAGTCAATAAAACGAGGAAAGCCTAGAATCTTCTTACCAGTAACTTTACCTTTTTCTATTCTAAGAGTTTTAGTATCTAGTTTAAGGATACGTCCATAGTTAATAAAATTATAATGCTCGCCTGTAATATATAAATCTTCAACTTCACCAGTTTCGGTATTTAATTTACAAGGAGCTTTATAACCTACCATTCTACGAATAGTTTCCTGCTTACGAAAGTTAATATGAGGAATACTATCTTCATTAAATAGTGTGTACTTTCCTCCATTCTTTTCAAACTCATTAGCAGCAGGAGTAAGCAAATGAGTATTAACGAATCTATACTTTGGATTAATATTAAGAAGAAATCCTCCCGATTCACCTATAAGGAATGAATCAGTAGGATCATGATAACCATTATCTTTAGCATGTGGATAATGAGATTTATCTTCATTTATATAATTCCAAAATGGATATTCGCGTAATTCCATATTTCATTTATTTTATAAGCATTGCAGCAACAATAGTTATAATAGTTCCAAAGCCAATAGCTACATTACGTTGCTTTTTATATTTCTTAGATTTCTTTTGTTCATCATTAAGACTATCAATAGCATTATTAGCAACAGTAGATATTCTACGAATCTCAAACTTTTGTCTAGCTATAATACTATCAGCAAATATACAATCTTGAACTTTAAGTTCATAAGCAGCTTTAAAACTTTCATATTGAGACTTATATTCATTAGATAGAATTAGCTTTGCATTAGCTATTTTAATAATATCTTTATTAAGACTTATTGAATCCACCCCCGTAAAGGAATGTGAAACTAGAGAATCTACTTCACTCTCCATTTGCTTCAATCTATCTTCCGACTGGCTTTGAGCACAACTCAATGAACTTCCGAACAATAGCAACACTATCACTATCGACAATAGCTTTATGTAGTTCTTCTTCATTCTTTGTATTATTAGCATTATTAATAAAGATAGTATCAATAAGTTTAGCAATACTATCACGTTTGTTACTTTCAACGTAAACAGTGTCTACTTTGACATAAGAAATTTCTACACCTTTCTTATCGTTATTTAATAATTTTAGCAACCAAATGGCTACAACTAGTATTACTATAACTATCAATACTATCTTTAATGTCTTCATCTCAACAAATCTTTTTCTTCAAGTAGAGTATAAGTAAATCTATCTCCCCAAATAGGAGTAGCAAGAGTAACAAGATTCATTAGTTCGTTAAAGTCAAAACTACGAGCTAGAACTTGACAACCAGCAGACCAACCATCTACAACAACACTAGAATCTCCGGCTTTATGAATATTAATTCCAAACATTCCTTCTTCAATAGTCTCAGGATTAAAATCAAGATAATAATCTTTATTATTATCACGATAAACTTTAACAGGTTTATGTTGAACGAGAGCTTTATATTGTCCTTTATGATAACCAACTTTCCAAGCACCACGATATTGACCGGGAACTAGAATAGCACAACCTTTAATGTTAACAGGATTAGCAAGACTTTTATAGCCGGGATCTGTTGTACAAGGAAATATAGGACAGAACTTATTACCTTTCTTATTCCAATATTCAATAATGAATGCATCGTTGAATTCATTACTATGATCAGCAGAACGAACTCCGATAAGATTAAGGTTATAATCACCATTAACAAAATAGGAATAACCTTTAGCTTCTAATGTCTTTTTCCAATCTGTTTTAAGACATTTATTAATTAATTCATCATTATATTTACTCATGATGCGAATAGATTTAATTGTTTCTTTTGAGTACCGTGAATAGATTGATAACGACTATGAAATATAGCGTTAACTTCATTATCCATTCGATTTATTTTATACCATTTAGCAGACTCTTGTTTAGTAGTATCAATATGAAATCCGTCACTGAATCTTTGAGGACGACCATATTGATTAAGAACAAAAGGAATTTCAATATGACAAAGAGCTAAACCTCTACAAGGAAGACCAGTAATAAGAGATACCATTCGAGAATAGATATTAAGCTGTAAGCTATAAGTATTTCCATTACAATTAGAAAGATGTCCAAGTGGAGGAAGCATAGTATCGTCTGGTTTACTTACCCATTCATTTGTTTCTTGATTAGGACGAACAGTTTTATCCTTACGATAATAACCTGATTCAAAACGTAATCCAGTACGATTAGTTTTCCAATCTAGAATAACAAAACCATCTTCACGAATAGGAAGAATATCAATAGTTCCACTAATAAGATAGTCAGGAAGAAAAGCACCGATCTCAGAATATATCTTATAACCTCTATCAGTATAGTATTTAAAGACTTCGTATATCTCCGGATATTTATTTTCAGTATGATCTATAAATTCATCAATATCTAATAGTCTAACATGATCATCTATAACATCTAAATCAGCAACAGTAGTCATTTGAGTACTAGCAGATTTATTAAGATATTTAATAGCATTAAAGAACTTACTGTTTTTACGTATTCCATCTTCAAAGTTATTATGATAGACATTACCCATATCACAAGCATTGTCACGAATAGTATCCCATTCCTTCTTAATTAATTTAGCAGAAGTACCAAGTTCTTTGGCTTTATATCTAGCCCAATAATCAGTTTCAAACTTAGGAACATAATCGTGAATAAGAGTAGTAACACTTTTATAAGAGTTACCACAACTATCGGTGTACTTATGAGTTGGTTCATCAAAGAACAACTTCGTCTGCTTGTATTTCGGTGCTATCTGTATCATTACTTTGTTAGTTCATATGTTTGTACTTCCCCCGTAAAGGGACTTCTAGTATTAGTTTGCGTTAACCCTAATCTAGCTCTTTCAGCTTCGGCTTGAGCTTCAATATCAGCAGCATCAGTAGCTAGCATACTAGTAGTAATTGTTTTACCACCACGAGCTTTACGCTGTTGATTATCTAACATAACAGCTTGTTTAGCTTCATTAAGAGTTTTAAGTTGGTTAGGAAGGAGATTAATAATAGTACTTAGCTTATTGATATAATCAATAACAACTAGAGTATCTTCGTCTTTAAGCCCACCGTGCATCTTAATAGATAATTGCTCAGATATAAAGTTAGCTGCAAGATTAGCATTATGAAGAGCACGAGACGCACTATTAAGAGCTTCCTCAGCAGGAGTCCAACCTTTCTTATATTCATCAATAATTCGATTAATAAGTTCATCTGGTTCCCAATTAGCATCAAGACCATAATTACTCTTAGCAACAACAAGAGCTTCGGGACGACTATAACCCATTTGATTAGGAGGAGACTTAGGATCAGCTACATAATAGATAACTCCAACTTCTTGAATGTATCTACTTTTAGTAGGAGTTTTATCTCTAATATAAAGCTCTCTAACATCTTTATCTTGAATCTGACGAATGTTAGGAGCAAATGGAATACCTTGCTCATTAACAGCAAGCATTCGAGTTATATCTAAAGGAGCAACTTCAATCATAATTCTACGGTTTGAGAAGCATAATAATCAAGAGTATCATGAGCACCCATATGAGCATAGAGATAAAAATATAATCTAAACCATCTATCAGAACGAAATCTTTTAAGGATTCTATCAGCGTGATTTCTATTAAGTCTAATAGTTCTATTAATAATAATAGTACGACTGCGAAAGCCACGTCTAACTTTAAATCTTTCACGAAGAAGATTCTTTTTAAACTCCATGTACTCTTCACGACTCATTGTATCTCTATGGACTTTCATCACATGTTGATGTTCAATAGCATCAAGCTTTCCTTCATTAGGAACAAAAGCTCCGAAGTATGGAATAGAAACACGACCTAATTCAGCACAACGAGCTACAACTTGACGTTCAACACTTTCGATAATATCTTCAAGTATTTCACCATCAGTGATACTAGTTCGTATCGTAGCAATGATATCTTCTCTACGAACTAGTAAATCACGTTTTTCATTTAGGTCAATAGTAGGCATTATAATTCGAGCAAATTAGAAGCTACAATAAACTTATTAAATGGAGAATTCTCTGGAATACCTTCGTTATTATTATGACCAATAATATCAGTAATACGAATGATCTTATAGTCAACACAAGTAACAGTTTGAATAATAGTAGTATCTAACTTAGGAAGAGTAGAACTGCTAGTTTCAATACTGTTAATAACAGAAGCAGCTGCACTTTGTCCAACTTTACTAAATATAGTTCCTCGTTTAATACTCATAGAGAGATTCTTATCACTATTAACAAACTTACGAATATAACCAATAGACAATTCGTTCTTACGAGTATTACAATCAATACCGTTAAACAAATCACTAGGAGCAGCAAAAATAAAACGATTAACAGGAGTTTTATCGTTATTGTTCTCATCTGCATAATTAGCTTTAATAAGAATTGCTTTAGTATTAGCAAGACCTTTGTTATTAGTATCAATAAGGTCTACTAAAGGAGCAGTAGTTATAAGAGCAATAAGAGCATAATGCTTGCGAAGTTCAATATGTTCAACACAAGAACTAACATAATCAAATCCAATTTCATGAACTGATTGAGGAAGTCTAAAAGTTTCTTTAGTAGAATTGTTAACTAGATTAAGCATAACTACAATAGTTTAAATGAATATTAAGTTTACCAGTACTAACAACAGTAGTATTAACACCAGTAGTAACAGTGCAAACATAAAGATTATAATCGGATTTAGTAGTAGAATTATAGTTAAAAGTAGTTAAGTATAGACATATTCACTTCCGTACCTTAGTGTAAATGCGCATACGTGCGCATGTTCTAGGTGTACGCACACGTGTACGTGCGTACATTATATACACGCGCGTATATAAGTAATGTACGTGTGCGCACAAATAAGTATCAATTATTATATGAAATATAATAATTGATAGATATAATATATTTATAATATATTATACTAGTACCCACGCTGCATAGTATAGAGGCGGTTGTCGATACTACTGTTGAAGATATTGCAGAAGGTATTGAAGTCTGTACTGCAAAATGTATTGAAGTTTGTACTGTTGCAGATACTACTGAAACTATTGTTGTAACTACTAGTCGAGCTATTGTTGTAACTATTGTTGCAACTATTGCAATTACTATTAGAGGGAGTCTTGTTTATGTCCACCCCGTAAAGGAATGTCAATTGCTAAAACTCCTCGTACTCCTATTGAATCTAGTTCTGATCTACCTGCCATTGACTGTGCTGAAATTACTACTCGAGTTACTACTCAAGCTATTACTATATCTACTAGTGAAGTTAGTAGCAATTAACTATTCACATTCCTTTACGGGGGTGGTGACAGCTAGGTTCCATCTACTATTGCAACTCTTTAAAGAGGTTGTTCTCGTAGAGAATGAACTCTTGCTATTGCAGAGAGAGTTCTAGATATTGCAAATTGAATTGAAACTAGTACTGAATTAGATATTGATTATACTGTTGATTATACTGTTGATTATACTGTTGATTATACTGTTGTAAGAGGTGCTACTCTTTTTGAAAGAAGTTTCTCGAAGAGAATTATTCTTTCATTTTGTCAGAGAGGTGCTAGAGTTATTAGAGTTGCTATTTGTATAAGGAGTAGAGGAGGAGAAGAAAGAGATATTAGATTAGGTAATAGAGTTATTGATGAAGTTAGTGATAGAGTTAGTGATAGAGTTATTGCTGGGAAAAATAAATAAAATTTTTAGCGAGTGTGTTGTTATGATCGCGCAGCTAATGTTACTGAAACAATTTAGAAACAAGTTCATGTTGTTTAAAGATCTGTTCTCGTAGAGAATATATCTTTCTATTGTAAAAGGAGATTCTAAGAGAGATAAAGTTAGTGATAAAGTTAATGATAAAGTTTCTACTAGAAAATAAAATAAAATTTTTGTAGTGCGTAAATTTAAGTGGCTACGGCTCCATACCAATACCCCCGCCCATCCAACTACTTATTGAACTCCCCCTGTCAGACCAAATGACCTTAAACATATTGCTGTTAATATTATTAATTAAATTATTAATCATTATGAAAGATGTAAGGTTTATATTATGGTTATCATTGTTCCTAGTAGGTGCAATGACTGCTATTGTTGTCTCATGTGTTGATACTAGTGCTGATAGTGTTAATCCAACTACTGCTAGTAGCTATGCTATTCCTGATTACATAGATGCTACTAGATCATTATCATTAGGTGAAGTACATAGTATTACTACGTATCTTATCAGTGGTGATGATTTTGCTACTGTTGTTCTTACTGATGGTACAGAATGTTATTGTGATCAAGCTATTGCTCGTGGTCTTCGTGATGCTATTGATGGAGCTAATGACAAGGAGTTTGAAATCTGGACGAATAACGATAATGAACATGAGATTGTATGTATTAATTGAGCGATTGACATTGTTACGTGGTGTAGCAATGTCAATCTTATATATGCTAATGGGTGTGATTAAATATTCACAAACATACGATTGCTCCGATTTGATACTGTTACTAGGAATACTCAAAGGATTCGCTATATTCAAGAGCGATGCAGAGGATTACTTAGGATTGTAAACTTAACAACGATACAGTCAAACCGATTGACATTAAACATATTGAGTGTCAAACCAATTGACATTAAACATATTGCATTATTTTATTATAAACATTAAAAACATTTGAAACCATGAGTAAAGAAAAAGAAACTGTTGTTAGTGAAGCTGTAGTAGCTGACAATACTGTTGTAACTGCTGAAGACGTTGTTAAAAAAGCTATTGATGATGCTACTAAAGTAGCTGAAGATGCTCCTGCTGCCGAATTACTACCATTGTCGGCTTATTGGGGTAAGGACGCAGATACTGTTACAGACCTTATGTTAGGTCGTAGCGACGTTACTAATCATGCTAATTGCATCATTACTAATGTCGTTGACCGTGATAGCGATAATGGTTTTATGACCATTGTTGTTTCTAAGGGTCTGCCACAGTATATTCTTAATGCAGATACTGGTGTTTATGAGTTGGGTACTACTCGTAATATCTTTACCAGTCGCATTCAGATTGCAGCCATACTGAAAGGTATGAACGAGACAGTGCTCGCCAAGATTGTCGAAACTGCACCGTTCATGGTCGTTGTATCTGTATTGGAAGGCGCTCGCATTTCCGTGATGTCTAGACTGCTCGCTGCTGGTGAGCAATACATCAATCCGTATGCATCTAAAGCACCGTCTGAAGTTCGTGTTACCGAACATGATCGTATCGAGTATTTCCCATACGAGCTTAAGCTTGGCAACAAGTTCACCGCTCTTGAGAAGATACAGCTTGCAATGATGTTCAAGTAGGAGTTAGTAATGCTAGTGGGACAGATAGTCCTGCTAGCATTAAAGCTGTCAGTGCTATTCAGCGTGTTTACACAGATACTCTTGCTGTCATCCGACTTATGTTCGTTGTCCGGCAAAGCCATCTGGCAAACTAATCACGATAGAAAACGACATAGGACAACTGATAAGCTACTTATAACAACTGATAAACCAATTCATCATGTACACTACTGAAGACATTAAGTCTATAACTGTCCAATCAGTCTATCTTATAATCATTCGAATGAATGATAATAAGAGCTATATAATAGATGCTCAAGAGCTTGTCGATATAATTAATAAGGAGTTATACTTGAAAAAGTGTAGAAAATTTAGAGTTAGTGCTAGAGTTAGTGACGATCTAAAAGCTAGATTAGATGGCTATGAGAGTGAAATAAGAGATAGAATGAGTAAGTCTAAGCGTAAAAGTGAGAGTAGTAATGAATTAAGGAGCAAGTTTAGTGCTGGTGAACTAGATACTATTGATAAAATTGTAGATGAAATAGAGAAGTTTAAAGAAATTATTGAAGGCAAGGGTGACGGAGGTAGTGATTTAGGTGCTGCCGAAGCCGCTCATCTCCCTCTTTCTCAAGCTCTTCCTCAAGCTCCTCAAGTAGTTAGCCCCACTCTGTCTCCCTTAGAGTCTAAAGTCTCCGACTTTATCTCTAACTCTCTTTTATCCAATCCTATCAACAGTCCTAATCCAACTGATAACTCAATTGACAAAGTTACTATAATCAACAGTACTATTGATACTCCTATTGATACTCCTAATAATACTCCTACTATCTCTGATTGTATTAACACTATTAACACTGACGTTAACACTATTAACACTGGCAACAATAGTTCCAATAGATATTATAGTAAAGTTGATATTAGCATTTGTAGCTCTCGTTGCAATAGTGATAATCCTAGTATCTCCGATACTACTCATATCAAAACAGTCAACATTAGTTCTAATAGTGCTAACAGTACTAATAGTTCTAATAGGTTTAAGAGATTCATTAAGACAATCAAGTCTATCTTTAAAACTACTCGTTACAACTGATAAATTTAATTCTTAACAATTTGCAATTTATGGAAAATATTACAATTAATCAAAAGCAACTATTCAATGTTATTAAGAGAACAATGTCTTTTAGCCAGGAATATGCTATTGAAAAGTTAGATGCTGATGGAAACTATATTGTTTTCATTAACGGAGATTTTACTGATTTCTTTATTCTAAGTAAATCTCTAGTTGATTATATATCTACTAAATCTATTGCTTATAGTAAGCTTCAAGAAACTTATATCAAGTTTACTGAAAGTGCTAACGCTCGTGCTAAAGAACTATTTAAACGTGAAGATGAAATTAAGTCATTAAAAGAAGAACTCAAGTCATTAAGAGACGAGAATAAATGTAAATCTTATGCAGTTACTAAAGCTATCTATGATGAACTTTATAAGAACCATGAAGACCTTATTAGTGATCATAATAAAGTTATTGATGAATATAAGGGTCTTCAAACAAATTATATTGATCTTAAACATGAGTATGAAGAAATTCTTAAAGAACATAATTCTTATAAGAATGATATAGAAATTCTTAGAACTGCTAATAAAATCTTCGAGCAGATAATGAGAACTATTATGGTATTAAGTCTCAGTACGATCAACTTATTGTTAGTTATAATCAGCTTGAATCTAACTATAAATATGTTCTTAGTCAAAACGAAGAACTTAATAGCGTAGTCAAGCATGATAAAACTGAGATTGCAATTCTAAAAGATACTATTGAAGAACTTCGTGCTAAGATTAAAACTCAAGATGCTATAATTGAGATAAATAAGGAGAAGATTGAAAAGCAAGATAAAGAAATTCAATCATATAAGAATATTAATAAACAAAGTGAATTTGATCTATGACAAGTTTCGATAATTACTTTATAAAAGTAATGTTAATGTTCATTGCTTTTATTACTATCTGGAATATGCTCCGATCTCATACTAAACATAGTAATACTATTTGTTTTATTATAGCTATTATAGTTGTTGCTTTTACTTCTATTTGTTCAATTATTACTTATAACATTATTCTATCATGAAGATATTACAAAACTCCGATAAGCAACTAGTTGTTGCTATGAAAGATTCTATTACTATACTATCTGATGATAAAACTCTTGTTTCTGTTGACAAAGAGATTGTTTGTGCTGCTGCTAATACTCTTGGTATTCTTGACGACCTTAAAGAACAAATTCGTTATTATAATGACGAACTTAATAAGATTTATGAAGCTGATCGAAATTTAAATGTTCTACTAAAAACCTATAAAGCTGAAATTAGAAATCTTAAAGTCAATCTTGATCAAGTAAATGATCTATGTGAAGAAAGAGAACGTATTATCAATGAGTGTAATCAAAAGATTATTGATTATGAAGCAATCATCAAAGACTTAA
>OIXG01001805.1_pt1 | contig 18791 bp, 19 predicted proteins | sample 1587731 | NCBI WGS metagenome assembly OIXG01 (sample SAMEA3888908, study PRJEB22519) | human gut metagenome | biome: human gut; feature: human-associated habitat; material: faeces | place: Denmark | collected 2010
ATCCGCTGATGTTTTTGCGGCATTCTCGCTGGCTTTCACGACTGTCTCTGACGCCGCTGCATTATCCGCTGATGTTTTTGCGGCATTCTCGCTGGCTTTCACGACTGTCTCTGACGCCTTGGCATTGGCTTCGGATGCCGCTGCCGCAACCACGCACGTCTGCGCTTCGTCAGCATATTTTCCTGCATTCTCTGCCATCGTCTCTGCCATCTTGGCGCTTGCCGTGGCGCTATCCTTGGCGGTATCCGCTACACTGTCAATCGTCTCGATTGCGTCGTGGATGGACTGACGTACATCCTTTCCATACACCGCCTGCATGATGTTCTGTAAGTATACCTGTATTTTCGACATTTAGACTCCTTTCTGCGCATCTAGCGCGTCAACTCTGTCATTTAAGTACTGCACGGCCGCTATCAGATCCGCGATCAACTCTGTTTTGTCGAGCGCATAGTATGTTTTCCCGTCCCGATCCGGATACTCCGAGCAAATCGCCCAATCCTCGTCCCCGACCGCATTCAATACCTCCTGCGCAATCAGACCGTGCCGGTAATGTCCGTCCCGATCGTAGTTGTAAATGAACTTGCACGGGCGCAGGGACTGTATAAGTGCAGCACTCTTTTCCCGATCAAGTGATTCTATGCCATGCTTTAAACGCTTGTCTGAATAGGATTCCCAGCCGTAGGACGAGATCCCCTTACCACTAGAAAGCATTTGGGCAATCGTATCGGATGACGTATCTCGCACTGATACTGCCGAGTAGCTGGCAGCAAGTTCCCTGGTATCTGCAACCGACCGCAAGCCGTCCGTACCCATCTGCACAAGAGTTCCGGGCCGTTTAAATTCGATCAAGTTATCCGTGCTCTCTGCCGCTTCGATATGTACATATCCGCCTGTTATTTTGGCAGAACTGCTCTCGATTGTGCCCTTAAAAGTACCATCAACAGCATACATATGACCTTCTGCATCTACGATAAAATTATCGTTTATATTGAGCGTGCCGCCAGTCACCTTGATGTTGTTTGTGGCAAGCCCGCTCACATCAATCATGGTATGTACATTACCCTGCGCGTCCCGCACCTGCATGACGCCGTTGTCATTGCTATAGCCGCCAAGCGTCAGCGTGCCGCCCTTGATCCGGTCAGCGTACATCGTGCCCGCTGTTACAAAATCAGCCACAATACTGCCATCCATTGTCAAGGCCAATCCATACTCTCCGTTATATCCTGTGTGCGAGTATCCCAGTCCATTGATGTTCCACCGCCACACTTTCTGTGCAGTGTCAATATCTTTGGTGTCCATGATAAGCAATTCCTTGGGATTTCCCTTGTCATCCATGTTAAGCACAATATATCCATTGGTGGCGGTCTGTATCAGTTGTGATGCATTATCTTTTGCCTGCTGGAGTAAAGCACTCTGCTGCGGGATCTTTTCATCGAGTTCGTTTGTAAGGCTTGCCATCTGCTGGGTATACGACTTTTTTAGAGTGTTGCTTAAAGTGAGTTTGTTTTTCTCCGGCTCCTGCAGATAGGTTGTCATCTTCTGCACCGGGAACCATGCATCCATGCCGTAAGGCTCCGCAAGCGCATTGACCGAATCCCCAAGGTCAAACGAATCTATATCACTGTCCATCATCGACAGATCAAGCGCATTAACCTCAAGTGTTAATAACTCGTACTGATTTTCTGTAAGCCATTCCTCGGCTTTTTTCTTGAGATTCGCGGGCGTGGTTACATCATCCCAGTGCACTACCTTTTTGATCCAGCCGAACTTCTCCACCGCCGCTGGAAGATACACATAATCTACGCCGTTATTCACGTCCTTGATGTCAAGGTACGCATCCAATCCTTCAACCGGGCTTTTATCGAGCCGGGTTCCTAGTGGTATCACAGCCGTTACGATATCTGCGCCGGAGGCATTGCAGGCATAATCCAGCAGATTTTCTCCAAACTCAATCGGCTGTTCGCAGGTCGTGCCATAATCCTGCAAAGTAACCAGATCCAGATACCGCTTGCCGTCCGCCTTACGCACCCGCAGATAACCGCCCAGCCGGTCGCATAACTTATCGCGTATGCAAGTAAGAGTGTCTTCGTAGTTGGTATAGCGATAAATGCTGTCGTTCGGATCTTTCACCGTTACCACACCGACCTCAAACCGCTTCTTTTCCTCTACCTGCGCGTTGTGGTTATTGATAAGCGCGGTAAAAAACTGTAGTGGAGTCTGATCCTGGTACCGCCCCTGTGGCTGAATAGAATCATACAAAAAAGCTAACTCCCCGACGGCATAGACCTGCTTTACCATATCAAGGCTCTCTTCCGACTCGCGCACCTCTCCATAAAAGATCTCGCGTCCATCCTTAAGGATCTGCAACATGCTGCGCCGATTCTCAATGGCGTTGTAAAGCGGATTCGACGCTGGAACGTCACACTCGAATGTACCAGAGTCATTCAGCGCCTGTTCCAGCTTTGCATTAGTTACTGCACACTGTAGGTCTCCCGGATAATATAATGTTTTTCCATCAAGTAAAACTTCATATATCATAAGTAAGCACCTCGATATCTGATAGACAGCTTCCCGCTGCCGGTAAATTGCAATGTTACGTCATCCGCCCCGATCTTAATCGCCGGGAAGCGATACGTGCCAGGAAGCAGCATGTTATGACTTTTTCCATTATAGGTAACCGCAAGGCTTGCACTCTCGGTCACTACAAACTCCGGCACCGTCGGCATTCCACCGCCGGTAACCGTAACGCTTTTACCATTGCTGACCGTTATTCCCGCCAATTCGCGGATTATTCCGGTCTCAAAATTGAACGGATCCCACAACCAGTCATCATCACTCGCCGTCAAGTCATACTTGAAAGGCTCTGCCGTGCCGCTCAATGTGATCGATGCCGCAATATTATTGCTTTTCTTCCCGTCGACTTCTAGGCGGCACATATAATAAAATCCGAGATCGTTATCCGGGATTACTTTTACTTTCCGGCCGTGGATCTGCATGGCGATTTCCGTCATTGCTTTCGCCCACCGGTCATAGCTGGGTTCCATCAGCACAAATTCAAATTTCAAGCCGCTGCGGTTCTCGTAACACCTCTGACCAGTCACTTCCGACAGATCAATGCTGCCTGACGCTCCCGGTACGGAAATCAAATTTGTCTTGACCGCCGGTTGGGGGATGTACATGGACAGCATCTTAAGACCGTATTCTGTTGTGTGCTTTCCATCGATAGTCAGTCCAAACTTTCCCATCAATCACGTCCTCCTCCCGTTAATTTTTCCAATCTCATCATTCACATAAGGCGCGATAACCTTCCCTACTGGCCTGCCGTCCATCGATACCGTCATACCATCAACGGACCGCCTAAACACTGCGCCCATCTGCTCATAGTCGATGTTTTCTCCACTTACAGTTGATGCCGCCGATCCGCCGGTCAACGCCCCCGCCGTGTTTCGTACCGCATCCCCCGGTTGTGTAACGGCCGCTCCGGCAAAAAGCTCCGGTCGGATCACTCCGGCATCCATCGACTCTTGCAGTGTCTCATACGGGTTGTAATCAGCCAGTGGTGCATCCATGCCCTCTACGCACATCTCACCGAGCCACTTAAACTTTTTCGACGGCGAGTGAATTTCGAGCGCATCTTTCGCTCCCTGGAATAAGCTGTCTGCAAGTTTTTTAACCTGCCCTGTCAACCAATCCCATCCACCGCTGATGCCTGTCCAGATCCCATCCACGATATGCTTACCGATTTCACTCATCCTTGATGGCAGATCTTTCAGAGCTGCTACAATGTTGTCAAAGAACCCCTTCCCTGCATCTGATGCCCTTTCCCGCATTTTGGCGGCAAACGATAAAATCCGACCAATCACTTTTCCGAGTAATGTCGCTATCCGTTCTGGCAGCTGACTGAAAAATGTTACGATTGAATCGCGGAAATTTGTTCCGGTCTCAACCGCTTTTGTGACCATATTACTTGCCCATACCGCAAGATCTGCAAGAATCTTTCCGAAAAACGCCGCGATCTTTTCCGGGAGTTCAGAAAAAAATGTCACAATTGTTTCGGCAAATTCCGGTATTGCGGTTGTCGCCCAGTTTATCAGATCCAGTCCCCACAAGATGAGAGAGGTGAGAATAAACCCGAGCCAATACATGATCGTTTCCGGAAGTTCCGACACCCACTGAACAAGCGAATCCCATGCATTCGTAACGGCATTTTTAATATTCTCAACAAATTCATCCACAAATTCACGGAAGGCATCGCAGTTGTCATAGACCAGCTTGAAAATCCCAGCTAACAGCGTGGCTGGATTGAGCAGCATCAAAAGCGTCTGCCAGTTATTTTTGATAAAATCTACAAAGCCATCAACGGCGTTCGGAATCGTCTCGGTAAAAAATCCAACGATCGCATCAATCACATCTGATGCGGCAGACCGAATATTCTCCCACAGACCGATCCAGAACTGCCGGAAACTGTCGCTGGTGTTCCAAAAGTAAATAAAAGCTGCAACAAGACCAGCAATCAGCGCAACGATAAGTGCTATTGGGTTCGCCATCATGGTGGCATTCAGGGTTGCCATTGCTTTTGACAAACCCGATATCAGAGAAGAAAACCCTGTGACTGCTTTCCACGCCACAAACGCCGCTGTCAGCGATATAACTACAGGAATTATCTTATCAAGATTATCCAGCAATACCTTTATTGCATCCGTGACCGGATCAAGTGCCGGACACAAGTCCCCGATGCCGTCCAGAATCGTATCTGCGATCTCCTCTGCGGCGGTCAGAAGCTGCGGCAGATTATCGATAATCCCCTGTGCAAGTGCTCCAATCAGCTGCACCGCGAAATCAATCATCTGCGGAGCAATATCAACCGCCATGCCGATCAGATCCGGAAGCGCCGCGGACACCGAATCAAGCAGCGCCTGTGTCCCATCGAGAATGGACGGTAACAGTTCTTGCAAAATTCCCGGCAGATATCCGGATAAATTTGTTGCAATCTGGGTCAGACCATCTACCAGACGGGGCGTTGTCTCTACAATGCGCGGTATAAGATTGTCTGCGGCGGTCAGAGCCGAATCAATCAGATTGTTCAGCAACGTATCGAAGTCCTGATCTGGATCTGCCATACCCGTCAGAAAGTTTTCCCATGCCGCCCCGAGCGATGCTATACTGCCCTGGATTGTAGTGGACGCTTCCTTTGCGGTCGTTCCGGTTATGTCAAGATTTTCTTGTACAACATGGATCGCATCCACAATATCAGCAAAACTATCAATACTGTAGCTAGTCGCAATCCCCTGCTGCGCATTGATCTCATTGGCTGTCGCAATCAGGCGCTCCATCTCTTCCTTGGTTCCGCCATACCCAAGTTTGAGGTTGTCAAGCATGGTGTAGTTCTGCTTTGCAAAGCCCTGATATGCATTCTGGATATCACGCATATTTGTGCCCATTTTATTGGCATTATCCGCCATATCCGTGATTGCTCTATCTGCTTTTGTGGCTGCAGCCGCCGTATCTCCATCAAGGCTCTGCAGGAGCGACGCCGAAAAGCTCGTGACAGTGTCCATATAAGCATTAGCGGAAAGCCCCGCTGTCTTATATGCTATATTGGCATATTCTAGCACCGTGCTTTCAGATTCCTTGAACAGGGTCTCCACGCCGCCCACAAGCTGCTCATAGTCAGCATATGCCTTTACTGACTGCGTCGTTGCCGCAGTCAGTCCGGCCGCCATTGCTCCGGTAATAGCGGTAACCGCTTTCGTGGACACGCTAAACGCACTCGTAGCCGTCTTTTTGACCGTATCAAGCCCTGTTGTAAATCCTTTTGTATCTAACGCTGTCTCAAATAGCAGCTTGCCATCTGACATAATCCTCACCACCTGTTACGGGTGGCTCTGGATCGTGTCTCTGGCTCTCATGCCCTCTACTCAAAATACGCTTCAAAATTCTGCACGGTTTGCACGTCCGCCGCCGACATTTTAACCGGAAGCGCCCACATTTCGCGCAATCTCTTATACTCCTTGTCGTCACCGTTATAACAGCGATATCCGATAATCTCATGTAACTTTGTCGCACTGCTAAGTCCATTAAGCAAAGCCCGGAACTTATGCCAGTGCATCCCTGTTTCTGTCAGATCGATGCCGTACTGTTGCAAAAATGCACTGTAGATATAATCCGCATCGATCCGGTAATCTAATACCCTGCTTCCATCTCCGCCGCCGCTCTTCGGCACAGTAGCAGGCGGATACGCAAAGCCGATGATTGCCTGCATATCCTCTGCCGTGCTGATGTGTGGGATCTCGTCGGCAAACAAATAACTCACGTTAAGGCTCTGCTTCTGGTCCCACATTTCAAACTCGTCGCAAAACCGCATCCACGGCCGGAAATCTGTCTCGATCAAAAAAGGCTCACCGCCGATGGTCACGGTGTCCGGTAAGCCTTTCGTTATCAGATCAATCATTTCTTCATCGCCATGACGCGCTGGATGGATTCTGCATTCTTCGCCAGAGATCCGATTTCCGCCAGTGCCTTTCTGGTATCCGCATCAAGCTCCGGTTTGTTTGCTTCTCTCACCGGGCGATCATATTCGCGCGTGATGCGGATGTACAAAATGTTCAGCTCATTCAGGTCCATTTCATCCGGATCGGTGGTTCCAAGTGCCTTTGCGACATTTTCCTCTCCAAGCACATCCGCCACAAATCCATACAGGGCATCTACGCGATCATCCACAGGACTTTCCGGGTTCGTAATCCTCTCATTCACTTCATCGATCTTTTTCTTCATCCCACGGGTAAAGACCGGGAGATCATAAGTCACACCGTTGTGTTTTACTGTGTACTTCATAAGCTACCTCCTTAAGCTGTTTTTGCTGATTTTGTTGTTGATTCCGCTGCCTGCGTTTCAGCAGTTTTCTCGGCGAAAGAAATAGCATCGCCGGATTTTGTCGCGGTTCCCTTTGACACTTCTCCGCCGAACAGTACCTGAAAGTCCAGCTTGCTGTCTACGGCGTTGAGATCCTGCACGGAAAGCACGGAATCCGTCTTCCATGCCAAATAGCCGCCACCTTCCGCCGGTTCCTGCATGAATACCACCATACATTCCACATGCGCAGCTGCTCCAGTGCGCATCTCGTAGAAATACGGCCAGATCATCTCATAATCTTTCTCACCCTTGTACATCGTGAGATCCTCGTCAATGCTCGGCTTGTACCGCTTTAACTCCGTTGTCGGAACCTCGTCCGCGATATAATCATAATCTTCCGTCTCCGGGTTCATGGCCAGCGTAAGCTGTGTCGCTTTCTTGACCCGCACCCAGTCCGGCTTCTCGGATGTTCCGCCATTCAGAAACAGCCCGATCAAATGTTTTCTTACCATTCGTCTTCTACCTCTCTTTCCCTTGTATATGTTATCTTAAGTGTTACCTGGTACAGCACCGTGTTATTTTCTTTTGCTTCAAACATATACGGTGTGCCAGCCAGTTCGATGTCTTCACAGGTGCGGTGGTTATCCAGCTTCGGCAGTTCCTTCGTGTACTGGCAATCGTCCACCCAGTACGCAAAATTTTCCAACCACTCGTCATTATCCTCCCTGTCACGGTTTTCCTGCCCCTCTCTCACCACAAACAGCTGATACCACTCTGTGATCTGGTAAGATGATTCCAGAAAATCGGTTCGCTCTCTGGTCGGAGACTTAAATATACCAAGACTATCTGTACCCTCGCCGATCTGGTCCATGTCAACTCTGACAACGCACATATCGTAGCCCTTAAGCCACTCCGTTATTGCTTTACTTACTGTCATACTATTTTGCTCCTGTCATGCGCTTTACACCACGCAGAATAGCATCTTTCCCGCCGTCCTGCTTCATGCGTTCAAACCAGAGCCTTCCTCTTTGGTCTGCTCCCTGAAACTGGGCGTTGATATAATACCAATGCCTTGCATATGGTGTATCATAAATTACCTCGCCGCTCCCGATCTTTGTGTTGCGTATACCGCTTCGGATCAATTCCCCGGTATCCATCGGAACATACGGTTGACATTTTTTCAACACCTCTGCATCTATATACTGTTGAACCCTTCCGCTGTGTTCAAGCCCTCTTTTTGCAATGATTTCCGCTTTGTCCATATGCATCGATTTCAGCGTAAAGGTAAATGGCTCTCCCATTACTTACACACCACCTTTATATGTTTCAATCGGGGCTTGTTCCGGTTGTCGGACACCTCTGCAACTGTCACACAGTCATAATCTGCTCGGAGATGCTTGATCCGGTACTCATCCGTAATCTCGACAGCAACCTCGCCCCGCACAATTACGTCCAGATTTCCGGCATCATCCAGTGTCCAGTAGTTCTCTGCATCCGACAGTTTTCGGAATTCATGCTTCGGAAGGTATTTTCTCTCGCACACCGCCGATTCCGGGATCGTGATATTCACCGTCGCCGCGAGATTCACTTTTCCATCCGCAGTCACGGTTTTTACCGTCTTTCCGGTTACCATCACACCTTTAACCACCGTGCGCTGATACCTGTCATCCGGCAGATGATTGTAAACCGTGATAGTATCAGTAAAAATTTCCATCATAAGCACCCCATCAGCCCGGTACCGGAAAGCCACTGGAAACATACGCTGCGGAGTTCCGCGTCTGCCTGCTCCTTTGTCACGTTCGAGTAACTTTCGGAATACCCATCATTGCTGACCGACGCCACGCCAGATCCGGCGCCCACGCTGTTCTGATCCGCCATAGCATTGATTAAGTTCGCAACCGCCGCTTTCGTCTGCTCAAGCTTATAGCCTGTGGCTGTCCGTGCGCGGAAATGTGTTAAAACATCCACTTTTGCTTCTGCTCCGGCAAGCGCCGCATCGAATTCTTCCTTTGTCAGCTTCGGAAAATGGGAGCTGTAATACTCCCAATCAATATAATGATCCAATTACAACTCCCACCTTTCCTATTTCTCTGCCTTTAAGGCTTCGTTCTCCGCCTTAAGCTGCTCATTCTCTGCCTTTAAGGCTTCGTTCTCCGCCTTAAGCTCTTTCAGTTCCTTTTTCAGCTTTGTATCTGCCCTTTTATCAGCAGGCTTCTCCGCTCCTACTCCTACCAATCTCATGCGCTCACCTCCTACGCCTTGCTGTTGAGGTAGATACCGGCGCGCTTGTTTGCGTAGGCTTCTACCAGACCATACTTGCGGTACTTGATAATGTCCGCATCTGCATCCGGGTTCGCTTCCGCCGGAATAATATTGCTTGCAATATGCTTATCGAACTTGATGACTGCAGGCTTATGGATAATCATGAAGTTGATATCTGCCGCAGATGTCGCCTTTTTGTAGTGTCCCAGTTCCTCGCCTGGGCTCTTACCGTCAAGCATTTCGATTGCAGTGTAAAATCTCGCCTGCGGAACTGCTTTCTTCACCGCGAACTTTCCGAGAATTTCGCGTGACTTTGTTGTATCCAAAGCCATCACGCTGTTAAGCAAGGTTGCTGTTGCATATAAAATACGCTGTTCCTGCGGCACCTCATCCTCGTCCATTTTGCTCCACGCTGTCAGCAACGCGTCCAAAAACTGGGATGCGTCTGCAATCGTACCGGTTGCCTTGGAAATGCCGTCAAGCGCTGCCAGTGTTGCAAAAGTAAACGCGTCCGCTTCTGGTGCTGCTTTATCACTCATCAGTATGGCTCCCGCCATACCAAATGCAAGGTTACGGGATTCCTCGTTGTCCATGACGTCTACAGAAATCCTTGTACCACGGTCATAATTGAATGTTGCTGTTTTCCACTTAAGGTCTACTGCGCCAGTGGTGTATCCACTATTTCGGTCGTAATCGCCAAGTCCGCTCACACTGATCTGCGGATAAACGATCTCGTTTGCGTTCGCGCCAGCCTTCGACATTGTCGGATCAGACGTCAGATCCGATGTTACCGATGCCAGGCGATACGCCTCATCGAGGTAGTTAATGTAATTTTTTGCTAAAGCAATTGTGTTCGGCATTTTCTTTCCTCCTTATTTCTGCTCTGTGTTCGGCGTTGGCGGAAGTCCCATAACCGCACGCATTCTTGCGTCCGCGGCATCTACACCGCCACCAGATACGGCTCCGATAATGTTCCCCTGCTTCTGCACCTGCGGCTCTGCCTCACCAAAAAGCATCTTGCTGTCCGCGGCTTCTGACAATTCTTTCAGTGCCGCCGCGATGTCCTCTTTCTGGTTTTTTGACTTTTTCAGCGTGTCCACGTCCAGCAATGCCGTGATCGCTTTCACATTTCTGCCTTTCGCCGCCGCAATACCTTCCCTAAGAGAATCGGAAAAATCACGATCCGCCAGTTTTCCCTGGTAATCCGTCTCGATCTTTTTCTTTTCCTCCTCCAGATCTGTGATCTGCTGCTTCAATGCAGACACATCCGCATCTCCAAAGTCTTCCAATTTTTTCTTCAGCTCTTCGGTAGCTGCATCACTCGCCTTGATTTTCTCATTGGCGGTAGCCAGCTTTTCAGTCTGGTTGTTGTAATCGGTCACGGTTTTGTAGTTTTCCAGAACGGCTTTTTCAAAGTCTTTCTGTTTGTCAGCCGGAACTTCCAAGCCATATTCCTTCATGATTTCAAAAATGTTCTTCATGCGTCCTCCTAAAATGATTTGTGAATCGCATTTTCTGCGATAAAGATTGTAAACGCAAAAAAGAGCCGGACAACGAATCTCTAACTTCTTAGAAACTCATTATTCGGCTCTTAGGCGCTATTGTTATTAAGCTTTCCTGCTTGCATCTCTTGCAATACACCGGGAAACGCTCTGCTTTTGTGTCATCCCGCACTCTGTAAGCTTTGGGATTACCACATATCGGGCAACTCTGCCACGCATAGGTGTGCTTCACTTTCTCACCCCACCGTATAGTATAGCACACACGTTCTATTTAGTCAAAATATTTCTACAGGAAACAGCTTTTGCGCTATTCCATGCAGCCGCTCCATCTGGTTCTACAGTGCTAAACACATACGGTTCGTCTCCATTTTTGGGGATGCACACATTAGCAACCCCATAACAAGCAGACTTGCATTGCGGAACAAATAACCAACTATCTGCGTTTTCTCTTATTTCATGAACGCCAACGTAATCATTATCCAGGAAAAAACCATTTGCAATTTTATATGCTTTTTCTAAATCAACCATAAAATCACTCCTTTTCACATGCGTTTACTCCACGGCTTGAAATGATGGCATTATCTGTTCTAAAATATATCACTTCTTTATTCTTAATATCCAACCCATTTATATTGTACATCATACCTGTTTGAGGGTCAACAAATTCCACTTTCTGATCTTTGAAATATGCTGAAAAAGCATGCCCATCACCCGTCTCCCTGTCTTTTTCACAAACACATATTCTGGCGTTTTCTCCCCACTCTTTCATTTTTTCTGTAACTTCTGCAACAATGTCATCCTTAACCTCTATTTTTTCTACATTTTCCCATGCAATCAAAGGATCATTTCTCAACTTAGAATTTGCCTTTCCTGCAATTACATTATATCCCCGGCATCTCATTTCATACGCGATTGTAGAATTAACACAATTCGTATGATACAGCACCTCATTTTTATCATATAACCTCGGAATTTTTACATATTTAGGGTTTGCACCTTTTAATGCAGCATCAGCATCTTTTACTGTTTTATTCCAACTTTTTGGAATCGTTGCAGTATAACCACTGTACTGATCTGAAATCCATTTCATGGTTTTTGTCTTGCTTAGGTCACTGCTCCCCGTCTGTACTCTGAGCCGTTCCATTTTCGGTCTGATATCCACATCCGAACTAAATCGCTTATAGTCCGCCGTCTGCTTCCGAAGCTTGCTTTGCAGCTCCTTTGTGTCTCCGCCAAGCGCTCTCTGTGCTTCAATCTCCCTCTTGGTTGCTCTGATCTGACGTTCCATCTGCCGCTGCCGTTGTGTTGCGTGGTAATAGTCATAATCTCTGCCATTTACCGTGACAGGCGCAGGCTCCGGATTCCATTGGTTCGGTTCTGATATCCCCTCGAAAAATACATAGAAGCTGTGACGGCAGTTATACCCACACAGTCCAAGCGGATCAGACGGATATCCGGTAGCATCCTCCAGATTGCGGATAGGATACCCAAGCCGCCTTGATTCCGCCCTGTGTACGCCCCGATCTGTCGTGTATACTTTGCCCTGCCAGTAAGCATGGTCGCTGTGACCGCAGGATCCGTCCGACCGCGCACCCCAGTGTTGCGACACTTCCACAAGGCTTTCTCCCGTCGAGCCCATATTCAGCATGGTTACTTTCCCTGCAAGCTGACCGGATGCCGTGCGGATACAATTTCTGACCGCAGTATCAAGCTGCATGCTCCTGCCACTCTTATAGTCGATTGTCCGCAGTCCGCTCTGTGCCAGTTCCCGCACACAGTCATCCACTACCCGCTGCCAGCTATACGCCCCACTGGTCAGCTTTATCAGCCCAAGGTCAAGCTGATGCTGATATACATTTTCAAGCGCCGTAAATCCAATATTCTTAAAACCAAGAGATTTTGTTAGATTCTTGAGCTCGCCGTTCGTTTGCACTGCCATAGCATCTACAAGCTGATGGAACCCGGATGGCTGGGACAGACTTTTCCCCGCCTGCTCCCACATAGACAGATCCGCATTAAAAGCCATATTTCCGGCATCCGCCACAATGTCATTCCCCTGCTCCTTAGCTTCCGCCACCACTCTGGAGATCTCGCTTGCCACATACTGTTTATACTCTTTGGTATGCTCTGCCACTGCCATCTGATACTCTTTGTCAGCACGCAGGACTTTCATAACCTCTCGCTGAATTCTCGCCGGAGAATACCCCTGTTCCATCAATGCCCTTGCCATCAGCTCGGCTGTCTCTGTATACCGCCCGGTCTTTTTCACCCGGCGTGCAATATCCGCGATCACATCCTGCTCCAGTTCTTGATATAGTGGTACAAGCCTGTTCCCGAGCAATTCCAGCTGTTCGTCTGTCAATGCCATGCCTTAATCCTCCGTTTCATCATCTGTGTCCGGATCTGCCTGTCCCTCCTGGTAATATTTCGTAGCTTCTTTCTCTGAAAGCTGATAGCGGTCCATCAGATACCAGATGGTCAGCATCGGGATCTCCCGGAATGACAATGCATCCGCACGCTTGCTCTCAAGTTCGCTCTGGCGGTCGGTTACATACGAATCATCAAAATCCACCGTGATCTCCTCATCCAAGTCCCAATTTGTCCTCTGGAACGTATTGGAGAACCACAGCACTGCCTTGCAAATATCCCTGACATAGTTCTCCGCTTCGGTGCGCTGTTTGTTTAACTCCTGCATGGCATCCTGCCGCTCCCCGGCGTACTCCGTTGCGGTCTTGATCTGCCCATTTTCAAAGCTATATTTCTTCGTCCCATAACCGAACATGGACGAAAGCAGAGACAGACACAGCTCAAAGGACTTTGTGATGGAATCCACTCTGATTTCCGGATTGATCTCCTGTACCAGTTCTTTCTGGTCTGGAAGTTTTTCACCTCCCAGCAGAACAAACGTTTTCTTAACCTGCTCATTAGGAGTGATGGGATTCCCGGCCTCGTCAAATTTGCACAACAGTTCGTTGACCAGTACCAGCTTGTCTGCCTTGTCCAAATCCCCGAACAGCACATTAAAGCACAGATCCACAGCTTTAAGGATTCCGATTGCCCCGTAGACCTTCGGATATCCATATCCCATCATGTGATCGATATTATTGACCTCGGCATTCCGCAGGACAGCGAACGGCTTTACACTGCCAAGCTGCACCACCGTGGTCATATCAGGAAGTAGCGTGCCATATTCATCAAAAACATTCGTTTCCGAAACATAGTTGCCATGCTCGTCCTTCACAAAGTCAACAACTGTCGTCCTCACTTTTCCGCCAACCAGTCCCGTTCCCGCAACCGCGGCTTCCGTCACCTCATCATTTTCAACTGTGAGTGGGATAAAATTTTCCGCAGACACATAATTCAGCCGGATGTTTCCACCGCGCACCGTATTGTCGGACATAATATCCGCATTGTCCAGCCGCACATAGCAAGCCGCCGTTCCTTTGGCTGATACACTCTCAATCTGCTTACGGAACATAGGGAGAAAGCGATTCTGTGCCAGAATATCCACCAGATACTCATGTTGCTCTTTGTTGTTCCCTCCGTTTACCTCTGCTATTTCGCATAAATTTGCATCGTCCGCGCAGCATCTTTTTGCAAATCCCATCCGGTTCAGCTGATACGGAGTACCGTGCACCGTGGTACGCTCGTGGAAATCTTCAATCACACGATTTGCGTACCAGTTATCACATTCCTTAATCACTGCCTGCGCTTTGCTGTTCACATTGTAGCCCTTTCCCTTTAAATATGTTTCCACAAAATTTTCCATAATCCACACTCCTATCTATCCAGGTCAACACATTCAATAAAATCCAAAATTGTATAATTTTCCGCGTCCCACCAGTCGTTACAGTTTCCGATATTCTTATCCTCCGGTCTGTCTGGGTGATCCGGATCCCATTTCAACTTCCCGATTGCGCTCCGAAGCTTTGAGCACTTCCGGTTCACCTTCCATCTGCCAGTATTCATCAGCATATCGTATGTCCTTGGTCTGTCTGATACTTCATTTTTCCGACATCCTTTAATATGTCGGTATGGCAGTCCTTCTTTTCTCGCAGCACTCCGCAGACTGTTTATCATCGTGGTGCTGGCACTGTCCGGGAATACCCAGTCAATAAAACCATATTTTTCCATGCAGTATTTATAAAACTTTATGAACTTACTGCATATCGCCTCTGCGTCAATGTCCGGTGACAGTTCCAGGTTTGCTTCCTCCGCTGTCCTCAGATCATGATATCCGTGGAAGTAAAGCTTCAGCACAAAGGTTGTCATTGATCCGTTTCCACCAAAGTCAACGCCCATTGTGATTTTGGATGGTCTGTGTATCAATTTCCCTTTTATGTCCCTGGCAAACAAAGGATCCGTATCCTCATCATACAGATAGGGCTCGTTGTCCTCCGCGAACTTACGGAAGATAATTCCCTCTGCAACAGCGCGTTCGCCTTTAATATCTCGCCTGTACCACACTGTACCTTTCTGATAGGTGTTTAACACTTTCCGGATCTGCTCGTCTGTCATGCTCATGTTATCCGCCAAATTGAAATGTCCGTAGTTATATCCATAATCAGGATTCTTTTCCTGCCGTTCCTCGTGGAATTTAAGGATCTCCGTGTAATACCAGTGTTCTTCCTCTTTCGGGTTGAGGTCGTGAAATATCTTACGGTCGGAACTGGAAAGTGTACGGTCAAATACTTCTTTCAGGAACTTTGGATGACATTCGTTTGCTTCGGTCACATACGCCATCCCGTAGGTATTGCCCTTTATCAGCTTCTCATCTCCATCCTTACCGCCGCCGGATACCAGGATCACCTTTTCGCCCGTCTTGGTCTGCACATACACGCAGTCACGATCCTTATACTTTCCCTCGCGGCATCTTCCCTCAAAGTAATTCAGCAGTCCGTATCCATCGCAGTCCAGGATATTCAGCTTTGCAGTGGCATTCGATACACCAGCCACCAGATGAATTTTGTTCTTATGGGTTTCCAAAAGCGAACAGAAGATCAGTGTTACCAGAACATTCTTTCCCCCTCGTTTACCGCCCTCCGCCACGTTGAGCCAGCTGTCAAAACACCGCAGGAAATATTCGTACTGTCTCTGACTGAGTGGTGCCGGTTTATTCATGATCCTGCACCTCCTCAAAATCATCTATACTCCGGTTTGCGACCGGGTGCCGCAGAATATCCGTAATGGTTTGCATATTTTCAAGGATCTGCTCTGCCGAGTCATCCTTGACCTCTGCGCGCTTTTTATCAAATTCAGCCTTGTATTTATCTTCTGGGTGCATGAGGAAATATTTTGTCAACCAGTCAATCGCTTTCTGCTTATCTGCCAGCTTGATAGATACACCCGTCTGTCCTTCCTTTATCTCCTGAATGATCTGCGTGTCCACAGTATCCGAATTTGCTATGTGAACCCAGTTTATACCGTTATTCCCAAAGGTCGCATAATCGCCTGCGTCTGCAAAGGCAATACGCATCTGCAATTCCACAATATCCTCTGCGCCGGCTACGATTTGCTGACGTTTAATCTCTTTCAAGCGTTCGATTTCTGCTCGAACCTTGGGTTTTCTTAGGCTCTTACTTCCCTCAACCATCGCATTCTCGTAACTGCATCCATATGCCTTTTGATAACTCTGCGCCGCATTGAATGTCTTACTGTAATAGATGCAAAACATCTGCTGTTCCGGTGTAAGGTCATCGTTCTGCAATGTCTCTCGCGTGCCATCATCTATTGCTGTTTCACTTCTGTTTTTTCCCTTTGAAACGTTGCGTTTCGTTTCACTCTTTTTTTGAAACGTTTCGCTTTTGTTATCATCCCACCGATAGCGATTCTTCCATGTACGGATTGTAGCCGCGGAGCAATTCAGCTGGTCAGCAATGTCTACCAGCTTCATGCCGCTCTTATACATTTCATGTGCTTTATCCGTCAATGGATTTTTCTTTGCTGCCAACTTCTCACTTCCTCTCTGCAAAATAAAAAAGAGCCGAATACACGAAACTTATCATAGTTTCATATATTCGGCTCTATGGCGCTATTTTGTATAATATTATACAGCAGAACATTTGTGTGCGTCAAATCAATATCATATTTTGTGCTTCTTATTTTTCTTGCAATTCACCTTTCTTTTCTGATATAAACAATCTACAATTATAAAAATCATTCTTCAAAATTTTTAATACCTCTTTTGAAAGTTCCTCATTATCGCATATATCAATATTATCTTCCCACTTTTTATAAAAATCCAATGAAATCGACATTACGTCGACGCCTTGATTCATTTCAAAGTTCGACTTAATAAGATCAAATATATCGTCACTTTTACTAATATCAATATTTTCATGATATTTCCTTATGTCATCTAAAGAATTTTTAATCATTGAATACGCGACTTCTGTATTTTCTTCCCTTTTATTATTGTTATAGGCAAAAAATTTAAAGCTGTCGCTTATCCTCTTTGCAATTTCTCTAGCCTGGATTCTTACTTGTTGTTTCAAAAGCCTATCATAATTTATATCTTCCTCGTTTCCAATAATCTTTTTGCCTAAGCCATCTACCATAATCCCCATTTGTTTTATTAAAGACTGCAGATTATTCATGGCTTCATACATCTGTTTAGAGTTTTTTTCTTCTTTTAATGATTGTAGATAATTTTTAAACATATCTGACCACTGTTTGCTTAAAAATTCTTTTATCTCTGATGTCTTTCTAAAATCGGTAATTGAAATTCCACTGAGCGAATGTATCTCTTTTATAAATCTGAACACATTAATATTTTTTGTCGCCTTAAATGTAATGTTTACATTTTGGCTCTCGATTTTTTTCATATTGGATTCATAAATACCATACTCTGCATAGACGGCTGCTTCAACAAATACATATATTGGAATACCTTCATACGTCGCTGTTTCAAATTCTTTGCGAGTAACAGACAGATATTCATTAAAAGAATCCGCCTTTTCTCCTGTAGCAGGACTTCCATAATTTCCGCCAATAATTAAAATAACCATATCCGCACTTTTCATTGTTTCATAACAAGATTCATCCAGATCCTTGCTAGGCGTGTATCCAATATCTCCATCTTCAAACATTATGGGATCAAAATCATGTGCTTTTACGAAATTTGATATATCTTCTCTCATGTATTTCAAATCATAAAATGTAGAACTAATAAATATTCTTGGCTTCATGCATGCTTTACCTTTCTCGTTAGTATTTCTACTCCAATGATATACCACATCTGTTCCCCTTTCAAGCATTTTCACTACATTTGCAATGCCATTTCATCAACAAATGCTCTCTCATATCGTCTACATCCTATGCTAGGAATCCATCAAATATCTCATCCATACAATTACACATTATTTTTCCTCTCTTTCCGCCCCGCCGCATTACTGCTGGCGGGGACTATAGCTTCTCATGCGAACCGGAGCTGTCCGGTCTGCTCTGACTCGATCCTCATGTTTGGCATCCGCTCCGCAACACACAACTCCGGAAGATTCGCTCTGACCAGCGCTGCCGGTATCGGCGGACACACAGCATTGCCGCAACGGCGCACCTGTTCGCTCCGCGGATACGTCTTGCCGGTATAATCATGGTCGATTATGTAATCCTCTGGAAAACCCTGGCATCCATACAACTCCCGTGGCTCCAACATCCGCAGTCCGATGTCCACTATCTGATAATCTACGCCATTGATGGTTACCAGTCCGAATCTGTCCTGCGCCGTCACGGTGTCCAACGGTGCCTTTATATCCTGTCCAGTTCCCTGTCCATAATATTTGATTAAAAAAGCTCTCACCTCTCCGAAATGACCGTCTCCTGCTGTGATTGTCGGAATTGGCTCTTTTACATCCCTTCCATCACAATGATTATTCATCTGAATAAGGTTTACTGCACACATAGCGTTTCTTTCAAGTGTCGTAATGGTGTGCAATGGCTCTTTAATGTCAGAGCCGTTTCCCTGATAATTTCCGCCATAATACTTTTGGATGAATGATGTGACCAGTCCATATCTGTTCGATCCGTCCACCGTCATTATAGGGTCTTCAATCGTCTGTCCCCGAACTTCTCCCTGCGCCGTTTCAGAATGGTATTGGATAAGCGTAGGGCTGATAAGACAATGTTGATTACCTGTGGTGATCGTATGTATCGGATCTTTGCAGTTTCCACCCGGAT
>OIXG01001809.1_pt1 | contig 18727 bp, 19 predicted proteins | sample 1587731 | NCBI WGS metagenome assembly OIXG01 (sample SAMEA3888908, study PRJEB22519) | human gut metagenome | biome: human gut; feature: human-associated habitat; material: faeces | place: Denmark | collected 2010
TCGGGCGCAACACAGCTTATGCGCTGGTGCGCAGCGGCAGTCTCCGCAGCATCCGTGTCGGACGACAGATTAGGATACCGAAAGCGGAAGTCCTTCGCTTTCTAAATACTCACGCCGGATAAACACACAGTAGCAAAAAGCCGCCTGCTGTGATATAATTGAAACTGTAACAGCAGGTGGTTTCTGTCACGGAAAGGAGCGTATAATGACAGGAAGCCTCCAAATCAAAAAAGGGTATTATTATGCCGTTCTCAATATCGCAGACAAAGAAGGACGGGTCCATCAAAAATGGATCGCAAGTGGGCTGCCGATAAAAAACAACAAGCGTCGCGCAGAAGAGTTCCTGCGAAAAGCGATTTCTGACAGCGAGAAGCAGCACACCCTGTTTACCGAAAAAATCATGTTCACCGACTATTTGCAGAAATGGTTGGCCGCGATGAAGCCAGCGGTAAGGGAAAATACCTATAAATATTACTGTCTGGTCGTCAACCATCACATAACGACATACTTCAAGCCGCTTCGACTTTCGCTTGATAAGGTCGAGCCGCGCCATATTCAGGGCTATTACAATATGCTGTTAGAAAAAGGACTTTCGGCCAACACAGTTCTCAAGCACCACTCAAATATCCATAAGGCGCTCAAGTACGCCTGTGCTTTGCAGCTCATCGCCTACAATCCCTCGGACAATGTTATGCTGCCAAAGAAAACTCGCTATATTGCCAGCTACTACAACGTCGAGCAGCTCAACGAATTATTGCGGGTCGTTCAAGGCGATACCCTGGAGACGGCTATACGGCTGACAGCCTTGTACGGCTTTCGGCGGAGCGAGGTATGCGGCCTGAAATGGAGCGCGGTCGATTTTCATCAGAAGACGCTCACAGTGCGCCGCGCCGCAGTCATGGTCGGAACAAAGCTTGAGTGTGTAGACAAGACAAAAACGGCCTCCAGCTACCGCACGTTGCCGCTGACCGCGGAAATGGCGCAGTATCTTCAGACATTGAAAGCCCAGCAGGAAGATGCCCAAAAGCTGATTGGTATGTCCTGCGAGGAGGACGGGTATGTTTGCTGCTGGCCGGACGGTTCACCGCTCAAGCCAGAATATGTGAGCCGACGGTTTGACAAGCTACTCCGGGAAAACGGATTGCCGAAGATCCGGTTCCATGACCTGCGGCACAGCGCGGCATCTTTGCTGTTAGAATTAGGCTTTTCACTCAAGGACATTCAGGAGTGGCTCGGCCACAGCGATATTGCAACAACAGCCAATATCTATTCGCACCTTCAGTACAAGTCGAAGGTCGAGATGGCGGAAAAGGCTGGTTCAATATTGGGAAAATGCGGCGCGTGAAACACGCGCCGCATGGGACGGAAAAGAGTATCCAATTAGAACGTCCTTAGAACAGCTTTAGAACAGAACGATTATATCCACAATGGCCTGTGCGGCTTAGCTAAAATAAAAAGCCGGATACGGCGTTCTTTTAGCCATATCCGACAATTTTGTGGTGCGCGAGGCGGGACTTGAACCCGCACGTGCGTAAAGCACACTAGAACCTGAATCTAGCGAGTCTGCCAATTCCACCACTCGCGCGTAAGCAGCCTCGGAAGAAAAGATGGTGCGGATGGTGGGACTTGAACCCACACGTCCATACGAACACTAGCACCTCAAGCTAGCCTGTCTGCCAATTCCAGCACACCCGCATTTTCATCAGTCTTTCAAACGACCGCTTTGCTATTATAAGCCCGCCGCACGCCAAATGTCAACCTTTTTTTGCGGGAAATAAAAAAGTTTTTACGCCGCTTTGCCGAACAGACAAAAGCTGCGCTTATAGCTGCGCAAGCGTCTCCCCGACAGCCCCAGTGATGACGAGGTCCGCGCGCGTCCTGCCCTCGAGCGGCGTTTTGTTGATGACCACGAGCTTGTGCCCGCGGTAGTAGTTCACCAGCCCCGCGGCGGGATAGACCGCGAGCGAGGTGCCGGCGATGATGAGCACATCGGCCTCGGAGATGTACTTCACGGCGCGATAGAGCGTATCCTCGTTCAGCCCCTCTTCATAGAGCACGACGTCGGGCTTGATGCGCCCGCCGCAGGCGCACAGCGGTACATCGGCCGAGTACAGGATGGCGTCCACGCCGTAGAACCTGCCGCACCTTTCACAATAGCTGCGCAGCGTGCTGCCATGCAGCTCCAGCACCTCGCGGCTGCCCGCTGCCTGATGGAGTCCGTCGATGTTCTGCGTGATGACCGCCTTCAGCTTTCCCGCGCGCTCCCATTCGGCGAGCTTTCGATGCGCGGCATTGGGCTTCGCGTCGGGACAGAGCAGCTTCGCGCGGTAGAAGGCAAAAAATTTTTCGGGATGGCGCTCATAGTAGCTGTGGCTCAAAATGGTCTCGGGCGGCTCGTCCCACTGCTGATGATACAGCCCGTCCACGCTGCGGAAATCGGGGATGCCGCTCTCGGTCGAAACGCCTGCCCCGCCGAAAAAGACGATGTTGTCGCTGCCGTCGATGATGTTCTTGAGCCTTCTGATCTCGTCTGTCATGGTGCGCTCCTTTACTTGGTGTAGTCCTTGTCGATCTGCACGACGGCAAAGTAGCTGCTGTCGAGCTGCTTTACCGCCGCCTGGATTTCACTTTCCACCTCGCGGTCGCTCAGGCGGAACCTGAACGGCACCACCGCGTCGAAGATGATGTTCGTGTGCGTGGGGCCGGTGACCATGCGGAAGTCGTGGATGGTGATGTGCTCGTCGATGCCGCGCACGAGCTGCGCGACCTTTGCGCGTGTTTCGGTGGTGAGCGCGTCGTCCGTCACGATGGGGTCCATGTGGATCGTGGCATCACAGCCGAGCTCGCGTCGCAGCCGCTGCTCGATGTTGTCGATCTCGTCGTGCAGCGCCATGATGTCGCCGTGGGCGGGCACCTCGGCGTGGAGCGAGATCATCACGCGGCCGGGGCCGTAGTCGTGTACGATGAGGTCATGGATGCCCCGCACCACGCGCGAGGACATGACGATGTCCTCGATCCTCTGCACGAACTCCGGCGCGGGCGGCTGGCCGAGCAGGGGCGAGATCGTGTCCCGCGCGGCCTGAACACCCGCCCAGAGCACGAGAGCGGCGACGACGATGCCGCACCAGCCGTCGAGCCGCAGCGAGGTGAAGTGGCCGATGAGCGTCGCGGCAAGGACGGCGGCGGTCGCCGCGCAGTCGGAGAGGCTGTCCATCGCGGTCGCCGCCATCGCGGCGGAGTGGATCTTCTTGCCCACCGCGCGGTTATAGAGGAACATATAGAGCTTGACGAGAATGGACACGAGCAGGATGCCGCCGGTGAGCAGCGTAAATTCCACCGCCTCGGGGTGCAGGATCTTCTCCACCGCGCCCTTGACCAGCTCCATGCCCATGAGCAGAATGACCATCGACACGATCAGACCGGAGACATACTCCAGCCGTCCGTGGCCGAAGGGGTGCTCGGGATCGGGCTTCTGCCCCGCAAGCTTGAAGCCCAGCAGCGTTACAACGCTCGCGCCCGCGTCGGAGAGGTTATTGAAGGCGTCCGCCGTGATGGCGATGGAGCCCGCGAGCGTGCCGGCGAGCAGCTTGAGCGCGAAGAGCAGCACATTAAAGCAGATGCCCACCACGCCGCAGAACACGCCGTAGGCCTCGCGCACGGCCGGATTTGTCACATCGGCGCTGTTTTTGATGAATTTTTTAGCAAGAAGAGAGATCATATCTTCGTCTCGATTTCCTTGGATTTTGCGGGGAAGAAAAAGCGCTTGGTGAAAAGATAGCACAGCGGGATGAGGTACAAAAGGCAGGCGTAGGGCAGAGCCTCGGCGCCCACGCCGAGCATACTCAGCGGCACGGCGCAGGCGATGCACCACGGGATAAGACCCGCGATGGTCACGCCGGAGTTGGCGATGTCCATCGCCAGCTCCTCGTGCTCCGCGCCGTCCTTGGCGTAGACCGCACCGATGAGCTGGTGCTCCATCATCACCACGATGGTCTGGTTGCACAGCACCATCGCGGAGAGAATGCTCAAAAGGATCATCGTCGGGAAGCGTCCGATGCGCCCGGCAGACCCTTGCAGAAGGCTCTGCGCCTGCGTGAGCGCGCCCGTACCCTCCAAAATGCCGGTATAGAGCGCCGCGAGCGGTATCATCATAAACGGCGTGAGCATACTCACCAGCCCCCCGCCGGAAACGACCTTGGACAGCAGACCCTCGGTCGGGTGATAGCCCGCGACCATGATCCAAAGTGCCTCGCCCGCGCCGATGCCCTGCACCGCAACGGTGATGACGAAGGCCGCGGCGGCGCTGATAGCCATGGCGCGGCGGATCGGCACGCGCAATAGCGGCAGGACTAACATGATGAGCGCCGGCACAAGCGTCCACGGCGAGATGACAAAGCTCTCGGCAAGAGCGCTCAGCATCGTCTCGTCCACCGCAACGATGGAATTTCGCAGCGAGAGCAGGGCATAGATCACAAGGCAGAGCGCATAGGGCAGCGCCGCCGTTTTGAACATGCGGCGGACATTGCCGTAGAGGTCGGTCTCCGTCAGCGCGGCGACCAAGCTCGCGCAGGACGAGGTCGGCGCGCCGCGGTCGCCGAAGTAAACACCGGAGAGGATCGCCCCCGCCGTCACCGCCTCGCTCACGCCGCCGGAGCGCGCAAGCGCCATGAGCACCACGCCAGCCGTGCTCGCCACGCCGAACGAGGTGCCGAGCGCGTAGCTGAGCAGCACCGTGAGCAGAAAGGCCACAAGAATAAATAGCTGCGGCGTGATGACGCGGATGCCGTGATAGATGAAAAACGCGATGGTGCCGCACGAGCGCCAAAGCCCCGTGAGCAGACCGATGAAAAAGAGAATGCGCAGCACGATCATGCTCTTGGGCATCTTGCTCCACGCCATTCGGACGAGCGCCCGCGCGCCGTAGCCGCGCCTGAGGCCGAGGCCGAAGAACAGCAAAAGCGCGAAGGCCAGCGCCCACGCGAGAGAAAAGCCATTGACAAGGCAAAGAAGCATTGCCGCGAGAAAGAGCGCAAAGCAGACGACAATATCCATGCGCCCTTACCCCCGCCTTCCGGGAATTTGCAGCGTCATGCGGCAGCACAGGCGGTCGAGATCCTCGTCCGTCGCCGCGCCGATGCGCAGCTTCGCGCCGCAGTCCTCGCAGATGAGATCTACGGCGGCAGGGCGCACCTGCATCCGATAGCGCTCACTGCCGCAGGCGCAGGTGATGCCGTGCGGACGCGCGGCGATCTCCTTCAGCTCGCTGAGCACCTCATACATGATGACCGTGTCGGTGAAGGCCGCGGGCGTGTCACCCTGCGCGGATTGCTTTTCCGCTGTGATCTGCAACTGCGCGAGCGCGCGCTCGACGGCGTACTCCTCGCCGATAAAGCAGCAAAGCTCCGCCGTTTCGGGGCAGGCAAGGCCGATGCCCTCGCCGTCGAGCAATCTGTCCGCGCCGCACTCCGCCAGATGCTCGCCGCCGCACACGCCGCAGGGCACGCTGACGCGGAATTTTTCCCCGTCAAAATCAATTTGCAGCTCGCTCTTGCCGCACGCGCAGGGCACATTCGCGCCCGACGCGGCCAGCGCGAAGCGCGAGCGCCGCGCGATGACAGGCTTTTTGCACCGCGGGCACAGGTAGCCGACGGCGCGCATTTCTTCTCTCACCATAAAGACCTCCGCAAGAGGATAGTTTCCATTCTTCGTATTATACATCGCCGAAGACAAAAAGCCAATCCCTTTTCTTTCCCCCTCCCGCGTTAAAAATTGCGGAAAGGTAGTGCAAAAAGCGAAAAGCTGTGCTATAATACTAAGCACTTTTATTTGCTATTGCAGGAAAGGGGCTTTTCTTATGCGTATCGTTGTCAAGGTAGGCACCTCCACGCTCGCTTACGCCACGGGCCGGATGAACATTCAGCGCGTGGAGCGGCTGTGCAAGGTCCTCAGCGACCTCAAAAACGCGGGACACGAGATCATCCTCGTCTCCTCCGGCGCGATCGGCATGGGCTTCGGCAAGCTCAACCTGCCGGGCCGCCCGCAGGATATGCCCACCAAGCAGGCGTCGGCGGCGGTCGGCCAGTGCGAGCTGATGTATGTCTACGACAAGCTCTTCACCGAGTATAACCACACGGTCGCCCAGCTGCTCATCACCGCGCCGGACATTGCCGACGGCGGCAGCCGCAAGAAAAACTTCCACAACACGATGGACCGCCTGCTCGAGCTGGGCGCGCTGCCCGTCATCAACGAAAACGACACCGTCTCCACCGAGGAGATCGCCGTGGGCGACAACGATACGCTCTCGGCCATCGTCGCCGCCACCGTCTCGGCGGACCTTTTGATTTTGCTCTCGGACATCGACGGCCTGTATGACGGCGACCCGCGCAAAAATCCCGACGCGAAGCTCATTCCCACAGTGGCGGCCATCGACGAGCGCATCATCGCCCTCGGCGGCGGCAGCGGCTCGGGGCTCGGCACGGGCGGCATGGCCACCAAGCTCACGGCGGCACAGGTCGCCACCGCGGCGGGCTGCGAAATGGTCATCGCCAACGGCGAAAAGCCGGAGCTTATGTATGAGATCATCGCGGGCGAACAGGTCGGCACCCGCTTTCTGGTGGGGAGGTAACAGCGTATGACGACGATCGAACTGCTGCAAAAAACACGCGCCGCGCGCGCGGGCATCGCCAACGCCGGCGCGGAGGAAAAGAACGCGCTGCTCCTCGCCATGGCGGAGAGCCTGCAAGCGCACTGCGCGGATATTCTCGCCGCGAACGCCGAGGATATGGCCGCCGCGCGGGGTCACATCACCGAGGTCATGCTCGACCGCCTGCGGCTCGACGAAAATCGCATCGCGGCGATGGCCGACGGCATCCGCGACACTGTGAAGCTCCCCGACCACACGGGCCGCGTTTTGAGCGAGGTCGTGCGCCCGAACGGCATCGTCATCGACAAGGTGCAGGTGCCGCTGGGCTTCGTCGCCATCATCTACGAAAGCCGCCCCAATGTCACCTCCGACGCTGCGGCGCTCGCCATCAAGAGCGGCAATGTCTGTATGCTCCGCAGCGGGAAGGAAGCCTTCCGCAGCGCCCGCGCCATCGTCACGGCGCTCAAGGCGGGCATCGAAAAGGCGGGCGGCAACGGCGACATCGTCAACATCGTTGAGGACACCAGCCACGCCTCGGCGCAGGAGCTGATGACCGCCAACGGACTGGTCGACCTGCTCATCCCGCGCGGCGGCGCGGGGCTCATCCGCGCCTGCGTGGAGAATGCCACCGTCCCCTGCATCGAGACGGGCACCGGCATCTGCCATGTCTATGTGGACAGGGACGCCGACCTCCAGAAGGCGCTCGCCATCATCGTCAACGCCAAGACCAGCCGACCCTCGGTGTGCAACGCCGAGGAGGTCTGCCTCGTCCACCGCGACATTGCGGAGCAATTCCTGCCGCAGCTGAAAAAGGCGCTGGTCGAGGACCGTCAAGCCGCGGGCCTTGCCCCCGTCGAGCTGCGGCTCGATCCCGCCGCCGCCAAGATCATCGACGGCACGGCGGCGGGCGCGCGCGACTTCGACACCGAATTTTTGGATTACATCCTCGCCGTCGGCGTGGCGGACAGCCTCGACGCCGCCATCGCCCACATCGCCGCGCACTCCACCCACCACAGCGACTGCATCGTCACCGAGGACGCCGCGGCGGCGAAAAAATTCACCGAGCTGGTGGACAGCGCCGCGGTCTATGTCAATGTCTCCACGCGCTTTACCGACGGCGGCGAGTTCGGCCTCGGCTGCGAAATGGGCATTTCCACGCAAAAGCTCCACGCCCGCGGCCCCATGGGGCTCGACGAGCTGAGCACCTATAAATATGTCATCCGCGGCGACGGACAGGTCCGTTAAGGGGGAACGCTTTATGGCAAAAAAATATGAGGCCGGCTTCATCGGCGCCGGCAATATGGGCGGCGCGCTCGCGCTCGCCGCGGCAAAGCAGGTCGGCGGAGACCGCGTCGCGGTCGCCTGCTCCACAGCGGAGCGCTCCGAGGCCGCTGCGCAGCGCCTCGGCTGCACGGCGGAGACGCCGCGGCGCATTTTGGCGGACAGCCGCTTTGTCTTTCTCGGCGTCAAGCCGCAGATGGCCGTCGGCGTGGTCGAGAGCCTGAAGGCGGACATCTGCGCGTCCGAGGCGGTGTTCGTCTCCATGCTCGCGGGCGTGAGCATGGAAAAGCTCGCGCTGCTGCTCGGCGCGGACAAGAGGATCCTCCGCATCATGCCCAACACGCCCTGCGCTGTGGGGCAGGGGCTGATCGTTTACGCGGCGAACGAGCGCGTGAGCGAGGATGAGCTTTGCGCCTTCCGAACCCTGATGTCTCACGCGGGCGCGCTCGACGCGCTGAGCGAGCAGCTGATCGACGCGGCGAGCGCCGTTTTCGGCTGCGGCCCCGCCTACGCCTATCTTATGGTTGAGGCGCTTGCCGACGGCGGCGTAAAGAACGGTCTGCCCCGCGCCAGGGCGCAGCGCTACGCCGCGCAGATGCTCCTTGGCAGCGCGGAAATGGTGCTGCGCAGCGGCAAGCACCCCGGCGCGCTCAAGGACGAGGTGTGCAGCCCCGGCGGCAGCACCATCGCGGGCGTCGCCGCGCTCGAGCGCGGCGGCTTTCGCAGCGCCTGCATCGCGGCGGTAGACGCCGCGGTGGAAAAAACCAAACAGCTCGGATGAAATGCTAAGCGATCAAGCGCCGCCGTGCGCGCGGAGCTTGCCCGCCTGCGGGAGTTGACCGCCAACGGCGAGTCCTTGACAAAAAGCTGGATGTGAAAGGAGAGGAGATGACGATGGGTGATGTGAAAAAGATCCGGTGCGCACCGGCCTGCCTGCTCGATCCTGAGAAGCTGGAGCGACAGCTCAACCGGCTCTCCGCCGAGGGCTGGCAGCTGGAGGGCAGCGGCTGGTTCTCTCTCCGCTGCCGCCGCGGCGAGCCGAATGAGTACCGGTATCGTGTGCAGTATATTTATGAGTCCCGCGACGACCAGAAGGACGACTATGTGCGCGGCCTTGCCGGGATGGGCGTGGAATTGGTCATGGATCTCCGGGGCTTTCTCATCCTGCGCAAACGGAACGACGGCACACCGTTCGAGCTTTTCTCCGATCGCGACTCGCAGATCACGAGCGAGAAGCGATACCTCAGGACGCGCGGCCTGCTTGCGGCATTTTGGCTGGTCCTTGCGGCGAGAGCGCTGCACAGAGCGGCGGTGTGGTATCGGTACATACTCGAATACACTGCGGACGGAACGGCGGAAAGCGGGATCGATCTCCTGCATTCGTGGGCAGAGCGCATCTTTGCGGACGGCCTTCTTGGACTGCTGTGGCTTGCAATGGGCGTCGGCTTTTTCTTGCAGGCGTACCGCTCCGTGAAGCGGCTCCGAAGGCTGCGGCAGGCGCGGCTCATCGAAGAATAAAAGAAAACCGGCTCTCCGAGCCGGTTTTCTTTATGCGCTTTTCACAGGATAAGCATGAGAGAATGTTGTCCGGCAATTTGCGCAAATCCATTGCCTTTTCGCGGCAAAAAGCTATAATAATGCCTTGGTATGCCAATGACAAGATGCGTTTTGCACGAAAAGAAAGGACGCCGCGCCGATGTACGCTTTGCTCAATGTTGCCTTCGCCCTGCTCACGGGGCTTTTGATGACCCGTATTTTCTCCCGCTGGCACCTGCCCGATGTCACGGCCTTTCTGGTCGCGGGCGTGCTGATCGGGCCGTTCTGCCTCGGCAGGCTCGGCCTCGTGGGCGTCGGCTTCCCGGATTATGAGAGCGTCGCTGCCCTTGGAACCCTCTCCGATGTGGCGATGGGCTTCATCGCCTTCGCCATCGGCAACGAGTTCCGGCTTGAGGATCTGCGCAAAACGGGCCGTCAGGCCTTCGTCATCGGCGTCGTGCAGGCGTTGACCGCCGCCGTGCTGGTGGATCTCGCCCTGCTCGCCTTCCATTTCCTGCGCCCCGACCTTCTCACCGCTCCCGCCGCCATCACGCTCGGCGCGATCGCCACGGCGACGGCACCCGCCGCTACGCTGATGGTCGTGCGCCAGTACAAGGCAAAGGGCCCCCTCACGAGCCTTCTGCTGCCCATCGTCGCGCTGGACGACGCGGTGGGACTGGTGGTGTTCGCGGTCAGCTTCGGCGTCGCCAAGGCGATGATCAGCGGTGCGCTGAGCATCGTCTCCGTGCTCGTCAACCCCCTCGTCGAGATCGTGCTCTCGCTGCTGCTCGGTATGCTCGCGGGCATCGTACTCACATGGCTGGAGGCCATGTTCCACTCCAACCGCAACCGTATGTCTGTGACCATCGGCTTCGTGGTGCTGACGGTCGCGCTCTCGCGGCTGGAATGGGAGCTTGGCGAGGTCATCGTCGGCTTCTCCCCGCTGCTCGTGTGCATGATGCTCGGCACGGTGTTCTGCAACATCTGCCCGCTCTCCGAGGACCTGATGGACCGCGCGGACGACTGGTCTGCCCCGCTGCTGGCGGTATTCTTCGTCATCAGCGGCGCGGAGCTGCGGCTGGAGGTGTTCGGCGAGCTGACGATGGTGCTCGTCGGCGTCGTCTACATCATCTTCCGCAGCGCGGGCAAATATTTCGGCGCGCGCTTCTCCGCCAAGGCGGTCGGCTGCGATGAAAAGACCGTCAAATACCTCGGCATCACGCTGCTGCCGCAGGCGGGCGTGGCGCTGGGGATGTGCGTGAGCGCGCAGGCGCTCGGCGCGGCGGACGGGCTGCTCGTGCGCAACATCGTGCTCTTCTCCGTGCTGATCTACGAGCTGGTCGGCCCGCTGCTGACCAAGGAGGCGCTGACCGCCGCCGGCGAGATCACCGCCAAGCCCAGGGAGGTGCTCGAGCGCCGCGCCAAGGCGCTGGCCGAGGCGGGAACGAAGGAGTTCCTCGAAGAGCGCGAGGAAAGAAAGCAGAAAAAACAGAAATAACGGGAAGAGCGACGAAAGCCGAAGCTTTCGTCGCTCTTTTCCTGTTCAGTCAAACTCCAGCGCGCTCTCGCCCTGCGGCAGCACCTCACCGACGACGGCGCTCCACGGCGCGAAAGGACGGAGCCTTTCGAGCAGTTTCTCCGCGTCCGCGCGCGGCAGCGCCGCGAGCAGCCCGCCCGAGGTCTGCGGATCGGCGGCAAGGTCGAGCCTTGCGCGCTGCGCGCCGTCGAGCACGCGCAGCTGCGGCTTGACATAGTCGCGGTTGCGGTACGCGCCGCCCGGCACGATGCCCATGTCGGCCAGCTCCTCCGCTTGCGGCAGCAGCGGCAGCGCCGCGCCGTGCAGCCGTATGGTAACATTTGAGCCGCTCGCCATCTCGTAGCCGTGGCCGAGCAGGCCAAAGCCCGTCACATCGGTGCAGGCGTGGACATTCTCGACCTCGCGCACCGCCTGCGCCGCCCTCGCGTTGAGCGTTGCCATGCTCTCGTAGGCGGCGCCGCGCGCCTCGTCGGAGGCGAGGCCCGCCTTGAGCGCGGTCGTGATGACGCCGACGCCGAGGCGCTTGGTGAGCACGAGCACATCGCCCGTCTGCGCGCCGATATTTTTGAGAATGTGGCGCGGATGGACGAAGCCCGTGACGCACAGGCCGTACTTCGGCTCGTCGTCTTGAATGGTATGCCCGCCGGCGATGATGCAGCCGGCCTCCACAGCCTTGTCGTGTCCGCCCTCCAAAATAGCGCGGACGGTATCGAGCGGAAGGCAGCTCGGCACGCACAGGAGGTTCATTGCGAGCTTCGGCACGCCGCCCATGGCGTACACGTCCGAAAGGGCGTTTGCCGCGGCGATCTGCCCGAAGAGGTAAGGATCGTCCACGATGGGCGTAAAGAAGTCCACCGTTTCGATCACGGCCACATCGTCCGACACGCTGTAAACACAGGCGTCGTCGCTGCTGTCGTAGCCCACCAGCAGCCGCGGGTCAAACACATTGGGAAGACCCTCTAAAATTTTTGACAGGGCACCCGGCCCCAGCTTTGCCGCTCAACCGGCGGCGGAGGTCATTTGCGTGAGCCGAAGATCACGGTTCTGCTCCATTGCCGTCTGCCTCCTTTCTATCGTGAAATAGTCAAGCTACACGCTCGCTGCGGCCTGCCGCCGAACCAGCTCGGCAAAGGAGCGGGCCGCCGCGCTCATGGGACTTTTTCTGCGCCACGCCATGTAGATGCTGCGCCGCACGGGCGCCTTGTCCAGCTCAAATTGCAGCACCCTTCCGGCCTCGACCGCCTCGCGCACCGCGAGCGCGGAGAGCACGGAAACCCCCATGCCCTCGGCGACCAGCCGCTGCATAACAACGGGGTCGGAGACATAGGCCACCGTGTGGATCACATGGGGATCAAAGCGGATCTCACTGAGATAGTTGTCGATGACCTTCTGCGTGCCGCTCCCGCGCTCGCGGAAGATGACCGGCTCGGTGAACAGCTCGCGCCCGAGCGCGCCGCGCGCCTTGAGCGCGGCAAAGTGGGGCGTGTTCGGCGTGATCATCACCAGGTGATCCTCGGCAATGGGCGCGTAGATGAGGTCCTGCCGGTCGTCCGTGCTGCCGACAAAGCCGAGCTGAACATCGCCGTCGAGCAGCAGCTGCTGCACCTCGGCGCTGTCGCCGCAGCGGAGCGTGCAGCGGAATTCGGGCCTTTCCTTGGCAAAGAGCGCCATGTAGCGCGGCAGCAGGCTCTGCGCCGGCACGGTGGACGCGCCGAGCGTCAGCTCCAGCGCGCTGTCGAGCGCGACATCGAGCCACAGGGCGCTGCAACGGGCGAGAATGTCCTGCGCGTACTGGTAGACGCGCTTGCCTTCGCTCGTGAGCAGCAGCCGCCGCTTGCTCTCGCGGCGGAAGAGCTTGATGTGCAGCAGCTCCTCCAGCGCGCGGATATTGTCGCTCACCGTGGACTGGGCGAGATAGAGCCTGTCCGCCGCGGCGGTGAAGCTGCCGGCGTCCACGACGGCGACGAAAATTTCAAGCTGGCGAAAATTCAGACGGTCCATCGCGCGGCTCCTTTCTCTTGGTCTTGATAATTCTATTGTAGAGAGTGCGGCGCGCTTTGTCAAACGATTTTACGGAATTTCGCGCATTTTCCATCGGAAAAACCGATGATAAATGCAGAGCAAACGGAAAAAGGAATTTCCAAAGTGCGCGCGGTGTGCTATGATGGTCAAAAAGGAAGGACGAGGAGGGGAGCGCATGATCTATCTCGATAACGCCGCGACGACCGTTCGCAAGCCGCCGCAGGTCATCGACGCTGTGGTGCGCGCGATGGGGAGCTTCGGCAACAGTGCCCGCGGCACGCACGAGGGCGCGCTGACCGCCTCGCGCACGATCTACGACGCGCGAGGCAAAATAGCGGCGCTCTTCGGCTGCCCGCGTGCCGATCATGTGGCGTTCACCGCCAACTCGACCGAGGCGCTGAACATCGCCATCAGCGGCCTCGTCCGCGCGGGAGACCGTGTGCTCTCCACCGATTTGGAGCACAACTCCGTCCTGCGCCCGCTCTACCGTCTGCGCGACGAGCGCGGCGTGGCGCTCGATTTCGTTCCCGCCGACCGGCAGGGAAGCATCGACTACGCGGACTTCGAGCGCCTGCTGCACCCCGACACCCGCGCCGTCGTCTGCACCCACGCCTCAAACCTCACGGGCAACGCGGTGGACCTCGCGCGCGTGGGCGCGCTTGCGCACGCGCACGGCGCGCTTTTCATCGTGGACGCCTCGCAGAGCGCGGGTGTGCTGCCCATCGACATGGAGCAGATGCACATTGACGCGCTGTGCTTTACGGGGCACAAATCCCTCATGGGGCCGCAGGGCACGGGTGGGCTCTGCCTGCGCGGAGAGCTCGATATTCTGCCATGGAAGGTCGGCGGCACGGGCGTGCAGACCTACTCCGAGCGCCAGCCCGAGCAGCTGCCTGTGCGGCTCGAGGCGGGCACGCTCAACGGCCACGGCATCGCGGGCCTCTCCGCCGCGCTGGACTTCATCAACGAGGTCGGCATCGAGACCATTCACGCGCACGAAACGGCGCTGATGCGCCGCTTTTATGAGGGCGTGCGGGCGCTTCCCAATGTGCAAGTCTACGGCGACTTTGCGCGCGAACGCGCGGCGGTCGTCGTGCTGAACATCGGGGATTGCGACTCCGGCGAGGTCGCCGACGCGCTCGCCGAGGACTACGGCATTGCCACGCGCTCCGGCGCGCACTGCGCGCCGCGGCTGCACCGCGCGCTCGGCACGGAGGGGCAGGGCGCGGTGCGCTTCAGCTTCGGCTGGTACAACACGGAGGCGGAGACCGACGCGGCCATCCGCGCGGTGGAGGAGCTGGCACGATGAGAGAGAAAAAGGTATGGCTGGTCGTGACCTTTCACACAACCGCCGCTGCCATCGGCATGGAAAAGCTCTGCGCGGCGCGGGGCATTGCGGGGCGGCTCATTCCCGTTCCGCGCGCGCTGACCGCGGACTGCGGCATGGCGTGGCGCGCGGAGCCTGCCGCGAGGGCGGCGCTCGAGGCGCTGGCCGCCGAGGAGGGGCTGGAGGTCGAGGGCTTTTACGAGCTGCTGATTTGAGAAAAAACAGCAAAAAATTTACCATCGGTTTTTCCGATGATAAACCACAATTCTTCGGATAAATCCATTTGCCATTTTTCGCCAATTTCTTTATACTGTATCTATCAATATCTTTCTCAAAGAATAACGAGAGGGAAAAACAAGGAGTGTTGTGAATATGAAAAAGATCCACTGGGGCGTCGTCCTCGCCGGCGTGGCGGTCGGCCTTGCGGCGCTCATTCTCACAGCGATGGGCAACCCCGCCAACATGGGCTTTTGCATCGCCTGCTTTTTGCGCGACATTGCGGGCGCCTGCGGGATGCACAGCGCCGCCAAGGTGCAGTATGTCCGCCCCGAGATCATCGGTCTCGTGCTCGGCGCGTTCATCATGTCGGTCGCGGGCAAGGAGTTTCGCGCCCGCGCCGGCTCGTCGCCCGCGACGCGCTTTGTGCTCGGCACAGTCGTGATGGTCGGCGCGCTGGCCTTTCTCGGCTGCCCGCTGCGCATGGTGCTGCGCCTCGGCGGCGGCGACCTGAACGCGCTGGTCGGTCTTGTCGGATTTTTCATCGGCATCCTCATCGGCGTCGCCTGCCTCAAGCGCGGCTTTTCGCTCAAGCGCTCCTATGAGGTCGGCGCAGCCGAGGGCGGTGTGCTGCCGAGCGTGATGGCGGCACTGCTGATCCTCGTGCTGGCCATGCCGACGCTCTTCAAGTTCTCCGAGGCAGGCCCCGGCTCGATGCGCGCGCCGTTCTGGATCGCGCTTGTGATCGCGCTGGTCGTCGGCGCGCTGGCGCAGAAGAGCCGCCTTTGCATGGTCGGCGGTCTGCGCGACGCCGTGATGCTGGGAGACTTCCACCTGCTCTACGGCTTTGCGGCGATCTTCGTCGTCACGGTGATCGGCAACCTTGCCATGAACCGTTTCCATCTCGGCTTTGCCCTGCAGCCGGTGGCGCACAGCGCGCACCTTTGGAACCTGCTGGGCATGGTGCTCGCAGGCTGGGGCAGCGTGCTGCTCGGCGGCTGCCCGCTGCGCCAGCTCATCCTTGCCGCGCAGGGCAACGGCGACAGCGCTGTGACCGTGTTCGGCATGATCGTCGGCGCGGCGCTCGCGCACAACTTCGGCCTTGCCGGTAACCCTGACAGCAAGAATGAGGCCGGTCAGCTTGTGGTCGGCGGCATCTCCAACGCCGGTAAGGTCGCGGTCATCGCGGGGCTTGTGGTGCTGCTGGTCATCGCACTGTGGAATATGCCGAAAAAGGAGGCTGCAAAATGATCGACGCAAGAGGATATTCCTGCCCCATGCCCGTGGTGATGGTGCAGAATGAGGTCAAAAAGGGTGCGCCGGACACGCTCGAGGTGCTGGTGGACAGCCAGACCTGCGTGGAGAATGTCACCCGCTTCGCGGAAAAGCAGGGCTATCGTGTCGCCTGTGCGAGCGAGGGCGGCGACTTCCGCCTGACGCTCAAGAAGTGAAAAAAGAGGAAGGTCAGCCGACCTTCCTCTCTCTTTTTCCTCTTTTTGGGACAAGGATCGCCAGCAGCAGCCAAAGGTAGACGCTGGTGATGCAGGTGGCGACGGAGAAAAAGGTCGTCACCGCGTAGCAGAGCAGCGCCGCGCCCGCGACCGCGAAGCGGTCGTGCTCCGCGCTGCGATATGCGCGGGAAAGGCCGAGCACGAGCAGGGTGAGAAAGGCGGCGAGCGCCAGCGCACCCTGATCGACGAGGATGCCGAGGTACTCGTTGTGCGCACTTGTGACGGCGAAGTAGACGGCGCCGCCCTCGCGCGGCCAGTAGAACGGCGGGACATTGCGCAGGTACAGCGTGCCGCAGCCGCCGCCGAGCAGCGGCCGCTGCGCGACGAGCGGCAGGAGAGAGCACCAGATGAGAAGGCGCGACGAGCCGAAGGTCAGATCGACCTCGCCGTGCAGCAGTCGGTGCAGCTCGGAGAGCGTGCCGCCATCGCCGGGATAGAGCCACAGAAAAGCGAGCGCGGCGGTGCTGAGCAGGAGCGTTAAGAGCCACATTGCCCTTTTCCTGCGCGGGAACAGGAGCGGCAGACTCCACACCGCCGTGACCGCAAGGCCGAGCAGCGCCGCCGCGACCCGCAGCCGCCAGAGCGTCCACACTGTCAGCGCGAGCGGCGCGAGCAGCCGTTTCGACCCGCCGCGCACGAGCGCCGCCGCCATCGCCGCGGCGCAGAGCGCAAGGAGGAGGGCGGTGAAGCCGATGTTGCCGGCGGTGCCGGCGTAGAAGCCGGAGTAGGCGGCGTCGCCGTCGAAGTAGTTCAGCCCCGCGGGATAGAGCCAAAGGGGGTTTCGCCCCGTGAGCTGGACGAGCACGAGCAGATCGCACAGCGCGGCGGAGATCGCGGCGGCATAGAACAGTCGTCGGTCGGGGCGCAGATGGCGCGAGAGCAGCAGAAAGCAGGCGACATAGAGCGTGACGGTCAAAAGCCCGTCCCGTCGCGTGCCGCCGAGCAGCACCGCCGCGCCGTAGGGCGAGAGCGCCGCACTCAGCGCAGTGAGCGCGAGATAGGCGAGCGCGGCAAGGCTCATCGGCTCACGCCAGCGGACCTCACGCCACGCGCCGAGGACGGTCATGGCAAGGACATAGGCGAGCGAGAGGAGCAAAAAGGTGTGGTATTTGCCCTCCATCATGCGCTCGTAGCCGCCGAGGGGGAGAAAGAGGGCGTAGGCCGTGAGCAGGCAGAAGGCGTAGAGGTAGGAAATGCGGGTGCGCAGCGCCATGGCGCGAGCCCTCCTTTGCTTTTTTCTTCAGTATAGGTTTTCGGGAACTTTTTGTCAATTTTTTGCGTCTTAGGAAGTAAGTGCTTGACATAACACGGTATGGTTGGGTACAATGAAAAAAGAAAGAGAATAAAGGAGGGCTTTTCCATGGAAGGTCGTCGTGTGAATCGCAGCGCGCCGAAGCGCAACCCGCTGTATGTGATGTTTTTGTGCCTGGTCGCGGCTGTTTTCGTGCTGCTGATCGTGGTGGCCGTGCTGGGCGCAAAGCTCGGCGCAGCGCAGAAGGCGGTGAAGTCTGCTGAAACGAAGGTGGAGGAGCTGCAAAAGCAGGCTGAAAAGCTGGAGGAGCAGGTCAAGAAGCTGGAGGAGGAGAAGGCGGCGCTCGAGGCCGAGCCGGATGACAAGCTCGAGGGGGAGAATAAGCCCGCCATCGAGCCGAGCGTGAACACCAATACGGACAAGACCGACAGCAAGCGGAAGATCGGCTGGCTGGACCTCACGGGGCACAACGAGGTCACAGTGCTGCCGGAGAAGGTGTTTGACCAGTATGCGACCAACTATACCACCGCCGGCGTCAACCTGCGCAGCGGCCCGAGCACCAGCTACAACAAGGTCACGCTCGTCAACAGAGGCACGAAGGTCAAGGCCGCAGCGAAGAGCGGCAACTGGACCTTTGTCAACGCAGACGGGAAGTTCGGCTGGATCCGCTCAGACTATCTCTCCGCCACGCCGCCCGCCGAGGGCTCGTCGGGGAGCCTGAAAAGAGTCTGAAGACAGCGATAAAAAGCGTTCCGCGCGAGCGGAACGCTTTTTTTATCAAGGCTTGCCGCAGCCGCCCTTGCCGCTGAGCGAGCAGGAGGACTGAAAGCCGCAGGCGTTGCACTTGTTGTTCGGATCGCGCGTGACTGCGCCGCCGAGAAAGGCGAGCGCGGCTTCCTCCGGCGCGCCGGAGAAGGCGGGGAAGAGCGGGATGCCCACGGCGGCGGTCTCGAGCCTTTCTTCGCCCGGCAGCGCGCCGCACACGAGCGCGTCCACACCGTAGGGCTCGAGCTGCGCGACGGCGGCAGCGGCGTCCGCGCCCTCGCGGGGGACAAGGAAGCTGCGGACGATCCTGCCGTGATCATCCTCAAAGAACTGAAAGCCCTCGATGCCGGAGAGGGTGTCGGCGGTCCGGCCGCCGATGACGGGAATGGCGATGCGCATAAATAATTCCTCCTTAGTGTCTGAACTGCTCGGCGGCGCAGATGCAGCGCAGAAGATCGTCGAGCGTGTGGGCGTAGTCGATGCGGCTGCGCGCCTTGGCCTCGGCGCGCGGAATGGCCAGTCGGTTGATGCTGAGCATGGCGCTCACGCCCGCGTCGTAGGCGCCGTAGGCGTCGTCCGCGACATCGCCGACGAGGGCGAAGACCGGCACGCCCCGCGCTCTCGCGCGGCGTGCCAC